>Ga0070697_100000281_pt1 | contig 41062 bp, 31 predicted proteins | sample KBSK1501metaG_FD_65475 | JGI IMG/M metagenome (GOLD analysis project Ga0070697, IMG submission 65475) | Corn, switchgrass and miscanthus rhizosphere microbial communities from Kellogg Biological Station, Michigan, USA - KBS K1-50-1 metaG | ecosystem: Host-associated > Plants > Roots >... | reverse complement strand
ATTGTGCATCGTGACTTTGCTTATGAACGCGGCAAGGCGCTGGTCTCGAAGATGCGCGAACTTATCCCGCGGCAGATGTTCGAGGTCCCCATTCAAGCCTCGATCGGCGCCAAAATCATCGCCCGAGAGACGGTCCATGCCATGCGCAAGAACGTTCTGGCCAAATGCTACGGTGGCGACATTACCCGTAAACGCAAGCTCCTGGAGAAGCAAAAAGAAGGCAAGAAACGCATGAAGCGCATTGGCCGCGTGGACATTCCGCAAGAGGCATTCTTGGCGGTCTTAAAGGTCGGTGAAACGGACAGTTAGAAGAGCAAGGGACAGCAAGAATCCGGGCTGCTGCGGACCTCCAGGCAGCTGTGTTGGTTCCGCGGTTGTGCAAATCCCATTGGTTGTACGCAACTTTACAATTACACCGGCCCCTCGGAGCCGGTCACAAATAATCGTTAACTCTTGTTCCTTGTTGCCTTTAGCGATTCGTTAACCGCAATGAGATAACCGACCGAGCGGCAGTTTTGAGGCACGGCCCACAAGAAGCCCTCAATTCCAGAGGATTTCCACACATTCAGCTACCTGATCCAGTCCGATCGGTCCATGGTTTCAAAGCGGGTTGAAGCCTTCAGAAATGCCAGCTGGATGGTATCCGTGGGGCCGTTCCGCTGCTTCGCAATGATCAGTTTGGCCTTGTCTTTGATATCCGGGTTATCGCGATCGTAGACCTCGGGACGATAAATAAACATGACAACATCGGCGTCTTGCTCGATAGCGCCAGATTCACGCAGATCCGACAATTTTGGTTCATTGTCCCTGGTTCCCCGGCTTTCCGGAGCTCGGCTCAACTGCGACAGAGCGATCACCGGGACTCGCAGCTCTTTTGCCAGACCCTTCAGACCGCGAGAAATGGCAGAGACTTCCTGGGTCCGATTCTCGTAACGCCGCCCGCCGGCTGACATGAGCTGAAGATAATCCACCACAATCAGGCCAAGACCGCTGTGCTGGTGTTTCAGACGATGCGACTTGGCGCGCATTTCGCTGAGCGAAATACCCGGAGTGTCGTCGATGAAGATCGGCGCGTTGCTCAGCTCGTCGTACGCTCGGAACAGCTTACTGAACTCTTCCTTGGGAAGAAATCCGGTGCGCATGCGGTGTGAATCGACCCGCGCCCTGGAACAGAGAAGGCGAAGCAGCAGCGCCTCGCGCGACATTTCCAAAGAGAACACGCCGACCACTTTCTTGTCGTTGACGGCAGAGTTCTCCGCAATATTCAAGGCAAAGGCGGTCTTCCCCATCGAAGGACGCGCGGCGATGATCACCAAATCCGACGGCTGCAACCCGCTGGTGAGGTTGTCTAGATCCTCATAGTGGGTCTCGAGGCCGGTGATCCGCTGGCCACGTTCGAGAAGGGCGTCGAGAGTGCCATACGAATCTTTGAAGATTTCATGAACACCGGCAAAGCCGCGCCCGATTCGTTTCTCCGACAACTGCAGAATTGCGGCTTCCGCATCGTTCAATATCTCATCCGCAGGATCGCTCTGCTCAGCGGCCCGGGCCACGGCTGCATTGGCCGCATTGATCAGGCCACGCAGCATGGACTTGTCGCGCACAATCCGGACGTAATGCTCGATGCTCGGCCGGTCTGGAACGCCGTCGAGGAGACCCGAGATGTATGCCACGCCGCCAATCGCATCCAGTTCTTTGTGACGGCTGAGTTCTTCGGGGAGGGTGATCACGTCCGCTGGCCTGGCGGATTCCATCAGCTCCTGGACACGCGTGTAAATACGCCGATGCGCATCGAGCGAGAAATCGCCTGGTCCAAGATGTTCGGCAGCTTCATTGAAGGCGTGATTGTCGAGAAGAATGGCCCCTAGGATGGACCGTTCGGCTTCAATGTTCGAGGGCAGGCTGTGCGCGAGAGTGTAATCGACCGTGGCCATCAGCTAATTATGACTCTGGTGAACAAAAAACGAAACACTTTTCGTCCGTAAGGCTAAGCTAAGTCACAGATGCATATCTATTTAACTGGATTTCATACCAAGTAAAAGGGTTGCACCCCGAGCGCCTGGTACCGAATTAGTTTGCAGTTGTGTTCCCCCTCGCGGAAGAGAACGGAAGGCGAAGCGCCTCACTGAACTGTGCAGAAGCTGTGAAAGAGTGAGGATGTATTGTGGACGGCTTTCGAAAAGATAGATGTTTCTATTTTTCCACTCTTTCGAAATTTTGCCGGGACTCAAGTCAAGTTCATTGCCGCATCGCAACTCGTGGATAAGCTAGAGTGTCCTCTTGAAAAGCGGGACCGCCACCGTAAGCGTAACCACAGCAAAAATACTCAAGTAAAGCATGTCGGGCCAAATCGGCAGCAATCCTGTCTCTTTCAGCAGGAGCGATTTGAATCCATGCACAGCGTAGGTGAAGGGATCGCCTTTCGCGATTACGCGCAACCACCAGGGAAATGCCTGCACCGGATAAATCGAACCGCTCGGGAAAAATAGAAGCGTGTTGAGAATGCCGAAGATGGCACGCGGCACCAGCGGATCTTCGACTCTCACCATCAGCAGGAACATCATGGTGTTGAAAGCCACTGAGGTAAGCAGGATCATGATCATCAGTCCGAACGCGGTGGAGATATCGAACAAGGTACCTACTCCGGCCAGCAACGATCCGATCACGGTAATGACGATTCCGGTCAACACCGCCTTGATGGCGCCGGCGGCATTGAGACCGAACACCAGCTCGGTTTTCGTGATGGGCGTGACCAGGTATCCTTCGTGCACGCCGCGCGCCTTGTCATCGATGTAAAGCATGCCGCCGCCAATCATCACCGAGACGAACATCGCCAGCGTGATCGAACCCGGCAGCAGGTACTTCATGTATTCGATATAGGGGTAAAGCTCGACAATATCGAGCGCCGTTTTTTGCAGCAGGCGAGGCTCGATCATGGGCTGGTTAAGCGCGTTGGTGAGCTCGCCGACTTTCTCTTCAATCGTGGAACTCATGAAGTTATCGCTGTTGTCGACGACTAGCCCGATGCGAGGGTGGTTCTCTTCGTAAACGTGCTGTGAGAACTGGGGGGGAATGATGACCGCCGCCTGGATCCTGCCATCGCGCACGTCTTGCATAGCTTGCTTCTCAATGTCGTAAGGAACCGGAACAAATGTTCGGATGTTGGCGCGGATCGAATCGAAAGCTTCCTTGATTCTGATCGCCTGGGTTCCGTGGTCTTCATCCACAATGCCGACTTTCGCGTCGCGAATTTTCCCTCCGAAAGCATTGCCCAACACGATCAACTGCACGAGGGGGAAGATCATTGACGCCATCATCAGTGCGGGTGAGCGGAAAAATTTCCGCATCTCGCGTTCGACAATCGCAAGAATGTGATTCATGGCTGCAATCCTGGCCGCTGCGGCATGACAAAGGCGTACGATTTCACCAACTCATCGCGCAACTGCCGGCCGGTATAGTGGACGAACACGTCGTCCAGGGTGGTATTTTGGACCGACAGGGACTTTATTGCGACCCCCGCGTCAACGGCTCCTTCGACCAGTTGCGTAGTGGTGCGCGAGCCATTGCCAGTAAGAATGCGAAACATGCCAGCAGCCTCATGCTGCACCGAGGTGACCTCGGGCAGCGCGCGCAGGCGCTGCTCCCAGTCGGCTGGCGGATTGTCGAATTGAACTTCAATTACGTTCGATCCCGGTACGCTCGCCTTGAGAGCCGCAGGTGAATCGAGCGCTACCAGCTTGCCATGATCTATGATGGCGATGCGGTCGCAGAGGCGGTCGGCCTCGTCCATGTAATGGGTGGTGATCAGAATGGTGAGTTGCCGGTTAGCCTTGATATTGGTCAGCATCTCCCACACGGCCACACGAGAGACTGGGTCAAGACCTGTGGTCGGCTCGTCGAGAAAGAAAATCCGCGGGCTGTGTATGAGTCCGCGAGCGATCTCCAGACGCCGCCGCATTCCGCCGGAAAGTGTCTTGGTCTGAGCGTTCCGCCACTTGGTGAGATCTACCAACTCCAGCAACTCATCGATAGCAGCCTTGCGCTTTTTTGCTGGGACGTCGTAGAGCTTGGAGTAAATGCTCAGGTTCTCCTCGATGGTGAGATCGAGATCGCTGGTGAGGGCCTGCGGAATCACTCCAATCGTACGCCTCGCCGCGTCGGGTTCTTTCTGCACGTCGTGCCCGGCAATGCGCGCCGTTCCTGCTGTAATGGGGATGAGCGTGGTCATCATGCGGATAAGCGTGGACTTCCCCGCCCCATTGGGTCCCAGCAGACCGAAGATTTCGCCCTCCTGCACGGCGAAGGAAACATTGTCTACAGCGGTGAACTCGCCATACTTCTTGACGATGTGCTCGACTTCGATGGCGTTAATTGCCGAGGAAGCAATGCCATTCCCGGGGCTTCCGGTTTTGACATCTGCAATCATTGCCGCTTCTCCGCAGACTGGTTCTGTGCTGCGCCTTTCAACTGCTGTGGTGAGACGAGCACTTCCGCCGTCATCCCGGGCACGTAAGCGCCGTTGGGATTGTCCAGACGGACTTTCAGCACAATGGTCCTGATGTCGCGCTTGCGACGGCTGACGTCGCGCTGCGTAGCGAAATCGGCCTCCGCAGCTTTGTAGAACACTTTGCCGCTGGTGACAGTGCCCCCCGGCAAACGCACGCGAAGACTATCACCCAGACCGATATGGTCCGCCTGAGTTTCAGGGATGGCCGCGCGTACCCAGGTGTCAGTGAGGTCCACGATGGTGACGATGGCCTGCCCAGGGTTGACAACTTCGCCCTCGCGCGCCGCGCGCACCAGAACGGTTCCCGTGACAGGAGCATAGATTTTGGTGTAACCGAGGCGGACTTCAGCCTCTCTAAGCTGCGCCTCGGAGTTTGCGAGTTGTGCGCGCGTGGAGGCCACCATACTCTGGGCCGCGCGGGCCTGGTGAGTATTGGCCAGCGCCATCTTCAGGTCGGCTTCGGCAGCGGCGACCTGCTCTTTCAAGGACTGCACCACCGCCAGCTGTGCCTCTAAATTGGCTTCCGCTTGCACCCGCTCCTGGTCGGAGGCAACGCCCTGCTTCGCTAACTCAATAGCGCGGCGACTGTCACTTTCCGTTCGTTGCAGCGTGGCTTCTGCCTGCAATAGCTGAGCGCGTGCCGCCTGCAGGCGGGCCTGAGCATTGGCCACGCTGCTGGAGGTTGATCCTTTCGTTGCCTGCTCGGTAGCCTGAGTTTCCGCCACTTTGAATTTCAAGCTGTCGATGGTGGCAGCCGCCGCGCGGGCTTGTGCCTCCAATTCGGATGGATCAAGAGCTGCAATCAGATCTCGCTGCTTTACCTGGGTGCCTTCATCCACCAGCAGCTTTGAAATACGCCCCGCCACTTGCGGGCTGACGATCACCTGATTCGAATCGACGGTACCGATCAGCACCAAATCCTTGGAACTCGGAGTTGATACCAGGTAGTACGCCAGCGCGATCGCGCAGATGATCGCGAGAATAAGCAAGAATTTATTGCGTGTGCTCACTTCCGCCCTCCTTGCGGCGCGCGAAACAGCGCCGCGGAGATGAAATCGAGGACAGCGGCCCGACGCTCGGCGAGATATTCCGGCCGCATTGGATCTCGCCCGGTCATAACCCGAATAACCGGAGCGGTGTTGAAGTGAAACACGATGATGGCAATCATCGATGGGATGAAATGCAAGGTATTCACGCGGCGAAAATCTCCCGCCTCCATGCCCTCTTTCAGGACCTCGGCGACACGGGCGAACAGCGGCTGGAAGTACTGTTTGACGATGCGTTCAAATTGCGGTGCTCCGCCCACCCGGGCATGCATCATCTCGCCCTGCACGATGCGGGGATAGAGCGGGTGCGCGGCAATGTAGTCGAAGTGCGCTCCCACGTATGCGAGCAGTCTTTCGCGAGGAGCCCGGGGCTGCGCCAAGGCGTGGTGAACGCGTTCATGCAGTCCGGTGAAGACCTGGTCGAGAACAGCGCCATAGAGCGCTTCTTTGTCCTTGAAGTAGTAATAGAGCAGCGCCTTATTGACCCGGGCAGCGCGGGCAATGGCGTCGGTGCGGGCGCCGGCAACACCCTCCCGCGCAAATTCGCGGACGGCCGCCTGCAAAATGGCAGCACGGCTTTGCTCCGGACGGCGGCGGGAGCCGGCACGAGATTTAACTGGAGCAGCGGTCATAGAGCCCTTCGTACTAATTAACCGGTTAGTTAGTAATATACACAAACCTCGCCCCGATGCGCAACCTGTGATTCATCGATCCGGCTCAGGAGATTCAGTCTTGCGGCTCGGCGTTCCGCCAGTTCCGGTATTTTGGATCACGCTCCTACTTCCGGACCCCATACCTGTCCTTTGTTCGAGTTGCAGCTTCAATTCGCGCAGAATTGCGCTACCTTCCTGAGTGTTGGCGAGATTGTTGGATTCTGCAGGATCTCTGGTCCAATCATAGAGCTGTCCCCCCGCTGTTTCGTGCAGGATGAGGTGCCAGCGGGGAGTGGCGATTGATTCCATGGAACCCGTCGTCGAGAGCGAGATCTTCCCTTCCATTCTTCGGTCCTGCGGGACCACGGTGTCGGTTTGTGGCAATTCAGAAACAGGGTTCGGCCATTTGAATAAAGGTGGAGATTTTTCCCACAGGACGCCCAGCGCCGGCCCGGGAAACGTTTGCTGGTTCCGGTAGCCAAGAATTTCCAGCACAGTGGCAGGAAGCGCAGCATTGGCCACAGGCCGGGAAACTCGAACTCCTTCGGGAGTGTGGCCTGGGTAGGTGATGACTAGTGGGACGCGCACCAGTTCCCAATAGAGGGAAGCGCCGTGATAACTCAGACCGTGGTCTCCCAAAGATTCGCCATGGTCGGATGTGATTACCAGGATGGTGTTGCTGGCCAAGCCATCGCGGTCGAGTTCCTGGACGAGGCGTCCGATGTAGTCGTCCACGTAGCGGATACCAGCGTCGTATTCGTCGATCGCGCCGCCATGATCCCATTCGGGTTTCCGATAATCTCGCGGACCGCCATAGGAGTAATGCACATCAAGGTAATTGAGAAATGCAAAAAAAGGTCGGTTGCGATCCTGTTTGATCCAGCGCAGGGTCTCTTCGTTAACATCACTTGCGCGTTTCCGTATTCCCCAGATGCCACCGTAATCGCCCGATCCCTCGGAGTCCTTGTCGAGTAAGTGCTCGAGATGGAGATAGCGAAGCAAGCGGGTTATTTTGCTTTTCTCACTACGATTCAGATAGAAACGGGAAACCTCGCGTCCGTACTGAGTTCGGACAAATCCGTCCGCGAGCGAATGGAAATAGTCTTCAAAATGCATGAAACCACGGCCGAGACCGACGTTGTGGGTAAAGTAATTGCGATTGGCGGAAAAGGCGCCGGTTCTGTATCCACGTAGTTGAAGCGCCTCGCCCAGGGTGGGGTATCCGCCCATGGCTTTAGATCCCCAGCCCGTCCAAGGCATCGGCTTTACATTTCCCATACCGTGTTCAATCGCTTCGCGTCCGGTCAGCAGGGAGGCGTGAGAGGGCAGGGTCCAGGAACTCGGGGCAATAGCATTCTCGAATAGCACGCCGTGTTTGGCGATGCGATCGATGTTCGGGCTTGTGGATCGAGGGTAGCCGTAGGAAGACATATGATCGGCTCTCAGGGTGTCGATCACGATGACCAGCACGTTCGGTGCTCCGGAGGAGGCGATGGGGAGATTGCGAGTCGTAATCCGCTCGCGCAGCCAACCTCCGCCTTCAATACAAATGGTCAGGAGCAGGAATCCTGCGAAGATCCAGGGCAGCGATCTCTTCCAGAACTTGAGAGTTGCCGCTTCTCGCTTGCTCAACCAGCGATTGACTGCCACCGCAGCGCCAATTGCCAATAGCAGGCAGGCATAGCGATGGAGACGTCCGGTAGTGCAGAGCCAGTCATATGTAGCCAGGAAGATCAGAACGAACGCGAGGATGCGAACCACTTGCACCCGCGGGAGCAGCAATGCGACCGTCCAGACCGCGAGCGCGAGAATTGTGAAGAAAATCATGTCGACCAGGGGAGAGATCCAAAGAATCTGACGGGAGACATGCATCATCCGTCCCCACTGCGCCCAGTTGACTCGCTGAAAAAATACCAGGCTGGCGCCCTCGACAACTCCGGTCACGACGCCGAACCAGATGGCGATCGCAAAGAGGGATTTCGCAGACCTTGTGTTGGGCCCTCTTGTCTCTGAAAAGGTGCTGGTTGTCATGCAGACACAGGTTGGGACCGCCGCACAGCCTTTCTGAGTGTAGCAGGATCACAATGTGCCAGTGTGTGCATGAGTGTGAGTGGATCAACGAGAGTTGCACTACAATCATCGGTCACGCACCTATCATGGCAGAGGCATCGCCACAATCAGGGGAGCGTTCACTGCTGCTTCCGCTAGTCCTAACGGCGGTAGGATTGATCGCGCGCCTCGTGTTCGCATATTTCAGCTTCCTCAATCCTGACGAAGTCTGGCACTGCCTTTTGTCCGCGCAGCCTTCGCTCTCGATGGCATATCGAGCCAGCTTGACGACGGCGCATCCACCACTGCTGATCCTGCTGCTTTGGGGGTGGCATTTCGTGAGCAGCGCAGAACTCTGGCTACGGCTTCCGTCCATTCTTGCCGGCACGGCCTTCTGCTGGATGGTGTTTCTCTGGATGAAGGACGTGTTTGGCCGCACCGGGGCGCTGATCGGCCTGACCCTTCTTCTGTTCTCGCCGCCGCTCATCACGCTCTCGGCCGAGGTGCGGCAGTACCCGCTTCTGCTGTTTTTCTGCGCATGCAGCTTGTACTTTCTTGAGCGCGGGCTCAGGGAAGCTTCGGCACGCATGATGGCGTTTTCTGGCGCGTCTCTGATACTGGCTTTGTTGACACACTATTCGTCCCTGATTTTTGCGTTCGTGATCGGCGGCTACGCATTATTGCGTTTTCTTCAATACGGACCGAATGAAAATAGACCGGGTGAACAGAGCCGGGGTGAACAGGGAACTCCCGGCAGACTCCTCACAGCGTGGATTGTTGGACAGTTATTTGCCCTAACCTTGATCGCGTGGCTGCTCGTCGGTCACGTGGCTGAACTGAAGAAGAATGGACTATCGAACGAAGTGGCAGCCACCTACGTCAGTACAGCTTTGTTCCACCCCGGACGAGATCGATTTTTTACGTTCATGTTCAAGAGTACCACCCACCTGTTCCGCTACTTTTTCAGCAACGGGACCGTCGGAGTGGCTGGTCTAATTCTGTTTCTGCTGGGAATCGGATTGCTCCTGAAAGACAGAACGCCATCAGATCTCTCGCGATCATCTTCGTGCGCGCTCGCAGTATTGCTATTGCTCCCGTTCATTATCACTCTAGCCTTGGGATTGGCTGGGTTATACCCATATGGCGGAATTCGCCACGACACTATTCTCGCTCCCTTTGCGATGGCGGGCATCAGCATTCCGCTGGCCCGCTGGAGGATTTCGCCGCATTGGTTAAAGCCACTGGTGATTGCTGTCCCACTGCTGATTGGCAATGTTCATCCACATCCGCTTGGCCCGTACATATCGCCGAAAAATCAGAGCAAGAACCTGATGAAGCAGACCGTGGATTATCTGCGGGAGTCCGCCAATCCCGGAGCAACCATTTTTGCCGACTATGAGGGAGGACTTCTGCTGAGCTACTACTTGTGCCCGCATCCAGTGGTGAGTCTCGATCCCTCCTCGCACAGTCTGCAGACCTCGGATTGCGGGCCATACAAGGTGATCACGCCCGGTGAGAATGTGTTTATTTTCAGCCCTGAAAGCTTCTCTGCGACACTGCAGGAGCTTCGGCAAGAACACCAGCCGGTTCTTGGTGGCGAGTTCTGGCTTTTCCAGGCAGGCTGGATTGGGGATAAACAGAAAGATCTAGATCCCGACCAACCGTTGCTTGGCTGCCTTCAATCGCGCCGTTTCGGCGAAAACATCTTCCTCTGCCGGCTTGCACGAATCGTCTCGGAGCACGCCAACAAGAGGGAGACTACTGATCCATCCGAGTTGATGTGAATTGCGAGATCGCAACTTTGGATTTCAGACAATGCCGCCCGGAATGCTGAAGAAACCCTTGCTGATCCACGAATTCCTACGACTCACAAATCAGCGCTGTCTATGTTGCAAGCAGCAAAGGATAGGCTTAGAATGCCTCCCCGAAGGGAGGTGAACCTATGCGCCGATTTGCATTCGTCGCGGTGCTTGCCCTGGTAGGAGTAATCACGGGGCACACATCCGCTCCCGCTAATGATTGGGCGGTCAACGCAACGGCTATCGAAGCCTGCAGCTGTCCCCACTTCTGCATGTGCTACTTCAATCCTCATCCGGCAGCGCACCACGAACACGGACAGGTGGAGCATTTTTGCAAGTTCAATAACGCCTACAAGGTCAATCACGGCCATTACGGCGCGGTCAGTCTTGATGGCACAAAATTTTGGATCACCGGTGATCTAGGCGGTGACTTTTCGCAGGGCCAAATGAATTGGGCGCTGGTCACGTTTGATAAGGCCACTTCTGCTGAGCAACGCAAGGCGCTCGGCGAGATTATTGGCTACGTCTTCCCGGTAAAGTGGAAGTCATTACAAACTGCCGAAGGCGACATTGATACCTGGACCTTTGACAAAGACACGGCGCACGCCACCCTGAACGGCGGGCGCACTGCTGAAGTCAAACTGAAACGCTTTCAAGGAATCACTGACGAACCTGCGGTGTTGAAAAATGTCCGCTACTGGGGCACGCCGCGCAACGACGGGTTCGTGATGATGCCCAATGAGATTGAAACCTATCGCGAAGGCGACCGGGCTTTTGAGTTTAAGGGCACCAACGGGTTCATGCTGACTTTTGATATGACCTCGAAGGACGGAGCTGCTAAAAGCGGCGCCTCAATGGGCCAATAACCCCAGGAAACAAAGACGCCGCTCCCGTAACTGTGGAGTCGGCGTCTTTTTTTGTTCATTGCGATTATGCACAGAACCCTTCCCTAGGAGGCTCAGTGCATGTTGGGCAAGCGGTTCAGTATCAATCGCCAATAAGATCAGTCGAGCAACGGCAATGCCACAGGCTTACTTCTCGCCAGACCCGCACTGACAACATCATTGACCGACGTCTCCAACGTTGTACGAGAACATGCATGGGTCAGTACGCGAACGTGGTTCTGAGCAGAAGCACCCTTCGCCCACACTGCCGCGGCTCGCGCAATCGGGACACCGTTTCTTTCCAGGATTGTAGTAATCGCACCGATAGCGCTGGGGTCCGCGACCTGAAAACGGAGATGGTAGCTTCCCATACCATTCGCAGTGACCACTTGCAAGCTACCGCCAGGATTGGCCATAAATCCGCCCTGGTGGCAAGCGATATCGACTACATCCGACAGCACTGCGCTGGCGCTGGGCAAGGAGCCCGCGCCTTTGCCGCAGAACAACATCTCGCCAACCGCGTCGCCGCGAACCAGCACAGCATTATTCTCATTGCGCACGCTTGCCAGCTGGTGATTCACGGGCAGCAGCACCGGACGTACCTGCAGCGCGATCGCATCCCCGAGCATCTCGGCTGTGGCAACATGTCGGATCACATAGCCTAGATCATGCGCGGCCTGAACATCGTCACTGCTAATATCCCGGATTCCTTCGGTGTGAACCGTATCCGAAGCTACTCGTGAGTTGAAGGCCAGCTCGGCGAGAATCTTAAGCTTCTGCGCCGCATCGTGACCATCTACATCGAGTGCGGGATCAGCTTCGGCAAAGCCTTTCGCCTGAGCCTCCGCCAAAGCCTCAGCAAACTCCACGCGATCCTCGCTCATGCGGGTGAGAATATAGTTGCAGGTGCCGTTGAGAATCCCATTCAGGCTTTGGATCTGATTGCCGACCAGTCCATTTCGCAAAGCACTGATGATCGGAATGCAGCCGCAAACGCTGGCTTCAAACCCCAGGCGAACTTCCCGCAGCTCGGCGGCCTTCATCAAGCTGAAGCCGTCTAAAGCAAGCAGCGCCTTGTTGGCGGTCACCACGTGCTTGCTCCGCGCCAGCGAACGCTGGATCAGCGTCCGAGCTGGCTCCACTCCACCCACCAACTCGATCACCAGATCGCAGCCGTTGTTGATGACTTTTTCAGCTTGGGTAGTCAGCAGGTCGCGGTCCACGCCGGGCCGCTCTTTGAGGAGATCGCGCACCAGAATCTTTGTAATGCTCAGCTCGACGCCCGCGCGCTGGCGAATGAGCGAGCTGTTCTTGTTGACTAACTCCACCAGGCCGCGGCCTACGGTCCCGCAGCCCAATAATCCGACTTTCAGCTTCCTGGTAGACATGGTCGTAATCCTTCGTCGTCATCCGGCGCGCCGCCCGCGATGGAGGGCACCAGCAGGACCTCGTCTCCGTCCTGAAAGGCGTAATTGTTTCCGCCCAGGAATCGGATGTCCTCTTCATTTACGTACACGTTCAGGAACCGGCGAACCTGTCCCGCTTCATCGCGCAGGTGCGGTTTCAGCTCGGGGAACTGTTGGTCAAGGGCTGTAAACAGTTCGTCGAGGTTGGTGGCCGCGCATGTTGTTCGGCCTGTTCCCGATGTGTGACGGCGCAGGGCTGTCGGAATCTGAATGGTAATGGTCATATCTCAAACCTCCACGGTCATGCCGGTATCTCGCCGGCTGGGAATCGCGGAATCCAGCACGGATTCCAAATAGCTGTCGAACACAGAAATTTTAGGAGCCAGAGCGGGTTCGGTCGTGTACTGTCCCGCGAGCGCGTCGGTCGTCTTCAAACCGTTCCCGGTGATGCACAGGACGGTGGTTTCGTCCGGCGAAATGCGGCCTTGTTGGTAGAGCTTGCGTGCCGCTCCCACCGTCACGCCGCCAGCGGTCTCGGTGAAGATGCCCTCAGTTTCGGCTAGGAGTCGGATGGACTCGACGATTTCGGCGTCTGACACATCCTCCGCCCAGCCACCGGTGTTCGTAATTGTCTTAATGGCATAGTGTCCATCCGCAGGATTACCAATGGCCAGCGAACGCGCAATCGTCGCCGGTCGCTGTGGTTCTATATCGGCATTTCCCGCCTTGACTGCAGTCGAAATCGGCGAGCAACCGGTGGCCTGAGCCCCGAAAAATCTAACTGGTTTAGGATCAACCAGCTCCAACTTAATCAGCTCATCGAAGGCCTTCCTAATTTTGGTAATCAGCGAACCGCCCGCCATGGGCACCACCACATTGTCGGGCAGGCGCCATCCGAGTTGTTCCGCGATTTCGAATCCCACAGTCTTCGATCCCTCCGCGTAATAGGGACGCAGGTTTACGTTGACGAATCCCCACGGATGCTCGTCGGCGATCTGCGAGCACAGCCGGTTCACCTGGTCATAGCTGCCCGCGATCCGCACTAATTTCGCTCCGTACACCTGAGTACCTAGGATCTTTGCCGGCTCCAGATCGGCCGGGATGAAAATCCAGGCTTTCAATCCCTCGCGCGCGGCCTGGGCCGCTACCGAGTTGGCGAGATTTCCAGTGGAGGAACACGCCACGGTATCGAACCCGAAGCTGCGCGCGTTCGCCAGAGCCACCGCGACCACCCGGTCTTTAAAACTTAGGGTGGGCAGGCAAACTGCATCGTTCTTGATGCAGAGCCTTTTAGCGCCTACTTGTTTGGCTAGTTGTGGCGCGCTCAGTAGCGGCGTGAAGCCTACCGGCAGATGGGGATGGTAATTCGCCGGCAGGGGCAGCAGTTCCGCGTAGCGCCACATGTTCGGGGGGCGTTGGGCAATTCGCTCGCGGTTGAAAACAGTATGTACTGCCTCATAGGCGTACGTGACTTCCAGAGGTGAGAAGCAATCTTCACAGATCGACTTGGGCTGATTGCCCCAGGTCTTCCCGCATTCGCGGCATCGCAGTTCGTAGTTGCTCATCAGCGTTCTCTTTCGAGAAGCTGAGGACGAGCCTGGGAAAAGGGGCTAGATACCGAAAAACCCCTTTTCCGGAAAAGTAAAAGGAAAAGAGGCTACGGAATGCAAATACGCTGCATGCCGAATCTCATGTTCCCCGTTCTTTCCGGGAGAGAGTTGGCACCTGACAGTGAGCTTGCGCTCATCCGGTTGCCGTGGCGTCACAGGGCTCGTCCCTCAGCCACTCTGCATGAAATTCACGGTCTGCTCGGTTAAGAGCAAACTTGGAGAAAGATACTACCGTGGGAAGGTGGGTTCGTCAAGGAGGAAGAAGCTGTAGGCGACAAGGCAATACCATTCCATCTGCTTAGTTGCTTTAGCGTAGAATTCGAGCGATGCCAACCGCCTCGCGAACCCATTACCTGTGGCTCGTTTCAGTGACGATTGTATTATCTGCGAGCTTGGCCGCGCAGAATGTGGCCACACCCACCGAGCACCCTGTTGACGTATCCACTTGCGAACTGTCGAAAAGTCCTGCCCATTTGACCGAACGACGATCAGGATTCACGCATATCTTAGCCGTGGATTTGAAGATTCCACCCTACACGATCCTTCTTGTCCTGATGAGGCTCTGGTGAATATGAGGCCACCCGAAACCCGTGTCGCAAGCGTATGGGCAGACTTCGCCGATCATGTGTATGCAGATGTAAAAGGCTATGCACCGCTGGTAAATGACATCGTGATGCAACAGTTTCGCAGCTTGTTGCTGTACCGTTCACGTAACCGTGAAATGACAGCGGCAACGATGGTAGGAACGTATTACGCGGGCTCCCCGATAAGAATAAATAACCGACTCGTCCGACTCGGCGGTTACGGGCATATGGGATGTTGCAGCCTTTTTGTCATCAGTCAGGTTGAATCCATCGACTCTGCATATTCTGCCGATCTGCGTTATTCAACGGACGAGTGGAAATAGGCTTGCCCAACGGCTGTTACTCGGAACAAATGCTTGCCGTACCAACAAACGAAACAATTCGTTCTTGGCAGAGAGCGGCACTGCAAGGACAGGAGAGTTGGCACTACGATCCACGAAAAACTGCAGAGAACCAGTTGAGAGAAATGAAATCAGGGGACTTCGGCCGGAGGTCTGCAGGGACGGTCGAGTTGGTTTCTCCTTCTCCATCAAAGCTGAAAGCGGTTGATGATGGACTCCCTTCGGAGACGGTTGCGGAGGTTTGGTCCTCTCCTTCTTTGAAAAGGTATCAATGGACTGAGGCAGATCGTGCTATGCGTTACTTGATCGTAGTCGCACGCCCGTACTGGCTATCATCTATTACGACCGCCGACAAGGTCATTTGGGCTCCCGTCGGGGCCTCCGTGCTACGTTGCGCTGTTGCTCGCAAAAAGTGACGCTGTTCGCGAATGCAAGGCTTAACGCAGAACTCTACCTGCTGTATTGATTTCTCTTTTTCTCTTCATGCCGTTCCATTCCCAGTTGGATCAGTCGTTCAATCAGCTCGGGATACGACACGCCCGTCGCAGCCCACAGCTTCGGATACATGCTGATCGAAGTAAAGCCCGGCATGGTATTGATCTCGTTGAGATAGATTTTCCGGTTCTTCGGATCCATTAGAAAATCCACCCGCGCCAGCCCCGAGCAGTCCACCGCCTTGAACGCCGCAACCGCCAGTTGCTGAACCTTTTTCGTTTCCCCTTTCGTCAGCTTGGCCGGAATGACCAACTGCGAGCCCTCGTCAAGATACTTGGCGTTGTAGTCATAAAACTCTTTGCTGGGAACGATCTCTCCCGGAACCGAAGCTTGCGGTGCATCATTGCCCAGCACCGAGCACTCGATTTCACGCGCTTTCTGATTCGTCCCGCCCACGCCCTGCTCAATGACGATCTTGCGATCGAACTTCGCGGCTTCAGCGATGCCTGGACCCAGCTCTTTGCGGTTGTGCGCCTTCGAAATTCCAACCGAAGATCCAAGGTTCGCGGGCTTCACAAAGACCGGATATTTCAGCGACTTCTCTATCAGCTTCTCAGTTTTCTTCGGGTCGGCTTCCCACTCGCTGCGCAGAATCGTCACGTGCTTCACAATCGGCAATCCGGCAGCACGGAACAGCGCCTTCATGATGTCTTTATCCATGCCTGCAGCCGAGCCCAGCACGCCTGCGCCGACATAAGGAAGATCAGCCAATTCGAGCAAGCCCTGGATGGTGCCGTCCTCACCGAAGGTGCCATGCAGCACTGGGAAGATGATGTCGACGTTGATGGCGCGATCCGCGGCGCGGCGGGTCAACGCGACGCCGGCTTCGGTCTGGAACGGAGTCAAAGCCGCCGATTTGGGCTCGGGTGGGACAATCACGGCTTCGCCCTTCGCCAGCACGGCAGCGCCAGCAGTGGCGTCGGGATCTCCCGCGCGGAGATGCCGTTCTTCATGCTCCAGTGGCATGCCCTTCAGCAAACGCTTGGCATGGGCTGCCGTCACCCACCGGCCTTCTTTCGTTATACCGATGGGAACGACTTCAAATTTGCTCTTATCAATAGCATTGAAGACCGAGGCGGCGGATAGCAGCGAAACCTCGTGCTCGCCGCTGCGTCCACCGAAAAGAATGCCCACGCGGAGCTTCTTCATGACCTTTCAGTCTGGACGGGAGCCAGTTTTACGTCAATCTCATGGTTGGTTCTGGGGTCTGCGGCATGAGCCTACGCCCATATTCTTCCCAGAGTTGTAGGTTTGCCGGAGCTCATGTAGCGACAGGTTGCCACCGCTGGATAATAAAAAAGCGGAGCCGGGCAGCGGCTCCGCATCACCTCCGTCGACTTCAAGGCCCTTAATTTACGGTCAGCGTCACCATCGTGGTATGAGTGAGTGTTCCCGAAGTGGCGGTCACGGCGATGGATGCCGTCCCGCGACCTCCCGCCATTGAGCTGCCACCGCCACCGCAACCCACCGAACCCAGCATGGTTGCGGCAAGCACCAGGCAAGCGATGCCGCTCAGCACGAGCGAAGCAAACTTCTTTCTTCTGTTCCCGCCGATGCTTACTATCCCGAATAGTCCGGCTCCAGATAATCCGAGCCACGTTGCCATCGGTCCATAATGAGGGCCAGAGGATGACGTCATCACGCTCATCGTGGTCGAGGCCCCTGCGCCACTGGCGTTGACTGAGGGCGGAGTAAATGAGCAGGTTATACCCATCGGCGAGGAGCACGTGAAATTGACCGTGCCGCTGAAGCCGTTTAGGGGCAGGATATTCATGGTGTAACGGGTGGACTGTCCCGCCGTAACCGTCGCGCTTTGAGGTGACGCCGTAAGGGAGAAATCGGCGGAGCCGCCACCGCCAGAGCTCACGTCGAGCGCTCCGAAAAGCCCATGAGTCTCTCCTGCCAGGCCGGCGGTGAAGTAAAGAGTGTCCGGGTTGCCCGTACCGCCGAGCCCAAAGACAATCGCCCACAGCCCTGAGTTGGTGATCACATTCCCGCTGCCATCTTTCAGCTGTCCGAGGAAGTTACCGGCAGGATCGAAGGCATCGATCGTTCCATCGCCAAAGTTGCCTACCAGAATGTCGCCCGAAAAAGCGGCGAAGCTGGCCGGACTCTGCACCACTCCCCAGGGGGAATTGAGCATCCCGTTAGAAGCGAAGCGCTTCACAAAGTTTCCGCTGAAATCGAAGACACTGACGAAGCCGTTGCCGGGTGCGGAAACGGGATCGTGCTTGGCGGTATTTTGCAGCGCGTAGGTCACGAAAACCTGGCTCCCCACCACTTGAATCCCGAACGGGGCAAAGCCCGCGGGCAAGGTGGGATCGCTGAAGGATCCGGCAAGGTTTGCGGCAGCGAAATGGCTATCAAAGACTTCGACCTTGCCGCTGTTGAAGTTGGTCGCGAGCAGGAAGGATCCGTTCGAATTCGTGATGAGAGCGAGCCCTTTGTAGACCGCACCCAGAGACGAGTGATCCACTGCGAGGATCGCAGTGGTGCCGGTGCCGTTCCAACCTGAGAGGGTGCCATCTTCACTGTCGAACAAGAACAAACTTGGACCGCTGCCGACAACAAATCCTGGCGTCGAATTAGCGACTGTGCCAGTCGGCGTGGCGGGATTAACGTCGCCCGGAGGCGCGGGAATAAGAACCGTCGGCGCCTGTGAGTTTCCGGCGGCATCATACAGGGTCGAATACCCGCTGTTGTTGTCGGCGATCCAGAAGGGCTGTCCGGGGAAGAATGAGATTCCCCAGGGATTGATTAGCTTGGGATCTGTATGGGCCGCCATCCCTGGAATGTCGGAGACGAGATTGGTTTGCACATAGGCATTGGTTTGCGCCATTACGGATTGGGTAGTCAAGACCAAAACTATGGCCAGAATCGCGAAGAAGAATTTGTTTCGTGTCACCGCGTGTACTCCTTTTCTGTGATTCAGAGTACGTAAAGGAGTGCAGAGCGTTGTCAGAAAAGCGTCACCAACTCGTCAAATGTTTGCTGTTATGCAGGAAAAAGGCGGGAAGCTGACCGTCGGAGTTTTCCGTGATGTCAGAGGATTTTCTTTCCGAATGCCTGTAGTGCGTACGGGGAAGCTCGTTGGCGTCAATTTTTTGAGGATGACCGTCTGGATTCGCTTGACAGGAAAATGAAATGGGTGTGAAATTGGCGGCACTCCGACGTAGCGGTGCTAGCCCTTCCGTCTGGATGAAGGGTGATGACACACCGCCGCGACCCGCTGGCGTTACCGCAATTCAACCTTCGAGCAGTCTAGTGCTCTCGCCAGTGTAATTTTGGGCCCCAGTTCGCGCAATTTAGGAAGCACTATGAATGTGGTGAGGAGGAGTGCAAAAGCTCCCATTTCTCTGTATCTCGTTCTGACCTTGGTCATGATTTCCGGCGTGGTCTGGGCCCAGCATAATAAGAATGCTCCCGCGCCGTCCGCGCCTGCGCCTAAGCCGCCGAGCCCGCCACACCAGAGCGCGCCGCCTCAGTCGCACGCAACGGCTCCACCTTCCAATGCCAGCCATGGGGCTATGGGCAATGCGCCGCACGGAGGCAGCCCGGCCGGAAATAACTCGGCTCACGGGAATATGAACGCTCCGGGCCACGGAAACAGCACTGCGGGCGGGACAAACAACGCTCATGGCGCGAACGCGGCCCACGGGAACAATACAGGCGGCGGCACGAATAATGCCCATGGCGCGAACGCCGCGCACGGAACCAATGCAGCCGGCGGCACGAACAATGCCCGTGGTGCTAACGCAGCGCACGGAAATAACACGGCTGGCGGGGCGAACACTGCTCACGGCGCCAATGCGGGACACGGACCCACAGGGGCAGGAGGAGCGAATGGCGCCCACGGCGCGATGACAAAAGGGGGAACGCATCCGGGTGGGGCGAATGCAGCCGGCGGCAACAGCGCTCATGGTCCAAATGGAGCGCATCCAACGGCCCGCCGCGAGCCGCCAACCACGGTCCGGCAAGTACACACTCGCTCCGGACAAACCGTGCAAGCCAGTTTTCGGGCAGGGCACGTCCGCGCGATTCAGGCCCACAACATGAGGATTGAGCGCGGGATGCAAGGGCAGCGTCGCGTGGTGATGGAACACAATGGGCGGCAAATCGTGGCGATGGGACGGAATCGGGGATTTGTCCAGCGCGCCTATTTCAACCGCAATGGACGAGTCTACGTGCAGCGGACCTATTATGTGGGCGGACAGCGTTACGCTTACGCGTATCGCACTTATTATTACGGCGGCTCGCCGTACTACTACTACGCGCCGGCTTACTATTACCAGCCGGCCTACTATGGCTGGGCCTATAATCCGTGGCCCCAGCCGGTGTATTACAACTGGGGATGGAACGCTCAGCCTTGGTACGGATATTACGGTCCTTACTACCAACCGTATCCGGCGTATCCCACTGCTTCGTCGTGGGTCACTGACTACATGGTGGCCGATTACCTGAAAGCCGCCTATGAAGCGCGGCAGCAGGCAAACGCATTGCCGCCTCCGCACTTCGCCTCGTCTGAAGCCGTCGCCGGATTGCTTTCGACAGATCCCCTGGTGGCGAATCTGATGACGGGAAGTCAGCTCTTGCCGGGGGCGTGGGCCGCTTATCTTCCTGCGGCCGGCAAAGAAACCTCGCAAGCTCAGATGAGTCCGGAGGTAAAGCAGGCGATCACCGAAGAAGTGAAAGCTCAGATCGCCGCGGAGAAGGACGCAGCCGCCAATCCCAATGCGAAGCAATCAAGCTCGGGCGGTGATCAGCTACCGGCGCTTGATCCCTCACATCATCTGTTTATCGTGTTCAGCAATCTGTCCGCCAGTACGAACGACGGGCAGGATTGCGATCTGAATGCCGGCGATGTGCTGTACCGCACCGGGGATGCCGCCGGAGATGACGGCAAAGTCGATGTGACGGTCAAGAGCGCGCAGAAGGACGACTGCCCGGTCGGGACCAATACTGCGGTACAACTCAACGACCTGCAGGAGATGCAAAATCACCTGCGCGAAGAGATGGATTCGGGTCTCAAGGAGTTGGCCTCGAAACAGGGGAAGAACGGACTACCGGCGGCTCCCGATACGAAGACGACTGGCGGTGAGGTCCCACCTCCGGCGGCGGATTCGAATGCGGACAAGGACCTCGATCAGGCGCAGAAGGACGCTGACCAAACGGAAAGCGAGGTCTCGCAAGATTCTTCCGCGTCGGGGACTGCAAACAACCAGTAACACGGATCAGGATGCCTGAAGCGGGTGGCGTCTCACAACAAAGGTGGGGCGCCAGCTTTGGCGCGCGATTAACGATACGAACCGCCACGGCGTGGTGGCGCGGTAAGCGGGAAGGTAGAGGAGAAAATAAATGTGGCGAAGAATCGACATTGCAATCCTGGTTGGTGTCTGGGTGCTGGCTGGGATCGCGGCCGCGCAGAACACCGTCTCAATGGAAGATCAGCTCAAAGCGCAATATACCCTGGTGAAGATGGGTTCGGACTCCAGCGGTCCCGCGGTGGTTGACCAGGGCACGTTATTGGTGATTCAGAAAGGTGGAATTCTTGGAGTGCCCTATAGCGACGTAAGCATTGTCCCGACCAAGTATCAGGACGGAAGTATTCATACTCCGAACAACCTGATGATGAAGGGCATCGGCTCGATGTTCAGCAAGGCAAACATCGGTAAACAGACCACGACTCGCCTCTTCCAGACGGGAGAAAAGGTTTATCCCTCGCGGATCGAGGTAAACCTTCCCAAGGACAGGGTCACTCTGGGGATTGTCGCTTGCGACGCTTGCAACAACGTCAATCCGCCGACGTATTACAAGTCCGAAGTGGTTTTCCAATTCGCCAAGGGAGCCCTGGCGAAGGCCAGCCCATCCGAGGTAGAAGACACGATCGCCCAAGTCTTCACCATAGACGACAACAATGGCCAGCAGCAGGGCCCTAACAATGGTCAGCAGGGCCAGGATGCGCAGGGCCAGGGGCAGCAACAGCAACAGGCTCAGCAGGCTGAGCCGCAAACCATTCAGCTAGGACAGTCGTTGGACGAGGTGCAAGCTGCTCTGGGCAAGCCGGAAAAGATCGTCAACCTCGGGGCCAAGCAGATTTACGTCTACAAGGATCTGAAAATCACGTTTGTAAAAGGAAAAGTGACCGACGTGCAGTGATGCCCAGCGGTTCCGTTTTGTTTTACGATGAACACCCCGCCCAAGCAGAGCTTGGACGGTCACCCTCGCGACTAGCGGATCCCGGAGCGTTCAGAGGATTTTTTTTCCAAACGCCGACAAGCTCAGTTCCACCGCCAGATCCGCGGTCTGGTTGTGCTCGTCAATCACCGGATTGACTTCGACAATTTCGAAGCTGGTCATGCGGCTATGGTCGGCAATGATTTCCATGGCGAGGTGCGCTTCGCGGTACGTCGCGCCTCCCCACACCGGAGTTCCCACCCCGGGAGCGTCTTCGGGATCGATCCAATCCATGTCGAGAGAAACGTGATACCCCGCGGTTCCGCGGCCTGCCATGCGTAACGCTTCTTCGATCACCACGCGCATGCCGCGCTCGTCGATGTCGCGCATGGTGAAAACTTCCACCCCGGACTTGCGGATGTTTTCTTTTTCGTGCGCATCAACGTCGCGGACGCCGACCAGCACGCAGTTGTCGGAATTGATCTTGGGAGAAAAATCGTAGATGTTGGCGAGTTCAGGCGGTCCCAGTCCCATGATGGCGGCCAGCGGCATGCCGTGCACGTTTCCGCTGGGAGAAGTTTCTGGAGTGTTGATGTCGCTGTGAGCGTCGATCCAGATCAGCCCGATTTTCTGGTTCTGCCGCCGATAATACTCGGCCACTCCCGCCACCGTGCCGGCAGCAACGGAGTGATCTCCCCCCAAGACCAATGGGACTTTGCCCGCTTCCAACGTTTTCAGCACCAGGTCAGCATGCTTGGTGCAGGTGGCGGTGATCTCTTTTAAATATTTCGCCTGCGGCGCGCCTTCTTTTTTCTGCTCCGGCATTGCCACCGCAACATTGCCACTATCTTCCACCACATGCCCGAGCGCCTCCAGGCGTGCTTCAAGTCCCGCCACACGAACCGCGGACGGGCCCATATCGACACCGCGTCGCGACTGTCCTAAATCCAGGGGGACGCCAATCACGCGGATCTTCTTGGGGGAAATATTTGAGAACGATGCAGTAGTTGGTGTCATAAGAGCCGATCTGTATTCAGGTGCGAAAAACAACGCTGTTGCTCAATCCGATTCCAACGTGCGAAATGTCTCTCCCATATTCTCCACCAAATTGCTCTTGTCGTCTCCCTCGACCTCTAACAACAGCGGTGGGGTCTGCGGCGCCGAGCGCAACAACTCTATCGCCTCTTTCCAATTGATCGAGCCTTTGCCCGGCCAGAGATGCGAATCGCGGTCCTTGCCGTTGTCGTGGACATGGGTAGAGTAGATGTAATTCTTTAACGTCTCGAACGCCTGCGGTACCTCGCTCATGATATGCGCGTGTCCCAGGTCGAAGCACACGCCGACATCGTCGAAGTGGCTTGTCTGGATAAATTCCACCAGGCGGTCAGGCGTGGCCATCTCGTTGGGGATATTCTCCAGTAGAATCCGCACCCCCAGCGGCTTGGCGAACGCCCGCAGGTGCTCTATGGAAGTCATGGCTGCTTCGAGCTTGCGATCATCAAAGCTTTCGTCACTTTTCCCGATATGCTGCACCAGGAAGCGAAACGGAATCTGTTCGGCAATCTCGAGGGCGCGTTTTATCTCGTCCATCGCCTCGATGCGCTGCGCCCGATCGGTAGCGGCGAGGTTTACCGGAGGAGCGCCAGTGCGTCCCATTTCATAATCGCTGTACATGGGAGAGTGCACCGAGTTCAGCGGGACGCCGCTGGTGCGGAACCACTCGGCAATTTCTCGCACGTGCTGCTTGCGGTTGGCATAATCCAGGTGCTGGCGGGCGGCGAAGATCTCAATCGCCTGCGCGCCACCGCGTACCAAGCCATCGAGCAGCCCGGGATGCAGCCGCTCCTTCACGTAGACATAAGTCGACATCCCTTTCAGCATCGTTCGCTCATTCTTCCTGGCAATTAATATCCCAGCGGTTTGCCATTATTGCGCATATCGCTTGCGCCCAGCCGCTCGCCGGTCTTCGGATCAACCTCAATGCACTCGCCGTCGCTCCAGTATGGTTCCCAGGTTCCGCCATCTTTCACTCCGAACTCTAGTTTGTGGCCCATGTGTTCAAGTTCTCTGACGGTATCCGCAGAAAATCCTTGCTCGACCCGCACCAGGTCAGGAAGCCACTGATGATGAAATCGCGGCGCATTCACCGCCTGCTGAATGTCCATTCCGTAGTCGACCACTCCCATCAAAATATTAGCCACTGTAGTGATGATGCGCGCTCCCCCTGGCGATCCCAGGATTAGGAAAAGCTTTCCGTTCTTAGTGACAATGGTGGGAGTCATCGCCGACAGCGGCCGCTTGCCCGGTCCGATCGCATTTGCCGGTCCCTGTATCAGCCCACACAAGTTCGGCACGCCCGGCTTGGATGTAAAGTCATCCATCTCGTCATTCAACAGGAAGCCGAGTCCCTTGGCCGTCACGCGCGAACCGAAGTCGTCATTCAGGGTTGTGGTCACTGCGACAGCATTGCCTGCCGAATCGACCACGGAAAAATGCGTGGTATGCTCAGGCTCGCGTACTGCAGCAGGTTGCAGATGAGCCGCCGCATAGCGGTCGAGTTCGCCAAACATGGACGGTCGCTGCAAATCTTTGCTCGCGCTCGCCTTCTCTGGGCTGATGGATTCTCTCCAGGCCTGGCCATATTTCTTGTCGATAAGCTGCGCCAATGGAATCTTCGCGTAGTCGGGATCGCCCAGAAACTCCGCCCGATCGAAGTACGCGCGTCGGAATGCCTCAACTGTAAGCTGGATGGCCGCGGCAGATCGGTTCCCGTATTTCGCCAGATCGTAGCCTTCCAGAATGTTCAATATCTCGATAAGAGCTACTCCTCCGGAAGACGGGGGTGGAGCACTGATGATGTCGTATCCACGATAGCTGCCGCGCACCGGCTCACGCTCTTTCACTTCATAATGGGCGAGATCGTCCGCCGTGATAAGGCCGCCGCCTTGCTGAATTGCGGCCGAGAGTTCCCGCGCGAGTGCGCCATGATAAAAATCGTCGGGATTGGCTGCGATGCGCTCCAGCGTGTGGGCCAATTCAGGCTGACGCAGAATTTCACCCTGCTGATAGTAATTCCCGCCACGTTGGAAGATACGGCGGGATTCGGGAAATCTGGCCAGATCCGCATCGTGCAGGTCGTCGGCATCTTCCCATGCGAGCGCGAAGCCCTCGCGCGCCAGCTTGATCGCCGGAGCCATCACTTGCATGAGTGTCAGCTTGCCGTAGCTTTTCTGCGCATATACCAGGCCACCTACCGAGCCGGGAACGCCAATCGACTTGTATCCCACAACACTTGCGTTCTCGATCACATTGCCCTGCGCATCGAGATACATGTTGGCTGACGCAGCCGCGGGCGCCTTTTCACGGAAGTCGATGAAGTGCGTTTTTCCATCGGCCATGCGGATGAGCATGAATCCGCCACCCCCAAGGTTTCCAGCCTGGGGATGAACCACAGCAAGCGCGAACCCGGTCGCGACCGCGGCATCAATCGCGTTGCCACCTGCTTGCATCGCCTCGACACCCGCCCGCGATGCCAATTCGTGAACGCTGGCCACCATCGCATGTGCTCCATGCGCCGGGTGGACAGGTGCCGCCGATAGCCGGGTCCCGCCGGACAGCAAAGCCAGGACGAGCCACAAAATCAAGAGCTTGCAATGGGGTCGCATTCAGATTTGGGACTGTGATCAGGCTCGCATCGCGAGCACTGGGCAGACTTCTGAGGCTAGCGTAGCGGGTGAGTTAGAGTCAAATTCGCAGGAGTTGTGCTTCAGGGTCATTTCTTGAGCCCCTTCGCAGCCGTGCGTTTAGCCTTCCTCGGCTGACGTTTGGAGTTCGTGCCCTTTTTGATCGTTTTCTTGGGAGCCTTGGCGACCACCATCTCGTAGGACTGCCGAATCATTTCCTCCAGTTCTCGTTCCGGCAATGCGTCCAGATGTTCCAGCAGCACCCACTTGTACCGTCCCACGTACGGGGCGGGAACAATCCCTTCGCGCTCGACTAATTCCACGAAAGTTTCAGGCGAGCATTTGAAACACATGCACTGCGGCACTGCGCCCAGAGCGACGGTAGCGAAGATCTTGCCCCGCACTTTGAAGCATAGATCCTCGCCCCATTGCAAGTTTTCGGTCGCCTCCGGAAAAGAGAGGCAGTAGCGCCGGATAGAATCGACATCCATAGAACCTACGATTTTCAACTTACGCTCGACGATTGAACAGCCTTCACCGTCAGATCGTCAATCGTAAATCGTACTTCGTCAATTCGAAGCCTCCACAAGCTGCTTGATCAACGTGGCCTTGCTGTAGGCCAAGCGGAATCCCAACCGCTCGGCATTGCGTTGTGAGGTGGTGCCGCCCTGAGTGACGATCACCGCGATTTCACATCCGGCTTGCGCGGCGTATTGCATGCGCACGCCCAGCAAGGCCGTCTGAATACCACGCCGGCGGAATTCAGGAAGCGTTCCCGCGCCGAACAAGGCAATGATCCCGTGTTCCGGGATCAACAGGCCAGCGCCCACGCCCGCCAATCTGTTTTCCACGGATGCCGTGAACGTCACTGCTCCCGGAAATTGGAACAGCGGAGTCATCATCTGGTGAAATCTTTCCGGAGGATCGACCGTCTCGTGAAAACTGCGGGCCACAATGTCGGCAAAAGCGTCCGCTTCTTCCGGCTTTCCAGGATGAATTTCCACTCCCATTGCAAGCGGAAATTGTTCGTCAGTACGCAACCGACGCCACAACACATTATTCAGTCCGGCCATGGCATAGCCGCGTTGTTTAAAACTTTCGAGCAGCGCCGGATCATGCAGGGGACATATATCGAGCTGAGCGGATGCTCCATGCGAACGGTAAAACTCCTCCACACGATCCAGATCTTCCTTGGAGAACGGCCGATCCAGTCCCATGCCCACAGCACGCCCGATGGGCGATCCCATCCCGGCAAAAATCATGTGACCGCCGCAAATTTCCTCGGCGGCAGCTCCAATTTCAGGACGAATCTTCTGATAGAGCCTGGCGTAAAGCACCTGCGGAATTTCCTCGGCCGCTTCCAGGCGGCGCGCGACTGCCTTGTCCACGAATTCCATGGAATTGAATTCCTTTCGTTGTAGACACAGATCGGGTGAGTGCGTTTAGCTGGAAGATCACGTAGGGACAGCCGCCCTCGGCTGTCCAGTCCGGCTCAGCCGGGCGACCGGCACGTGAACCGCGCGAAGCAGAATTAAAAGAGGGCAGTCATAGGCAGGGAACGAACTTACTGTAATTCACATTCATTTTCAACCCTAAGCGCCCGGTTGCAAGCATTCGAGACAAACAGCAAAACAAATCACCAACGACCCACAACCAACGACTCGCCTCACACCTGCTGCCGGGCTTCTCCCAGAACGATGTTGAAATCCATCTTCTTCTTGCCCCGGAAAACCGTGATATGCACCGTGTCCCCAGCTCGGTGATTGTTCATGATCTGCGCCAGATCCTGCTGGGTTTCGACGGGTTGTCCGTCGACCGCGACAATTAAGTCGCCGCCTATCATGATGGGTATATTTCCCAGATATGCGCGCTCATTGCCACCATGCAATCCTGCCCGATCCGCAGCGCCGCCCGACACGACCTGCACGATCAGCAGCCCGTAATCGGAAGCCAGGCCCATCTGGCCGGCCAATTCAGGGTCGATCGGAATCGTGCGCACGCCCAGCGCCGGACGCCGCACCGTACCCAGCGTGACCAGGTCGTTCAAAACCGCCTTCGCGGTGTTGATGGGAATGGCGAATCCAATGCCGGCACTCTGGCCAACGCTGGAAAGAATCATGGTATTGATGCCGATGACTTCGCCGCGCCAGTTCAGCAGCGGCCCTCCCGAATTGCCGGGATTGATTGCCGCGTCCGTCTGAATAGCATCGTCGATCCGCTCTCCGTCCGGTTCTTGCACCGGCCGAATCGAGCTGACGATTCCAGTCGTCAATGTGCCGCTCAGTCCAAACGGATTCCCAATGGCATATACCTTCTGGCCGACCTGCAAGTTCCTGGAATCTCCGAGCGTCATGGGTTCTAAATCGGGAGCTTTGATCTGGATGATTGCGAGGTCATGCGGCCGGTCCGTTCCCACAATCGTGGCGCGATACTTCTTGCGATTGTGCAGCGTAACTTCCACCTGCCGGGCCTCGGCAATCACGTGATAATTGGTGAGGATGTGCCCATCTTTATCGATGATGAAACCCGACCCCTGTCCCTCCTGCGGCACCAGCCCATAGAAGAAATCAAAGGCCATAGCTCTTGAGGTGATATTGACTACCGACTGAATATTCTTGTGGTAGACGGAGATATTGTTCTGTTCTTCGACATCCCCGGCGCCGCCCGGCGCAGCCTCCGTGATCTCCACTTTCGCAGGATGGCCGATCCACCTGGAAAACTGCGAACGGCCCGTATTTACCGTAGTGAAGTAGAAGAACACGCCGGCTAACAGCACGGCGAGAAGTATGGGGCGCAGCAGTTTCATCGTCTTGTTCTCAATTTATAGTCTGCAATCCGGGCAGGCTCTTTGCCAAGTCCGCCTGATTCGATGCTGAAGTCAGGAATGGGTGCTCTATTCGGCTTGCGCGCGGAGACGCTCATAGATTTCCTTGACCTGCAGCCGGGTGGCATCGAGCGAGCCAGAATTGTCAATGACGAAGTCCGCAACTTTGACTTTCTCTTCGTCCGTAAGCTGCGCAGCCATCCGGCGGGCTACTTCTTTCTCGCCCGTCCCCACGTCAACGCCGCGGCTTTTGGCCCAGCGGTCCACGCGTTGTTCAGGACGGCAGGTCACTACCACCATACGGTCGAAATGGCTCGCGGCCCCCGCCTCAATGATTAAAGCCGCCTCAACCATGGCGATCGCGTGCGGATTCGCGCGGCCAATCTCTTCCATCCAGCAATCCTGCTTCTCAACTACGGCGGGGTGGACGATCTGGTTCAATTCCTTCACCCGAGAAGGCATGCTTTGGCTCGGATTGCCGAACGCGGCTTCCGCCAGCTTAGGACGGTTTACAGTGCCATCGGGATTCAGAATTCCACTGCCGAAGCGGCGCACGACCTCTTGATAGACAGGTTCGCCGGGCTGCATCAGTTCATGCGCGATCCGGTCCGCCTCGATCAAGTGCGCGCCCAGACTCGCAAACATCTCACCGACCACGGATTTTCCTGACGCGATCCCGCCGGTTAGGCCGACTTTCAGCAATCCCGCCTCTTGCCAGTTTCAAGTACCCAGTTCCCGTACGACTTTCGATTGACGATCAATCGCGTGTCGCAAATCGCAAGTGAAATGACCGTTCAGCTACGCTCGCGAAAGCTCGGGTACTCGACTCCCCCTCCGCAGCCTCGCGGCGCGCACCGTGTTGGCCATCAGCATTGCAATAGTGAGCGGCCCCACCCCACCAGGCACCGGGGTAATCGCTCCCGCTACCTCTGCCACCTCGGGATGCACGTCGCCGATCAGAGTTGAACCCTTCGCGGTGAAAACCTGCTCCCGTTTTTCGTTGCCTTTGAAGAATTTATCGAACTCCGCCCGCTCGCTGATCTTATTCATCCCCACATCGATAACGGTCGCTCCCGGCTTCACGAAATCACGAGTCACCATACCCGCTCGTCCGATGGCCGCCACCAGGATGTCGGCGCGCCGGCATACTCCAGGCAAGTCCCGGGTCTTTGAGTGACAAACCGTCACCGTCGCATTGCCGTTGATCAGCAGCATCGCTGTCGGTTTACCCACAATGTCGCTGCGTCCAACCACCACGGCTTCCTGCCCGCTAATTGGGATGTTGCTGCGCTTCAGGATTTCAATGATCCCCGCTGGCGTGCAAGGGACCAGCCCCGGGCGTTGCGTGGACAGGAATCCCACGTTGACGGGATGGAAGCCGTCAACGTCCTTCACCGGATCCACCGCCATCAGCACTTTCTTCGAATCCACCTGCGGTGGCAAAGGAAGTTGCACAAGAATGCCGTCAATCTCATCGCGACGGTTCAGGTCGTGCACCAGATCGAGCAATTCTTCAGTGGAGACTGTCTCCCGCGGGGTGTGCTTCTCGCTGTAAATCCCAAGTTCTTCGCAACTTTTCACCTTGCCACGCACATAAATCTCAGACGCGGGATTGTTGCCCACCAGGATCACTGCCAATCCGGGGCGCACTCCGGCCGAGCTCATCGCTCTCACTTCCGCCGCGACTTCACCCCGAATATCGCTGCCGATCTTGTTGCCGTCCAGAATAATGGCGGACATGGGCCCCTCATGGCATTGGGATCATTCGAGCCAGTGATTCTATCGTAAAGGAATAGGGGCGGAGGTGACAGGGGCAAACCGACTGATAGGGTGTCATTCTGCCCTTCTGTGCAAAACGCACCAACTTTTCCTCTATCTCGATTTGCGAAAAGCGGTTATATTGATTTCGCTCCGACGATTCCCTGTCGACAACTGACCTGTATTGATGGCGCGGAAATCCGCATCTACCATCGCGCAGGAAGAGTTGTATCCACCAGACGAGCCCGTACGCGAAGAAACTAACGATTCGCGCCTGCTCGACCTTGATGGGGACGAGGAATCACCCTTCCTCCGCGGACAAAAGCGCGTGTCTGTCCGCCGAGGTACCCTACCGAAAAAGACCGTAACCCGAGTTGCCTGGGCTGCCGTTGCCGCCATCCTGCTCTTTATTGGCAGCATCACCGTCGGCGCACTCTACCATTACGGAGAACATTCCTGGCGCTTCCGCGTCGAATCCAGCGACGACATTGAAATCGACGGCCTTGAGAACGTCACTCGCTCCCAAATCATGGAAGCGATGGGCGGCGACATCGGCCGCAACATCTTCTTTATTCCCTTAGCGCAACGGAAAGGCCAGCTCGAGCAGATTCCCTGGGTCGAGTCCGCCAGCGTCATGCGATTCGTTCCCAACCACTTGAAAATCGAAATCCACGAGCGCACCCCAGTAGCCTTTGCCCGCTTAGGTTCGAAAATTCTCCTGATCGATGCCAAGGGAACGCTGATGGATATCCCCCCGGCCACGAGGAAAAAGCATTCCTTCCCCGTCATTCTGGGGATGAACCCCGGCGAGCCCGCTTCGACCCGTGCCGCCCGCATGAAAATCTACAACGACCTGCTCAGCCAGCTCGATTCCGGCGGAGCCCATTATTCCCAGGAACTGAGCGAGGTCGATCTTTCCGATCCCGAAGACGTCAAAGTACTCGCCACGGGCCGCGATGGCGAAGTTCTGGTCCACCTCGGATCAAGCAACTATCTCGAGCGCTACAAAATTTACATCGCGCACGTGCAGGAGTGGCGCCAGCAATTCGACAAATTGGAGTCCGTCGATCTTCGTTACGAGCACCAGATTGTGGTCAACCCGGACCTGCACGGCATGAAGCAGCCACCACTATCCTCCGCGGCAGCCAGAGCAGCAATCGCTGCTGGCGTGAAGCCGGCGGCGCTGGTCACCAGAATAGCCACCGGACCGAAGCCAGCTTCTTTGACGATCAAGCCGGCACCGAAACCAACTAAGAAATGGGCGAAGCCGCGCAAAAGGCGCGTCCCGCCCGCTTTCCGCGGAGCGTCTCGTCAGCGGCCTCTTACTAACGCAACGTTAAGCACAACGACGGCGACAGCAACTAAGCCCAAAAAACCAAGCCCGGCAATCATAAAGCAACAGGATCATCCATAAGCATGGCAAACCAGTACGAGCATCTCTTAATGGCGATTGATGTAGGCAGCGCCAAGACCTGCGCGCTGGTTGCCGAGGTCACCGACAACGGACTACGCTACCGCGGCCATGGAATCGCGGAATCTCGCGGCTCGCACAAAGGCATCATCGTCGATCTCGACAAAGCGGTAGGCGCCATTCAGAAAGCTGTCGAACAGGCGGAAGACCTCGCCGGAGTTCCCATCGAACACGCGATGCTCGGCGTCTCGGGCACGCATATTAAGGGCGTAAACAGCCACGGAGGCATCGCCTTCGGAAATCGTCCCCGCGAACTCACGCGCGACGAGATTCGCATGGCTGTCGACAAGGCCCGCGCTATTCCGTTCCCCGCCGACCGCGAGATCCTGCACCTGCTGCCGCAGGAGTTCATTCTTGACGATCAAACCGGAGTGCACGACCCGCTGGGCATGATGGCCACTCGTCTCGAAGTTCGCGTCCATATCGTGACCACGGCCTCGAGTGCTACACAGAACGTTGTCACTGCGGTCAACAAAGCCGGAGTCCGCGTCGACGACACTATTTTCGAGCCGCTGGCCTGCGCCGACGCGGTCCTGCGCGCCGATGAGCGTGAAATGGGCGTCTGCCTCGCTGACATGGGCGCGGGTTCGACCAGCGTAATCGTTTTCCTGGAAGGAGCGGTCGCCCACACCGCCGTCCTCCGCATCGGAGGCGATCACTTCACCAGCGATCTCTCCGTGGGACTCTGCACGCCAGTCGCCGAAGCGGAAAAGATTAAGAAGCTCTACGGACATGCCATCGCGACTCTGATTCCTGAAGGCAACGAAGTCGAGGTTCCCTCCGTGGGAGATCGTCCCTCGCGCTTGATCTCACAGCGCATGATTGGTGAAATCCTCGAGCCTCGGGCTCGCGAGCTGTTTGAAATGTTGCGCGACAACCTGCGCCACGCCGGAATGTTCGAACTCTGCGTCGCCGGAATCGTCCTGAGCGGAGGCGCCTCGCGTCTTCCCGGAATTCTGGATATCGCCGATTCGGTATTGCGTCGCGACGTGCGGCTCTCGTGGCCCATGCCGCTCGCCAAGATGCCTTCCACCTTAGCCGAACCGGAGTTCGCCACAGTACTGGGAATGATTTTCTATGGACACCGCGCGCGCATCGCTCGCGGTATCCAGGACGACCGTTGGAGTTCACGCCTGAAATCGCTGTTCGTGGGCAAGGGCGCGTGAGTAGCACGACAGGCGACTTAATGAGTGCAAGACGATGAACACGGCATCGGACGCAAGACCAGACGTAAGACCGGAGCCGTAACCGAACAAACTGAGAACCGAGAACTGAGAACTAAATTCAAATATGGCGGCGCACATGAAAAAAGAAGAAAACGACATTCGCATCAGCTTTAACGAAGAGCCCCGCAATGACGCCAAGATCAAGGTCATCGGAGTGGGTGGTGGCGGCGGCAATGCGGTCAACCGCATGATCGACGCCGGCATGGAAGGCATCGAATTCATCACAGCCAACACCGATCTGCAGGCGTTGCGTATGTCGCGCGCGCCGATGAAAATTCAACTCGGCGTCAAGCTCACCAATGGACTGGGCGCGGGCGCCAACCCCGAAGTCGGCCGCAAGGCCGCGCTCGAGGATTCCGACAAGATCATCGAGGCCCTCGAAGGCTCCGACATGGTCTTCGTTACCGCTGGACTCGGCGGCGGCACCGGCACCGGGGCCGCCCCCATCATCGCCTCGCTGGCCAGCGAAATGGGAGCCCTCACGGTTGCCGTCGTCACCAAGCCCTTCGCCTTTGAAGGCAAGCGGCGAATGATGCAGGCCGAGCGTGGCATCTCCGAGTTGATGGACTCGGTCGACACCACCATCGTCATTCCCAACGAGAAGCTGCTGGCCGTCGCCCAGGACGCGGGCTTCTTCGAGTCCTTCCGCGTCGCCGACGACATTCTCCGTCAAGGTGTGCAGGGTATCTCGGACATCATCACCATTCCCGGCATCATCAACCGCGACTTCGCCGACGTGAAGGCCATCATGCAGGGCATGGGCTACGCGGTGATGGGCACCGCGACCGCCAACGGCGCGCGTCGCGCCACCGAAGCCGCCCAGAAAGCCATCGCCTCGCCGCTGCTCGAAGCCGGAGCTATCGACGGCGCGCGCGGCATCCTCATCAATATCACCGGCTCGGCCTCGCTCAAACTGGCCGAGGTTCAGGAAGCTTGCAGCATCATCCAGACGGCGGCACACGAAGACGCCAACATCATCTTTGGAGCCGTGCTCGATGAGAAGATGAAAGACGCGGTGAAGATCACGGTGATCGCGACCGGATTCAAAGATTCCGACCGCGCCCGCCGTCACCGCACCACGCAAACCGGCTTCACGACGCGCGACATGGACGACGATTTTCCAGAGAACGATCGCGATTCCGAACCAGCACCACCGCCGATGATCATGGAAGCCCAGCAACCGGCAGCCGCGGCGAACACCGGGGTTATGACGGCCAACATGGCGCCGCCGGCAGTGGTTGCCAAGTTCGAGAAGGACGATCTGGATGTCCCCGCGTTCCTGAGAAAGCGAAACGACGTAATGTAACCGCAACGCAGCTCACTCACGAAACCCAGGCATGGGTGGCCTGCTCGGATTGAGGCCGCTCATGCCGCTCCTAAGGTGTCCGCTCACGCATGTGCGCGATCCGACGCTCCATCTGACTCAGCACCACCTGCCACATTTCAATCTCCAATTCAAACTGGTGATTCACGGGAGTCGTCGTGCTCCCCACAAATGCGAGGTTGTCCCGCATCTGGTTGAGGATCGCCCGCATGCGCTGCGTGTCAGCCTCCAGCGCTTTCAGTTCGTCCGCGTTCGCATCAGCGGGATTGCTTTGCGATGCCTCTCCACTCTTCTTCACCGATGGCTGGTTCACCGAGGGCTCTGACGCAGCCTGCCCCGAAGTTTGAGCAACCGCCGTCCCGCCGAGAACCGTCACGATAATCACCAACCAGATCGCGCCTCGCATACTGCCTCCTGCGTATTGAGTCATTAGATGACTGAGGAATTGAGCGAATACAAATCGCTCAACGACGCATGGCTCATGGTCCGGATAGGTCCAAGGATACCTACGAAAATCGGGGGTACCCCCCTCCCCCCACCCTGTAACGCAAGATCTTGATTGCAAACGACTTATCGCGAGCAATCATGCACGAACACGCGCAAAATCTTGAGCCAGCGAGAGTTATAGGTAAAATCTTGAGCGCGTGGGAGTTAGGAGTACTATGCAGGCCTCCAATCTGCCCATTTGTCAAAGAGCAAACCTTCAGTATCGCCGCGTCGGAAATTCTTGTCTGTGACGGATGAACATGGGAGAGGGCTAAGGTGATCGCGGGACGTTCTTTAACGAGGAGTGCTCTTGGGGACCGGGAATACTGGTTGGAACCTAGGATGGTTTGATTCCGTTGTAGACTTGCTCTTCCCCCGCCGCATACATGTCTCTTGCTCTCAAGCCGACGCACGCCACGGTGAAGGCCTATTACGCCGCGCTCAACCAGTTTGGCCAGCTTCACTTCGACAATGAGGCCCAGGTTAGTGACGCTTTCGCTAAACTGCTGAGCGATTGCGGAAGAAAGCTCCATCTGACGTTCATCCCGCAGTTCCCCATTGAGCGGGCCAAGAACCGCGTCATCGTGGACGGGGCTCTGCTCGACACCTTCCACCTCGCTCACGGTTACTGGGAGGCCAAGGACGGAAAAGACGATCTCGAACGCGAAATCAAGGCCAAGCTCGACAAGGGCTACCCCGCGACAACATCATCTTCCAGGCCCCCGAGCGCGCGATCCTTTACCAGGCTGGGGCCCGCATCGCCGACGAAGACATCTCCAAGCCCGACTACCTGGTTCAGATCGTCAACCATTTCTTTGACTACAAGGCTCCGCACATCGAGGAGTGGGAGCAGGCGGTTAGTGAGTTTTCCGAACGTATCCCGGAACTGGCAGGAGCTGTTAAGAAGATCATCGACGAAGAGCGCCGCCGCAGTCCCGCCTTCGTCCGCAGCTTCGACGACTTCTATGGGATCTGTCGCCAGGCCATCAATCCCAATCTTTCCGAAGACGCTGTCGAGCGCATGCTCATCCAGCACCTGCTTACAGAACGTATCTTCGAAAGGATTTTCGATAACCCCGACTTCACCCGCCGCAACGTAGTGGCAGCCGAGATCGAGAAAGTCATTGTCGAGCTTACGAAACGCGCGTTCAACAGAAACGAATTCTTGCGCCCACTCGACCGCTTCTACAAGGCCATTGAAGTTAGCGCGGAAAACACCACCGGCTTCTCCGAAAAGCAGGCCTTTTTAAATAAGGTTTACGAACGCTTCTTTCAGGGCTATTCACCGAAAGAAGCCGACACTCACGGCATCGTCTATACGCCGCAGCCCATCGTTAACTTTATGGTGCGCAGCGTCGAGGAGATCCTGCAAAAAGAATTTAGCCGCTCGCTCGGCGACAAAGGCGTTCACATCCTCGATCCCTTCGTCGGCACCGGGAACTTCATCGTGCGCGTCATGCAGGAAATCAAAGCCACCGATCTGCAATACAAGTATGAGAACGAATTGCACTGCAACGAGGTCATGCTCCTGCCCTACTACATAGCCAGCATGAACATCGAGCACGCCTACTTCGACCGCACGGGCGAGTATCAGGCGTTTCCGGGAATTTGCTTGGTGGATACATTCGAGTTGGCGGAATCAAAGCAAGTACCGATGTTCACCGAACAGAATACGCAACGGGTCGAGCGGCAGAAGCAGCAAGAAATTTTCGTGATCGTTGGCAATCCGCCATACAACTCGAAACAACTCGACGAAAGCGATCAGAACCAGAACCGGACCTACCCTGCCCTAGATTCAAGAATCGCAGAGACCTACACCGCGGACTCCGTCGCAACCCTGCGCAACAAGCTAAGCGACCCCTACGTAAGGGCAATTAGATGGGCGTCTGACCGCATCGGCGAACAAGGGGTGGTGGCTTTTGTAACGAACGGCAGCTATATCGACCAGATTGCCTTTGACGGAATGAGAAAGCATCTAGCAAAGGATTTCGACTCGCTGTACGTCCTTGACCTAGGAGGTAACGTCCGCAAGAACCCCAAGCTTTCGGGGACAACGCACAATGTCTTCGGAATACAGATCGGGGTCGCGATTGCGCTCCTCGTGAGAAGAAGTAAATCAAGCGACCGACAACTTCTTTATGCAAGAACCGAGGAATTTTGGACGAGGCAACAGAAATACGACTTCCTTGAGAACGCCAACAACCGCTCGGGCATTCAATGGCAAGCGCTTAAGCCAGATGCACTAAACAATTGGCTGCTGAGCGACTCGGCGCAAACTTACCTCAGTTTCGTCCCGCTTGGAGACAAATCGGCCAAACGAAGCACGACACCCAGCGGGTCGACCGTTTTTCAGCTGTTCTCACTTGGCGTGGTTAGCAGTCGCGATGCGTACGCCTACAACTTCAACACATCCAATTTGCAAAAGACAGCACTGACGTTCATTGACGCTTACGGAGAGAAGCTGGCTCTGGTACAGCGGAAAAAGGCCGACTTCGATTCACTTATCGACGTAGACGACGTTCGGATCAAATGGACACGACAAACGAAGGCCGCACTTCGCCGTGGTACCGAGTCAGAATTCATGCCCGGCGCTATTCGGGGCGCCGTTTACCGTCCGTTTACAAGAATGGCTCTGTACTTCGACGATTTCTGGAATGAAGAGCAGTACCGCTTCCGGGAAATCTTCCCCGTGCCGGAGACAGAGCGCGAGAACATAGTCTTTTGCGCAACTGGCCCGGGCGCCGAGCGGCCCTTTGCCTGTTTGGCCTGCGCAAACATCTTAGATCTTAATTTCTTCGGGCCAGGCACGGTTCCGCAATGGTTTCCCTTCTACACCTACGCCGAAGACGGCACCCATCGCCGCGAGAACATCACCGACTGGGCGCTAGAACAATTTCGCGTCCGCTACGGCGGCCCCTCCATCACCAAGTGGGACATCTTCCATTACGTCTACGCCGTCCTGCACCACCCCGAGTACCGCGAGCGCTACGCCGCCAACCTGCGACGGGAGCTGCCACGGATTCCGCTGGTCGGCGCCACGCCCCCTCATGATTGTCATTCCGAACCGGCTTCAGCCGGTGAGGAACCTGCTGTTTCCCCGGGAACGGCAGAAAAGCAGATTCCTCCCTCCGGTCGGAATGACAAGAAAGGAGAGGGTCGGGAGAGTTCTGAGCTGGCCGTCTTCCGGAAATTCGTGAAAGCGGGCCAGCGTCTCGCAGAGATCCATGTCCAGTATGAACAGCAGCCCGAATACCCGCTCACCAAGACGGAAAAGGCCGGAGAAAAACTCGACTACCGCGTTACCAAGATGCGCCTGAGCAAGGACAAGACCTCGCTCATCTACAACCAGTTCCTCACCCTGTCGGAAATCCCGAAAGAAACCTACGAGTACCGCCTGGGGAACCGCTCCGCACTGGAATGGGTGATCGATCAGTACCAGGTTTCGACCGATAAGCGCAGTGGCATAACCAATGATCCGAACCGCCAGGACGATCCGCATTACATCCTGCGCCTGATTGGGCAGGTCATCACGGTTAGCGTGGAGACGGTCAAGATCGTTAAGGGCTTGCCGGAACTCGCGTTGCCAGACTTGTCGGGACACGTGTGATTGCTTGGACAGCCGAGGGCGGCTCCCTACGTGAGTTAAGCAGATTCCTCGTCGCTGCGCTCCTCGGAATGACAATAGTCGGAGAGGGGAAGGGGCGCATTCCGGAGAAACCCGCCCTTTCGCAAAGTGCGCGAAAGAACGGGGCACCCCGGAATGATCAGTTGGACAGCCGAGGGCGGCTGTCCCTACGTGAGCGGGATGGACGATGAAGCAAAATCCCCACTTCTCGCAGAAGGCGCGAGAAATGGCACTGTTCGCTGCATCGAGCCGTCCATCACCAACCGGGACATCTTCCATTACGTCTACGCCGTGCTGCACCACCCCGAGTACCACGAGCGTTATGCTGCCAACCTCCGACGGGAGCTGCCTCGGATTCCGCTGGTCGGCGTTACGCCCCCTCATGATTGTCATTCCGAACCGGCTTCAGCCGGTGAGGAATCCGCTGTTTCCCCGGGAACGGCAGAAAAGCAGATTCCTCCCTCCGGTCGGAATGACAAGAAGGGAGAGGGTCGGGAGAGTTCTGACCTGGCCGTCTTCCGGAAATTCGTGAAAGCGGGCCAGCGCCTGGCAGATATCCATGTCCAGTATGAAAAGCAGCCCGAATACCCGCTTACCAAGACCGAAAAGGCCGGAGAAAGACTTGACTACCGCGTCCCCAAGATGCGCCTGAGCAAGGACAAGACCTCGCTCATCTACAACCAGTTCCTTAGCCTGTCCGGTATCCCGAAAGAAACCTACGATTACCGCCTGGGGAACCGCTCCGCACTGGAATGGGTGATCGATCAGTACCAGGTTTCGACCGACAAACGAAGTGGCATAACCAATGATCCGAACCGGCCGGACGATCCGCAGTACATCCTGCGCCTGATCGGGCAAGTGATCACCGTAAGCCTGGAGACAGTCAAGATCGTTAGGGGTTTTCCGGAATTGGCGCTGCCAGCCTTGTCGGCGCCCGTGTGATGGGTCGAGGGTGGCTGTCGCTACGTGAGATGAGCAGATTCCTCGTCGCTGCGCTCCTCGGAATGACAATTAAGAAATCGCCTCGGAGAAGATGAGGGGCCGTTGGCGGACCCGCCCTTTCGCAAAGTGCGCGAAAGAACGGGGCACCCCGGAATAATTGGTTCGACAGCCGAGGGCGGCTGTCGCTACGTGAGCGTAGTGGACGATGGAGCAAAATCCCCACTTCTCGCAAAAGGCGCGAGAAATGGGCCACCCGCGCAAATCCCGCCCTTTCGCAAAGTACGCGAAAGAACGGGGCACCCCGGCAGCTCAAGGTCCCTCGACTCGCGCAAGCAGCGCGCTCGCTCGGGATGACAGTTCGGACAAGAGTGTCCCCACCACACAGATCATTCATCATCGCGAAGCTCGCTAGAGGTAGCGCCAAGCAGGGCATCCCATGCGGAGCTTCGCTCCGCCGGACAGCCGAGGGCGGCTGTCCCTACGTGAGTTGGAAGATCCGGGACAATTTGTCCGCCGCGCCTGGAACCCGCGCAAGTTGCTGGAACTGAACAGTCACAGGGCGGCGCCGGTGGACCGGGTAAATCCAAACGGACATTTTGTCCTACAAATTTCTGCCGCGCGATCATCAGCCCTAATGTTTTCTATCGCTTACGCCGATGGAACGAGGGTATCCGGTGTGCAATATCCAAGGCTGAGATGCAATCAGGAGCCATGCAAATGCGGTCGAAGCTGATGTTGCTGATATTGGTTGGCTGTTCCGCTCAACTGTCGTTTGGGCAGCTTGCCCGCAATACCGACCAGATTGTGCCTACCGGCAAGGGCTGGGGCATTGCGCTCGAGCGATCGGCCGACAACGCCAGCGGCGTCTCGGGGAAGACCGTCCCAGGGCCAAATGGAATTAGCTACCACGGCGGGCCGGTCATGGGTGGGAACGTCAATATCTATTTCATCTGGTATGGCAATTGGTCCAATGGTCCGAAGGCGTCTGACAGCCAGGTGACGGTCGCTCTGCTGGATGAATTGTTTGGCAAATGGGGCGGCATGGGCAGCTCGGGATATGCCCTGAGTTCGTCCACCTACAGCGATTCGTCGCGCAGGGTGGTGAGCGGCAGTTTCTCGCTGGCGCAGTCCGCTCAGGACAGCTACTCTGCCGGCAAGAAACTCAGTGACGCGAGCGTACAGGGAGTCGTGACCAATGCCATCAAGAAGGGCAAACTGCCAAAGGACAGCAACGGTCTTTACTTCGTGCTGACATCATCGGATGTGGACGAGACCAGCGGATTCTGCAAGAAGTACTGTGGCTGGCACAATCATGCCAACATTCTGAATTCGGACATCAAATTTTCGTTTGTTGGGAACCCTGACCGTTGTTCGGCTTCGTGCGAAGCGCAGACCGAGAGTCCAAATGGCGACAGCGGCGCAGACGGAATGGCCTCCATTATGGCTCACGAAACCGGCGAGGTTCTTACCAATCCCGATCTGAATGCCTGGTATGACTCCCGCGGACAGGAAACGGGCGATAAATGCGCATGGATGTTTGGGCCGGTTCAGGGCACAATCGGCTACGGAGCGTACAACCAGGTGTTCGGAAATCGGAACTGGCTCATCCAGTTGAATTGGGAGAACAGCCGCGGCGGAGGTTGCGTGCAGACCAAGGGCGGCGAGTTCTATAAATACTAGTGTTCATCAGCAGTTTCGCGTATTGTTGTTGTTTTCGGACCTCACGTTTTCGACTTCCTCGAAACACTCTACAGTCGTCTCGGCCAAAGGTTCGTTGTCCAATATTTGGATGAAACCCCCGCAATCTCCTTGATACGGTAATTCCTGTATTACCAACGTGAGGCACAGCGTTCGCATTCTGCTGCAGCGGCTGCCTCTGATGCATGACAATGCAAACAAAGCAGGATGCGAATGCACGCTCAAGAAGAGCTGAAACATTTGTTTCTGTCCCCCCACAGAAATCGAGCTTAAATCTGTTCTGTTTTCGGAACAAAATAAGTGAACGCGACCGAGCAATGGCAATTGCATGCTATGGTTGGAGGAAAGCGACTCTTCTCTGTAAGAACTCTGCTCCAGACTTGAAGACAGCAATGCGCGATTTGCAAAACCATAACTCGCCGCACCGCGTTGCCCGTCCCGCTCCGCCAGGGTGTGCTGATGCCCAATGAGCGCGTG
>Ga0070697_100000280_pt1 | contig 41171 bp, 35 predicted proteins | sample KBSK1501metaG_FD_65475 | JGI IMG/M metagenome (GOLD analysis project Ga0070697, IMG submission 65475) | Corn, switchgrass and miscanthus rhizosphere microbial communities from Kellogg Biological Station, Michigan, USA - KBS K1-50-1 metaG | ecosystem: Host-associated > Plants > Roots >... | reverse complement strand
TCAAGCGCACGGACATCCTCGGCTCGCTCCTTCTTGCTTCGCAAATCTTCCAGAATTCGCCCAAAGGCAGGGCGATGCTCATCATCTTCTCCGACATGCGCGAGAACGCAGGGGGTGTGAATCTGGAGGGAAGAAATCCGCAGAATGCTCATCTTTCGGTCAACCGCTATGCCCAAGGCAGGGACATTCCCGATCTCCACGGCATCGAAATCCACGTCTTGGGTGCGGACAACGCAGGTAAATCTATGTCGTACTGGACAGCACTCCGCGATTTCTGGACCTTCTATTTCAAGCGAACCGGCGCGGTCCTCAAAAGTTACTCAGTCCTCCGCGACCCACCTGATCTTGGTCCGTAAGTATGCTGCTGCAACAGTGCGCCTACGTCGCACGTTCTTTCTTGTCCAGGGGTAGAGGACGCTCGCTCTCGGGCGGCCGACGACGCGTCGTGCGTAAGGACCTGATGTCTAGCTGAAACTGGTGGATGAGTCGTCGCAAGGTATTGCGGTGCACGTCTAAGGTCTCGGCGGCCCTGACTTGATTCCACTTTTGTTCCCGCAAGACCGTAAGCACGAAGATCCTTTGGAACTCACGGAGCGCTTCAGAGTACCGAATCCCTCCCTTACGCATCCGTAACACGAGACTCTCGAGGTGATCCTGCAAGCCAAACCACTCCTCGCACTCCTGTAGACCGTATCGTCCTCCGGGTCAACGGAATTCTTGCACCGCTATCCTCTTTGCTGTCAGTTGGCTGCGCCTTCAGTGGCAGAAGATGGCCGGAAATGGTGCAGCCTCGGCACCGACAAATCCTAAGACACTCTGTCGCTAGACGTTTCCTCCGCGCGGATCGCTCGTCTCTCGCTCATATATTGTGGAAATATTGTGGAAATATCGCCCGATCCGCGCCCAGAGAATCGCGCAGGACTGCGAAACCATATTGATAAAGATCACTCACTGCACTAATAACGGGCATTGACAACGCCCTCAGTGAAGGACTAGGGTTTCGGCGTCGACGATCGAAAGGATTGGTTCAAGTAAAATTAGCCAGTCCAAAGTAGATTGGGTGATTAGCTCAGCAGGGCAACCTGTTGGGCAACCAGACCCGAAAAATCCGACGGCTCTGTGAGGAGCAGTTGGGGTTTGGAACTGCGAAAGCAGTAATCGCATCAGGGGGCTGTGACGGTGCACGCGTCCACGCTGTTGACTCCCTCACAGGAGTCGCCGGCTAGAGCATAACCAATGTCATGGCCCTTTTAATTTTCCGCCTTTCTTGAAGCGCGGATGCCTCCGCCTCCCGCACTCACCTCGAGAGCCGTAATCACATACCAATAATAGCCTTGAGGGTGGTTGTAGAACTCTCGGACAGAATAGCCCGACGGCAAGCGCTCGACGCGCCGCTCTTTAGGCGCGATATGCTTGTTTCGTGATACGACGAACGGTTTGGCGGGCGCGTCCATTGCACACCTACCGGTGCGCCCATCGTTGCACAAAATATGCCCGTTGAGGACACATTGGGGTTGGCGTGCAAGGCACTGGGGGCCAGGAGCGGGCTGGACAATGCCCGGCCGCTTTATCTTCTCTTGAACTTTATTTTAGAAATATTTTATCTCGCCTGCGGCATACTTCGGGCATGGACGAACCAGCCTCCAATTCCATATAAAGGAAAACGACTACTTCGGCACCGTCGCCACTGTGCTCGATCTAGTGAGCCAAGACCTACGGAAGAAAGGACACCATCGCAACGCAGACACGCTTGGTCGTCTGCGCGACGATCTGGTGTACCTGCAGCGCTCCCACCGGATCGAAAAGCTCATGCCTAATCGGAGCGAATTACGCATCCTCGTCCTGACCCATTGCGTACGTGAGGACGAGATAGATACACGCCTCCAGCTGCGCGAGGTAGACCCTCACGATCTCCACATTTTCCGCAAAAATATGTGCGAACTTGTTCGCATTTTGAATACTTTCATCGAATTGGATGAGGGCTGCGAGATCCCTGGCCGAGGGCCCGACGATGTACTCAAACCTCATCCGACGTGTCGGTCTTGGGAGTGCTTGTTCTTCGCGCTGAATCCAGACATCCGTCCGCTTCACCTTATCGTCTGGCGCAAAGAGTCGCAAAACTTCGCCGAAGACCTCTCGAATGCCATGGGCGGCCAGCCGCGCGCCGGCTTTTCCATTGGCGAGGTTTTTCCAAGCCGCTCGACGCAATTCCACCAGGAGGGGGTCAATTTCTCGCAGTTTGTTTTCAAGCTTCGGTCCAAGCTCCTCTGCTCGATAGTCTGCCTGCGGGGATGCGTCGGGCAGGGTCGGTGGCAGGTGCCGGACAAACTTTCCGTGATTCCAGACGAGGTCCGTCGCAACATCGATACGCTCGATCCCAATTAACTGCCTGCTGCTGAGCAAGGCGCTCGCTTGCACCTCTTGCAAAGCGGCGACATTACTTAGAGAGTCCTCAATCAGCCCCAATCGCTGGCTTGCTACTTTCGGTGACCACTCCAGCATTGCTAGCTGCGGCAGGTCGAAGTTGATCCGTTCCACCAACTGTACCCGACCGAGAGCTTCCTCGAACGCTCTTTGATATTGAAGCGCCGGCGCAAAATCCAACAAGAGACGCGTACGCTCCGCGAGGCTCTTGCTAAATGTGGCGGCAACGTCACCGATTTCGAGCATTCGCGTCTGCAGAGCAGAAAAATCAAACTTAGGCGGCTCGGGAAGAACAAACCGGGTTGAGGCCAGCGCTTCTTGGATGTGCTTGAGGGGATAGAGATCCTGAATGTTCGGTAACTCCGGGAGAACTCGCAGGGCATCAGCGCGAAGGGCGCCCAAGACAGCCACCTTGCTTAGCTGTGCAAGCTCGTCGCTGGGCAGAATTTTAAGCTTAGTCCATTCGTCAACAGCAAACGACGCCAGCTTTTCCTGGTGTACAAGTTCTTCCCGTAACTTCTTGAGGGCGTCTTCCATATATTTTCTTCAGAATAGGATCACTGAGGCGCATTTCAAGATGCCGTAGCCGTCTGCGGGACGACCTGGTGTACCTGCAGGACCGTTATCACATTCGGAGAGGCGAACAGACCCCATTGGCCACGCCACGTGGTAGAGTGACGCACCACTCGACGCGGAAAGGGGACTACATATGGGGCGCGGCAAAATGAACTTAAAAGGCATAAAAGACCTTCGAAGACTTGCAACGGGCTCTCGATAAGCGCGATGCGCGATCGGCGCAGTCCAGGGCAGACACTGCCCGCAAAATGGAGGCAAAAGCAGCGGCCCTAAAACAAGAAGCAGCTCGCAAAAAGGACTTACGCAGGAGCCCTCACGTCAACCCTAGAGTTCCCATCATCCGGGAGAAGAAAGGCTCGCGTCCCGACCCCCCGATTTGTTTCCGGCGGGCGCGTGGAATCGAACCGAAGGGGCTGAAAATCGTACCGGGGGAAAGGCCTGTCCCTGCCGAACCCAGAATCAAACTTCTGTCGCCTCCCTAGTGTCCATTTAGTGTCCAGTCGGTAGGGTTCGAGCGAGACACCGCAATTGGCACCCTGATCTTGGCTTGGCGTCAGCGTTTCTTTGTCGGCGTTACCTCAAGAGCGACGATGACGTACCAATAGCGACCTTGGGAATCGTCTCTAAACTCTTGGACCGCGTACCCCGCCTTCAAGCGCTCAATACGCCTCTCTTTGGGCGCGATGCACTTGCTGCGGGTTACGACAAACGGCTTGGAGTGCTCGGTTACAGCCATAGCACACGAGATGGTGCATAGTGCTGCGAGAACGTATACAGGAAATGCCGACCCGCGGGAGGTGCTATGCAAGGCCCCCATGCCGGTTGCCTCGTGTGCCGTCGACTTACTGTCCACTTACTGTCCATTCCTGGAGGGAATCAGAGCGACGCGCAGGGATTAAAAAGACAGGAAAGAAAACGAAAGAAATCTCGCAAATACCGCGTAAACACCGGGACTTATAGCTAAGTAGAAGGTTTGGTAGCGCTAACGGGAATCGAACCCGTGTTTGAAGATTGAGAATCTTCCGTCCTAACCCCTAGACGATAGCGCCCCTGGAAAGCAGTAATTATAGCAAAGCCTCTTGACAACCTTTCCCTGGTAGAGCTAATTTCATTTAGCGAATGAAAAGCGAAAGCTCTCACGGATTCGCATCGAGGCCCCTACCGCCCCGACGTTCCCTGAAATTTTGAGGTCACTATGTCTTCCCCACTCTTTTCCGTCCAGGCGGGCTGCGCCGTTGCCTTTGCTCCCAGGAAGGAACCGGCACTGGTTCTAAAACGCCTGGCGGCATTGCCCAAGCTTGCGAGCGTCACTCCGGCATCGCAGCTCGAAGTGCGGCCCTGGCCGGAGATGGTCTCCAGCGGAATCCGTGAGATCGATGCGCTCACCGGCGGTCTGCCGCGGGGATGTTTGAGCGAGATATGTGGATCAGCCTCTTCCGGACGCACCAGCGTGCTGCTGGCCGCCCTGGCGGCAGCTACACGCCGCGAAGAAGTCTGCGCCCTGGTGGATGCCACCGATGCACTCGATGCGGTATCGGCGGCGGCGGCCGGAGTCGACCTGGAAAGATTGCTCTGGATACGCTGCGGGAAAACGGGCGTCGGACCTCGGGCATCAGGCGTCGGACCTCAAATCTCGGACTCTAGGCCTCAGATCCCAGATTTAAAGTCCGAGGTCCGACGCCCGAAGTCTGAGGTCCGATCTCTCGAGCAGACTCTGCGCGTCACCGATCTGCTTTTGCAAAGTGGAGGCTTTGGCCTGGTGGCGATTGATCTCGGTGATGTACCTCACTCTGCGGCACGGCGAATGCCGCTGGCTTCCTGGTTTCGTTTCCAGCGTGCCGTCGAGCCCACACCCACAGTGCTTTTGGTGGTGGCCCAGGAGCCCTGCGCGCAGACTTGCGCTTCTCTGCTGATCAGGCTTCAGTCTTCCATTGTTGGTCGTCAGTCAGCAGGGAAAAGGCTGTCCGCTTTACATCTGCTGCCGGGAAAGGACAAAACCTGGCTAACTCACGCGCAATTTCTGGATGGACTGCATATTGAAGGAGAGCTGCTGCGTTCGCGCATGCAACGTAAACCAGCACAATCGGTGACCACCGCATTCGCAACCAACGCGGTAAGAATTTCGTAGCGCCGGCCTTCGACTTCGCTCAGGACAAGCCTTGCCCTGTGTAGCGAGGGTGGGACGTCGGCGCTACAAAGCTGGTAACTGATAGCTGGCAGCTTCCCTGACGACTGACAACCGAAGACTGACGACTTAATGCCCTTTGCCTGCATCTTCGTCCCTGATTTCCCGGTGGAAGCGTTGCTTCGCACCGAACCTGAGTTGCGTTCGCAATTTGTAGCCGTTCTTGAAGGCAAAGCTCCGCTGCAAAAAATTTTTGCCGTGAACGAAAAGGCCCAGCGCGCCGGAGTATCGCCAGGCATGACGAAACTTCAGGTGGAGGCCTGCCCTGATCTTGTGCTGCGTGCCCGCTCTTCATTACAGGAGGCGGCCGCGCACGCCGCGCTCCTGGACTGCGCGCAATCATTCTCGCCACGTGTGGAAGATGCGGCCTGTGACACTGCCCTTCTGGATCTCGCCGGTCTGGAACTGCTTTTTGGTTCGCTGCCGAAAATCGCGCGTGATCTGGCGCGCCGCGCTTGCGATCTCGGCCTTGAAGCCAACGTTGCCGTGGCCTCCAATCCGGACACGGCCGTACTCGCCGCTCACGGCTTTTCCGGCGTGATCGTGATTCCCGACGGGAAGGAAGCCGAGCAATTGGGCAATCTTCCGCTGGAAGTACTGTTTACGGGAGGTCTCGATCTCCGAACCCTGGAAAAACTCGAGCGCTGGGGCATTCGAAATCTTTGCGCTCTGGCCGCTTTGCCCGATATCGCGCTGAGCGAACGTCTGGGGCAGGAAGGCATTCGCCTGCAACAGTTGGCGCGTGGCGACACTTCCCGAACCCTGGTTCCGATCGAAACGCCTCTTATTTTTGAAGAAGCCATCGAATTGGAATATCCCCTGGTGCTGCTCGAGCCGCTGGCGTTTCTCCTGGGCAGATTATTGGAACAATTGTGTGCCCGGCTAGGCGCGCGGGCACTGGCAACCCAGGAACTGCATCTGGGTTTGACGTTAGAACAAACTACGAATCATGTGGGGACGGGCACTCTTGCCCGTCCAGGTCGAGCGCAAGCTCGACAGCATTTCCAGCGTACTCTCCGCCTCCCTGTTCCCCTGCTTGATCCCAAAATTTTTCTCAAGCTGCTGCAGCTTGATTTGAATGCGCACCCACCTGGCGCTCCCATCGTGAAGATTCATTTATCGGCCGAGCCGGTGCGGCCGCGCGCGACGCAAAGCGGATTATTTCTCCCGCCGTCCCCGGAGCCGGAAAAACTCGAACTCACATTGGCCAGGATTGCGGGCATTGTCGGGGAAAATAAAGTCGGATCGCTGCGATTGCTGGACACACACCGTCCCGAAGGATTCCTTATGCAGCACTTTGCACCCAACTGCGGCCCCAACGGCGGTAAAGATAAGGACCAGCGCAGCGCGAGACCGGTTACCCGTGGGCAAAAGCCTGATCGGAATGAAAACAACAATGGACACGCTCCAGGCCAGCCATTCTCGAAACCGAACCCTCAGGCTGAAAACGCGGTCACCGCGTTGCGTATCTTTCGCCCCCCGGTGCGCGCCGCGGTCACCTTGCTCGAAGGCAAGCCCACGCGCGTCGCTTGCCCAAAGCGCAAAGAAATATGCGGGGAAATCCTCTGGGCGGCCGGTCCCTGGCGCACCTCCGGAGACTGGTGGGAGCAGGAGGGATGGGCGCGCGATGAGTGGGACATCGCTTTACAGGAAGCGACCAGCATCACGCTCTATCGTCTGGTCCGGGATTTGCTCAGCGGACAGTGGCAGGTGGCGGGAAGCTATGACTGACAACCCGCTCATGCTGTGTGCCATTCGCACACTGGTCCATACAGTGTTCACTGTATTTTTAGCCCTTGCTAGTGTGGATAACCTGTTCAAACTGTGCGATTTAGCTCGGGCATTGAACCAAATTCGGCTATTTCTTGATCACTCCACAGGCGATGCGGTCTCCCGCGTTTCCCGCCGGGTCGGTCTTCAGGTCATCGGCTTTGGCATGAATGACCAAGGCGGTACCGCCGTTGCTGAATAGCGAGTGGCTGTCATCCCCAAGGGTTACATCCTTGTTCAGCACCCTGAGCTTGGCATGGCTTTTGGCGTTCACGGTGAAATTGTTCATATCACCGGCGTGGTGGCCTTCAGGATTCTCCAGGCCATGCTTCTTCCCATCAGGATTGAAGTGCGGACCGGCTGACTTGAAATCCGGTGGATCGCACTGCGCCTTCCCGTGAAAGTGCAGCGCGTGCTCACCCGGCGGCAGATCGTGGAGATCAAGTTTTATGAACACACCCGGCTTGGCGTTCTTGCCAGCTTCACTCCAGAGCAGCGCCGTTCCTACGCTCTTGCCTTGAGAGTCTTTCAATTCGACTGTGGTCTTGGCGCCAGCCTTGGCCGCAGCCGCGATTGTCAGAGCGAAAATAGGAAGGAACAACGCAATGGCAAATGAAATTGTGGGTTTCATGTCGGCCATTATAGCGCGATCATCTTCAAGCGGCGTCATCCGAATCGGGCCTGAGCCCGGTGGGGGTCTTGCGCGCAGCTTGGCTCACCCGATTCTCCGCGAGTGACAGAGCGTCGCCGAGGATGGCGTAGGCCTCGCGCTACCGCATCGAGACATAGAAGGCGTTGTTCCCTGACCGCAGATCTTTACCATAAGAAAAAGTCACTCCAATTCCAAACACTCGCACTTTCGCTTGCGCGCCCAAATCCCAGAGCCATTGATGCGAGCCTAATCCGGTAGACGGGTCAGTAATTTTGCCGGTGTCCAGAAAGGGTCCGATCTTCACTGTGAAGATTCCATTGTGATAGACGTTCTTGTCGGCTTCCCAATTGGACAGGAAATGGTTACGCCCCAGGGGCGCGCTGCCCTTCCTCCCATCACGAGTCCCAATATGTCCCCGCATCCATAAATCGTTGTCCCGCTCCAGCCCCAGCATGAAGAGTTCGTCGAAGGGAACGTCCCCAAATGTCTTGCCCGCCCTGATCCAGTGCTGCACTTCATAGTCGTCGCCTTGAGTCTTGGGGAACCAGTGGAAGCGCGCGGAGCCTTGCAGCTTCTCGAACGAAAGTGAAGATTGCGACCACAGGCGTCCCGCCTGCGAGGATAGACCGCCTTCGAGCGTTAGTCTTCTCTCGGGCACACGCCAAAGCACGACCTCCAGTTGTGCGACCTGTTTGAGCTGATAGCCCTTGGCCAGCAGGCTTGGAGTGAGCGCCACTCCGGGAATCACGCTGCGGAAGTCGCGGTGCGAAACTTCAGCTCCGGCAGCCCAGCGCCAGCGTCCAGTTTCAAAAGACGCAAAGCTTGCGCCTACGGCTTCCCGCCGCAGATTCAGGCTCCCCAGCAGCGGTGCCGGCCCCTGAAACGAGTTCCTGATGTCCCAGTTTTCATTGCGCAAGTCAGCGATCAACCCATAGCGGAATTTCGGATTTGCCTTGAAGGGAGCAGAGAATTCAGCCGTAATCCGGCGCTTCTGGGCGTCCCAGCGATACGTGGAAACGAAATTGATGGCCTGATGCCGCAGGTTGTAAACCTCGGGATTGATGCTCAGGAAGGGTAGCCCGCGAAGCAGGAGAAACAGCTTTTCCAGTTTGGTTTGGCCCCACCCATCCCGCTCGCGGTTGCGGAAAACAACGGCAAACTTGCCGTCGTCGCGCGCCTGCAGATCAAACTGATAGTCGGGAAAGATCCCCAGTCCCCGGATTCGAGCATCGGTAGTCAGCAGATCAGGCAGGCGCAACACGCTGGCCGGAGCGAACGCAAGCGCCCGATCGAGGAGCGCAGCATTTACTTGCGGACTGGGCTGGTTTCGCACCGCGACGATTTGCGGCTTGTCCACGCGGTTCCAATACTTCAACGCGGCCTCAATGCTTCCCTGCAAGAAGTAGACAGTGCCGAGAAAGTCATTTCCGTAGGAATCCTGGGGATCCAGACGGAGGGCTCGCCGCAAGTAGCGAGCCGCCTGCGGATAATCCTTCTGCCTGAATGCAACTCCGGCCAGTTCCAGCGGAAACCGCTTGTCGTGCGGCTGCAGCCGGGCTCCGGCCGCAAACGCTTGCTGCGCATCCGCCAGGCGTCCCAGTTGGGCCAAGGCCGTTCCGTAGTAGAAATCGAAATCTGGGGAAGAATGTTGTGTGTACCCGCCCAGGTGCACAATTTCCAGCCAACGCTGTTCGGCAAAGAGTTCTTTGGCCCGGCCGGCCAGTTCAGTGTCGGAGAGATTGCTTTGAGCGCAGCCCAGGACTCCACCACCGAACAAAAGGAATATGAGAAAAGCGGTTGGGATTAGCGAGATGGGGTTTGAGGTAGTGCCAGCAGCGTCCATCTTCCGGCCGCGCTCCATTCCCGCTCGAAACCTGACCGGTTCTGTTTGAGCAGTTTGCGTTGAGCCGGATCGTTGACCATCACAATTTCCTGCTCCTGATCTATGCCGGTCACGACCACGTAATGTAGAGGCGAGCCGCCACCTGCCGGCTTGAGCGCCACCAGCAAAGGACGTCCTTTGTCCAGGTGCTGCTTCAGGTCTTCCCACTCTCCGCGAATTGTAAACGTACGGAATCCCTTTTCCCTGAAGTACCGTTCCATGTCGGAAGCGTAGATGCCGTGTGCTTTAGCGGAATAGAGCGCGTGCTGGATCCGGGCCGCATCGGAGTCCTGGCCGGCGGGCTCGCCCTGTTGGTGCTGCCAGTACTGCATCACCATGGCAATACTGGCAGCCCCGCAGCCGTCTTTCTCCTGTTTTACGAAAGGAACATCCAGCCAGACGCCGTGAAGGTCTGCGGCGACCAGTGCTCCGCAGACTCCCAGCAATACCAGGGTCGTCCTGACCAAGCGACCAGACATGGGAGGCCTTATCGAACCGCAACAATGATCAAGATCAGCGCGGCAATGGCCACGAGAATAATAATCAGGTCCCGGTCGCTGAGGGTGCCAGCGGACAAATCGGCCTGCGCCTTGTGCACCCGCGAAGTCAGTTGCGCCAGCTCAGCATCGTCCAGCGTGGAAACGGCGGTCTTTACCTGCTCCGGGTTTATGTGCGCCGATTTCAGCGCTTTCTGCGCCGTCTCCGATGAGAAGAATTGCTGAACTTCATCCCGATTTTGCTGCCTTGCGGTCGAGGCCTTTATTGCCGCCTGTTGAAGCTCGGAAGGACTTACGACGTGGCTTGCCGCTTGCGCCACAAGATTTTGGGGGAGAGCGAAAACCGCGGCAAGAACAAAAGCCATCGTCACTCGGGATGACTGCCTTAGATCGAATTGCATGTCTTGCGACCTCCGCTGGATTTTACTGCTACCGAATCGTGTGTGCTGTAACCGACGATAGCCTTGGGAAAATATTACACGCCGAAGCTTCGATGCGCGGCTTGTTCTGAGGTTTGCTCAGGAGGGGGTAACAAGATCAATAAACACGGGTCTGCGATGCATCCGACGCCGGGGAAAAGAATGGCCGGGGGAAGGTCAAGCCGGAACGGCTCCGATTCATAACTGCTCCACCTTCTTCTGTAGCTCGCGGGCAATCCATTCGGGATTGCTGTCACGCGGAAATTGCACAGGCGGTCCGATCTTTACCTGTATCTGCCGCGGCCGGGCAAATTTTTTCCCGGCCTGCTTCAACTCAAACAGGCCGCTGATCCGCAGGGGCACGACTGGTACGGCTAGATTATTTGCCAGCATCCCAGCCCCGGCCCGAAATGTACGAATCTTGCCATCGCTAGTGTGGTGCCCTTCGGGAAAAACCAGAATGCTATAGCCACGATCCACTGACTCTCCCGCATAAGCAAAGCTTTCCCGGAAGCCGGCCTGCCTCGGCAAGGGAAACAGGTTGAGCAACGACACTCCCAGAAACCACTTGACCCAGTCATAAGCCTTGCCCGGCAAACCTCGCCCTGATGGCGGCGTGCGCAACGCCTCCAGCGCCTCCCCGCCGGTAGCGGTCGCCAGACGGTGGCGAAATCGGGCTGGAAGCGCGGTCAGCACAAGACCGACATCCACATCGTCAATGTGGTTACAGACCACCAGGACCGGGCCTCGAACGCCGCGCAGGTTTTCCCGCCCGTCGATGCGCGGCCAGCCCAGTAGAAAAACCGCTGGACGCAAGAGCAGATAATGAATAACCAGTCGATTCCATGTGGTAGGCCAGCGCTGCACCCAGGCGGGATAGTGATACTTCGCCGGTGACGGAAGCTTGCCGTGCAGCATGTTCTCGAGATCGCCGACCGTCGTCATCGCTGCGAATCCGGTCTCGCTCAAGTCCACCTGGTAACGGTCTTCGAGCACCCCCATCAACTCCACCCGATCGAGTGAGGTGAGGTTCAAGTCGGTTTCCAGGCTGGCCTCTCGACCTGACTCCGCCGGCCGTCCCGTGACGCGCGAGATCAATTCTGCCAGCGAACCCGAAGAAGCTCTATCCGCTGGCTTGGTTCCAAGCCTGGCCTGCACAACTTGCTGGATTACATTGCTGCGCGGCTTCTGTGTGGAGGTGCGCGGGAAATCCTCGTCCGGCCACACGAACCAGTTCCGCACGCGCTGGTACTCAGCCAGAGTTTCGTTGGTGTGCCTTGCCGCCCGCTCGAGATCGGCATTGCGATCACGAAGTATCACCACCGCGCAGGGTTCGGCATTTCCGTCTCGCGGCAGCCCGATTACGATGCAGTCTTTTATCTCGGGCTGTCGGCGCAATGCGACTTCGATATCCTGCGGATAGATATTCATGCCGGCAGGAGTGACGATCACATCTTTCTTCCGTCCCTTGAAGTATAAATTGCCCTCGGCGTCGAGTTCGCCGATGTCACCGGTCTCGTACCAGCCCTCTGCCCCCACCATTGGCTGAAATTCCTGCGCGGTCCAGTATCCGGCGGCAACGCCGCTGCCACGGACCAGAATTTCTCCATCCGGAGCCAGCTTGACCTCGCGTCCTGCCAGTACCTTGCCAATCGATCCTTTGCCCAGACGAAAGGGGTGATTGACGCTGATGATCGAGGTGGTTTCGGTGAGGCCGTAGCCTTGGATGACCGCGTAACCCAGCCTGCCCCAGAACTCTTCGGTCACACGGTCGAGCGCCGCTCCGCCACAGATAAACGCCCAGAATTTCCACCCCAACTGGCGATGAACGCGCCGGAAAATCCACCAGCGGTAAAAAAAGTTCTTGCCTTCAGCGATTTGAAACCGCCTCCGGAACTCTTCTAACCCGTTTACCTCTTCCTGATCGCGCTCAATTTTTTCCTTCAGCGATTGTAGCGTGCGCGGCACCGCAACCAGCAGAGACACTCGTTCTCGCCGTATCGTGCGAATCAACTCGGCGGGCTTAAGTGCATCCTGAAAAATCACCGTGCCACCCATCAGTGGAGGCAGAAAGATTCCCATAAATTGGCCAAAGACATGACTCAAAGGCAACAGGTTCAAGAAGCGGACAGGGTGCACCAGGCGTTCGTACTTGAGGTATCGCTGAATTTCAGTTTCCAGGGGCGCGATATTGCCAAGGATGTTGCCGTGACTGATCACAACGCCCTTGGGCTCGGCGGTCGTCCCGGAAGTGAAGACCACTTCGAGGGTATCCGCGGCGCAAATCCCAACCGCGTCGTAAGGTGCCGACGAATGGCCCGACAATGTTTCCCGCAGGTCTTCGAGAATCATAACCGGGATCGAGGCAGGCGCGGACAAGACAGAACTGGACGACCGGGCATGCTGACGCGAACTCAGCAGAAGGCTGCCTCCCACCTGCTGATACACGCGCTGAGCGAAGTCGGCCACTCCGGCATCATCGATCGGAATGACGATGGTGCTGCGCAGCGCGCAGCCGAAAAACGCCACAACCCACTCGGCTGAATTCGGTCCCCACAGCAGGACCCGGTCGCCTTTGCCGATGGCCCGCTCTTGCAGTTCACGGGCACACTGGAATGCAGCCTCGGCCACCTGCCGGTAGCTCCAGCGGACGGTGCGGTATCCCCGATGCTGAACGTAGGCGCACTCTCCACCTCGGCGCAAGAAGTTCTCAAGGTAATCGACAACGGAGCGGCGCGTCATACCTAGGATGGTATCGCTTTGGGGAGTCCGCTCACAGCACGGTTGGAACTGCGTTATGCGGACATTCGGCGCGCGTTCTTGGGGCAGAAGTTCGACAACAAGTTCAGGAACTCGGCGAGAAAAGCAGGCGTGGGCTGGTTGCGCATCGTCACCGCGTGCCACTGACGCCGAAATCCGCGGCCGCCCATGGGGCGAATCGCGATCTTGCCCGCTTCCACCGCCGGCGCCACCGCCCAGCGGGCAAGAAATCCGACGCCAGTCCCTGCGCCAGCTAACTCGACAATGGCTTCGGTGAGTGGGACTTCGATGACCCGATGGGCTTCCACTCCTGCCGGCTTCAGCAACTTGTTGATCAGCGTGCTCTCTTCTCGCGGAGGATAGATCAGCACAGTCTCAGTTTCCAGGTCCTTGGGCCGGACCTGGCTGGCCGCCGCAAGGCGGTGCTTCGGCGACATCACCAGAACCAGTTCGTCTTCAAACATGGGCGTGACCCGCAGGCTCTTGTTGCGCGGCGGACAACTGATGATAGCCACATCCAGCTTGCCTTCGAGCAGCGCGGCCGCGGGATCCGAGGTGGCGCTGGCGACGATGTTTACCTCCACTTTCGAAAACTTAGTGTGAAATTTCTGCAACACAGGAGGCAGCCAGTGATAGCAGGTGTAGCATTCCGTACTCAGCCGGATCTCGCCCCGGGCGCCGCCATTCAGTCCCTCGATTTGCACTTCGGTATTGCTCAGTTCGTCGAGGACCCGCCGCGCGCATGCGATCAGCCGTTCGCCCGCGGGAGTCAATACCATCTTTCTTCCCAGGCGTAGAAATAACGCTGTGCCCAGCTTTTCTTCCGCATCCCGCAACTGGTGGCTCAGCGCGGATTGCGTCAGGTGCAGCCGTTTCCCCGCTTCTGTGACACTACCCTCTTCGGCCACGGTGACCAGCAGCTTGAGGTGGCGGACTTCCAGTTTCGGACTCATCCCACCATGAGTGTAGTTCATCGATTGGATGAAAACAAACAATAAATCTCATAAGTGATTCCGGGCGTCCAACCCCCAGGCGCCGGAAAAACAGATTGACGGCAAGAACCGGATAGTCAGCATGAACGCTTTGACGGCAGACTGCGGTTTAAGGATTCGTCAAGTCCACGAAGATCGTAAGCGTAAAAAACCGGCGGTCCTGACAGTCAGTCAATGACAGCAGTCCATAACAGCGATCCATAACAAAGTCGATAAATCGGGGAGGTTGTATGAAGAACTTGGTTGAACGAACCCTTACTTTACTTGTTCTGGGTGTCTTGACGCTCGGGTCCATGGCCCATGCGCAACGCGCCCAGAGGATGATCAAGGCAAATATTCCATTCGAATTTGGCGTGGGTGATCAAGTTTTCCCCGCCGGGAATTACTCGCTGCTGAGCACGGCACCCGCGCTTCTGGAACTACGGGACGCCGAAGGCCACACTCTGGCCAAGGTGTTGACGAATTCGGTCGAAACGCTAAAGACCCCGGCCTCGCCGACACTGCAGTTCAGTAGCGAGGCTGGCCGTTATTCGCTGGCACAGGTCTGGCAGGAGAACTATTCCATTGGCCAGCAACTACAGCCGCCGAAGTCGTGGGCGAAGACCGCGAAACGGCATTCCAGCCACACTCAAATCGTCGCCGCCGGCAACTCGCAATAGACCTCAAACCAGCGCCATCACAGGGGAGGACTCGATGAATACGGGCATGAACGGAAGCAATGGGCAATCGCAAGCGGCTGACCTCCACGTCCAGGAGGTCATCCGCTCTGCGGAGCGGGAACTCCATGAGTTGCTGCAACGCCGCGCGGAGCTCATGAAACGAATTGGCACCATCAAGCAGACCCTGGCCGGGTTGGCTAACATTTTCGGCGACTCGGTGCTCAGCGACCAGTTGCTCACCTTTCTCGATCGTAAATCCGCCAGTCGGCAGCCGGGTTTCACGCGAGCCTGTCGTGCGGTCCTCATGGAGTCGGGCAAACCGCTGGGGGCCCGCTTCGTCTGCCAGGCGCTGCAACAGAAATTTCCGGATCTGATTGAACGCCACAAGGATCCGATCGCCTCGGTGACTACGGTGCTGAACCGGCTGGTCGATTACACCGAAGCCCGATGCTCGCTGGATGTAAATGGGCGTCGGGTCTGGGAATGGATCGCGGAACCTGAGAACCCTGCGGCTCTGCTGCTCGGCGGAGATTCCAAGTTCACGCCGCAGCGTCAGGCCGGCCAACAGCAATAAGGGAGGGAGCGGAGTAGCAGGCCTGAACCTCTGCTACTCCCGCCCCAGGCCGAGCGCGTCTGAGGGCGAAGTTGACCCCACATCGAAAACGTCAGGTGGACCAGTACTTGAAGTGGGTTATTTGGGATTAGCCGGCAGATAATGACAGACGGCACTGAGTGAGTCGCCGGGAAGCGTCTTCATCCCGTCCGTCACATCAACGGTTGTCCCCTCAAATCAGTCCGTCCTTCACATGGCGGAGAAAGTCTTCCGCGTCATCCCGAGCTTTTTTGGCAGCGGCTGGATTGCTCCGGTTTTCAAATATGATTTCCTGCAAAGTAATCTCAGCCGCATCCTTCGGCTTAAAGCCTCGGCGGACCAGTTTCCTCGCGCGCGCGGTGAAGCTTTCAGAATCCGCGACTCGGGCCGGTTGGCCATGCGCCGCGCAATCGTGAACCTGGAATTGAGCCGAAGCCAGCCGGTCATAAGCGCTCTTGGCTTCCTGATTGGTTAGCAACGACGGAACCGGAAAAGTCCATCCACACTCGGAACACGCCCAGCCCGTCAAACGCTGGTGCGATACCCACGTAAGCCATCTGCCCATAGTCTTCCCCGCCGCCGCAGAATAGAAGGATGTCCTGGGCCGAACTGCGTTCCTTGTTTCCCGTAGGTATGAGCTGAAAGTCGCGAAACGAGATATTCTCCAAGGGTGCCCAACTCCGGCGCGCCCACTGTTGCTTGGAGGAAATATTACAAGAATCCGCACCTCAGCAGTAGTGGCTGCGTAGGACACCATTGCGGAAAGCCGCGCTGGCATGGCCTTCTCTGTTTCGCCATCCTTAAGTCTTGGAGAAAATAGACATGCCGGAACTTGATGGTTTTTGGGCCGAGCCCCCACCGCCCATGGTGTCGCCGGAAGCGTGTTTCAGCGCGACGTGCTTGTGCTGCTTCTGGTTAGCTGCCTGGTTCTGGTCTTAACTCGGTCGTACACTCCCTTTCGGTAACCCTTAGTAACCATACGATTCTTGGTAACCCGTCTTACAATGACCCTTGTCCGAAAGACCATCCCTCGTATGATCGGCAGACATGGCCGATCGGATGGCCAACCCGTCGGTCGAGCTTCCCAAGGAAGATGTTTTTCTGGCGGGAGGTGGACCGGAGCTGGAGTCAGCAAGCATATGGCGTTCGGTTTTGGTTTCAACAAACAGAAAGCTCTCAGTGCTGCGGAGAAGTTCGTCCAGCAGGGCAAACTGCAAAATGCCATCGCTGAGTACGAAAAGGTCCTCAAAGCTGACCCCAAGGAACTCACCGTCTCCAACACCATTGGGGACCTCTACGCCCGTCTCGGCCAGAGCGACAAGGCGATCGAATCTTTCAAGAGCGTTGGCGACGCCTATGCTGCTCAAGGCTTCACCGTCAAAGCCATCGCCATGTACAAGAAGCTCACCAAGCTGAAACCTACCTTGGAGATTGTGCTTCGCTTGGCCGAGCTTTATACCCAGCAGGGCCTCTTTAATGATGCCCGGGCACAATACCTTCAGGTCGCGGAAGAGTTTCTGCGTTCCGGCGAATTGGAGCAGGCAGTCCGGATTTTCCAGAAGACGTTGGAAATGGATCCGGAAAACGTCGCCATGCGCACCCGCCTGGCCGAGGTTTATATCCGGCTCAATAAAAAGACGGAAGCCTGGCAGCTCTTCGCCGCAGCCGCCGACAGCCTCCGTTCCCGGGGTCAACTGGCTCCCGCCGAAGAAATCCTGAACCGCATGCTGACTTTGGACCCGAGCAACAGCCAGGCCCTGCTGCTGCGCGGCCGCAACGCGTTCGATTCCGGCGACATGGCGGGCACGGTCAAGAACCTGGAGAAGGTAGCGGACCTCGACACCCATCCCGAGGGACTGCGCGCGCTGATGCAAGCCTACCTACAGAGCGGACGCTTGCCCGAAGCGGGAACGCTGGCAGCAAAATTGTGCACGGTCCACAACGACACGGGCGCGACTACCGGCTACGCCGACGCGCTCATGGCTGCCGGACACTTCACGGAAGTTCTGCAGGTCTACCAACTCTATTGCGATCGTCTGGTGTCCACGGATTCGGCAAAAGTTCTCGAAACCTTGCATTCCCTCATTGGGCATATGCGCGAAAATGCGCCAGCGTTGGAGACGATCCTCGAGCTTTCCCAGAAAGCGGGCGATAGCACTCACATGACCGAGATTTACGAATTGCTCGGGCATGCTTGCGTGCATTCCGGAGATCTTGAGAAAGCCCGTGACTACTATCTGAAGCTGACACAGCTGGAGCCTCAGAATCAGTTACACGCCCGCAACTATCAGCAAGTGCTGGCCAAACTTGGCGTTGGCGCCACCGGCACAAGACTGATCACGGCGGAGGAGGGTGCGGTCCTGGTGGAGGAACTCGAAGCCACTGCGCCTTTTATCGACCAACGCTATGCCGACGACATCGCCCTGACGGTACGCGCCGCTCTGACCGATGCCGAACTATTCGTTTCCTATAACATGCCGGCAAAGGCACTGGGGCCGTTACTATCCGCTTTGCCCAAAGCCCCTCGCGACCTGCGCCTGAACCAGCGTTTAGCAGCCTTGCACACAAGGGCCGGCCGCTTCCACGAAGCCGCCGTTTGCTGCCGCAATCTGCAACAGCTTTACCACGACGCGGGACACCCGGACGAAGCCACGCGCTATAAAGAGCTGGCTGACAAATACGAAGAGCGCACTTCTAACAAGGCGGTCGAGGCGACACCGACGAAGGCTCCGTCAGCTGCGCCGATTGAGTCTACGGCGATTGAACAGGCGACACAGGCGACCTTCGATCCTGCCGCCGATTACGCTGATGCTGCCGACCCGGCTCCTGCGGCTGGACCTTCCGTCTCCGGACTCTTTTTTCACAAGGCGGCGGCCTCCACCATCCCGGAATCCAGCGAATTTGAAGTCCATACAGAACCGCCCGCAGCCGCGAGTGAAATCGACATTTCCGCAGAGTGGGAGGGCGAGGTCTCGGATCGACCGGCCGTGGCCTCGGTTGCGCGGGAATCTGCCGAAGGTGCCCAACTCCAAGATGAAGCCGTTACCGAGACCGTCGAAGAGGTTCGCTTTTATTTGGCGCACTCCATGGCCGAACAGGCTCGCGTGGTCTTCGCCAAGCTTGAGAAGCTAAGACCTGGGGCCGCGCAGCTGGCGTCGATCTGGCAGGAAATTGAGGCCGCCGACGCAAATGCCAACTCGAGGCAAGCTGACCCGGTAGAGGAAATTTCCGTCGAAGACACAGATGAGGTTGCAGCTGCGGAAGGAACCGGAATACCTTCCCTGGCGCAATCCGGGCCGGTAGTTGACAGGGAGTTTGTTTCTGATCTTCATCCCGCTCTTGACCCCACTGCGGGGAAAGAATTATTGCCCAGGATGCCCACTCGCACGATGATTCCCGCTCCCCAGCCGGCCCGGGCAGAGTATGCTCAAACCAAGCCGGTAGCGGAGCCCGCGGGCGTATTGGGCGGGTTCGTCTCCGACTTGGAGGCTTCGCTGGGCGACGGTTTCTTGCCGCCAGCAGCACCGCCACAGGGGGCGGAATCGCAACCCCGAACTGGATCCCAGTTAGTTGTAGCAACCTCCGGACATGCGGGCGGAGCTGCCGCTCCGGCCCCGGCCATGGAGACTGCAGCCGTCGCCGCCTCCCCGACCTTCACCTATCAGCCGACCAAAAAGCGAACGCTCGCTCCCGAAGTCTCTCCCGCTACCCCTAAACTGGATGCCGCTAGCGTGGACCTGGCAGACATGTTTGGCGAGCTCAAGCAGGAACTTGAAGACGACGCGGCCAACACCCAGGAAGATCCCGAGACCCACTACAACCTGGGCGTGGCCTTCCGAGAAATGGGCTTACTGGACGAAGCGATCGGCGAGTTGCAGAAGGTCTGCCAGGCCGTGGACCGCGGCCATGATTTCCCACAACTGATGCAGACCTATACCTGGCTGGCCCAATGCTTCCTCGACAAAGGAGTGCCCGAGGCGGCCATCCGTTGGTATGAGCGCGCGCTAAAGTTGCCTGGCATTGATGAAGAAACCCGCACCGCCCTAAACTATGAGTTGGCCTCTTCCTATGAAGCCGCAGGCAACAAACCTGTGGCGCTGAATCATTTCATGGAAGTGTACGGCAGCAACATCGACTATCGGGATGTGGCTGAGCGCATTAAAGCCCTGAAGTCGTAGAATGACAGAATGGGTTTTATCTTGAGCTTGGCGGCGTGGGCGGAAAAGAACCATTCCTTGGCATGCGCGCCCCATGGGGGCGTAGCGTGACATCAAGCCCCGATTCTCCCATGGACAAAGTTTCCACCGATTCTCCAGAGGCGAAGCTGCCGCCGGAGGCGGTTCAGGACGGTGGTTCGAAGAACCCGCCCCTCGATGGTGAGCTCCTGCGTCATACACGTGTCCAGCTTTGGCTGCATCGCGTTCTGGTCCTGTTGTTAGTATTTGTTTGCGCGGCCATGGGAGTTCTTCTCCTTATCCTGCCCTGGAGGCCGGAATGGACAGATAACCACTTCCTGCTCGGCTCTCCCGGGTTGCGGACCTTCGTTTCCAACGGCTTTGTTCGCGGCCTGTGCAGCGGCCTGGGATTGCTGGATATCTGGATCGGATTTGGGGAAGCTGTTCACTACCACGAAGCAAATCGGCACTGACGGAAAGACAACCTCATGGGTGAAAGTAAACTCACACCTGCGCCTCTGGCGTATCAAAACGAACCCTTCGTGAACAGTCCGGATGGCCGTATTTTGCGCATCCTCTCCGAATACATGGAACCGCTCGCTCGCTTCCGGCGTGAACAGATCCAGGACACTGTCGTATTCTTCGGCTCGGCCCGATTTCGCAGCCACTCGGACGCCCACGAGAATCTCTCGGAACTGGAGAAAAGATCTGGAGTACAGCCCTCGGACGAACGAAAAAAGGCGCTGGCCTCTGTGGACATGGCGGGCTATTACGAAGATTCGCGCCGTCTGGCATTCCTACTGACCCGGTGGTCAATCCAGATTCCAGCCCGCAGGCATCGCTTTGTCGTGACCACCGGCGGCGGACCCGGCATCATGGAGGCTGCGAATCTGGGCGCTCATGAAGCGGGCGGAAAAACCATTGGCCTCAACATCAATCTGCCTTTCGAGCAGAATCCGAATTCTTACATCACGCCCGCGCTCAACTTCGAGTTCCATTATTTCTTCATGCGCAAGTTCTGGTTCGCCTATCTGGCTAAAGCCCTGGTGATCTTTCCCGGCGGCTTCGGCACGCTGGACGAGCTTTTTGAAATCTTGACCCTGGCTCAGACCCAGAAACTGGCCAAGAAACTTCTGGTGGTCATCTATGGCAGCGAGTACTGGAAGCGCTTGATCAACTTCGAGGTCATGGTTGACGCGGGCACTATCTCCCCGGCAGACCTGGATCTGTTCCGCATGGTGGACTCGCCCGAAGAGGGCTTCGAATTTCTTCGCGACGGGCTGGCTAAATACCACCTTGCCCCCCAGCAACCGAAGCGAACCGGCGAGGTGGTCCCGGAAATCGCCAAGACGAACCCATAACAGTCTTCAGTCGTCAGCATGGACCGTGACTGAAGACTGAAGACCGACGACTGAATTTGCTTCTCTACTACATCACCGATCGCTCCCAATTTCCCGGTGACGATGGGTCTCGCCGCCGCTGCTTGCTCGAAAAAATTGCCCAGGCTCCCCGCTGCGGTGTGGACTATGTCCAACTACGTGAGAAAGACCTCTCCCCACGCAAACTCGAAATGCTCGCCCGTGAAGTCGTGGCGATCATCGGTGAGCTGAGAACCGGGAACAAAAAACTAAAAACTGAACTTCTAATAAACTCCCGCACAGACATTGCCCTCGCCTGTGGCGCCAACGGCGTGCATCTGCGCGCTCACGACATTTCCTCCGCTGAAGTCAGAGAGATTTGGACTCAATGTGGCGCGGGCGCCTTCGCCCGCGTAACCGTTGGCGTCTCCTGTCACACGCCCACCGAAGTTGCCGGCGCCGCGGCCCAGGGCGCCGATTTCGCTGTCTTTGGTCCGATTTTTGACAAGAAGGCCGCCCCGGATGCTCGCCCTGCTGGCCTCGACGCATTGCGCCAGGCGTGCCGCGAGAAGATTCCCGTCCTCGCTATTGGTGGCATCACGGCACAGAACGCGGTGGCCTGCATGCAAGTGGGCGCGGCGGGGATCGCCGGAATAAGATTGTTCCAGGAGAGTGAAATGGGCCGGGTGGTGGGGGAACTGCGCGGACCAAACAGTCATCGGTTGTGAGTCTTCGGCCGTCAGCCAACAAAACCCACACCGACATCTCGATAAAGGTCGGGTAACTAGTGGTCAGCCTTGGTTTCGTAGCGCCGGGACCCCGGCGCTACGCTGAAATGGCTGACGACACAAGACTGATGACTGCCTCTCTAGCTCTTTATGCTCTTCGATTCCGCGTCCCAGGTCACTGCGCTCTTTCGGAAGTACGATTGGTTCGACATATGACACGCCAGTGCTGCGTGATGACCGAACACTGCATCCTCCACCACCGTCTTTCGCGTCCGCACCGCCTGGAAGTAATTCCATAAGTGTGGTTTTTCCTCGTCCCAGGAAACGCTACGATAACTGAACCCCTCCATGGCCGGTTCCTTGCCCGGCGTGGCATCGTGTTCCTGGTGCCATTTCTTGAAATACTCCTCGCGCATGGCACGCGGAAAACCCGAGGCGTAATAGCTGGGACCCGTATCCACGCCTGCTTGCGGAGTGTAGGTGAGATTGAATTCGGTCAGTTCCAGGATGCCTTTCGAACCCTGAAAGCGGTAGGTTTCCGGAGTCTCCGTGCCCAGACTCAGCCGCATGTAAACCGGAACCTCGCCGTACTCAAACAATGTGCAGTGCACGTCCGGCATGTTCCGGCCATCCTTCCAGCGCAGGATTCCTCCCATGGCCATCGCTCGCTTGGGCGGCTCATTGATACCAAGCACATATTGCATGCCACTCACCAGATGCACCAGCAGATCTCCGGCCACGCCGGTCCCATATTCCTTCCAGCAACGCCAGCGCGCGAAGATCAAGGGATCGAAGTCCCGCTTGGGGACGGTTCCCTGCCAGGTATCCCAATCCAGCGTCTGTGGCGAGAGATCAGTCGGCGGCGGATATTCCCAGGCCCCGGTTGGATCGTTACGCCCGAGCGATCCCTCCACCAGCATCAGATCGCCGAGCACTCCCTGCGTCACCAGTTCCTTGGCTTTGGCGCAGATGACCGAACTTACGCGCTGCGAGCCGACCTGTACGATGCGTCCGTTTTTCTTTGCTGCCGCAGCCATCTCCACGCCCTCGGCGGCGGTATGGGACATCGGTTTTTCGATGTAGATATCCTTGCCCGCGCTGACCGCGTCCACCACAATCTGTTTGTGCCAGTGGTCCGGAACGGCGGCGACGATGCAATCAATGTCCTTGTTCTCCAGCAATTCGTGATAGCGCCGGGTGGTAGGTAGATTGGGGCGGACAATCTCCTTGGCCAGGGTATGACGTCCGTCATAAAGATCGCAGGCAGCGGCGCATTCCACTCCCGGCAGTTCGATCGAGTTGGTAAGCAGTCCCGATCCCTGCATTCCGATCCCGATCATGCCAAAGCGCACCCGATCGCTGGGTGCCATAGCTTGCGGCAGGGACCAGAGCGGGTCGGGATCAAGCAGGATGGTCTTCAGGCCAAGCGACGCCCCGGCTGCAGCCGCGCCGATTCCAATGAATTCACGACGGGAGAAGCGATTCCTATTCATCTTCGTCCAGCCTCCAGACTGAATTGCAGGATTTGAATATTTAAAGGCTTGAACTGCGGAATTTGCAACCACCTATTTCTTCAGCATCTTGATCGCGACTTCCTTGAAGAATACGACGTCATTGTCGCTATGATTCTGCAGGCCGATGTAGCCCTCCTGCGGACGCGGCCCACGTTCCGGCTCGAAATCGAACTTCTTGGCTGGCACTGGATTGCCCTCGGTAAACTCGGTCACCTTCACCCCGTTCAGTACCACGGTTGTGTGCGGACCGTCCAGGGTGATCTCCATGATGTTCCACTCCGGCCCGGGCTTGCCGGGGCGGGCCAGCGGCTTGGTCAGCGAATACAGCGTGCCGGTCACGTGATAATCGTCCTCATTCGATTTCTCTGGCTCATTGTCGATCTGCACTTCGTAACCGTAGTGCACCGGCATCCAGGCCTCGCGGGGCTCGATGGGAATGCGGATGTAGACTCCGGAGTTATCGTTCTGATCGCGCATCTTGAACACTACACGGATCACGCAATCGCCCAGCTTTCCTCCCGTCCAGTAGAGCAACCCCATCCCGCCATGCGTGTGGATCAACCCATCTTCGACGGTCATCTCGCCCGGGCCAACGTGCTTCCACCCCACCAGATCTTTCCCATCAAACAGCTGTTTCCACTCGCCCGACTGAGCTTGCGCGGCCGGAACCATGGCCGCCAGCACCGCGGCCGTGACCACGACGACTAATGCCCAACGCAATCGCATGATGGCTACCTTTCGAAACCGAAGAAATATACACCAAACCGCTATGAACCAGGGCGTAAGGCTAAGTCCTTATTATCCGAGTGCCTACCGCCAGCGATGCGCAGAGCCGGAACGCGCCCTACGCATTACCGAAGGTCATTAATGCCGGAGCAAACAACGAGAAACCTGCATCAAATGAAGATATAATATTCCGGTAGCCGCTAGAGCAGGGATTAATTCCTCTTCCAAAGAAGATCAAAACCGATGTCGATAAAGACCAAGGCCGCAATTGTGATTTCCTCTGCCGCTGTTCTGCTGTTCATGGCGGTGGGTGGTTTGGATGGCGTTCGCGCCTCCAACAACGATGGCTCGTACCGGCAGCTGCAAGTGTATAGCGAGGTGCTCTCGCGAGTGCGCAGCGAGTATGTCGAGGAGCCCAACATTCCCGCTGTGACTGACGGGGCACTGCACGGTCTGCTCGAATCGCTAGACTCGAATTCCAGCTATCTGACAGCCGCTGAGTTCAAGGAGTTCAAGTCCAATCTAACCGAAGCCAAGGGCGAAATCGGAGCGGCGGTTTCCAAACGCTTCGGCTACGCCGCCGTCATCTCGGTCATTCCCGGAGGTCCGGCCGATAAAGCCGGCATTCAAGCCAGCGATATCTTTGAAGCCATCGAGGGCAAGAGTACGCGCGAAATGTCGCTCGCGGAAATCCACAATCTTCTGCAGGGTCAACCTGGCTCGAACCTGAACGTAGCTGTGGTTCGGGCCCGTCGCGCAGAACCGCAGAAGACAGTGATCACGCGGGATATCGTCAACGTGCCGGTGGTGACCGACAAAATGGTCGAGGATGGCATCGCGTACATCCACGTGGACGCTTTCAACAAGGGCAAGGCGCAGGAAGTCGCGGCCAAAGTCCGCGCGTTGCAGAAGTCGGGGGCCAAGAAGCTGATTCTCGACCTGCGTAACTGCGCCGAGGGTGACGAATCGGAAGGCATCGCTGTCGCCAACTTGTTTCTCAATCACGGCACCATCACTTATCTGCAAGGCCAGAAGTATCCTCGAGAAGCATTCAACGCGGACGCCACCAAGGCCATCACCAATCTGCCCCTGGCGGTGCTGGTGAACAAGGGAACGGCCGGAGCGGCCGAGCTCGTGGCCGCGGCGGTTATGGAAAATGCCCGCGGCGACGTAGTGGGGGATAAAACCTTCGGCGACGGCTCGGTTCAGAAGACAATCCCGCTTCCCGATGGCTCGGCACTGATCTTGTCAGTGGCCAAGTACTACTCGCCCAGCGGCAAGGCGATTCAGGATAGTGCGGTGACTCCGAATATCGTGGTCGCCGATAGCGACGATGACGCAGCGCTTCCCGACGACGATGACAACGCCGCTCCAGCTGACGAGGAAAAGAAGCAGCCTCCACAGCAGGACGAACAACTGCACAAAGCCATTCAGGTGCTTAAAAGTAAGGCGAGTTAGACATGGGTCGTTGGTCGTTGGTCTGAATCGCGCGCCTCAGGCGCGCGATTCTGTTTGGCTCCTAAGGCGTCCGATAATAACCTCGTTTGTCGGCTAGAGAGCAAAGAGTATTGGCCAACACGGGCGACCAACGACGATTCATTCCTAGTGAAATTTCCGTTACAAGAATCAGCCGCGGCGAAAACTCCCGAAAGCAGGATGGTGGGCCGCCTGCTGATCGGCCTGATGGTGCTGGTGTCAGCTCTGCTTGGCGCCACCGCTGGGCTTCTACTGGTCTACTCGACCGATCTCCCACAGGTGGACCAACTCGAGCACTACCGCCCCAGTTCCATCACCGAGCTTTACGACGATCAGGGACGCACCATAGGCTCCTTCGCGCTGCAGCGCCGGGTGGTCGCTGCCTACGACGACTATCCCCAGATCCTGCGCCAGGCGCTGATTTCCATCGAAGACAAGGATTTCTACCGGCACTGGGGCATCAACGTTTGGCGGATCGCCGGAGCGGCCTATCGCGATATCCGTTCGGGCGGCCGGGTGCAAGGCGCTTCCACCCTCACCATGCAGTTGGCGCGCAATCTCTTCCTCTCACCCGACCGCTCCTTTCATCGAAAGATTCAGGAAGCTCTACTGGCAGTCCAAATCGAACGCCGCTTCACCAAGCCGCAAATCTTCACTCTTTACGCCAACCAGATCTACCTCGGTCACGGAGTGTACGGGTTCGAAGCCGCTTCCCAGTTTTATTTCAGCAAGCCTGCCAAGCAACTGAGTCTCGATGAAGCCGCCCTGCTCGCGGGTCTGCCTAAATCACCGTCCTACTACTCGCCGATCACTCATCCTGAGCACGCCCTCAAGCGCCGCAATCTGGTGATCAATTCCATGCTCGAGGATGGCATGATCACGGCGCAGCAGGCGGCAGGGGCTCGTGATCTGCCCCTCCGCCTGGAAGTGGCCCACGATCCCGATTCCCTGGCTCCATATTTCGTCGAGGAAATTCGGCGCTATCTCGAAGGCAAGTACGGCAGTGACCAGGTGCATGAAGGCGGCCTAAAGGTCTACACATCGCTGAACATGGATCTGCAACGTGCCGCTAACCGCGCCGTGTTCGAGGGCCTGGCCGCTTACGAACGGCGCCACGGCTGGAAGGGCCATCTCCAGAATGTTCTAACCCGAGAGGTGACACTGGCCAATTACCAGCACCCGGACTGGGATAGCGGACCCGAGGTCAACAGCTATGTCCACGCTGTGGTGGTAGCGGTCTCGCCAACATTAGCCACGATTAAATTCGGCCGCTACTCAGCCATCCTGGCGCCTGCAGACGTGGCCTGGACCCATGGCAAGCTGCAGAACATCCTGCGACGCGGCGACATCGTTTATGTGAAGGCGCTTTCGTTGAACCCCGATGGCAAGGCGCGGGTCAGCCTGGAAGAGGACTCCGGCGCGCAAGGCGCGCTGGTTGCGATCGACAATGCCACCGGCGAGATCAAGGCCATGGTCGGCGGACGCGATTTCAATCTTTCCAAATTCAACCGTACTACCCAGGCACTTCGTCAAGTGGGGTCGTCCTTCAAACCCTATGTCTACACTGCCGCCATCGACCGCGGCGCCACTCCGGACGACACCATCGTCGACGCGCCAGTCACGTTTCCAACGCCTTCCGGCCCTCCGTACGAGCCGCACAATTACGACGAAAAGTTCGAGGGAACGATTACCCTTCGCCGCGCTCTGGCGCAGTCACGCAACATCCCCGCGCTGAAGCTGGCTGATAGCGTCGGGATCAAGACCGTCATCGACTACGCCCATCGCTTCGGCATTACCTCCAACATCCCGCCTTACCTGCCCATCGCCCTGGGTGCAGTCGAAGTCACCCCCATCGAGCAGACCTCGGCTTTCAGCGTCTTTCCCAACGATGGTGTGCACATCAGCCCGCGTTACATCACCAAAGTGACAGACTATGAAGGCCGCACCCTGGAGGAAAATTTTCCCGACGTGAAGGATGTGGTCAGCGCCCGCACTGCGCGCACCATGACTTCCATGCTGCGGGAAGTGGTGCTGCACGGCACGGCGATCGCTGCGGCCAGCTTGAAATATCCGCTGGCAGGAAAAACCGGGACCACCAATAACTTTACCGACGCCTGGTTCGTCGGCTTCTCGCCGTCCCTAACCTGCGGGGTGTGGATTGGCTACGACGAGAAAAAATTTCTCGGCGCAAAAGAAAGTGGGGCCCGTGCCGCCTTGCCCATTTGGATGAATTTCATGAAGGTGGCGCTGGAGGGAAAAGACTCAGGAGAGTTCCAGCCGCCAGAGCCCACACCAAATTCAGCCCCGCGCGCAGTGGACACGCCAGATACAGCACCGCCGGAAGAAGAGACCCATTAGTCATCCCAGTCCGTGGGGGGGGGCGAGTGGGAGCCGGCCTGGAGCGAAGTCGAAGGGACCCGTCCATGCCGAGCGAAAGCTCGGCCGTTTTACTTCTGCTTTAGCGCCGCAAAACTCTCATCCAGAATCCCGGCGGCCTCATCCACATCCGCCTTCGAAATGTTCAAAGGCGGCGACATGCGGATCACATTGCCGTAAAATCCTCCCTTCCCCACCAGCAAGCCACGCTTACGCGCCTCTTCCATCAATGCGTTGGTGCCGGCGGAGGCCGGCTTCTTGGTCGTGCGGTCTTCCACCAGCTCCAGAGCCTGCATCAGCCCCATGCCGCGCACGTCGCCGATGATCGCGTGCTTGGCTTGCAGTTCCTCGAGCTTCTGGCGGAAATACGCACCCACGACCGCGGCATTCTCCCGCAAATCATCTTCCTCGATGATGTCAATCACGGCTTTGGCGGTGACGCTGGTGACGGGATTGCCTCCGAACGTCGAGATCGTCAGTCCCTGGAAAGAGTCTGCGATTTCGGGCTTGGCCACTGTCAGTCCGATCGGCACGCCATTGCCGAGTCCCTTGGCCGCGGTAATCATGTCGGGCTCAACTTCCCAATGCTCGATGCCGAACCACTTGCGGCCCGTGCGCCCCCAAGCGGTCTGTACTTCATCGGAGATGAAATCGCCGCCGTATTGCTTCACGATACTGAAAGCCAGCTTGAAATACTCCTTCGGTGGCGTGATGAAACCGCCCACACCCTGAATCGGCTCCGCGAGAAACGCGGCAATACGACCCGAGGTTGAGAACTGAATCACGTTCTCAATATCTTTTGCACACGCGACTTCGCACTCGGGATATTTCAGTCCCAGCGGACAGCGATAGCAATACGGATTCATCGCGTGTACAAGTCCAACTTCAATCGTGCCCTTGCGCCAGGTGTTCATGCCGGTGAGTCCGCGGGTGAGCGACGAGCGGCCGCTATAGCCGTGCCGCAGTGCCACCACTTCCAAGTTCCCGGTGTGCATGCGCGCCACCTGGATCGCGGTTTCATTGGCTTCCGTGCCGCTGTTAGTGAAATACGACTTTTTCAGCGCTCCGGGCGTGATCTGGGCCAGCTTTTCCGCCAGGTTGACCATCGGCTCATTGGGGAAACACGTCGACACGTGCTGCATACGGTCGATCTGCGCCTTGGTTTGCGAGATTACGCGCGGATTGCAGTGCCCCACGCTGATGGTGACAATGCCGCCGAAAAAGTCGAGGTACTTCTTGCCCCCCACATCCCACACGTGCTGCATAAGCGCGTGATCCATGGGAAGCGGATCGGAGTAGTAAGTCGACACCGAAGGGAAGATGTATTCCTTCTGCTTGCGATTGATTTCCTCGCGGCTCAAGCGCAACTTCTCAGCGGGAACAAAAGTAGTGCTCATGCTGGCACCTCGGGCGAACCTCTCATGGAGATTGCGACTGGCAACGTGATTCTTATTTGAGACTCACTATCATAAACCACTTCCCCCCCGGGCCCGGCGTGGCATTGTCTCCGGAAGCGCCTGGGCTCGGGCGCGGCTGCGAAATCGTTTCAGGACGGCGAAAATCTGTTCTCCATACAGCTGGGCCTTGTACTCGCCAAAACCTGAAATGCGCAGCAACTCGGGGATCGAACCCGGCCGCTTGCGGCAGACCTCATCAAGCGAGCTATCGTGCATCACGACATAAGCTGGGACGCCCTGCTGCTTGGCCTCCGCCTGCCGCCATTCTCGGAGGTACTCGCGCAATTCGGAGGCAACATCTGGAATTGCGGCCTTGGCCGCAGGCGCAGCCGGCGCCATCAACGCAGGCTGAGACCGCTGCGCCGTCTTGATCGACTTCACCAACCACTCGGACTCACACCCACAGGAGTCGCACGCGCCGCAGGTCTGCCACTTCGGATTCTCGCCAAAGTGCAAACAAATCTGCCGATGGCGGCAGCCCTTCGACTCGGCAAACCCGCGGATGGCATGGTAGCGCTGCCAGGCTCGCTGTTTCTCGGCCGGATCAACAATCTGATCGGCAAAGTAGGCCAGCAGCGCCGCATCCCGCTTCTGCCACAGCAGGATGCAATCGGCAGGGTGGCCGTCGCGCCCGGCCCGTCCCGCTTCCTGGTAGTACTGCTCGATAGATTTGGGCAGCGCGAGATGCACCACCGCCCGCACCGAAGCCTTGTTGATGCCCAGGCCAAAGGCGATCGTGCCTACCAGCACTCGCACTTCGTCCGACATCCAGCGTTCCTGGTTTTTCCTTCTCTCCGTGGCGTCCATCTTTCCGTGGTAGCCGATGGCGGAAATCTGCTGATCCTCGAGAAAATCAATCGTGTCTTTCACCTTGGCGATGGTCGGCGCGTAGACAATGACACTACGGTCCTGGTAATTGCGCAAGGTGCGGAGCAGGAGGCTCGGTTGCTCGCCCGCCTTGCACTCCTTCACCAGATACCGCAAATTCGACCGGTGAAAACTGGCAATGTACTTGTGCGGATCACGCAGTTGCAGCTGGTGAAGAATGTCGTGACGCACCCGCTTGGTTGCGCTGGCCGTAAAGGCCGCCATAGGGTGGTCAGGAAAATGCGCGCGCAGCCGGCTCAGTTGCCGGTATTCGGGACGGAACTCATGCCCCCACTCCGAGATGCAATGGGCCTCGTCAATCGCGAAGAACGCGATCGGGACACTCCCCAGCCAGCTAATGGTGTCGGCACGCGCCAGCCGTTCCGGGGAAAGATACAGCAAGCGGAAATCACCGTGTGATGCCCGGCGCATGACCTGGGCTTGGATTTCGTTGGGCAAAGAACTATTCAACACCCCGGCCGGAATTCCCATCTGTGCCAGTTGCGCGGATTGGTCCTGCATTAGCGCGATCAACGGCGATACCACGACTGCCGTGCGTCCCAACATTACTGCTGGCAACTGGTAGCACAGCGATTTCCCGCCGCCGGTCGGCATCACCACGCAGGTGTCGCGTCCGCCTAGCAGGCTGCCCACAATGCTCTGCTGCAAAGGCCGGAACGTACTGTACCCCCAGTAACGCCGGAGCGCGGTAAGAAGGTCAGTCTCCGAGGGCACGTTTACCGGAGCGATGTCGGTCTGGTGCATGGGGTACCTGAACCAGTATAGGTCGTCCGCACTACAAGAGAGCGTGCTCGAGCGGAGTTGGTCCCGAAGCGGATCAGATGACAGAGCATCAATAGTTTATGCCCGCAGCTTGCGGAGCTTGACCGGCAACTCAAGTGACCCAAGTCTATAATCGCGATTGATGAAGTCCTTTTTTCGCCTGATTCTGCTGGCACTGGTATTGCTGGTTGTGGCTCTGGTCTCGGCGCTTACCGCCATGCGCCTGGCCATCCACGGCCATGAAGTCGTCGTCCCGGACCTGGTGGGCAAGAGCCCTGCGGCCGCTCGGATGATGGCTGAACAAAGCGGATTAGAAATCAACGTCGAACGCCAGTACTACAGTCCCATGGTGCCGGAGGGGAAAATTCTCTCCCAAGTTCCCCGCGCCGGGAGCCAGGTTCGGCGTGGCTGGCAGGTTCGCGTGGCCGAAAGCCTGGGCCCACAGCGCGTCGAAATCCCCAACGTAATGGGTCAGAGCCAACGCATCGCCAACATCAACATCCGCCGTCGTGGCTTGGACGTCGGCGCAATAGCGCAAATGCGATTGCCTGACGCCCCCGAGGGCCTGATCTTGTCGCAGGCGCCGCCACCCAACGCCAGCGGCGTCTCCGCTCCGAAAATCAGTTTGCTGGTCGCCGAACCCCCGCTACCGGAGGCTCTCCTGATGCCCAGCTTCGTCGGACAACCCCTGGGCAGCGTGACGCTGGCATTGCAGGAAGCCGGGCTGCGTCTGGGAACGGTGACAGCTGCCCCGGCGTCGCCCGAGAGTCCTCCGTCGGCGACGCCACCTGTGTCGCCAGCCTCTGCCCCATCGCCCGGCAGCATGATCGTCTCGCAAAATCCCGCCCCTGGAGAAAAAGTAACTGTTGGCGCCGCGGTGAACTTCGGGGTTCGGTAGCGGCAGCCTCCCGCCAGCCCGATGGGCGGGCGAGAACGCTCCTGACGCAGTCGCGGTGGTTCTCTGTCTTGGGTCGAGCTATCGGTGGAAGCCGTGGCCTAGCTTTTTTGCAGGATGGCCACAAAGAATCCATCACACGCATGCAACCCGGGAATTGTTCTCACGAACGGCCCGCTCACCAGCGTATCAAGTTCCTTCCACGCCAATTCGCCCTCCGCCCGCAGTCGCTCCAGTTCAATCCGACCGTCGAGCGCATGGAATGAGGGTTCAGCGCCCAGCGCTTTTTCCACGACCGCCTCGTCCTCTTCTCGCTCCAGCGAACATGTGGAATACACCAGTCTTGCTCCAGCTCCGGCATGCTGCATGGCAGACTGCAGAATCGCCAGCTGACGCGCTTGTAGTTCGACGAGGTCCTGCGGCTTCCGTCGCCATTTGATTTCGGGATTGTGCGCCAAAGTGCCAGTGCCGGAGCAGGGCACGTCGGTCAGGATGCGATCAAAGGTTCCCTCCGCCGTGAACTCGCGTACGTCTGAGTGGATGACTTCCACATTTCTTGCGGGCACCAATTTTCGTAGCAGTCGCGCGCGGTGCGGATACAACTCGAGCGCAACGATGTTGGCCTCGGGATTTCGCTCGGCAAGGATCCGCGTCTTGCCCCCAGGGGCGGCGCAACAGTCCAGGATTCTCGAGCCCCTACCCACAAGCAGTCCGACCAGCTGCGAGGCTTCATCCTGAATTGCGACTCGCCCCTGGGCGAAAGCACGAGTCGCGCTAACATTGCCGGACCGAACCCGCCGTGCCGAAGTCAACAACTGGCCAGGAGCGAGATCGATGCCGTTCTGCTTCAATTCGACTACCGTTTTAGAATCAGCCAGACGAACCGTGGTCTCCGGGGCCTGCTGGTCGTAGCGGCAGACTTCCCGCGCACGATCAAGGCCGAACTCGCGCACCCAGCGCTCTACCAACCAAAGCGGATGCGCCAATTCCTGCGACAGCTCCGCGGCGCTTTCAGGCGCTATCGTCGCAATTTTGTGATCTGGAGTCGCGCCGTTCGCCGCACAAGCCGCCGCCAGCTTGCGCAGCACGGCATTTGCAAAGGGCACCGCTGATTTCTTACGAGCTCGCTTCACCAGTTCGACACTCTCGTGCACCGCGGCACGCTGCGGTATGCGATCCAAAAACATCAGCTGATATCCACCCAGGCGCAGTGCCGTCAGCACTTCCAGATCGAGTTTCTCCACTCCCTGGGCTGAAAAGCGCTCGATTTCTTGATCCAGTCGTGACCGCCACCGCAGCACTCCCATCACCAGTTCGGTGACCAGCCCATGATCAGCGGCCGAGAGTCTTGCGTATTGGCTGGAGTGCAACAGTTCAGACGCGTACGCGTCTTGCTGCTCGATGCAAAGCAGGACGTCAAAGGCTGCAGTACGAGCGGGGGAAGTGGACATGGATTCTCAGCAACTCAGTTATCTTTATTAGTATTTGTTATTAATATTAGTTCTCGGTTGCCAGTTGCGAAAAGCTTAGGGCACAATGCCAAGCTTCTCGCCTGGGCGTGGTTGATGGCCGTGGACGAAGTCAGACGCTGGCATCCGCTTCTTTCCCTCCATTTGCACTTCGAGCAGTTGAAGCGCACTTCCGCCGCCACACCCCACGAGCACCTCGCCGCCATCGACCGCGATTTCCCCTTCGGCCAGCGGGCGTTCCACCGCCCGCGCAACCCAGATGTGCAAATTCTTCCCGCGCCAGCTGGTGTACGCGCCCGGCCACGGCTGGAAGCCCCGCAGGCGGTTCAGGATCTCTTTGGCGGTAAGGCGAAAATCAATCCGCCCATCTTCCTTTTTCAGCATGGGAGCCAACGTCGCATGGCCATGATCCTGTGGCCGCGGATGAATCGTGCCGGCCTGCAACCCGCGGACGGTTTCAACCATGAGGCCGGCTCCGACGGCGGCCATTCGCGGAGCCAACGTTTCGGCATTTTCTTGCTGCGCGATGGTGATTTCTTCCTGCAGCAAAATATCTCCGGTGTCGAGGCCGGCATCGATCCGCATGGTCGTCACCCCGGTTACGCTTTCGCCGCGCGCGATGGTCCACTGAACTGGCGCCGCGCCCCGATACTTGGGTAGCAATGACGCGTGCAGATTGAGGTTGCCCAGCGGAGGCAGATCGATCATCCACGGTGGAATGATGCGTCCGTATCCCACGACAATAATGGCGTCGGGCTTGATCGCAGCGAGCTGAGCACGAAATTCTTCGTTGTTCTTGATCTTGTCCGGCTGGCTGACCGGCAATCCCAACTGCAGAGCCCGCTGCTTCACCGGTGAAGGTGCAAGCTCCATGCCCCGGCCTTTGGGTCTATCTGGCTGGGTCACCACCAGGCGCACAGCAAGGCCAGCCTCCACCAGGTTTTCCAGAGTGGGCACGGCAAACGCCGGCGTGCCGCAGAAAACGAGACCGGAAAGTTCGGGCATCAGACCTCGGGCGTCAAACCTCGGACCTTAGACCTACGACCCTGATTCCAATAGCGGCGCGGTTGTACCCTGGGCCTGACGTCCGAGGTCCGGCGCCTGACGCCCGAGCTCCTCACCATTCTCCCGCCTTCATCAGCTTGCGGATCTTGCGCTTCATAAAGTCGCGCTTGAGGACGCTAATGTGGGTGATGTAGAGCTTGCCGTTCAGATGATCGGTTTCGTGCAGGAAAGCGCGGGCCAACAAGTCTTCGCCAGTCTTCTCAAACCACTTTCCGCTAACGTCCTGGGCCCGGATGGTCACTTTGCGCGCTCGTGCGACCGGCTCGCGAAATTCGGGAATACTCAGGCAACCTTCGTTCTGAGTGTGGCGACCCTCGGTGCGAACGATCTCAGGATTTGCAATCACCAGTTTCGCGTTGGGATCTTCCTTGAAGGTCACGTCGATGACGGCCAGGCGCTTCGAAATTCCGATCTGTGGCGCGGCGAGTCCAACCCCGTGCGCCGCGTACATGGATTCGAACATGTCCTCGACCAGCTTTTCCAGGTCGCCGTCAAAAACGGTAACCGGTTCGGCAGTTTTTTCCAGCACCGGATTTCCATACTTCACGATGGGGTAGATCATGCAGGTTCAGTCGCCAGTCGTTCGTCGTCGGTAGTAAGCAATCAGTAACTCTTCACTTGGTCGAGATATCCCTTAAAGTTTCGCAGGGTTTCTGGCATGGAATCGCCGCCGAATTTTTCGAGCGCGCAGCGCGCCAAAGTCAGCGCCACCATTGCTTCTGCCGCCACCCCTGCGGCCGGCACTACGCACACATCAGAACGCTCGTAAGCGGCTTTGACCGGCTCCCGGCTGGTGAAATCCACCGACTGCAAAGGACGTCGCAAAGTAGAGATCGGCTTCAGATATCCGCGCACAATGATGTCTTCGCCGTTTGACACTCCCCCCTCGATTCCCCCTGCGTTGTTTCTGCTTCGGGTAAATCCAGTGAAGCCGGCCGACCCGCCATATCCTATTTCATCGTGCACGGCGGAACCGGTGGCGGACGCCGCGGTAACTCCGGCGCCAATCTCGACTGCCTTGACTGCCTGTAACGACATGACCGCACCGGCCAGCAGTCCGTCGAGACGCTCATCCCATTGCGCATACGTGCCCAGCCCGGGCGGAACTTTATGCGCGACCACTTCAAAAATACCGCCGACGGAATCCCCTGTCCGCAGTACCTTATCTACTTCCTCCTTCATTTGTTGCTCGGCGTCGGCATCAGCGCAATTCAGCAGAACCTCGTTCAGTTCTGAGAGTCCACGAATTTGTTCCCAGGAAATCTCTTTTTTTAGTGTGGCGCCACCCACGGCCACAACGTGGCTGAGCACTTCGATCCCGAGTTCGCGCAGAAGCAACTTGGCCAGGCCGCCGACCGCGACGCGCGCCGCCGATTCGCGCGCCGAAGCTCGTTCGAGCACATAACGCGCTTCGGAAAAATTGTACTTCAGAGCCCCGGCCAGATCGGCGTGCCCCGGACGCGGCGACGCCACCCGCTTATGTTTGGCGGGATCCCCCTCTTCGACCGGAAGCGACTCCTGCCAGTTCTTCCAATCCTTGTTCTCCAGCACAATGGCGATTGGCGAACCGATAGTCGCCCCGTTACGCACACCCGAAAGAATGCGGACGATGTCGGTCTCGATCTTCATCCGTCCACCGCGACCGAAGCCCTGCTGCCGTCGCCACAGTTCACGATTCAGGAACACCTGGTCCACCGCTAATCCCGCGGGCAGGCCTGAAAGAAAGGCGACCAGACCCTCCCCATGAGACTCCCCGGCGGTGAAGTAACGAAGCATCGTTTTGGAATTGTATCCGATGTAAGAGCAAACCCCGGAACCAGCCCGCTCATCGGAAGGTGTGAAATTCGCTGGGGCTGATAGCTAAAGCTACTGCGTCCCGTTCGGATAAACCAGAATCTTACTGGCCTCGCCGGTCTTCAACCGCGCCATTCCCTTGGCGAAGTCTCTCATCCCGATGCGATCAGTGATCACGGGATGCAGGTCCAGCTTCCCCGCTTTCAGCAGAGCTGTCATCTGATACCAGGTTTGGTACATGCGCCGGCCGCTGATGCCCTGAACCGTTATGCCCTTGAAAATAATGTCCTCGGAAAAGTTCAGCGAGATTGGCTTGGAAGTCAGACCGAGAAGAGAAACTCGCCCGCCGCGCCGCACAATATCAAACGCGGTCCGTATGGCGCTGGGATGGCCCGCCATCTCGAGCACTACATCCGCGCCCAAGCCGTCAGTCTGCTCCATAACGATGGCGCGCACGTCATTCTTGGATGGATCGAGCGCGAAATCCGCCTTCATGTCGCGGGCAATCCGGCGCCGGTGTTCGTTTACTTCGATAGCAAGAATCGTCGTCGCGCCTACCGCCCGCGCCACTGCAATTGAGAACAGCCCAATCGGTCCGCAACCGGTAATCGCCACTGTCTTGGCTGCAATCTCACCCGCCAGCACGCTGTGCACCGCATTTCCCAGCGGGTCGAGGATCGACGCGTACTCCTGGGGAATGGCCGGATCGAGCTTCCAGATGTTCGACTCCGGAATCACAACGTACTCGGCGAAGGCGCCGTCGGCATCCACTCCAATGATTTTTACGTTCTGGCAGATATGGGCCTCGCCGGTGCGGCACAGCAGGCACTTGCCACATGCCACGTGCATCTCGGCGGAAACGAAGTCGCCCTCTTTCACGCTGGTGACTTCGTCGCCGTAAGCGGCCACCTCGCCGCAGAACTCATGTCCGGGAATCAGTGGCGGATGAATCCGATTCTGCGCCCAACGGTCCCACTCGTAGATATGCAGGTCAGTTCCGCAGATGGATGCGACTTTAACCTTGACCAGCACGTCGTTCCGGCCGAAGCCCGGAACCTTGACTTCACGAATCTCCGCGCCCGGTGCGGCTTTCGGCTTAACGACGGCGAGCATGGTCTTTGCCATGATGGAGATTTCGAGCGATGGGTCGAACTGCGATTTTAACACTGGCCTCCCGGTTTCACGGGATGGGACATTTCTCGGGGTTGAATATTTCCCGGATCGCGTGCCAGTCCGGCAGCATTACGCGAGCGACATTACCTGATCACACGCTTCAGACCTCCCCCCACCCACCGCCGCCTGGACTCTCAATCCTGATGCGCTCGCCCTTACGCAGGCGGACATTGGTTTTTCCGGGCAATTGTTCCACCGACCCGTCTCGCCGGATTGCGGATGTATTCCCTGGCAAGCCATCCGCGCCTCCGTTCAATCCCCAGGGCCCGCGCGTCCGACGGTCGGCCAGCAGGGTCACTTCGGCGTCCGTCAGTACTTCTATTTCGCGTACGATACCGTCCCCGCCGCGGTGTTTGCCGGCGCCACCGCTTCCGCGTCGCAGCGAATATTGCCACACTCGTAGCGGATACGAATACTCCAACGCCTCCGCAGGAGTGTTCAGCGAATTCGTCATATGGGTATGCACACCCGAGACCCCGGCCTTGGTCGGACGGGCGCCCATCCCGCCTGCGATGGTTTCGTAGTAGGCAAATGGCTCGCCAGTGCGCGGATCAATCCCCCCGATGGTGAGATTATTCATTGTCCCTGACGCCGCCGCGGGAATTCGCTCCGCAAGGGCCTGCGCCAGCGCTCGCAACAACACGTCCACGATGCGCTGCGACGTTTCCACATTTCCGCCCGCCACCGCCGCCGGAGAATGCGCATTCACCACTGTCCCTGAGGGCGCGATCACCCGAATCGGGCGCATCAACCCGGCGGTTGCCGGCGCATCTTCCATCAGCAGACATCGAAACACATAAAAACAGGCAGAGTAGGTGATCGCCTCGACCGCGTTGACGCTTCCTTCAACCTGCAGATCCGTGCCAGTAAAATCCACCATCACCGCGTGGCCTCGGGTCCCCCTCCCGCGCTGTGCGCTGCCCGCAAACTTCACCGCGACTGCGATCTTCACTGGCTTTTCGCTGATTCCATCGCTATCCATGAAGTCTTCGGCTCGATACGTTCCCTTGGGCACACGCATCAAAAACGCTCTCATCATCTGCTCGGAGTAATCCTGCAGTGCTCCTGCGGCTTTCGTCGCCCGTTCCAAGCCATACCGTTGGCAAACTTCGTGCAACCGTTCAGCCCCGGTGTGGCAAGCTGCAATCTGTGCGCCCAGATCGCCCTCGCGCTCATCCGGTGTACGTACGTTAGTCAACAGCAGCGCCAGAAGGTCGCGTTCCATTCTTCCGGCGCGCATGATCCGAACCGGCGGTATGCGCAGCCCCTCTTGATAAATCTCGCGGCACAGGCCCATCGACCCGGGATAAGTCCCGCCCACGTCCGCGTGATGAGCGCGCGAAGCCACATAGAAATCCGGACGGGCCCCGCTGTTTCGCCGACGGAGACGACCCCCCACAGCGCCCGCGTCCTCGCCGGCTGTCGCGAGGGCATCTTGCCCTCCCTGTTTGCTCCCTATATACACCGGCGCCACCAGGGTGATATCCGGCAAATGCGTCCCGCCGCGAAACGGATCGTTCAGCATCGCCACGTCGCCAGGCCCCAGTTCGAAGCTCTCGATGGCCGCTCGCACCGACATTGGCATGGAGCCCAGGTGCACGGGCATGTGATCGCCCATGGCAATGACGTTGCCGCCAGAATCAAAAATCGCGCAGGAGTAATCCCGCCGCTCCTTGATATTGGGAGAAAATGCGGTGCGACGCAGAGCCGCTCCCATCTCCTCCGCAATGGAGTGATAGATGTTCTTAAAGATTTCCAGTTCGATGGGATCGCGTCGCATAACTCAAGACCAATGTCGATCTAGCGGAGGGCGACCTCTGCCGTCCAGTCCGACTCCTGGAAAAACGGCCGAGAGACTGCCCCGAGCGAGAAGAGCCGCCTTTCGCTACATGGGCTCCCGGCCAACGACTGCCAGTGTACGACAACGTCCGCGTGCACCATCATCGGGGCAAGCCGGCTTTTTGCTTGGATTTCGCCCCGATGCTACCTGCAGGAAGGCTGGTTGCTCTAGAATGCGGCTCTAGAATATGGTTGTTCCTAAGGCGCGGTCGTGCTAGAAACGCGCATGGGCAACAAATGCGCCCAGCGCGTTCCTGAAAATCGCGTTCCAGAAAATCAAGATGAGCCCACGAGCCCGCGCCACTGCCAAGTCAGTCACCGCCGATGTATTGATTCCGGAAAAACTCTATTTCCGCATCGGAGAGGTTTCCCGCCTGTGCCATCTGCCCGCCTACGTTCTGCGCTTCTGGGAAACTGAGTTCCCTCAGCTCAAGCCAGTTAAGAGCAGCACCGGCCAGCGCATGTATCGGCGCAAGGACGTCGAAAGCGTTCTGCGCATCAAGCAACTGCTGTACGAAGAAGGATTCACCATCCCCGGTGCGCGTCAACACCTGCGGTCTGAGGTCAAGGGCGACAAGAAGCAGACTCCGCTACCCTTCCCAGCGCGCCCGACTTCCGATCTCAAGTACGTTCGCCAGGGATTGCGCGACATTCTCACCATGCTTTCGGCGCGGCGCTAGTTGCGGCTGAAGGTGCCGGTAAAGTTATTACGCCCCATCCTCCCGTTCATGCTGATCACCTCAACCTCGTTTCGGTCGCGGTTGAGCCTGACATCCGCACGCCCTTGTGCATGTCCCCGATCGGAGCCGGTAATCCGCATGCTGAATTCCCGGTTGCCATCGGAGCGCTCGACCACTCCATAGAACGTAATCATGAAGTTGCTGCCCCTGAGCGAAACTGACGGGCGCCCGGTGCTATCCACGAAGCCACGGGTAATTCTGGCATTCGCGGCAGCCCCGCTGTTGAAGCTGCCTCGTCCCGATGTATCTACCCTCACCCGGGGGTAGTTGCCCACGCCGGGTCCGCCAGCTCCAGGTCCGCCGGGCCTATTACCGCCGCTGCTTGCACGCGGGCTGTAAGTCGCGCGCTCCACCCGATTCTGGCGAACGTTCACAACGCAATCGTAGGTCGCGGCCCTCCAGCTATTCGGGCCTCCGATGCCATAGCGGAACCTTCCGCGAAGACCCTGACGTCCGTTAGCCGCGGAATAAGGATTCTGGGAATCCAGGTTGAGGGTCACACGCCGACCCGCGTCGGCGCTAACCTGGTCCAGCAGCGCGTTTTGGCATTGAGAGGCTACAGGCTGAGGTCGATTCGGCGGGTACTGACCGGGAGGATATTGTCCCGGAGGAGCTTGTATCTGGGGGTTCTGAGCCCATAACACCAGCATGGCTGATTTTGCGGTGAAAATCAGCCCGCAGGCGGCCAACACAATCAACCTTGCCAAGTTTCGCGACCGACCGTTGCCGAGCATGACAGGACCTCCTTAAGCGCTTTGAGCGCAACCAGTTCGCTGAGAGGCGGCACTATACATTGCCGTGCCAAAACCTACGAGAAAATTGCAACAAATTTATTCGAACTACCGGCGGCCGGGTCGCGAATTGTGTCCCCTATCGACTGCGCAAGCAAGCATCGCCGCCTTGGCAAGCACGGGTGAATATCCCAGCTTGCTTGCGTCGATGAAGGGATAGGGATACCAGCCAACCCGCCGCTCCGCGAATCAAGGACTAACAAAAATAGGCTAGCGGATAGGGCAACCAGAAGAGAGCACCTTCCAGCGCAATGAACCGTTGGGAATAAAAATCAGCCAGTATCCCAGGTACATCACCGGCACAACATCGTGCAGAAGAATGTCGGCGATCTTCTGTGCTCCCTGCGGGTTTCACAAGTGCCGCAGCAGTAGGGAATAGCTTACACCCACGATCGCGATGTAAACCGTCGTGCCGGACGCGGCTACGGGTCGGGAGAAAACCTCTCCCCAACTGGAATGGGGTACCGCCAACGATGAGGTGTTCCCCAAGGCAACAAGAAAATTGGTTAGGATGGAAAAAAACTGAAGTAGTTAACC
>Ga0070697_100000279_pt1 | contig 41353 bp, 36 predicted proteins | sample KBSK1501metaG_FD_65475 | JGI IMG/M metagenome (GOLD analysis project Ga0070697, IMG submission 65475) | Corn, switchgrass and miscanthus rhizosphere microbial communities from Kellogg Biological Station, Michigan, USA - KBS K1-50-1 metaG | ecosystem: Host-associated > Plants > Roots >... | reverse complement strand
GGTCAGTTTCTGTTTGATTTCGAGCCCCGCCGTATGACTCGGCAGCTTTCTCTCAAGCAAGTGATCCCTCCATCGCCGGTGACGGGCTTGACCGCAGACGATTGGTTTGAACTGGCGTCCGAACTCGAGAAACAGTCTCCACAGGAAGCACGCCATGCTTATGAAGAAGCGCTGAAGCTCGACCCACAGTGTGCCGCGGCGCATATCAATCTCGGCCGCCTGTACCAGGAGGCCAGACAATTTCACCGCGCGGAAGCCTGCTATCGAGCGGCGCTTCAGCACGCTCCGGAAGATGCGCTGCCTCACTTCAACCTGGGAGTTTTGATGGAGGAGATGGAGCAGCCTGAGGCTGCTATGAAGGCCTACCGGGATGCGCTTAGCCGGGACAAGAGCTTTTCAGACGCCCATTACAACCTGGCCCTCTTGCATGAGGCCAGTGGCAACAAATCCGATGCGATTCGTCATCTTCGTGCGGCCCAAAAGCTTCGGAGCCCATCCCGCGAGTCTCCGCGAAAGCCGCCGACAGCCCCTCGGTCGGGGCCGTCGGCATGAACGAACCTTATTGACCCTTCCTATGGCCGTGCTGTTTATGTTGTTTCAGAACAGTCCGCGCAGCCACTTCTTTGGCGCGCTGGCCATACCGGCCGGACGCCTCAGCGCTTTCCTTGATATGTTCGTACTGGCGTTGCTCTTTCGTACCGACTCCACGCACATGCTTTTTCCCAACCATACCTTTCTCCTTGCTCAAGGTTGTCCTGAACTCAGTTTCCTGGTCAGCGGAGTCGGAGTAAATGCCGCTAACGGGGGAGATGACTGAACTGCCGCTACGTGCTCACAGCTATCGAGCGGGTGTAATATGGAGAGTGCTGTCGCTTGAGGGCTAAGATGAAAACCAAATATCTTCTAATCGGCGGCGGCTTGGCGTCGAGTCAGGCGGCAAAAGAACTCCGCGACCATGATGCGGAAGGCGCCATTACTCTCGTGGGCGCCGAACCCTATCTCCCTTACGATCGCCCTCCGCTCTCGAAAGAGTTTATGCGCGGCGAAAAACCGCGCGATCAGTTGTTCTACGATTCCGAGCAAGAGTTTCAGAACCGGCGAATCTCAGGACGCACCGGAGTCGTCATCCACAGACTTCATACGGGAGATAAAACCGCCGAGTTGAACGACGGCGAGATCATCACGTTCGAGAAGGCCTTCATCGCCACCGGCGGCCGGCCGGTGCGCCTTAACCTGCCCGGCGGGCAGCTTGGGGGCGTGCACTATCTACGCACCCTCGATGATGCCGCGCAGATTTCCGCCGAAGCCCGCGAAGGCACGCGCTCGGTGATGATCGGCGGTGGCTTCATCGGGCTGGAACTGGCGGCCTCACTGACGCAACGCGGCGTGCGGGTCACCCTGATCGAAAGCGGCCCTCACATCTGGGCGCGTTTTGCGGATGCCGCGCTGGCCGGCGCGATTCAAGCGTACTGCGAAAAAAAAGGGGTCGTGATCCATGCGAAGGAGCACGTTCAGGAGATCCGCGGCAATGGCCGGGCCACCCGTGTTTTAACAACATCCGGCAAGGAGCTGCCTTGCGATTTCGTCTGCATTGGTGCGGGCATCGTACCGAACATCGAACTGGCCCAGGAAGCGGGTCTTGAGATCGACAACGGCATCGTAGTCGACGAGTACCTTCAATCCTCCCATCCCGACATTTATGCCGGCGGGGATGTCGCCAGCTATTGGGATCCTCTGTTCGGCAAGCGCCGGCGAGTGGAGCATTGGGGCCATGCCGAATATTGTGGGCAGCTGGCCGGACAGAATATGGCAGGAGCCCACAAACCCTATGATCTCCTGACCTACGTCTGGTCGGACATCTTCGACCTTCATCTCGAGTTCGCCGGCGACGAGAGCGAGCACGATCAGATTGTTAGGCGCGGGCGATTTGAGGACGCATCCTTTATGGTCCTGTATCTGAAGCAGCACATTCTGACCGCCTACTTCACCGTGAATGCCAGCGCCAAAGACCTTCCCATTCTTCAGCGCCTGATCCGACAAAAGAAAGATCTCACTGGCAAAGAGTCGCAGCTTCAGGACCCCGCCCTGCCGCTCAAGAGTCTATGAGCCTCACGCCAGTGCTCACTCGCAGACATGGTCAGACCATTGTTTTGGAGCAACATTCGGAAGAGACGCTGGGGAAGTAGTTCCGGTACAATGACACCCTGACGGGAGCCTCAATGGGTTATCGGGCCGAAATAGAAAGTGTCCCTCTATCCCTCAAGGGCGGCGGCGCCATTCTCTTGATTTCTTGTTATGAGCTGGGACACCAGCCGCTCGGCCTCGCTCAGCCGTTGGGATTTTTCAAGGCGGCGGGGTATCAGCCGGCCGGCCTGGATATCGCCGTCGATGCCCTCGATGGCGACGCCATCAGACGCGCGCGGTTTGCCGGCATCTCCGTGCCAATGCATACGGCTTTGCGCCTCGGTGTCAGGGTCGCGGAGTCGATCCGCGAACTCAATCCCCGTTGTCACATCTGCTTTTATGGCCTGTATGCGTCGTTGAATGCAGCCTATCTGCTACAGCAGGTCGCGGACTCGGTGATCGGCGGAGAATACGATGTCCCGCTCAGGGTGCTGGTGAAGACCTTGGAAGAAGGTCGCTTCCCCATAGAGGATCTGGAGGGGGTGAGCACGCGTGGACGCCTGGCCGAGCCGACCTTCAGGCGCTCAGCCCCTGTCATTCCTCTTCCCGACCGTCGGACACTGGGTCCTCTCGCCCGCTACGCCAAACTGGAGCACGACGGCGAGCAACGCCTCGTTGGATACGTCGAGGCCAGCCGGGGATGCTTGCACCACTGCCTCCACTGCCCTATTGTCCCCGTCTACGAAGGACGGCTCGTGCTGGTGCCCGAAGCAGCCGTGCTTGACGATGTTCGCTGCCTCGTCGAGGAAGGCGCGACCCATATCACATTTGGAGATCCTGACTTTCTGAACGGTCCCGGCCACTCAATGAAGATCCTGCGCGCGATGCATGCAGAATTTCCGCACCTGACATTCGACTTTACCGCGAAGATCGAACACATTCTCAAAAGGCGGCCATTGTTCCCTGAGTTACGGAGGCTCGGCTGCCTGTTCGTGATTTCCGCGGTGGAGTCATTCAGCGATACGGTGCTGGATCGCCTGAAGAAGGGACATACGCGGATGGACGTGATCGAAGCTCTCCGCATCGTACGTCCCGTGGGAATTACTTTGCGTCCGTCCCTGGTGGCCTTCACCCCATGGACGACTCTCGACGATTACCTGGACATGTTCGAGATGGTGGCTGCGCACGATCTCATCGGCGCCATCGATCCCGTGCAATACACCATCCGCCTGCTGGTCCCTCCCGGCTCAGCGCTCCTTGATCAGAGCGACATCCGGACATTTTGCGGCGACCTGGATCAGCCCAATTTCCAGTATCATTGGTCTCATCCCAACGTCCGCATGGATCGCCTCCATGAATTCGCGACCACAGCCGTTCAAGAGGGGACGCGAGAAGGTGAAGATCCGGGAGCCCTCTTCGACCGGCTCCGGGCGCTCTCCTATAAGATCGCCGACCGGCGCGAACCCACCTCTAGTCGAGTGCGCGGGAGGCAACCAGCGCCGCGCATGACAGAACCCTGGTTCTGTTGTGCGGAGCCCACCGACGGACAGTTCCGCCCGCTGGATACCAAGGGACACGGGAAGATTTGAATTCGAGCAGGCCCGTCTGAGCGATGCGGCCATCAGCAGGAGGAAAACAGACATGACCGATCTCAAAGGACAGGGCGTGCAGATACAAGAACTCCTCGGCCTCCGTTTCCCGCCGGTGGCGATCGCCTTCCGGGCGTCTGCGCCGCCCGGGATGCGCCGGATCGACTCCCCGGCTCCCGCCGGCTGCGGGTATTGGCGTCGGGCTGCCGACGGCGAGGTCTTCTATACCGAAGCGCGCGACCACTATACCTGTCCCGTCGGCGCCCATACACATGGTATCGATCTTCCTGCTGACGTGGCTGAGCAACTCAATGGGCTCGTACAGACAATGGTCCAGATGCAATACATCAGCATGGAAGAAATTCCCCGCATCCCACGCCGGCAGGGTGCTTTTGGAGTGGCGCTGTATGCCCCGCTTACTAGAGCGCCTTTCGAGCCGGATGTGGTATTGGTCCGCGGAAACGTCAAGCAGCTGATGCTGTTGGCAGAAGCGGCGCAGAGCGCGGGACTCGCCAGCGGCGGCGCTACGATGGGCCGTCCCACCTGTTCGGTCCTGCCAGAAGCGCTCCAGTCCGGGCGGGCGGCCACGAGCTTCGGGTGCATTGGGAACCGGGTCTACACCGGCCTCGGAGACGACGAAGGCTACTACGCGATCCCTGGTGTCCATGTCACGGAAGTCGTCAGCAAGCTCGCCCTGATCACCGACGCCAATCGCCGCTTAGAACAGTTCCACCAGTTGCACGCGAACTAATGTCTCGGCTTCTCCTGCTCCTCCCCAGAACGACATACCGCGCCGAAAGTTTTCTGGAGGCGGCCGCCCGGCTCAAGCTGCGGGTGACGGTGGGCTGCGAAGATCAAGACCACCGCGATCACGGAGCTGGCTACGATCGGCTGACGCTGAATTTCCGTGACGCTGCAGACTGCGTACGGACGGTCGTCGGATACGCAGCCGAGCATCCCATTCAGGCGATCCTTGGAGTCGATGACAACACCGCCATCCTCGCAGCCATCCTATCAGCCGCCCTAGGACTTCCGCACAACACCGTGGAGTCCGTATCCGCCGCGCGTAACAAGTATCGGATGCGCGAACTGCTACGCGAGCACGGCGTGCCGGTGCCTTCATTCACCGTCTGCTCACTGCACGATGACCCCCTTGCGGTAGCGAAAACCCTGCGGTACCCCTGTGTGGTCAAACCACTCGTCCTCTCGGCGAGCTGTGGCGTCATTCGCGCTGACACTCCCGCCGAGTTCACGGCCGCCTTTCATCGGGTTTCCGCGCTGCTCAGGAAATTAGGACTGGCAGCCGCAGCCGATGATTCAGGCCGTCTCCTCCTAGTTGAAGATTTCGTCTCTGGAGGTGAGGTGGCGCTGGAAGGGCTCCTCACGGATGGCAAGCTTCGGGTCTTGGCTTTGTTCGACAAACCCGATCCGCTGGACGGTCCCTTCTTCGAAGAGACGATCTACATCACGCCGTCGCGGCTGCCCCTGCCCATTCAGGCAGACATCGCACAGTGCGCCGCCCGCGCCGCTGAAGCCTTGGGGCTGCGCGAGGGCCCGGTCCACGGCGAAATGCGGGTGAATGCGGCGGGGGTCTGGATGATTGAGCTGGCGGCGCGCTCCATCGGCGGTCGATGTTCGCGTACCCTGCGATTCGCGGCCGGTCTTTCGCTCGAAGAGGTCATCCTGCGTCATGCCTTGCGCATGGCGCTTCCCGATCTTGATGGGACGCCGCGACCTGCCGGGGTGATGATGCTTCCGATTTGGAAATCCGGAGTGCTCCAGGAGGTTCGTGGCCGGATGGATGCGCTGGCGGTGCCAGGCGTGGAGGAGCTTGTGTTTACGGCGCAGGCGGGAGAGGAATTGGTTCCACTTCCCGAAGGGACTCGCTATCTCGGCTTTCTCATCGCGCGGGGTGAGAACCCGGAAGCGGTTGAAGCGACGCTGCGGGAAGCGTATCGCCGGTTGGAGGTCGTGATGAGCCGGACCCCCTCGGCCCAGGCCCTGAGCTTTTAGAATAGTCCCTTAAGCTGAGGGGGTTTTTCGAATCTCTCCGGCCATCTTGCGGGTCCATTCCTCAAGACTGTTACTTTGGGCGATGAGGTCCGGCATGCCGGTCATGTCATGGATCCACGCGCCTTGAATCGCCTCGCCGCTTCCCGTTAAGTTCTTTTGGATGGTGGCAAGTTCGGAGTCAAATCGCTCCAGTGCCACGGCCGTGATGCGATGAATGCGTCGCTTTCCCTGAGGCGTACCGTCCGGATCGAGATCGCAAGCATAGTGCACGACATCGATCTTTCCCGATGCGAGAGTCTTCGACAACACACGGACCGTTGTGCCTTGATGAGACTGGATGACCGCAGCCTTGTAGAGGCGCTCCCCCAAGGCGGGATCGACATTAATGGCCGTGACGTCCTGGACCTCTCTGGTCGTCGGCTCCGGATTCACTTCTCCCATAGTTCACCTCGGTTAGTTTGGTGAGCCAAAGCTTAACAAAGTGCTGCGCGCCACGGCAAGCCCAGAGGAAAAAAGGCCGGCTTGACGGACACTCGGACATTTTCTACTTTACGGCACCGAACCGAGAATGCCAATGCCCTCTTCCCTAACCCTTCGACAGCAGATCACCCACACGCTCACCGGCGGTCTCTATTCCGCCCGCGACCTGGCTCATTTTTACGCGATCCCGGAACGAGAGGCGGAAGACCATTTGAGCCATATTGCGCGCAGCCTCACACGAGACAGGACACGTCGGTTTGTTCGTGAAACGGCCGCATGCCTGCACTGCGGCTTTATTTTTCGCGACCGCGCACGGTTTACGCGACCAGGTCGGTGCCCGACATGCCGAAGCGAGCGAATCTCCTCGCCGCGGTTTGGGATCAGGGCCCTCCCGTCCTCCGGTTCAGGCCCCTAAAGGTGTGAGACTGCCCTGAATCAAAGAACCTACTGGCAGTGGGATTTTTTCTACATTTCGAGCGCGAATGCTCTTGCCCGCCGATACCGGCGCGCACGAGAACCCTATAGATTTCAAACCTTCCGCCGAAAGCATGGCTTGCCGTTCAAGTGGCATCTGCTTTGCTGATTCCTGGCCCAGGTATCACCCAAAGGTAGTTATTTGCGATATACCGTACTCGGCTTGTTCGTTGCCATACTTCTCATTGACACTTCCACCGGTCGTGCGGATCTGCTACGTCCGGTGTCTCGGATTCCTTCAGGTCAAATTGATACCCGTCACATTTCCTCTTTTCCGGAAAACCCTCTGTTGGAGTATCAGGGACAGCTCGACGGCTGGGTGGCTGGTTCCATTACCGCAGCCGGTCGATGGCGGGGCAATGCAGAAAGCACGCTTTGGGAGTTCTTGCGCTCCCACCGGCTGGATGCCAGCAGCCCATGCAACGTGTTTTTGGCCAAGGCATTGAAACTGTTATTCGGGATTGCGGATTTTGAATTTCCCGGTCTCCCGGCACAATTCCTCGGCGCGAACGAAATTGCCCGCTACGTTGCCGCGCATCCTGAACAATGGACGCTCTTGGGACCAGCATCCAGTCAGATCGCCCTGGAGCGAGCTCAAACGTATGCCAATTTAAACACCCCCGTCATCGCGGTCTTTATCTCTGCCCCCCACGGTCATGTCGCGGTGGTTCTGCCCGGCAGCCTGCAGTATTCCGGACAATGGAATTTGCATACCCCTAATTCGGCCAGCGTCTTTTTGAATCGCCCGCATAAATCCTACGTTGGCCTAACGCTCTCGAATGCCTTTCAGGCCTCGGATCTGTCGAGGGTCAAGATTTACACCAGAAACTCCACGAGCTGATCGGGAAACGAGCCTCCAAGAATTCGCGCTAGCAAACGCGGCTCCTACAGCACAAACCTGCCAAATATTTGCACAAATGAATAATTAATTCGCTTAGTTGCGGTATAGATCTTAAAGTTTTAGAAGCAAATAGTAATCCGAACGTTTACGCAGTCTTCGTCCCCTCTAAAGTCGGGTTGTCGTAAATCCGATAATAAGGAGTATGAGGTCCATATCACCCAGTGGCTCTCGATCGGGATCGTTTCCCATAATTTCCATGGCTTTCTTTCTGTTCGGTCCTCTCCTTATCCTCACGGCGGTGTCAGCGAATGCCGCAACGAAGGCAGAGATCTATAGCCACGTTAAGGCCGGCACCGTGTTGGTGGTGGCCATCGATGACAAAACGAATTCGGTGTCTCTCGGAAGCGGATTTCTGGTGAACGCCGATGGCCTGCTGATCACAAACGCACACGTCCTAGAAGACAGTTCCCGTGTGCTTATCTATGTAGGCAATCAGGAGGTCTATTCGAATCCTGCCATTGTGGCCGTGGACCCGGATCGGGATTTAGCGGCCATCCGAATTTCGCCATCCTCCGCCCGGGCGCTGACATTAGCTGGACAGCCATCGCCCGAGGGCAATGATGTCATGGCGGTCGGCTATCCGCGTCTCACGGACGTTCTCAATATGGGATTTGCTCTGCACCCTACGATTGTCCCGGGCACAATGAACGGAATTATTCAGGGCCGGTCAAGAACTACGTATCGCTTCGCGCCGTTCGTTCAGGTCACCGGACACATCAATCAAGGCAGCAGCGGCGGACCGCTGGTGGACCTGACATCAGGGGAAGTCATCGGCATGGTGGTCCTCCAAGTCCCGTATCTGGAGCGAGCCCGGGATCGAAACGGCGCCGGTATCGGCAGCGTGATGATTCGATCCGGGATCGGCTACGCGATCCCGACAACGGTCATTCGCCAATGGCTAGCGGAAAATCAACTCTCGGCCGAAGGCCAATCATCCCTTCCGGCCGCTGCCAGCATGGGAGAGTTGCTGCCTTCCGCCGATCGGTCATTTGTCACCGGTCACATCGTGTTTACGATCGCGCAGGTCTTGCCGAAAGATTCTGATCTTTACAATCTGGCCCTCTATCACTACGAGGCTGCCATGGCGCTTCGGCCGCATGATCCGAGACTTCTTCGCCATATCGGCATGGCCTATGCTGCCCTGGGCCGGTTCGATGACGCCATCCGGGCAATGGGAGAAGCTCTGGACAAGGAACCGGAGTCCGCCATGCTCGCGTATGAGCTTGGACTCGCCCAGGAGGCCAAAGGACTCACCTCGGATGCCCTTCTTACGTGGCAAAATTTCCTGGCTTACGCGAAAACTGCACACGATACCCAAGGATGGCAGCTAAAAATCCAGGAAGCGGTGACCCGCACGACAATTGCCGCCGTTCCCTCCCTCGCGGGCGCGACTCCGGTTAGTACCAAAGAACGCTAAAGAATATACCAGCCCGCCTTATCCTTCCTGGACAATTGTAGTCCAAGCCCTTCGGTTGTCTTCTTTTTTCAACAGCCCATAGCTCACCGTGCAGCTCACCATCGTTGAAAATTGCGGTGTTCTGATTTTGTCAGAGGTGAAAATGCCAAGGCTCACGTTGGCACTATTGTTGCGTGTGTCTGCCCCTATGAAGTCCCGTCGCTCATGCTCGGAGGACCGCAATATCAACAGCGCGTCGAACAGATCTGCAGGCGTCCGCGAGCCGCATCCCCCAGATCTTTCAGCTTTTCGGAAAAGCGCCGAAGCTGCGGACAATCCAGACTCGCAGCGCCTGTTGCAGCGTCTCCAAGAAAATGAGGCGGAGAAAGCTCGATTAGTCGAGGAGGTCGCCGTCCTCACGCGTCTTAGAGACGATCAGGACGATATAATCCGCGATCTGACAAGAGCCTTGGTGAGCATTAAATTATTGCATGGCTTACTTCCGATCTGCGCATCCTGCAAAAAAATCCGCGATGACACGGGTTCCTGGAATGTCTTGGAATCCTACATCTGCGACCATTCCGAGGCGGCCTTCACGCACGGTCTGTGTCCCGAATGTGAGCGACAGCTCTATCCCCAACTGTTCAGGAATAGAGAGGCAGTCAGCCCGCTTACTGGCGAGTAAGTTTTTTGTACCGGAGGCGGTGCGGCCGCTCCGCCTCTTTTCCCAAGCGTTTCCTTCGATCCGCCTCATATTCGCTGTAATTGCCTTCAAACCAGACCGCGCAGCCCTCGTCTTCAAAGGCAAGAATGTGCGTCGCGATGCGATCCAGAAACCAGCGGTCATGGCTGATCACCACACAGCAACCGCCGAACCGTTCGAGACCTTCCTCAAGGGCGCGCAAGGTCGTCACGTCGAGATCGTTCGTCGGCTCATCGAGCAGCAGGAGATTCGCCCCTTCCTTGAGCATTCGGGCCAAGTGGACGCGATTGCGCTCGCCACCGGAGAGATCCTTCACTTTCTTCTGCTGATCCGCGCCGGTCAGATTGAAACGACCGCAGTAGGCGCGCGAATTGACTTCCGTTTTCCCAAGCATCACCGTGTCCCGACCCTCTGAGATCACTTCCCAGACCGTCTTGCTTGCATCCAAGCTGCGATCCTGATCGACATAGCCGATCTTCGCCGTCTCCCCCAGCGTAAAGGAGCCCGCGTCCGGCAAGACCTTGCCGGTAATGATGCGAAACAGCGTCGTCTTGCCGGCGCCGTTAGGGCCGATCACTCCGACAATCCCGCCCCGCGGAAGCGCGAACGTCAGATTCTCAAAGAGGATCTTGTCGCCGAACCCTTTCGTCAAGCTGTTGGCTTCCAGCACGATGTCTCCTAGGCGCGGTCCCGGTGGAATATAGATCTCGAGGTCCTCGGCGTTTTTCTCTTGCTCCGCGTTCAGCAGCTCTTCATAGCGGGTGATACGGGCCTTCCCCTTGGCATGCCGAGCTTTCGGCGCCATCCGGATCCATTCCAGCTCCCGCGCCAGCGTCCGTCGGCGCCTGGCATCCGCTTTCTCCTCTCGATCGAGTCGCGCCTGTTTTTGCTCGAGCCATGAGGAATAATTGCCTTGGAACGGAATGCCCTGTCCGCGGTCCAATTCAAGAATCCAGCCCGCGACGTTATCAAGAAAATAGCGGTCATGGGTCACGGCAATGACGGTGCCTTCATATTGCTGCAGATGCTGCTCGAGCCATTGCACGGATTCGGCGTCAAGATGATTGGTCGGCTCATCCAGCAACAGGATGTCCGGCTCCTGAATCAACAAGCGGCAGAGCGCCACGCGTCGTTTCTCTCCGCCCGACAATGTCTCCACCTTGGTGTCCGCAGGAGCGCATCTCAAGACGTCCATCGCGACCTCGAGCTGATTCTCCAATTCCCAGCCGTTCACCGCTTCGATCTTCTCCTGCAATTGTCCCTGCTTCTCAATGAGCGTGTCCATTACGTCAGCCGAAATCTCCTGGCCCAGCTTTTCGCTGATCATCTCGTAATCCCGAAGCATGGTCATCAGTTCCTGCCGCCCCTCTTGTACGACTTCTTTCACGGTCTTCGTGGGATCGAGTTGCGGTTCCTGCTCCAGGAGCCCGACGGAGTAGCCTTTGGAGAAAGTGATTTCTCCCGTGTAATTTTTGTCGACGCCACCGATAATACGCAACAACGTGCTTTTGCCGGAGCCGTTAGCGCCGAGCACGCCAATTTTGGCTCCGTAATAGAAGGACAGATAGATGTCCTTCAGCACCTGCCGCTTCGGCGGGTGAATCCGGCCCACGCCAATCAAAGAAAAAATAACTTGTTTGTCGTTCGTTGCCATGTGCTCCTCGTGGGGCTCGGAAGAAAAAAACCTGGGAGCAAGCATACCACGTATGGAGTGAGCGCGGCGTGTCGCGGCGTTGATCATCAGGAACGAAAGGCGTAGTGGAGGTGACCGCTCTTGCCTCCGATTTGCGATCACAAGATTCCTCGTGACCTCCGACGTCATTTGTGGTAAGTCAGCCCCCAACGAATGCTGACCCCGGAAGCACTTCAGGCTTGGTGGCGGGACCTGAACGTCCGATACTTTGCGGATGGCCTGCCTCCGATCCCCATCATCTGGAGTCAGCGGCTCACCTCCTCGGCCGGGCTGTTTCTCCATACCGTCGGGCCGCGCGCGCCGATGATTTCATCCGAAACCTTTGCCAAGCACCGGCTGATTCGGCTCTCGATCCCGCTGCTATACAATCAACCGGCAGCCGAAATGCGGAGCACATTGGCCCACGAGATGATCCATCAATGGCAATACGATGTCCGCAAACGCCGGCCTGATCACGGAGAGGACTTTCGTCGCATGATGGCAACCATGAATGGGGCCGGCCTCGGCGTCACCATACGCCATTCGCTGACAGACAACGTGACGGCCCTGTACCGTTACACCTGGCACTGTGTGCGATGTGGCCGGGTCTACCATCGTCACCGTCGGACCATCCGGCCGTCGTGGCACCGCTGCGGAGCCTGTGCGGGATCTCTGCAGGAGTCGCCGAGACAGGAGCAGCGCTGAACCGGAAGGGCACCATGCAGCTCAGCCTGTTTCCTCTGGAGCCTCGACTCTCCAAGTCCAAATACGTGTCGGGATTGCAGTGCCACAAACGGCTCTATCTCGAGATCTATACTCCCGAGCTCGCCACAGAACACGATGAGGAGACGCAGGCCAGGTTAGACGCTGGCACGGACGTCGGCGAAGTGGCCCGCCGGCGGTTTCCAGGTGGGGTGCTGGTAGACTACGACCATGGCAATCTCACCGTCGCGCTCCGGCGGACGGAGGAGTTGGCCAGCAACCCCAGCATCCCGGCGATCTTCGAAGCCACGCTCAAGTTTGAGAACGTCCTGGTCCGCGTCGACATCCTCGAGCGACTAGCCGACGACCGCTGGCGTCTGATCGAAGTGAAAGCCTCCACGCGGACAAAGGACGTTCACCTGGACGATCTGGCCATCCAAACGCACGTGGCGATGGGAGCCGGGTTGCGTCTTGAGGGCATCGCTCTGATGCACCTGAATCGCGCCTATGTGTACGAAGGCGGCGAGGTAAACCTGGATCGGCTGTTCGTCCAGCAGGACCTGACCGTCGCCGTCTTGGCGCGTCTTGCCGAAGTATCCCCGCGACTCTTGTCCATGAAAGCGATGCTGATGGAACCCACTGCTCCGGATGTGGACCCGGGCCATCACTGCCACACTCCTTATGTCTGCCCGTTCTGGGATCATTGCACGCAGGAAAAGGATCCCCGTTGGGTCTTCTATTTGCCGGGTCCCAAGCGCACATTCGACAGGCTCGCCGAACAGGGTGTCCACACGATTGACACGATCCCCGGCGGGTTCAAACTCTCCGACACACAGCAGCGGATGAAGGACAATGTGGAGTGGATCGGACCGGATTTGCGGGCCGCGCTGCAAGCCGTGCGATACCCGGTACACCATCTCGACTTTGAAGGCTTCATGCCTGCCGTCCCGTTGTTTCCCGGAACCAGGCCGTATCAGACGTTACCTTTTCAATGGTCCAACCATACCGAACACGAGGATGGGATCGTGCGCCACGAGGAATATCTGTGCGCCGATGCCGGAGATCCGCGTGAAGAACTCGCCCTCGCTCTCTTGCGATCTGTCGGTCGGCAAGGCAGCATCTGCGTCTATTCCGGTTATGAATGGCGAATCCTGATGGACCTCGCCGACGCCCTTCCCCGGCTGAAACGAGAGTTGTCCGCGGTCGCCGCTCGCCTCTGGGATCTCCTGCCGATTGTCCGGCGGCACTATTACCATCCGGGTTTCGAAGGTTCCTTCTCGATCAAAGTGATCCTCCCCGCCCTCGCACCCTCGCTCGATTACAGTAACCTCGAGATCGCTGACGGGGGCCTCGCGTCGCTTGAGTATTACCGCATGGCCTTCGGCAAAACCGACGCGGCCGAAAAGACGCGGATTCGGGCCTCGCTGCTGGAATACTGCAAGCGGGACACCCTTGCGCTTCTTGAGATCCGAAAAATCCTTCTGCAAAAGACCCTCGAACCGCGAGATCAGAACCTGACTCCCGTCTAGTTCATTCAAAACCGTGTCACGCTGCTGAAGTTGAAATCCTCGATCTTCAGAGCCGGCACCAACATTTTATTCGACTCGGTGGTACTCGCTTCGGCTGGCGCCGTGAAACCCTGGATGCGGTTGAATGCGCTCATCGGGCTTTCGTGAAAGCGGAAGTTCCGTGCCGGCCCACGGACCTCACCGTTTTCCACGAGGAAGGTTCCGTCGCGCGTCATACCCGTCAGGGTAAGGTCCGTCGGATTGACGCTTCGGATATACCAGAAATTCGTGACCAGAATGCCCCGAGCCGTCGTCCTGATGAGATCCTCCACCCGCTCGGCCACTGCACCCTTTCCCGACAAGAAGGGCGCCTCAATGGTGCAGATGCGTGTCACCCCATGCTCGTTTGCAGTATATTGATCATACATCAGCTCTCGGAGCACCCCATCCTCGATCCATGTACAGGTAGTGCTCGGCAAGCCGTCAGAGGTAAAACGCGTCCCGAGCAGGTCCGGATGATCGGGACGATTTTGCAAGGTGAGCCGGGAATCCATAACGGATTGCCCCAGCTTACCTTTAAACGGGCTGTCGCCTTTGTAATAAGACTTGGCGTCCAACATCCACATCATAGGACTGAGCAAGCCGGCCACGGCAGCCGGTTCCAGAATGACCGTGTAGCGACCGGCGTCAATTTCCTTGGGATGTGCCGCGCGCTTGGCTTTATTGATGGCCACAAGCGTGCGTTCACGCACTGCGAGATGGTCCACGGAGCGATGCACGTTGGCGGCCCATCCGCTTGAATCCTCAGCCGTCGCTGTCACGCCAAAGCGTGCCTCGGTCCGCTGCTCATACCCGAACAGACCGCTGCTCGCTGCAATCCCCACCGCCGCCGCGGAACTGGCGACGATTCCCGCCGCGGTCAGCTTGTCCGCGGCGCACAACTCGATCGCGACCCGCGCTTCGGCCAGGCGCCGCTGCGCACCCGCAGCAATGGTTTCAGGGCGCGCTCCGAAGACCTCGGGATAGTGCTGCGGCGCGACGGGCGGAAGGTATTCCGGATCGGCAGGAGAAGCGTGGGCGATTCGCTCAGCCCGTCGCAGGGTTTCACGCACCGCGCCGGCGGAGAGATCAGTCGTGCTTGCGGTGCCGTGCTGCCGACCGAACGCCACTTGAATCGCGACGCTCAGACGGCGGGTATTAAGATTCTGCACGATTTGATTGTTCGCAAACCGGGTGGTGCCTCCCATGATATCGGTCAGGTACACCAGGGTGTGATCGCCGCTCGAGGCCTGCAGGACAAGCTCCGCCGCGCGGCGGAATTCGTCTTGGTCGTTTCGGCTACTCATCAATTACACCCACCCCGCCCCGGCTCCGCCAAGACGGAACCTTTTTCCCGTGGCACCCGCCCGCCTTGAGCTTGCCAGAACAGGCTCTCTTCCCCTAGGACCGACCCTCTTCCCCTAGCGCCGCCGAGACAGGCTCTTTTCCCGGTCTTAGCCGCGGATGACGCTGATATTGCGGAAACGCGCATGGGAGGCGGGGTGGCTCATCCAGCCCGATTGTCCCGGTTGCCCCTTGCCGCAGGTAAGAAAACCGTACCGTCTGCGATAGGACGCATCGGCGACCGCATCGCAGGAGCCCCAGAACTCCGGCGTGATCCCATGGTAGATCACGTCTCGCAGCATATGCACCCGCTTCCCGTTCTCAATCAGCCAGAAGACATCACCCCCAAACTGAAAGTTGTACCGTTGCTGGTCGATGCTGAACGAGCCGTGTCCCTCGATGTAGATCCCCCTGCGGACATCCGCGATGATATCGTCCAGGCGCTCAGCGCCAGGTTGCAACCCGATATTCGCGATCCGCACCATCGGAATGCTGCCCCACCCATCCGCGCGGTTCGAGCCATGAGAGCGCGGCTCCCCGATCTTCGGCGCCACCTCCCGACTCGTGCAGTAATCCACAAAGATCCCTTCGCGAACGATGTCCCAGCGTTGGCAGGCCACGCCATCGTCATCATACCCCGTGGCGGCCAAGGTTTGCGGTTCGGTGTTGTCCGCGACCATGGTCACGTGCGGCGAACCGTAGCGAAACCAGCCGCGCTTATCCGGCGTGAGGAAGCTGGTTCCGGCGTAGTTGGCCTCATACCCCAGCGCCCGGTCCAGCTCGCTGGGGTGGCCGCAGGATTCGTGAATCGTCAGTGACAAGTGTTCCGGATCCAAGACGAGATCGTATCGGCCCGGCTCGACCGGGGGCGCTATGAGTTTCTCCAAGGCCTGTGAGGCTACGCGAGGAGCTTCGCGGACGAAACCCGCGTCGGTAATCACCTCGTATCCGGCCCGCAGGGGCGGCGTGTTGAAGCTGCGCGAGGCGAAGCGCCCATTCTGCACCGCGGTCGCTTCACACTCGCCGTGCACCGCCAACAGATCAAACTGAATGCGGGCTCCCTCCGTGGACGCAAAAAACTTGCGATCACGCCGCGCCCAGAGACGGGCGCTGCTCCGCTCGATTCCTGACTGGCGATGCAGAAGCTCCATCGTCTCAAGGAGGAGAGACGTTTTCTCTTCGAGGGGGACCGCAAACGGGTCCACGCGAAACGGCGTGACGACCGAGTCTGTCTGCACAGGTTCCGGCGCAAGCAGCACGGGCTCGCGCATAAGCGACGCTGACCCCTTCGCGATCTCCAGAGCGAGATCGACGACCGAAGGCAGCTCTTCAGGAGAGATGACCGAACTGGCCGCGAAGCCCCAGGCCCCTCGATAGAGGACACGCACGCCAAAGCCACTGTCTTGGCTGTCCTGCACTCCGGCGATACGCCGATCCTGGCCTCTGACGATTTCCGAGACACTCTCCAAGAGGCGGATGTCTCCGTACTCCGCGCCAGCGTCCCGGATGCGGCGTACAGCGAGGTCTGCCAGCTCTCGCCAGTCTGTTTCGGTCTTGCTCATCGCGCAAGCGCAACAATCAAAATCACGACCACTACGCCCCCCGCGATGAGCAGGGTAACTGTCCGGCCGAGATGGGGCCTTTTCGGAACCACCGCGTGGCAGGTGACCGCCGGGCGGGGGATGTTCTTGATTTGGTCCCACAACCCCAACACGGTCACGACGACGTGGTCTCCGCGCAAAAACGGCACACCGCGGAGTGTTACTGTCATACTTATGGGATCGTAAGAGACAGCGCCTCCGGGAAGCTGATAGGCCCCTCCATTGATCGTCACCATGTAATTTTGAGGGTTTTCCGCGACCGCCTTGTCGACGCCTTCGGAGAGGGTCAGGACCAATGTTGACCCCCGAACCTCGAAGGAGGCGATCTTCGAGGCCGTGGAAGGCCCCGACGTCATATGATCTGCGGCAAGGCGGCCTTCCATTGCGGTGTGGGACGGCAATGCGCGGCTTGGCCGGTCCGGCTCAAGAAGGACTGCGGTATCAATGATCGAAGTCATACGTCCTTTCCCATGTGCTCCAGGGCACCGTGTAGAATTCCGCGAAGCATCATCGCCGCTTGCGGTGTGAGCGGCGCCGGGTTATTGTAGCATCACGGCGCGAACAAGGGAGCAAGCAGTGAGCAGAGTAAGCCAACGCGGGGTGGTCCTGGTGGGCCATGGCGGCATCCCCGCTGACTACCCCAGAGAAGCCTTGACCGCCCTCAAGACTTTGGAGGCGAAACGCCGCGCGACAGGGGGCCATGCCACGCCCGAGGAGCTAGAGCTCGACCGCCGGATCAGGCGCTGGCCGCGGACGCCAGAGAGCGATCCTTACCAGGCGGGGCTGGAAGCCCTCGCGAGTCACTTAAAAACTTCCCTGAACAGCGATCTCTTTGCGATCGCATACAACGAGTTTTGCGCTCCGACCGTGGAAGAGGCGGTGGAGAGTTTGATTGCCGCCGGAGCTAGCGAAATCCGGGTGGTACCCTCCATGTTCACGCCCGGTGGGTCCCATTCGGAACTCGAAATCCCTGAAACCCTCGCCCATCTGCGCGCCAAGCATCCCGGGCTTGACCTTCGCTACGCCTGGCCCTTCGATCTGACCCAGGTCGCCTCAATGCTGGCTGGGCAATTAAATCGCTTTTAGCGCGCATTCTCAGTGCGAACCGCCTCAGCGTTAAGATAACCTTGGGCAGTCCTGCGTCGATGTCGCAGCTATGTGGCGGCAGGGTGGGGATCCAGCCGCTGGCGGAGCTTCATACCGAGCTGATCGGCCGCGCCGGAGAAGGCCGCTTCTCCCAGGGCTTTATAGGGATCTCCCTCGACAACGGTAAACGGCCCCGCAAACGTAAAGGTGCGGTAATACAACCGCGGGTAGGAGAAGGCATTGAAGAAATAGGATTGGGCCAGCACATAGTCGTCCTCTCCCCTATCCACGGCGAGCTCCTGGCCGCTAGATAGGTCCACCAGGGCCGCCTCCATCCTTGCGAAGAGCTGGTCCTCCACCATCGAATAATGCCCCCTTCGCGCCGGTTGGGACGTGGCTACGACCACAATAATTTTCCGAGAGTGCCCTCCCTGCGTTGCCTCGCGCACTCGCTCCGGGCTTAACGTCCCCAAGCCCGCGGCTGGAATAATAATCGTCGGGCAGATACGCTCTACCGTCATCCTTGGAGTTTCGAATTCCTTCTGAATGCGCAGGCCCATCCGGTCCAATGACTCCTTCGATGGCGTGGTGCGATTCGAGAGTTCGTTTTCCGGAAGCGCGATCAGCAGTCCCACGGCAAGCGGCAACCGGACTGCCGGCGCCTCTGAAGAAGGAGGTTGAAAGCCGGTCAGGTAGTCATTAATCCGGCTCGGGGAACTGGCGCATCCGACGAGCGCCATTATAACCAATCCAATATTCAGCAGAAAGCAGGCCTGTCGCTGCATAATGTCAGTCTATGCGGTGTTGTTGTCCGGATCAAGGTGATGATGGCCTCGTGACATTCCCAAGACTCCCCGTACACTCGTTATTGTATATGGCTGATCCTCAGGAGCGCTCTGGAAAACCCTAAACACTTCCGTTAGGATTCCTTTATGGACCGGGAGAAGATTCTTTCTCAGCTCCGTGAAAGGATTGTCTCCTTCGCCACATCTCAATTATCAAGGGATGCCGCCGAAGATCTCGCGCAGGAGGTGCTCGTCCTGCTGCATGAGAAGTACGGGCATGTGACCCTGTTGGAAGAACTGCTCCCGCTGTCCTTTCAAATCCTGCGATTCAAGATATGGGAGGTCCGTCGCAAGGCAGTCCGCCGGGGAGAGCATACTCAAATATCTCTCGACGACCTGCAGGTCCCGGACAGCGCTCCCAACCCGGGAGTTGAAGCGGAGCGCAAGCAGTTACTGGCGCGTTTGATGCAGGCCATCGATTGCCTCGCTCCTCGCTGCCGGCAGTTATTTTTGTGGAAGCTCGAAGGAAAGAGCTTCGGCGAGATTCAGAAGCTCTTCGGCGTCCCCTCGATCAACACGATCTATACCTGGGATTTTCGGTGCCGGAAGGAGCTGCTCGAGAAAATGGATGGCCAGTGGGAGAAACGATGATGCCGCAGAGAGATATTGAAAAACTACTCGGCGGCTACGCGACCGATACGCTGACCGAGGAAGAGCGCAAGGAGCTCTTTGCAGCCGCCCTCCGCGACCAGACCCTCTTCAACGCGCTGGCCGACGAGCACGCCCTGAAGGAGGTCCTCGATGACCCCCGTGCACGCCGGCTGCTAATTGACGCGCTCAAGAAGAAGACGGCACAGCGATACTGGCTGGAGAATTTCCTGACCTGGCTCCAGAGGCCTTCCTCATGGGCTCTCGCGGGAAGTGTGGCAGTTGCCCTTCTTGCGATAACGTTCGTGATTCGCATATCCGGACAGTTGCCTCAGCCGCCAATGACCGCCGATTCGAAAGCTCCAGCGGCATCTTCACCAGCGCCTCCTTCAGTCCCAAAGGCCACAGATCTGCCTTCTCAAATTCAGTCGGAAACTCGCCCGGCTCAGGATGAGCTTTCTGACAAGAAGGGAAACCGTGACACCCTGTCAACCAAGCAAGCACAATCGCCTGTGTCGCCACAAGCATCCGTACTCAAAACACCGTCTGCCTCTCTGGACAAGGAGGAGGAGTCCACTTCCCGCAGGTCGCAATCCGTTGTGCCCGAAGCGCCGGGTTCCGCGCCCGCCGGACCACCACGGAAAGAGCAACAGGAGCTGCATACTGGCGAGGAACACCCCGCACCTGAGCCACCTAAACGCGAGTCATTCTCTGGTTACAGCGGACAATCGAAAAAGTCCCGGGCTGTCGAAACTACCGAAGGTACGCTCCAGGCGCAGGCTCCCGAACGACAAGCGGGTGGAAAGGCGCGCGAGGACACGAAGGCCCTCTTCCCACTGGCTCGGGCGACGAAGCCACAGGATCTCACGAGTAAAGTCGAGCCTCTTTCGATCCGATATACGGTTATGAGGCGACAGCCCGACGGGAATTACCTGGGGGTGGACCCGACTACGATCTTTCATACCGGCGATCAGGTCCGGCTTGCCATTGAACCGGATGACAGCGGTTACTTGTATGTGCTGTCTCGTGATGCAGCCGGTCACTCCAAAATGGTCTTTCCTAGCGGAGACTCCACAGAAGCGGCGTACGTCGAAAAAACGGTGCGCTATCTTGTTCCTTCCACCGGCGCCTTCATCTTCGATGAACCTGGGGATCAGCGAGTGGCCTTTCTCTTCGCGCGAGAGCCACTGACCGAGTTCCGCAGCCTTTTGGAGTCAGCGGACCCTGCAGAGAAGAAGGCCCAACCAGATGTGGGAGCAGGAGTCGCCGGCAAAGAGACAGAACGCGGCACAGCAAAAGACACCAACTTGCTGACGCAATCCAACTCTTCTTCCTTCGTCAGGATCGAGATCACTTTGAAACACCAGTAATCTACCGCTGGCAGCCCGAGCGGTTCCCCCGAAACTTTCCAGACCTTATTCAGAAGGTCTCGTCAAACGGGTCTCAGCCACGAACGACCCCGCCAACGTCCCTTCCCTAGAAAAGTTTTTTCTCCTCCGCTGAAAGGATTCCTTTCGTCGCCACATGTGGATAGCAAGGACGGTCAGCTTGTCCAGACCGTTTCCCAACCAGGAGGCGACCATGACTGTGCACAAGGAATGGGTCTCAGTTCTCATGCTTTCCGGCTTTATCGCGGCATTGCTGCTCCCCGCCGGGGTTCAGGTGAGCTGGGCGCGAAGGCAGGCGGCCTCGCCGTCATCGAGCGGCTCTATTACCCAAGGCTCACTGGTGAGTCTGGATCCCGAGGGCCGGCCTGGCGAGTTCTGCCCGCTCAAACGCACGGACGTTAAAATCGAGGTGACCGGCTTTCTTGCGAGGGTCACGGTCTCCCAGCAGTTTGAAAACCCCTCCAAGGAAAAGATCGAGGCCGTCTACACCTTTCCGCTCCCGCAGAACGCCGCGGTGGACGATATGGTAATGCTGGTGGGCGACCGGCGAGTGCGCGCGGACATCAAGCGTCGCGAAGAAGCGCAAGCGATTTATGCCGCAGCGCGCTCCGGCGGCAAAGTGGCTGGATTGCTGGACCAGGAACGGCCGAATATCTTTACGCAATCGGTGGCGAACATCCTCCCAGGCGAACACGTTAAGGTGACCATCAGCTATGTGGAGCTGCTCAAGTACGACGGAGGGTCCTACGAGCTCGTGTTCCCCATGGTGGTTGGGCCGCGGTATATCCCCGGAACAAAAAGTCGCCTCGAAGGGCGGGTGCCCGGGACTGACCGTGTACCCGATGCGTCCCGGATCACACCCCCCGTCACACCGGAGGGCACGCGGGCCGGACATGATGTATTCGTTGAAGTATCGCTCGACGCCGGACTTGCGATTGAAGGTCTGCAATCACCGACCCATGAGATTGATGTCGAACGGACGGCCGCCAGTCGGGCGCGAGTTCAATTGCGCCAGAAGGCGGTCATTCCTAACAAGGATTTCATTCTCCGCTACGATGTGACCGGACGCAAGATTCAAGACGCCGTATTGACACATCGTAATGGGCGGGACGGGTTCTTCACGCTCGTCCTGCAACCTCCGGATCGCGTCACGTCAGCTGATGTCACACCCAAAGAACTGGTGTTCGTATTGGACACCTCAGGGTCCATGTCTGGTTTTCCGATTGAGAAGGCGAAGGAGACCATGCGCCTGGCCCTCGAGGGCCTCTACCCGCAAGATACCTTCAACCTGATCACGTTTTCCGGTGATACCCACATCCTGTTCCCGAAACCAGTGCCCGCAACCAAAGAAAATCTCCGCATCGCTCAGGCTTTCTTGGAATCGCGCTCCGGCAGCGGCGGTACGGAGATGATGAAGGCGATCCGCGCCGCCCTCGATCCCTCCGACGTCCAGGACCATGTGCGGATCGTATGCTTCATGACCGACGGCTATGTTGGCAACGATATGGAAATCATTGCGGAGGTGCAAAAGCACCCCAACGCCCGGGTCTTCGCCTTCGGCATCGGGGGCGCCGTCAATCGCTTCCTCTTGGACAAGATGGCGGAACACGGGCGCGGGGAAGTGGAATACGTCGGCCTGCAGGATGATGGCTCCGGGGCGGCGCGGCGCTTTCACGAGCGGGTGCGAAACCCGCTGCTGACCGACATCACAGTTGACTGGGAGCACCTCCCTGTGCGCGACGTGTACCCGAAGCGCGTACCCGATCTGTTCAGCGCCAAGCCAGTAGTCCTCTACGGTCGCTATACCGGCAGCGCTGCGGGCGTCATTCACCTGCGAGGGAAGTTGGCGGGACAGCCGATGACACGGGATATCCGCGTAGATCTCCCCGCGTCGGAAGCTCAGCATGATGTCCTGGCGACCCTGTGGGCTCGTACGCGCATCGAGGATCTGATGAGCCAGGATTACAACGGCATTCAGAACGGCAATCCCCGGGCAGAGGTACGGCAAGCGATCACGCAATTGGGGCTCGATTACCGCCTCATGACGCAGTTCACTTCATTCGTCGCGGTGGAAGAGATGATCGTGACGGACGGCGGCGAACCTCGCCGTGTCGACGTACCGGTGGAGATGCCGGAAGGCGTAAGCTATGAAGGAGTCTTTGGGCACGACAAAGCCGAGTACTACGGCGGCATCGTGGCCGCTGTCACTCCACAGGCAGCACCGTTCAGAGGCCTAGGGATGGCGCGGAAGCAATATAGCGACGCCGTTATGGAATCCAGGGCATCGATTTCTCCACGGACGACAAAGCTCGATTCGACCATTGCGGCACTGGTCGAGCGGTTGAAGAAGAATCAGCCGCCTGCAAACGACGAAGCGAAATTTGTTAAGAATGGCAAAGCAGCGGTCCAGATCTGGTTGTCTGATGTATCGCCTGCTGCCATCGACGAACTCAAGAAGTTAGGAGTTGAAATCGTGCTGCAGCCGAAGACCGGTAAGCTCGTCATCGCCCGCGTGCCGATCGAAAAGCTAGGAGCGCTGGCCGAACTGAACACCGTCAGGTACATTGCACCGCAGCTAGGTAACTCATAGCGGCTCCTGGGTAGCGCGGGTGGCGCCTCTTTGTGCCTCCCAGAGAAGCGCCCGCTAGCTGGCTAGAGTGGTTTCGAACGTAAGCGGGTGGCATTGACCGGGGGGCCCCCCCGCCGCCTGGACTGCGGAAGCCGGCGGGGGTGGTCAATGACAGGACCCGCGGCTTCAAGGACCCTCGATTAGGGCGCTGACCAGATCACCTTCTCATTTTTGTCGTAGAGCGTCAGCGTCGATTTCGGAACAGGCTCTTTCCCGGGAACCCGAAGCTCTCTGATCTCAAGCGCGACACGACGATAGCCTTCGGGATCGTAGAGGGTCAAGCTGGGGGAACCGTCCTGAAGCATAGTCAGCAAGGCAGATCCCTTATCCTCTCCTTCCAGGCTGAGCACTGGATGGTTGTCCGGCTCGATCTTCAAGGTCGCATAGCCGGCCAACCGGTCGCTGGCGATGGTCAGGTTCGCCGCGTCGCCAATGAGGCTCAAGCGTGGTCCTCCATTCGGCAGAACGAACATATAGGCAAAGCCCTGTGGCTTTCGCTGCTTGCCTGCCTGGTCGTATAAGGCAAGTTCCGCGACACCCGCTGCGTTCAGACCGATCTCGGCGCGAACGTGACCGTGAAGATCGTAAAACGCTGCGCCGGCCGAGCCGTCCGGCTGCGCTCCGATAACTGCTCGAACCTTCCCGTCCTTCCCGACCACTCGAAATTCCTCAGCCGTTACGGCAGTGGTGGCCGGCGCTTCTTGAGCAATGACTGGATCGCTTCGCAGCATCGCTCCCGGCAGCATTGCACCTATCCACCCAGCAGTGATCGCGACAAGCATCATACGTATAAAGTCGTTTTTCATCATGGCGTCCTCCTGACTGACTGTAAGCCTGCAGTTACTTTTCCAGGATCAGGCTGCTCTCCGCAAGCCCCCGCACTCAAAATACCGTCTCTCCTTACTATCAACGTGGGGCTACTCAAGTCACAGGACTTGCCATATCCGCGCCGGACCGGTTATGACTGAAAGCAGGAGCGACCATGTATATCAGGCGAGCGGTGGAGCAGGACTTTCCGGAGGTCTTAAAGGTGCAGGCCGAGGCCTTTGGCGAGTATGAAGGAACCTACGAGGTGAGTGGCTGGACGAAGGAAACGCTGGAGAACGTTGCATTCAACGCGCTGGACAAAGTGATCCTTGTGGCCGAGTGGGAACGGGCGATAGTAGGATCGGTGCGCTTCTGGGTGGCAGGGGGCGTGTGTGTGATTCGTCTGCTCTCGGTGAGCCCGGCGTATCAGGGCCGGGGCATCGGCAAAGCGCTCATGCAGGAGATCGAGCAACTGGCGACGGCGGCTCACAAACTGTACGTCTGTACGATGCTCAAAACCTCCCGCAATGTGACGTTCTTTCTCGAGCTCGGCTATCGCCCGGAGGCGATGCTCCCTGACCACTATCACCATACCGATCTGATCTGTTTTGCGAAGTATCGGACGCCTGGCGCCCATCGGCAGCCTGAACCATCAACTGTCAACTCTTCGCCCTAGTAAGGATCTCGCTCGCTCAGGCCAGGCTCGTGAAGGTCGATTCTTCGCGCTGGTTCAGAATGCAATGGCAATGGGACTCATCCGATCTTCAGCAGCTCTACCTCAAAGACCAGGATGGCATTGGGCGGAATCACCCCGGCAGCGCCTCGCGATCCATAGCCCAACTGAGGGGGAATCGTAAGTTTCCGTTTCCCTCCGACTTTCATGCCCTGAACTCCCTCATCCCAGCCCTTTATCACGCGTCCGGCACCCAACGGAAAAGGGAACGGCTGACCTCGATCCTTGCTTGAATCGAACTTCTTGCCGTCCGTCAGCCAGCCGGTATAGTGGACACTGACCGTCTCCCCCATCTTCGCTGCATCGCCTGTTCCCTCTACCAGATCCTCATATTTCAACCCGCTGTGGGTCGTGACTTCAGCCATAATTTTATCCTTCCATAAGGTCGAAATGATGACACCGCCAGGTGCGCATTATGACAGATCCGTGATCCGGAACGGAAAGCCACCATTCCGAGGTATTTTCACGCTGCCGGTGTAATTCTTAGATTAAGTACAATGTGATATTGCCGAAGCACCCTGGAAGGAGACATCCATGCGGATCCTGTCACAAGATGGATCGACTGTGCGTCCTGCGTCCCTCTTCGATCGGTTTGCCAAGCAAGCCGAATGTTCCATGGGGCACCCTAAGGCTTTCGTCATCGCGGTCGGCGCAATTCTACTTTGGGCGGTGTCGGGACCGTTCTTTCATTACAGCGACACCTGGCAACTGGTCATCAACACAGCGACAACCATCGTGACGTTTCTTATGGTGTTTCTGATTCAAAACAGCCAGAACCGGGACAGCGCCGCGATTCAACTCAAGCTCAATGAGCTGATCCGTACCCGGGAAGGAGCTCATAATATGCTTTTAAACCTGGAAGAGCTGAGTCTCAGCGATATTCAGGAACTCACGGCGCATTATGAGAAGCTGGCGTCTTGTGCACGCAACAGTATTAAACAAGGCAAAGCCGATACTGAGACCCCCGAAGTGCAACTGGGATAACTGGCTAGGTTCCTGAGGGAGCGCTCGCGCGGCGGCCGATAATGATCCAATTCACAGTTGGCAAGGTCTTCAGGAGATCCAGCGGCATCCATCGCTCTATGTATTCGGTATTCTGACACTGAGAGCATCGGATGCCAGAGATGTGTCGCTCAGGACACTTCCACCTAATTAAGATATCCATGTCACCTCTGTAAACGCCAGAAAAAGCCACCTGCCTCCTATATGACCACTCCAGATGAGAGCGGTATTAGCTGAAGATTAGAAGAGGCTTAGGGAATCACTTCCCTGAGCAACGCGGGATTATTGAGACACCCGCGAACTCCCCCTACTTATGGTGGGTTTGCGCTTTATCGTTGATAAGAATAAGGTCATCTCCTTAAGATTTTGTTCCCAATAGTTTCTGATGAATTTCAGGCCCAACGCCGCAATTAAGGACTTTCTCATGCCCGAACGAGCGACTCAGGAGAGAATGGCCCGGAGAGGCATCAGCTCTCCCATCGATTCGATCGCCGAAAAGCGCGCCGGTCCAGGCTTGCTCTTGATGTCGGCCTCCATGCAGCTGATCTACTGCGATCCCTGTGCGCGCCAATTCTGGCTCCTTCTCAATAAGGAAGTTTCTGGGAAGATGGCATATGGGGTCCTTCCACCGGACATCACAAATTTCTGCCACGAGGTTATTGAGCTTCTGGGCGTCCGAAGGTACGCCAAGGATTGGGAAGAGTTTCAGTTCAAGCGTGTGATTGGCACGCGCACACGGCCGATCCTGTTACGGGGAATCGGCATGCCCTCCAGTCAAGGGCCCTCGGCAAGCATTCTGGTCATTATGGAAGAGGTCGGCCGTCGGCACATCGATCAGATCGACGAGGCCAGGTTCCGGTTCGCTCTGACCGACCGCGAGATGTTCGTCATCCGGCATCTTGTGAAAGGCGAAACCAACAAGGAAATCGGAATTGGCCTGGGTATTGCGGAACAAACCGTGAAGGAACACATCAAAAACATCATGCACAAGACCAAGACGACGACGCGCACCGGAGTTTTGATGAGAATCCTTGGCTACCCTGGAGGTCTCGAACTTCCTGTGGCTTCCAAGAAGGCTGAAACTCCAACTCGCACTGGTTCGGATGCTACCTTAGTGGCGGGCGTGAGGGCCGGATGAACGGAATCAGTCCGAGAGATCCATTTTGGGGATCGTAAAATAAAAGGTGGTGCCCTTGCCGGGCTGGGACTCGAACCATATCCGGCCGTCATGATTTTCAATGACCTTCTTACAGATCGCCAGGCCGATCCCGCTCCCAGGGTATTCGGCGTGACTATGCAAACGCTGGAAGATCACGAAGATGCGGTCCGCGTATTTCGGATCGATGCCGATGCCGTTGTCCTGGATCGTAAACATCCAGTCTTCTGTCTTTTCCTTGGCCGAGACATGCACGCATGGAGTCATCTTTCCGCGGAACTTGATCCCGTTGCCGATCAGGTTTTGGAAGACCTGCACGAGTTGCGTGTCATCCCCCTTGACGGTCGGAAGCGGATCATGGGTCACAAGCGCGCCGCTTTCCTGCAGCGCCCTCTGGAGATTGTCGAGGGCGCGAGTCAGCACAACTTCGCACTGCACGGGCTTAACAAATAGATCGCGCATTCCTACGCGGCTGTAGAGCAGCAGATCCTCGATAAGATGTTCCATGCGAACAGCCCCATCGACGGCAAAGTTGATGAATTCATCAGCGTCACTGTCCAATTGGCCTTTATACCGGCGGGCCAGGAGCTTGGTATAACTCGTGACCATCCGCAGCGGCTCTCTTAAGTCATGTGAAGCAACGTATGCAAAGCGTTCCAGCTCCGCATTGGACCGAGCCAAATCCTCCACCCGTTCCGCCAGTTCGCGCGTCCGCTCCCGAAGCGTATTCTCGGCCGCCTGCAGCTCCAGATTCTTTTGCATCAGAGCCGCCCTCCGCCGTGAGAGCTCGATGAAGATGGCAACCTTTGAGCGGAGCGTTTCCGGAATGACTGGCTTGAGGATGTAGTCCACCGCTCCATACGCATAGCCTTTGGCAATTTGCGCGTCGTCCCTGTTGTGGCCCGTCAGGAAAATGATCGGGATCTCTCGAGTCTTCTCCCGTTCCCGGATAAGCTTCGCGGTCTGGTAGCCGTCTATGCCGGTCATTTGAACGTCGAGGAGAATCACGGCAAACGGCTGCTCCAACAGGCGTTTGAGTGCTTCTTCGCCCGAGGTCGCCCTGATCAGCCTGCGGTCAGGCCCTTCCAGGATCGCCTCCAGGGCCAGCAAACTCTGGAGGCTGTCATCCACCAGGAGAACATTTTCAAGGGAGGCCCCGATCTCTCGGCATGATGACACCGATTGCGCGACGAGCGGCATTATTCTACCTTTCGATATAGGTTCGCGACTCCGGGCAGCTCCTCGTACGGCCGTTTGGATCGGATGATCGGCGATTCATTGGGTCCCAATGCCAGCACCCCGAATCGGCCCAGGCTTTCCAGGAACAGATCATGGACATGCTCTTGGAGCCATTGGTTATACGAGCTCAAGGCACGCCGACAGACAATGGACTGAAACTCGTTGAAGGGCCCATCCGTTGCCAGATTGTGCTCCGCAAACACGATCCGATCCATGAGAGGGACGCTTACTACCGCCCGGTCCCTTTCGGTCCGATAGTATTCGGAAAAGCTCCTGCTTCCTCCCGCTCGCAGATATTGCTCGGTATCGTTGGCAATCCGGGACAGCGGAATTACGGCCTCACGCGTATGACACAAGATCGTCTCGCTCAAGTCCGTTGCATAAATACGGGCCCGGTGCAGTACCCCTTCTTCGTGCAGGAGGATCGCCAGGGAGTACACATCATTTCCGCCGGCACATTCGGGCACCCAGATCTGAATCGAAGGATACGTCCTGAGTAGGGGAACGACCATTCTACGAAACGCCAGCCAAAAGCCGGGGTCGTCAAAAAGACCGGTCTCGTTATCGCGAAGGGCGCGCAGGAGATGCTCCATGCAGGTCGGTTCATGCAACACTTTCTCTTGGTAACCCGACAGGGTCTGGGCCCCTTCTGCGTGCACGCGCTCCCAGATTCGGCGCTTCAAGGGCTCTGCGGCATAGTCGCGGAAATCGAAACCATAGCAGTTGCGCACGCCTTCGAGCAGTAGGCGCAACTCCGTCTCCTCAATCAATGCGTCGTTCACGGCCTGCATGGAATTCCCCTTCACCCTACTGATAGAGCCACACGCGCAGCAACGACACCAATTGCTCCGTGTCAACTGGCTTGGAAATATAATCCGAGGCGCCGGCTTCAATACATTTGGCCCGGTCCACTTTCATCGCTTTCGCAGTAATCGCAATGATCGGAAGGGACCCGAACTCTCCGCTCTTGCGAATAATGCGCATCGTTTCATATCCGTCCATGTCGGGCATCATGATGTCCATCAGGACCACATCGATGTCGGAATTCTCCCGTAATTTCGCGATCCCATCCTGGCCGTTCTCCGCATACAACACCTGCATGTTGTGCAGTTCCAAGATGCTGGTCAGCGCGAAGATGTTGCGAATGTCGTCATCAATGATCAACGCCCTCTTGCCGGAGAGGGCGGAATCGGTCTGTCGCACTTGCTCCAGCATCTGCCGCTTGTTTGAGGGCAGATTCGTCGGCGGACGGTGCAGAAACAACGAGGTCTCGTCCAGCAGGCGTTCGGGCGACTTCACATCCTTAATAATGACGGCCTCCGTCAACTTCGTCAGCGCGTGCTGTTCCTGCTTGGTCAATTCCTTGCCGGTATACACGATGATCGGCAAATCCTGTCGGCCGAGGTCTTGATGGATCTTCTCGATCAATGCCAGCCCCGACATGTCCGGCAGGCGCAGGTCGAGCACCAGGCAGTCATAACTATCGGACCGTAATGCCGCCAGCGCCTCTTCGCCAGTCCCAACCGCGGTGATCTGTACGTCCCCGCTTCCGATTAATTCTACGATGCTTTGACGTTGCACCTCGTCGTCTTCCACGACCAGGAGACTTTTCGCCGAGCGCTCGAGGAAGGCGGTCATATTATCGAACGCCTTCTCCAGCCATTCTCGGCTGACAGGCTTGTTAAGATAGCCAAAGGCGCCCTGCTTGAGTCCGCGCTGGCGCGCCTCCTCGACAGAAATAATATGAACGGGGATGTGCCGGGTCGTCGGATCGTGCTTCAATCGATCCAATACCGTCCAGCCATCGTTATCCGGCAATTGAAGATCGAGGGTGATCGCCGACGGCTTAAACCGCCGGGCGAGGCCAAGCCCCGCCTCTCCGGAAGTCGCCACGAGTCCCCTGAAGCCCTTCTCCCGGGCGAGATCCAATAAGATCTGTGCAAAAGCGACATCATCCTCCAAGATCAGCAGCACCCGATCTTCCGGCCCAAGGACATCCCGGTCGTCAGGAACCGCCACGGTTCTCGTCGCCAGCAGCTCATAGGATTCCAACGAAACGTCCGGATCGGCGTCGGCGAACACGTGCACTTCGCCTGTTGGCACAACGACTCGGATGCCGGGAACCGGCGGGATGTACACCCGCGGAAGGTAAAAGGTGAACTTACTGCCTTTGCCTGGCGTGCTCTCGACTTGAATCTCTCCGCCCAGCAAGCGCGCGATCTCGCGACTAATCGAGAGGCCGAGACCGGTGCCGCCGTACTTGCGACTCGTCGTGCCGTCCGCCTGCTGAAAGGCTTCGAAAATGATTTTCTGCTTGTCGCCCGCAATCCCGATGCCCGTATCGATGACCGAGAACGCCAGCACGCAATCCGCCTGATTCAGCACGGCATGCTCGCGGTTCCAGCCAGACAAGACTTTTTCAATCTGCAACCGGACCGAGCCGCTACCGGTGAATTTGATGGCGTTCGACAGCAGGTTCTTGAGCACCTGTTGGAGCCGCATTGAATCCGTCTGAATTGCGGACGGCAGTCCCGGGACACGCTCGACAATGAATTCCAAGCCTTTATCCTGTGCCACCTGCCGGAAGCTTCGATCCACGTAATCGGTGAGGTCTGCAAAGCCCACCGGGCTGACCGAGACTCCCATCGTCCCGGACTCGATCTTGGCGAGATCGAGAATGTCGTTGATCAGGGCCAGCAGATCGCTCCCTGAAGCATGGATGGTCTGTGCGAATTCGACCTGTTTCGACGTGAGCGTCGCCTCGCGGTTCTCGGCCAGCAGCTTCGAAAGGATCAACAGGCTGTTCAGCGGCGTCCGCAACTCGTGCGACATGTTCGCAAGGAATTCCGACTTGTATTTGGAAGAGAGCGCCAATTGTTCGGCTTTCTCTTCCAGAGCGCGCCGGGCCTCCTCCACCTCGTGGTTCTTGGACTCGACCTGGGCGTTCTGCTCGCTGAGCAGATTGGCTTTCTCTTCCAGCTGTTCGTTCTTTTGCCGCAGCTCTTCCTGTTGCGTGCGGAGCAGCTCTTCGGATTTTCGCAGCGACTCGGCCTGCCGCTCCAACCGTTCGTTGGTCGTCTTCAATTCATGTTGCTGTGCCTGCAGCTCCGCGGTTAGCGACTGCGACTGCTTGAGCAGGTCCTCGGTCCGCATGTTCGCGGCGATCGTATTGAGCACGATGCCGATGCTCTCCTTGAGCTGGTCCAGAAAGGTCAGGTGGATGTCGCTGTACCGGTTGAACGAGGCCAACTCGATGACTGCCTTGACTTCGCCTTCGAACAGCACCGGGAGCACGACGATGTTGTGGGGTTTGCTTTCGCCGAGGCCCGAGTTGATCTGAATATAGTCCTGCGGCACATTCGTCACCAGAATGCGTTCTTTTTCGAGCGCGCATTGCCCGACCAAGCCTTCCCCGGAACGGAACTGGTTAGCCACCCCCTTCCGCTCTCGGTAGGCATAGCTGCCGAGCAGCTTCATGAGCGGCCCTCCCTCGACCGACTCATTGATGTAAAACACACCGTGTTGCGCGTTCACGAGTGGAGTCAACTCGGACAAGATCAGGTTCGCCACCGTTGTCAGGTTCTTTTGTCCCTGAAGCCGGCTGGTGAACTGCGCGAGATTCGTCTTCAACCAGTCCTGCTCGGTATTTTTCTGTGTGGTGTCCTTGAGATTGCGGATCATCTCGTTGATATTGTCCTTGAGCGCGGCCACCTCCCCCTGCGCCTCCACCGCGATGGAACGGGTGAGATCGCCCTTCGTTACCGCGGTCGCGACTTCCGCGATCGCACGCACCTGGTTCGTGAGATTCGCGGCGAGTTGGTTCACGTTGTCGGTCAAGTCCTTCCAGACGCCCGCCGCGCCCGGCACTCGGGCCTGGCCGCCGAGCTTGCCTTCCGTGCCCACCTCGCGCGCGACGGTGGTCACCTGATCCGCGAAGATCGCCAACGTGTCGATCATCTCGTTAATGGTGTCCGCCAGCGCGGCGATCTCACCTTTCGTTTCCACCGTCAGCTTACGCTTAAGGTCACCGCTCGCCACGGCGGTCACGACCTTCGCGATACCGCGCACCTGGCTGGTCAGGTTGCTGGCCATGGAGTTCACGTTGTCGGTCAGGTCCTTCCAAATGCCGGCCACCCCTTTGACCTCTGCCTGCCCGCCGAGCTTGCCTTCCGTGCCCACCTCACGCGCCACACGCGTCACCTCCGACGCGAACGAGTTGAGCTGGTCCACCATGACATTGACCGTGTTCTTGAGCTCTAGAATTTCGCCGCGCACTTCCACGGTGATCTTCTTAGAGAGGTCCCCATTCGCCACCGCAGTCGTCACCTGCGCGATGTTGCGCACCTGGTTCGTCAGATTGCTGGCCATGAGGTTGACGTTGTCGGTCAGGTCCTTCCACGTCCCGGCCACGCCTTTCACTTCCGCCTGACCGCCGAGCTTCCCTTCCGTACCGACGTCGCGCGCCACCCGGATCACTTCGGACGCAAATGAATTGAGCTGGTCCACCATCGTGTTGACGGTGACCTTCAGCTCCAGGATTTCGCCGCGCACGTCCACCGTGATCTTCTTGGAGAGGTCGCCGTTCGCCACCGCGGTCGTCACCTGGGCGATGTTGCGCACCTGACTGGTGAGGTTACTGGCCATGTAGTTCACGCTGTCGGTCAAGTCCTTCCAGGTTCCGCCGACGCCTTTCACCTGGGCCTGCCCACCGAGTTTGCCTTCCGTGCCCACCTCGCGCGCGACGCGCGTCACTTCCGAGGCAAAGGAATTGAGCAAGTCGACCGTGGTATTGATGGTGTTCTTGAGTTCCAGGATTTCGCCGCGCACATCCACGGTAATTTTCTTGGACAGGTCGCCGTTCGCGAGCGCCGTGGTGACCTGCGCGATGTTCCGGACCTGGTTCGTCAGGTTGCTCGCCATCAAGTTGACGTTGTCGGTCAGGTCCTTCCAGGTCCCGCCCACCCCTCGCACTTCTGCCTGGCCGCCGAGCTTGCCTTCCGTACCCACCTCACGCGCCACGCGCGTGACCTCCGAGGCAAAGGAGTTCAACTGGTCCACCATGGTGTTGATGGTGTTCTTGAGCTCAAGGATCTCGCCCCGCACTTCGACCGTGATCTTCTTCGAGAGGTCCCCGTTCGCCACCGCGGTCGTCACCTGCGCGATGTTCCGGACCTGGTTCGTCAGGTTGCTCGCCATCCAGTTGACGTTGTCGGTCAGGTCCTTCCAGGTCCCGGCCACACCTTTGACCTCCGCCTGGCCGCCGAGCTTACCTTCCGTGCCGACATCGCGCGCGACGCGGATCACCTCGGACGCAAAGGAATTCAACTGGTCTACCATGGTGTTCACCGTGTTTTTGAGCTCCAGAATTTCGCCGCGCACTTCCACGGTGATCTTTTTCGACAGGTCCCCGGTGGCCACCGCCGTCGCCACCTGGGCGATGTTGCGCACCTGGCTGGTGAGATTACTGGCCATATAGTTCACGCTGTCGGTGAGGTCCTTCCACGTGCCGGCCACCCCCTTCACCTGAGCCTGCGCGCCAAGCTTGCCCTCCGTCCCGACTTCGCGCGCCACCCGCGTCACCTCCGACGCGAAGGAGTTGAGCTGGTCCACCATGACGTTGATCGTGTTCTTGAGCTCAAGAATCTCACCCCGCACTTCGACCGTGATCTTCTTGGAGAGGTCGCCGTTCGCCACCGCGGTCGTCACCTGCGCAATGTTCCGCACCTGGTTCGTCAGGTTGCTGGCCATCAAATTCACGTTGTCGGTGAGGTCCTTCCAGGTCCCGCCGACACCCTTCACGTCGGCCTGGCCGCCGAGCTTGCCTTCCGTGCCCACTTCGCGCGCGACGCGCGTCACTTCGGAGGCGAAGGAGTTGAGCTGGTCCACCATGACGTTGATCGTGTTTTTGAGCTCGAGAATTTCGCCGCGCGCTTCCACCGTAATTTTCTTCGAGAGGTCGCCGTTGGCCACGGCCGTCGTGACCTGTGCGATATTCCGGACCTGGTTCGTTAGATTGCTAGCCATACCGTTCACGTTATCGGTCAGGTCCTTCCAGGTTCCGGCCACCCCTCGCACCTCCGCTTGGCCGCCGAGCTTGCCTTCCGTGCCGACTTCGCGCGCGACCCGGGTCACTTCGGACGCGAAGGAGTTGAGCTGGTCCACCATGACATTCACGATTTTTGCCGTCCGAAGAAATTCTCCCTTGACCGGCCGGCTGTCAGTCTCCAGGGGCATGGCTTGGGAGAGGTCGCCCTTTGCCACGGCGCCAATGACGCGCGTGACCTCCGCCGTGGGCTTGACGAGATCGCCAATCAGCGAATTGACGGAATCTACGCAGGTAGCCCAGGAGCCCGACACGTCCCCGATCGAAGCGCGTTCAGTGACTTTGCCGTCCTTGCCGACCACTTTGCTGAGACGCTGAAGATCCTTCGTGAGGCGCTGGTTTAGCTCGATGAGGCCATTCAGCGTGCCGGCAATATCCCGCGCCATGCCGTCTCCATGTGCCTTCATCCGAACCGTAAAATCGCCTTTTTTAAATGCCTTCAGCGTGTCAAGCAACTCTTGCTGATCCAGTATTGCGGTCGCAGATTGGCTCATGTTGGCCTCTCCATCATTCAGTGGTTCAGTCATCTGATCGTGGATAAAATTTCCCCAGAATAGGCGATGTTATTCTTAATCGGAACCCCAACTGATGGTGGGTAATTTCTCCCAATTCCCTTACTGCCTGGGGAGGCATATACGGACGAGGGATGGCAGATGCCTGCAGGCGAATCTTCTCAATTCGAAAGTCGAAAGGCTCGACGTTTTATTTTATCCTTGGGTCGGGTTAATCCCGTTAGCCGCTCTTGCGATCGACGGCGGGCCCCGCCTCCGTGGATAAATTGTGGGCGGTGTTGATAAGCGAGACATGCGAGAATGCTTGCGGGAAGTTTCCGAGAAGCCGCTGGGCATAGGGATCGTATTGCTCCGAGAGCAGACCCACATCATTGCAGAGACCCAACAGGCGCTCGAATAAGTGCCGCGCCTCTTCACGGCGTCCCAGGAGGGTATAGTTGTCGGCTAGCCAGAATGTACAAGCTAGAAAGACTCCTTCGCCGGGCGGAAGACCATCTACGGCTCTTGTTTCCTCAGTCTGATAACGCAGCACAAAACCTTCTCGGCACAGCTCCTGCTCGATCGCCTGCACGGTTCCGCGCATCCGCTCATCTGTCGCCGGCAAGAATCCGACCAGCGGAATCATCAACAGGCTTGCGTCCAGTTCCTTCGAGCCGTAGTACTGCGTAAACGCTCGGCGGCGCGGATCATAGCCTTGTGTGCAGACCTGCTCGTGGATCTCGGCACGCAGCCGCTTCCAACGGTCCAGATCCATTTCTCCCCCGAAACCTTCCACATCCTTAACGAACCGATCCACCGCGACCCAAGCCATCACCTTGGAATGGGTAAACTGCCGCCGCGGCCCACGCACTTCCCAAATGCCTTCATCAGGTTCTTTCCACCGGGATTCAAGAAAGTCGAGCAAGTGCCGTTGCAGCGCCCAGGCGGATTCATCCTCCTCAATGCCGATGCGCCGGGCCTGATGCAGAGTGTCCATCACCTCGCCATAGACATCGAGCTGAAATTGCCGCACCGCCCCATTGCCGATGCGGACCGGCGCGGAGCCTTCATAGCCTGGAAGCCATGGCAACTCGATTTCGGTCAGGCGGCGCTCGCCCGCAGGCCCATACATAATCTGGAGCTCAGCCGGATCTCCCGCCACCGCCCGAAGAAGCCAATCGCGCCAGGACGAGGCCTCTTCCTTATACCCAGCCGTCATCAGGGCATAGAGAGTAAAGGTCGCATCCCGCAGCCAGCCGTATCGGTAATCCCAGTTGCGTACGCCGCCGAGGAATTCCGGCAACGACGTCGTGGCAGCGGCAACGATCCCACCTGTTGGGGCGTAGGTCAGGGCCTTGAGGGTGATCAACGAACGGAGCACATGGTCCTGCCATTCACCCTTGTAGGTGCAGCGGTCGGACCATTCCTGCCACCACTCTTCGGTGTCCTTCACCGCCCCCAGCGCGTCGATGGGCTGAGGGGGCGTCTCGTGTGAGGGATGCCATATGAGCAAGAACGGCACACGCTGACCTTCAGACACGCTGAAATCGGCTACCGTGGTCAAGTCTTCCCCGCGCGTCTCGATCGGGGTGTGAAGGTACAACGCATCAGGACCCGCAACAGCCGAAAGCATGCCGTTCATCTGTCTCACCCACGGAACCACTGAGCCGTAGTCGAAGCGGATCACCAGCTCCATGCGCATGGGCACCTGCCCGCGGACGCCTTCCACGATGCGGACCACATCAGGTGCGCGCTCGCGGGGCGGCATGCAGTCGATAACCCGCACCGTGCCGTCTTCCGTTTCGAATTCAGTTTCCAGAATGAGTGTGCCCGGCCGATAGCGCCGGCGCACTCGCCGTACGTCGCAGACTGGACTGAGTATCCACCGTCCATGCCGCTCATGACCCAGAAGGGCCGCGAAGCAGGCGCCGGAATCAAAGCGGGGCAGGCACAGCCAGTCGATTGACCCGTCCCGGCCCACCAGCGCGGCAGTCTGGGTATCGCCGATCAGCGCATAGTCTTCAATTCGCACTGTGTCTCCATTCCTGGCAAGTTAAAGCTTCGTGCAGACGAGTATACCGCCCACTCAACAAATCCCTGCCCCTACTTTGGCGGAGATAACCAGATGATACTTCCGAGGAATTCACGGCAGGAATTCTACGGGGTAAATAGAATCAGAGGAGAAATATTATGGAGAGCGCCCTTCCGCTCCTCACTCTTTCAGGGCTGCAGGTTGAAACGGTGGCCGCGCTGGGCATTGTTGTCTTCGGGAATGTGTTACCGCTGGGACTCATTGCCTGGATGTTCTGGTATGTTGCCCGACGATACGAGGTATTGAGCCCCGTTTCCCCACGGCCGATTCTCTCACAGCGCGTGAAAAAACTGCGCCAGGCTGCTTAAATCAAGTGCGGTTCGATACGCGCTCCGTACGGGGCGACTCGATGTCGCGACGTTGACCGCGCCGACATCGTTTACTCACCAAAACTACAGAAGGGTTGTTGATTGACGCCGCGCGGGCATTGTCAAACGTGGCAATCGGCGAAGATCGGCAGCAGAGGATGGAAACGGGCGTTGAGGACGTTATCCGCCCTCAACGCCATAGGCGGAAACTACTTCTTTTTCCTCATGCCGCCCTTGCTTTTCGCGCTTTTCTTTTTCTTCATCATCACAGGTCACCCCCTCTCCGCCTAAACTTCCTGTCCTATCGGAACATTGCAGATGCGGCATGATGCTGGCTGGAGATGACCCATTTGGCGCGTTGCATTGCGTCAATAGACACTATGTGGGTTTTTACTGTATCCGTGATGACCATTTCAGGTCGGCGTGGCCTCACTATTTTCTTGCCTTAGACGAACTCTGTGTGATACTGTGGTTTACGTAGATCTTTTGAGACTGCTGGTCCTTCCGTATAGACCTAAGCCGTGCCAAAAAGAAGCGGGTATCTGCGGTTAAGACTAACCTGGAGATTTTTCCATGACTGAGACCACTGCACCAGCCTCGAGCCGTCCCGCGCCGCGTGTGAGCTACGGCACCATTTTTCTGTTCGGCTTTGTGACGCTCGGCGCCCTGATCGGACTTCCAACCTTTGCATATTTCCACGATTACACGTGGGTGGACTGGGCAATGTTTGGCCTGCTCTACGTTCTGACCGGTCTTGGGATCACCGTTGGCTACCATCGCCTGATTGCGCATCGAAGTTTTAACTGCTCACCGTGGGTGAAAACGGCCTTGTTGATTACGGGCGGGTGGGCGTTGGAAAACTCGGCGCTGAAATGGGCCCGCGCCCACATCCGGCATCACGCGTGCTGCGACCAGGACGATGATCCCTATAACGCTCAGCGGGGTTTTTGGTATTCGCACTGCGGCTGGATCTTTTTTAAAGATCAATATGGCGACGGGAAATATGGCTCTCGCTTGCGCCAAGATCCCTTGATCCTCTGGCAGGATCGTTACTATATTCCTATCGTGGTCTCCGGGCTGGCCCTGCCCTTTATCGTGGGCTTTCTCTACAATGGGTGGGTGGGCGGATTGGGATGTTTCTTGCTGGCGGGAGTGGGACGGACCTTCTTCGTGCTCAACTCCACCTTTTGCATCAATTCCATTTGCCATCTCTGGGGAAAACAGCCGCATACGGATACCGACTCAAGCCGGGACAGCTGGCTCGTTTCGCTTTTGACCTTCGGTGAGGGCTATCACAATTTTCATCATGCGCATCAGCGCGATTACCGCAACGGCGCGCGCTGGTACAATTTTGATCCCTCCAAGTGGCTGATCTATGGACTATCTCGAATTGGTGCCGCCTGGGACCTGTGTCGCATCCATCCCGGCCGAACCCGATTTGTGCCCGAGTGAAGACTCGGGAGAAGAGATTTCCAAGCGAGACCGTGGCCTGATGACTTCGCCGTACACAAAGCCGCCCTGGCACATGGAACTCTATATCAATGAGAACGACAGGAAATTCCCTCCGAGTATTATCGGCCTCCGGGACAACTACCAGGTGGCCACCTGCTGCGGGCTGGATGAAGAAACGGACGAGGCGAACGGCCGTCTGATCGCAGCGGCACCGGAGCTCCTAGCCGCATGCGACGCGGCCGTCATCGCCCTGCTGGAGGAGCACCTCGGCCACGGACGTTCCGAGGCGAACCTCAATGCCGTGCATTTATGTCGAACTGCCCGCTTCAAAGCCGTCCAGTAAAGCTCCCCTACAGCCCCACTAAGGATTCACTTGACTTTAGCGACGGATCGCCGTAATTTTCGGTGGCTTTCCGTGCGGGCCGGAAAACAACCGAATCAGCCCGTCGTCAACTTCTTCCAAAAGGAGCGTCAATGGCAAAATCAATGACAAAGTCACAGATCGCCGATCATATGGCAGGGAAAGCCGGAATGACGAAGAAGGCGGCCGTGGAATTTCTGGATGAGCTCAGCATGCTCGCTCACAAAGAGGCCAAGAATACCTTTACGCTGCCCGGCCTCGGGAAACTCGTCTTGGTAAACCGCAAGGCGCGAAACGGGCGCAATCCTCAGACCGGGGAAGCGATCAAGATTCCGGCAAAGCGAGTCGTCAAGTTTCGGGTCGCTAAAGCCGCGAAGGACGCAATCCTAGGATCAAGAAAATAGCAGTCGGAGGATTTTTGGAGGGGGCCTTGGCCCCCTTTCACCTCCCTCGCTTTCGGGAGCCTGTCAGGTTTCGCTCGGCGACCGGCATTTAAGCCAGGGTACGTCACAGCCCTACGGATATCATCCAAGGATCGGGTGGATGAGCAGGCCGATTGTCGCCACTATCACCTATTGCTTAAGTGAGGCCGGCCGTAAAGCCTCTGCCCAGGCCGGCGGGTCAGGCTCATATCACCAGAACGTCTCTGGAGTGATCGATTTTTCTGATCTGCCGCTCTTCGATTGCGCCGACGACGGCGTCATTTCGATTGTCTTCAATCAGGTAGAATTCAACGGCCCTCAAGACTTTGCCAGCCTCCTAGGACATCTTCGTAAACGGCGGGAGCGGCTCTATGCGATCAGGACTTTGATCGAAGCGGAAGCGATCGCCGAGCGGGCCTTCGGGACAGGATAGGGGCCTGCCCATAGAACCCTCTATCCCCGCTTTCGATGCCCTACGGTTCATACAAATGAGCAAACATGTCACCCAACTCGGCCTGAGCTTATCGAAACCCATTCAACTGTATCGAGACAGATAACATTCAGCCTGGACATTATCAAATGCGTTTCCGCAAACCCAATAGATTCCGAGCAAATCCGTTCTGAACCACCGAATATCTCCTGGCATGCTGCTTGCTCATTCCTATGGCAAAGATGATAGGAGCGAGCGATGGCAGAGAAAATCAAAATATTAGCGATGACGGGAACGCTGGGGATCGGGCTGCTGTATATTGTGGATGAGGCTACATCCACAACGGCGAGAATGACCACCCTCGTTCCTGTGGTCGAGAGCTTTACCCGGCTTGCGACATTGCGAGTGTTTGAGATCGCCTATCGCCTCTACTCCCTGCCCCTCTAGGCACGCGCCTAGTCATTCGCCCCCTCTCTTGTCCAACTCAAGGATGTACGCGGCCTTGAACCCAAGAACAATGTTCAGGACTGCCGCGACTCGACCTGATAGCTCATCCAGGTCTGGAACCACTGGTAGTCACTTTGGTAGGCGTATTCGGTGGGCTGCACCTCGGCGTCCTTCGGCGCGAGCAACGCATACGCGCGCGGCCATTGCTTGGTCCACCAGGACTTGAGTTCGTCAGGATCATAGGGTTCGCCGTCGGCGTTGCGGATGCCCGCCGCCGTGATCACGTCGCAGACGATCGGCCAGGCACGGTCCTTCCCCAATCCCGCCAATCGAAGATGCTCCTTCAATAGAAAGATTACCCACACTTCCGTGCTGTTCTTTTTGTTGTGCCGAAAATGGATGAGCTGGCGGAACGGCGTCGAATTTAGGCTCTTGATGACTGATGTATAGTCGGGCCCGCCCAAGCGTCCCGCCGCTTCGGCAATTCCTTCCAGCAACGCAGACAGGTCCACCTCGGACGCCGCCGGCTCCCCGCTCGGCTTCGGACCGGACTCGGTCAGCATCGTGAGAAACGGCCGGAGTTCGCGCAGGCGCGCGACCGCTTGTTTGAGAATCTGCTCGGATTCGATCCAGTAATCGGGATCGTTCTTCGCCAGGCGCTCCTTGCCCATCGGCGGCAGGATCGGCGGCACCCAATACCGGATCAGAACAAACAGCACATAGTGCAGGTCCCCCTCGGCTTCCAACACCTTGGAGAGCGCTTCAACCGCGCCGGAGCCCGGCATAAAGAAGGAAACACAGGGACTACCGACCCCTAAACGCGTAGCAGTATCGGTCCACCATTTGGTCAATTCATTCCATTGAGCCGGGCTGATCATGCTGGATAGTAGCGTTCGATCTGGAGTCTTTTCAACATGCCCTGAGTTCGACCTATTCCTGGGTCGGCAAAGCTGTGGGCCGGGGCTCAGTTTTCTGGCAAATGCTCAATGGCATGCACAAATTCCCTAATTCTGTGAAGCGGCTTACCTATTTGGAGATGGGCGGCATGGATGGCTTCTGGCTATTTCCCGTTGTTTATCAGCAGGAAAGTGGCTGTTTCTGGAGGGGGACTGGGTGAAACCCTTCGGGCATAACCCTTGCACTCTCTTCCAAGCGCGATGAGGCATATGTACAGGGTTGGCAGGGTAACATGAGCATTAACCATCGAATTAAGCTAATGGCGAACAGG
>Ga0070697_100000278_pt1 | contig 41513 bp, 27 predicted proteins | sample KBSK1501metaG_FD_65475 | JGI IMG/M metagenome (GOLD analysis project Ga0070697, IMG submission 65475) | Corn, switchgrass and miscanthus rhizosphere microbial communities from Kellogg Biological Station, Michigan, USA - KBS K1-50-1 metaG | ecosystem: Host-associated > Plants > Roots >... | reverse complement strand
AAGTATTGGGATAAAGGATTCATGGCTACGATTGGACGTGGCTCGGCCGTCGTCGAGTTTCCAAACAAGCGGACGTTGCACGGACCGCTGGCTTATTTTGCCTGGCTGGGTGTTCACCTGGCGTTACTAAGCGGAATGCGAAACCGGATCGAGACGCTGTGGAATTGGGGTTGGTCAGCGCTAACACACGACCGCGCTGCGCGTATCATCATAGAAGGAGGAGACGATCTACCGGCATTTGCCGGGAAAGCCAATTCGGTGTTGAGGCAATGACAAGTCCTTGGGCCGAACGAAAATGGCGATGAAGTTTATGCTTCAAGGTTCCCGAGATAACCAGCCTGAAGCGGAGACCATCACTATGAGGAAAACAGGTTCAATTAGTCTCTGGGTCGCAGTGGTACTTTGGATGGCACTGCCTGTCTCTGTGAGTGCGCAACAGGTCGATCACTTGCGAGCGTTGGCGCACGGCAAGGGTACGCTCGTCCTGGGCAACGACAAGTACAAGCTCTCCGGCGTTCTAGTCGTTCTAAAGGAGAATGGTCAAGCGGAGTTTACGCTATTCACGGACCTGCAAATTCACGCGCAAGGCGAGTGGTCCGCCGCCGCTGATCCTAGCCAGGGCATTGACCTGAAAATAACGGGCGGCCTTTTCAAGGATGCGAAGGGTACCGGAAAACTCCTGCTGCGCCCAGATGGAAAATCCATCGCAACCCTAACGGGCCAAGGAACCAATGACAGCGGCGGAAAGTTTGAGGTCAGTTTCATCGCCGAAAAGTAAGGGCTGCCGCCTTAGTAGATCTCATTCGGTTTGATTCACAAACCCGACAGCTTGAGCAAGCACAGACACAGGTGAGAGCAACGGGTGTTGAGCGGGATCTCGCGAACTTCCGATTTGGAAAGCAAAAGACTACTTGAGAAGGATGCTATCGCGTCAGCTGCAAGGCTTTGTTGCTGCGAGCAGACGTCTCACGGGCTGGCCTGTTGCCGGCGGTCACGTGGGTGCCGGGCATCACCGGAGCCGCCGCGCGACCCAATCGGCGACCATATCCAACACATCGGTTTGCATCATCACTGGCGCCGGGAGCTTCGTATAGTTGCCCGGGAAGCCGTCGGTGTCGTGCACGAAGAGATGGTTGAGATCCGGCAGCACGCGTGCAGTCACGTCCTTGTTTCCGGCCTCCTTGAACGCGGCCTCCTGTAGCGCCACCTGCTCGGGCACCGCCTGCTGGTCGCGCGAGCCGGTGAGGATTAGCACCGGCGTCTTCACGTGGCGCATGGTGGTAGCAGGATCGTAAGTGAGGAAAAATTTCATCCACGGGTCAGCGGCCATCATAGCGTCGATGCTCTTGGGGATCTCGGCTATTTGCGAGTCGCGCTTTTCGGGAGTGAGCGTGGTGTTGTGCTCAATTCCGTTCTTGAGCTGGAAGTGGAGCGCGGTGCGCCCGGGCTGCGCGATGCCGGCGAGCAGCACAATGGCTCGCAACGTGGGTTCCTTTTCGGCCACCATCGGCGCGATTATCGCACCCTCGCTATGGCCGAGCACACCGAGGCGGTCGGACCGGATCTCGGGCCGCGTCCGCAGATACGCAAGGCCGGCGCGCACGTCCTCGGCGAAGTCGGCGCTGGTCGAGCCCTTGAACGTGCCACCCGAGGCCCCGGTTCCACGATCGTCCATGCGCAGCACGGCGATGCCGCGGCGCGCCAGCGAGTCCGCGATCTGGCGGAAGGGCCGATACCCTTGCAGCCCGATGGCCTCGTCGCGTTCCTGCGGCCCGGATCCCGTGATGGTGACGATCGCGCTCACGGGTTGCTTGAGGCTTGCACTCCTGGGCAGCGTCAGCGTGCCGGCAAGCGTGTGTCCGGCCGGTGTCTTCACCAACACCTCTTCCGCGATGTAGGGTGCGTCAGCGGGTGCGGAGTAGTCGGGCTTCGGCTTTGGCGGCGGCATTACAGCTGCTTGCTCGCCACGCTTGAAGGTGAGCGGCATCTGTTGGTCGCCCTGGGTGAACGTCCCGGTCAACTCCGTGCGCTCCTTGTTCAGGGCGCCTTCGAAGACGATCGCGGGCGACTTGATCTCCAGACGCACGGCATCACCATTGACCGCGATCGTGTCAATCGGGATGGTCGCGCCCTGATCGAGGCTGTCTAATTTACCGGAGTAAGTGCCCGCGTCCGATTTCGTCACCGTCACGACCAAACGAAGTTTCGTCCCGCCCGCTTCAAGCGTACCCTGCCACGAACCTTCAAAACCTTTCGCCGGTGGCACTACAGCTGCCTGCTCGCTGCGCTTCAAGGTGAGCGGAAGCCGTTGGTCGCCCTGGGTGAACGTCCCGGTCAACTCCGTGCGCTCTTTGTTCAGGGCGCCTTCGAAGACGACCGCGGGCGAATTGATCTCCAAACGCACGGCATCACCATTGACCGTGATCGTGTCAATCGGGATGGTCGCGCCCTGATCGAGGCTGTCTAATTTACCGGCGTAAGTGCCCGCGTCCGATTTCGTCACGGTCACGACCAAACGAAGCTTCTGCCCGCCCGCTTCAAGCGCACCCTGCCACGAACCTTCAAAGCCTTTCACCGGCGTTTGACTAAAGACCTGGCACGAGAGACCAAGCAGAAACAGCAACATCAACAAACTATTTTTCATTTTTGTTCATTTTTCCTTATTAGATTCATCATACGGATCGCAAACTGAATGTGACAGTCCACTAGAAGCCATCATGGTCGCGTCGGCTCCACGACGGGCAGCGCGATGTACGATGCTGATCGGCCCGAACGGTACACGCGCTGAGTAGCAGGTTGAAAGTCTGACGACTTCGCGTGGAAAATATTCGGCACGAATCTTTGCGGGTTGAGATCGATTACTGGGAACCAACTGCTCTGAACCTGCACCATGATTCGATGTCCTTTCTTGAAGACATGGTCGTTGGCTGGAAACGCGATCTGGTAGTGCACCGCCGTGTTGGCTGGAAGCGGTGCGGGCTTCTCGAAGCTCTTGTGGTAGCGACCACGAAATACATCGCCGGCGATCATCAGTTGGTAACCTCCCATCGTCGGATCGTCCGCGTACTTTTCCGGATACACATCGATAAGTTTTACGATCCAGTCGCTGTCTGTGCCCGTGGTGGACGCGAAGAGGTTGGCCACAACCTTCCCGGATACAACAACGTCGTCTGCGAGCGGTTCGCTCGCCCAAGCGAGCACATCTGGGCGACGATGCACGAAGCGCTGGTCCTCAACCAACCAGGTCGACCATCCTGAGCGCAGTTGAATCGGGCGGGGTCTGTAGGGAACAGGGTTCGCAGGATCGGCGATGTAACTGTCGAAAGCAGGCGGGGCCTTAGCCGAGGGCGGGTCGAACGACAGCTTCCCGTTCGCCTGAAGATAGAGCCGTCGCGCTACTACATTCTGCTTCGGCGGCCACGCGTCGTGCTCCACCCACTCGTTGGCGCCAGTCCTGAAGGTCAGCGCTTCCGGGCGCTCCGGGCTTCCCTTCCCCTTCAAGTGGTAGGCGAGGAACGGCGCCAGTATGTTGCGACGATAATGCGCCGCTGTTGCACTGCCAAAGTCAATGCGGCCGAGTTTGCGCCCTTCGCCCCGCGACCATCCACCATGGTTCCATGGACCCACTACCAGGAAGTTTTGTTTCGACGTATCGTGCTGCTCGAGCAGCTCATAGATCTTGATCGGACCATAAAAATCTTCCTGGTCCCACCATCCGGCCACGTTCAGCGTCGGCACGGTCACCCGGTTCAGCCACGGCGCGAACGCCTGTCGCTTCCAGAATGCGTCATAATCAGGCCGATTTACGAAGTCGCGCCAGCTAGGGATCTTGTCGTGGAAATACTTCGCGTTAACGTTGGCCAGCGGACCGAGATCCAGATACCACTCGTAAGCATCGTAACGGTCTACCAGCTTCGAAACGTCGGCGATCTCTTTCGAGGATTCCATCATGTAACCGTATTCGAGGCCGTAGCTCAATCGAAACGCGCCGTTGTGATGGAAGTCGTCACCAATCCACATGTCTGCAGGGGAAGCTTGCTGGACGACAGCCTTCAGCGCCGGGTGTGGATCGAGCATTCCCATGACCGATAGCCACGCACCGTAACTGGTACCAGCCATTCCCACGCGCCCGTTATTGTTGGGGGTATTCTTGAGCAGCCACTCAATCGTGTCGTAGGTGTCGGTGCTTTCGTCGATCGCCTTCTGGTCTTTCGGATCACGCGGCTGTCGAAGCATGACAAACTCACCTTCTGACTTGAACCGACCACGGATGTCTTGCTGGACAATGATGTACCCATCCGCCGTCAGCTCCGGAAGCGCAGCCGCCAGTTGCGCCGAGCTCATATCGCCGATCCCGTAGGGAGTCCTAAGTAGCAGAATCGGCAGTTTCTCGGCAGCGCCAGACGGCGTGAACACCCTCGTGTTTAGCCGCACTCCGTCGCGCATCGGGATCATCGCCTCAGTGCGATTAAAAAGCGGTTGCTCATTTTGGGCATTGACGGGCGCGAAGGTTGCGACGCAGATCAGCGTGACAACCGAGAGACCTAAGTAGGTTATAGCTTTCTTCATTTGGCACCTTTCTGGCGATATCCATGAGTGATCAATCGGCACATTGGCAATCACTTCACCTTCCCAGGTCCCCAAAGCGCCCTTCCAGGTTTTGCTCCGGTGTGCTCGCCGCCCTTGAGTACCTGCGTGCCGTTCACAAATACGTGTTCCACGCCGACCGACAACTGGTGCGGGTTTTCAAACGTGGCGCGGTCAGCAATCGTTTGTGGATTGAACACCACGACGTCTGCGAACATTCCGGGCCTAAGAAAGCCGCGATGATCGAGCCCGAGGTTAGTGGCCGGTAAGCTTGAGAGCCGCCGCACCGCTTCAGTCAGCGAGATCACTTTTTCTTCGCGCACATATTTGCCCAGCAACCGCGCAAAATTGCCATAGGCTCGTGGATGCGCCGAAGACCTCAGCACGTTACCTTCCGGCGCAACGGAAGCCGCATCAGAGCCGAACGAAACCCAGGGCTGGCGAATTTGCTTCTTGATGTTGTCTTCGCTCATCAGGAAATAAATTGTTCCGATGCGAGATCGATCTTCAAGCACGAGGTCCATGATAGTCTCGACCGGATCCTTGCCGCGCATCTTCGCAACTTCACCCAGAGTCTTACCAGCCAACGGCTTCAACTGCTCGGTGCGAAAACTGGCCAGCAGCAGCCGATCCGGCGAACCTGCGAGCATGTAGAGATTTTCCCAGTCGTTTGAGGGAGCGCGAATGGCATCCGCAATCTTCTTCCGCGTATCAGGATCCTGAAGGCGCTTGTAGCCAGCTTCGCGCCCGCCATCCCAAACCCATGGCGGCATACTGGCGTCCAGGCCTGTGCCGCCGGCGGTATAGGTGTACATGTTGGCAGTGATCTTGAGCCCGCGGCGTCGCGCGTCCTGGATCATCTTGAAGACCTGATCCATCTTGGGCCAGTTGGCAGTGCCCGATGCCTTGAGGTGATAGATCTCTGCCGGTAGTCCGGCCTCACGACTGATGCGAATGGTTTCCTGTACAGCTTCGATTAACTGATTGCCTTCGCTGCGCATGTGCGTGGTGTACTTGCCTTTGTATTTGGCGGCGACCTTGCACATTTCGATCAATTCTTCGGTCTTGGCGAAAAATGCCGGGGGATAAATAAGGGCGGTCGTGATGCCCAGCGCCCCGGCCTCCATCTCACGTCGCACCAATTCGCGCATCTGTTCGAGTTGCGCAGGTGTCGGTTGCTTGTCTTCCAAACCAATCACATGCTCACGAATGGTTGCCGCTCCAATGAACGAGGCGACGTTTTGAGGGATTCCGCGTTTCTCGAGATAGGTGAGATATTCAGCCAGCGTCGTCCACTCGATTTGATATCTGGAGTCACCCCGGGTTGCGTTAAGGCGCTGCTTCATTTGATCGTTTAGCGGCCCCATGGAACCCTCGCCGAATATCTGGGTAGTGACGCCCTGTTTGATCTCGCTCAGGGATCGGGGATCAACGATCAAAGACGATTCAGAGTGCGAGAGCATGTTGATAAAGCCCGGCGCTACGGCGAGACCTTTAGCATCCACAACCGTGGTTGCTGTGGCTCGACTCAAGTTGCCAATGGCTGCGATGCGGTCGCCTCTGAGCCCTACATCGGCCCGCCTCGGTGGGCGACCACTGCCGTCATAGACAGCGCCGCCCTTAATAATGACGTCGAATGAAGGGGGATTGCGCCTTTGCGCAAGCGCCGTGGCTGACAGTGCAAGGATCAGCGTTAAAGATAGAAGCTTATGGAGATTGGCTGTCATGATTCTGTGTCGTTACCATTAACGCGACGCATAGCGTCGACATGAATTTAGCCCGGCCTTTCAAGGCCGGGTTGGCATTGCGCAATAAGGGCACGTCGCGTAGCGACGGAATGAAATTACTGACCATTGTTTTCATTGCGTCGCTGACGCGACGCATGGACTACAGATTTGATTTGATCCCAGCCTTGAAAGGCTGGGCTAAATTCATGCTGACGCTACGCGTCGCGCGCACGGCTTACCACTTTTGAGGCAAGGCCTCTCGCCGACTTCTATCTAGTTCCCGGTCTCGACACTCGATCGATCGGCGCCGGACGCGGCACTCGCCGCACCGGATTCTGCTCGAGCAGCTTCAGGGTCTCCTGCACTGCTCGTTCCAGCTGGGGATCGTGTCCGTTGATTACTTCGGCCGGGGTGTATTCAACTTCAATGTCCGGCGAGACGCCCTCGTTCTCCACGGCCCACTTTCCCGACAGGTCATAGAACGCCAAATTAGGCGCGGTGATTCCGCCGCCATCGATCGTCGGCGGAAAGCCAAGCGTGCCGACGAGCCCGCCCCAGGTCCGGGTCCCCACCAGCGGCCCGAGCTTGCGCTGGTGGAACATGTACGGCAAGGCGTCTCCACCCGAGCCCGCCGACTCGTTAATGATCATCACCTTAGGTCCGTAGATTCCCGCAATTGGCGAAGTCGCAGGCTGGCCGTCCCGTTGGGCGAAGAAACCCATTAGTTTTCTATCCAGTTCACTCACGATGTAATCAGCTACCTGTCCACCCTGGTTGTAACGCTCATCGATGATCGCGCCTTCTTTGTCTTGTTGCGCATAGTAGTACCGAGTGAAAGCGGTGTAACCCGGGCCAGCCGTGTTGGGAAGCCAAACATAGGCCAGACGTCCACCCGAAAGTTTGTCAACCAATCGACGATTGTCTTCGATCCATGCTCGGGCGCGTAGACCATCTTCACTAGGAACGGGGATCACGGTGATAACCCGTGAACCTTCCATCGAAGGAGTCTTGCCGACCCTGATGAGAGTCTGTCTTCCTGCTGTGCCTTCAAATAAGCTGTAAAGATTGGCGGGCGACGCGAGCGAGCGGCCATTCACTTCCAGAAGGTAATCTCCTTCGGACACTTGAATACCGGGCGCGCTGAGCGGCGCGCGCAGATCGGGATTCCAATTCTCGCCGGAAAAAATGCGTTTGATTCGATAACGTCCGTTCTCAATCGCAAAGTCAGCTCCTAACAAACCAACCGCTACCGGATCTTCACCCGGGACGTCGCCTGCGCCGGTCAGATAAGAGTGGCCCACCGCCAGCTCTCCGCCAACGACCGCCATGAGGTATGCCAGGTCGGCGCGATGGCCGACGAAGGCCAACAACGGACGGTACTTTTCAAAGACCGCCTGCCAATCAGCGCCGTGAAATTTCGGATCGTAGAAATACTCGCGCTGAATGCGCCAGGTCTCGCGATAAATCTGCGCCCACTCAGCTCGGGGATCGATGCGCATCTCCATCTGCGCCAGATTAAGAGGACCATCGCCGACTTTAACAGGAGCGGGGCGATCGGTACCCACGATGCCCCAACTGGTTCCCCCACCGGCAGCGGCTTGATAAAGAAGCTTCTTCTTGTCGTGCGAGAGCGAGTACGAGCGAATGCCTTCGAGGAACGGCGCGGTCGAGCGCTCCTTGAGCTGGTACCGCTGCAAACGAAGTGACGGCGGCCCCGGAGCGGTCGTCAGAATCGGTTCCGTATAATAGAAACTTCCTGCAACACCCGCGGTGAGATTGTTGTAATCACCCGCCGGTATGTTTACGGAAATGATTCGTTGTCCGATTCCATCGAAGTCAATGCGAACATTCGGAGTTCGAGGTGCAGCAGGCGGCGTTGTCGGTGGGGCCGCCTGTGGCGCTGCTTCGGCGCGAGCCTCGCCCGGCGTGGGGCGCGGTGGTGGTTCATCACCAGTTTCCGGTAATAACGGGGAGGGCTCAGTCGCGCCCAGCACCGCGAGATAGACCGCGCGGCGCACTGGCCGATCGATCGAACTCATTTCGAGCCATCCGGTGCTCGGCCCGTAATTCGTGCTCGCCATGAAGTAAAGATACTTACCTCCGGCATCGAAGGCGGGCGAGATCGAATCTGCCAGCCCGTCAGTCACCTGATGACTCTTGTTCTCAGCCAACGAATAAATGAAGATCGCGCGCAGACGGCTGGGCAGATTCTTTGAATAAGCGACCCACTTTGAATCGGGGGCCCAGTTCGCATCGAACGACCGGGAGGGATCGGGATAATCGTCGGTATCAATCTTCGTCGCTTTGCCTCCGGCCACTTCGATCATCCAAAGATTTCGATGATTATCTTGAAGCAGAATTTGCGTGCCATCAGGTGACCAGGTAGGCGCGGAGAAAAACGCTGTTGATGGGAGTGTAATTGACCGTGGCGCGCCGACACCCAGCGGATCGCCGAGCACGAGTTGATACTCACCGCTGGCATCTGAAAGCCATGCGAGTTGGGCGCCATCAGGCGACCAGGTGGGACTGCGATCGTGAGTGCCCGGGCTTTGAGTCAGATTTCTGTAATCGCCTTTTTCGGCCGGTACTGTGAAGATCTCCCCGCGCGCTTCGAAGGCCGCTCGTACGCCGGTGGGAGAGAGCGCCGAGTTACGAATCATACTTACTACTTTCTTAAACTGCGGACGCGCCCAGGGCAGGTCGCCGGTCACCTCGATGTTCAGTCTGCGCGTCTGCCCCGTTCTGGTGTCGAGCAAGTGCACATAGCCAGCCTGTTCGTAGACGATCGCGTCTGAACCTGCCGATGCGTTCATGATGTCGAAGTCGTCGTGACGGGTAAGCTGCGTGAGATGCTTCGTGTCCGTACGGTAGGAGAAAAGGTTTACCGTGTTATTGCGGTCAGAGAGGAAATAAACTGTATTACCGATCCACATGGGATTAGTGTCGTTGCTATTAGTCCAGGGAAGCTTCTCGATGGAGTGATCGGCCAGAGTCATGATGCGGATCGGATGAGTACGGCCGCCACGGTAGTTTCGCCAGTAGCTGGCCTCGTGCCACCCGGGAATGAACGCGGTTGAGAATTCTTCATGAGCGATCCGGAGGCCATCCGGGGAATAGGCGCCGCTGAAGGCGCGAGGCATTGGCAACGCCTCCGGCAATCCGCCCTCAAGACCGATCGTCCAGAGCCTAAAGTATGGCTGAGGCGCGCCGATCCGCCCCGACGCGAAAAGCACCCGACGACCATCGGGTGTCCAGCCCCGGGCTCGGTCAGGTCCGGGATGATAGGTCAACCGCCTAGGGTCGCCACCTGTAGTGGGCACCACGTAAACGTCGGTGTTCCCGGCAACGGTGGCGCTGAAAGCGATCTGGGATCCATCGGGCGAGAAGTAAGGATCAACCTCGGCTCCCTGAGTCGAAGTTAGGCGGCGAGCGTTTCCACCGCTCCGCGCGACGACCCACAGGTCGCCGGCGTATGCGAAAGCTACAAGATCGCGGCTAACGGATGGGTGGCGGAGCAGCCGCGTTTCCTGAGCGAAGGCGGTGGCCGAGATAGCAAGACAGATTAGTAAACCAGCAGTTAGATGTCGTGTATTCATAGGATCCTCGTTAGCAGTTCATGTCGAAGCGTTGTTTAAAAAGGCAAAGTAAAAGAGACGCTGTTTAGAAAGGGCACTTGTGCCCCAGGTTCGTTATCGGCGCACGCCGGGGGGCACAAGTGCCCTTTCTAGACAACACTTCTTTCTTGCAATGTTCATTTAAGCTTGTCGAACGCCGCGTTTCCGATCGGATATCGCTGCCAATCCTTGTAATCGAAATGCCACCACTCCGCTTCGTAGACGGTGAAGCCCTCAGATTCCATCGCGCCGCGCAGGAGGTTTCGGTGCCAACGTTGAAGTGAAGTTCCGCCGGGATAGTCAGGGTACGAGCGATCAGTGGTCTCGTCATACGTGCCAACCATCTCAACAGGTTTGCCCGTGTTCAGATCGTAAAGCGTCAGATCGACTGCGGCGCCGCGATTGTGTCGCGAGCCCTTCGAAGGATCGGCCACGAATATTTTTTTGTCTTCCGGGGTTGCATCCCAGAACACCTTAGTCACAAACCAGGGGCGGTATGCGTCGTGAATAAGTAGTCCGTAGCCTTTCTCTTTCAGCTTACGGTGAGCACGCACGACTGCTTCAGCCGCAGGGCGCTGCAAAAATGCTCGCGGCTCGGAATAAAAGACGCTACCCAGAAAGTTGTTGGTCGTCGCATAACGAATTTCTAACTTGATTGTTGGATCAAGACGGTTGAGCTCAACCAACTCCGGCTCCCGAAACTCTCCAGCCTCTTGCGGCGGTTCGGCCCTGAGGGCTTCTTTCAACAGGGTGTTGACTGGTCTGAGCGACTTGATGCGAAGCTGCGCGGCGCCCTCCTCCGGCCTCACCTTGCGGCGCTTAAACACAACGCTCGCCGCCTCGACCTGTGTCGCCCGGCCGTTCTTGTCGCGGGTAAAGATGAGTCGCTCACCGTCGTAGAGACCCCGCTCCGGAAACTTGAAAACGTTTTCCGACACTTCCTCCAGCGGGTCGAACTCAAACCACTCGATCAAGGCCCACAGCTTTCCGTCCTTTTCGAAGATATAAAGGACGTCGTGATCCCACCCATACTCGCCTATGAGCCCACGCCACCGGACCGGAGCGGGCTGCGGTTTAGGAACTTCGATACGCTTAAATGTTTCATTTCCAGTGACAATCGCATTGTCGCGTACCAATATTTTTTCGCCGTAGGCGAGCTTGTCATCGACGATCAGAGCTTCGCCCAATGCCCGCAACCGTACCTGCTCTCCGCCAAGACTGCTGAGTTTCGAAAGTTTGCCGGCACTCCCGATCAAATCGACGCTATTTGGGCCGTTGACATAGCGCTCCGCAATTCGGTGCGTAAGCTGAGGATCGATGGGCGACGTGATTTCCGGCTGCGGAATGGGTTTGGCCTGGCGCAGGGCGAACATTGCTTGCAGCGCGAGATCTGCGATTCGGTTAGTCACCGCGTTCGCTGAATCCTTCGTCGTAACCACCACCACGCCCAGCTTGTCGTCAGGCATGGCTTTCAGCGTCGTGGCAAAGCCATAGATAGCTCCGCCGTGGCCCACTGTGCGACGGCCTTCAAGTTCGCGCACGCCAAACCCGATTCCGTAACCTGTCTTTTGTCCCGGTGGCGCGAACTGAGGGGTCCACATCTCTTCAATCGTTGATGGCTTCAGCATCTGTCCCTTCGCGCCACGCCCGCCAGCAAACAGCGCGCTCATGAAACGCCCCATGTCAGTGACCGTCGTGTACATGCTTCCGGCGGGGCTCATGCCAAGCTCAAAGGTAGGCGCCTCAAAGACCCGACCATCGACCGTCCACATATAAGCCTTTGCCAGGTCCTTTGTGATTTCCGGTGTCGGCTCGAAGCTGCTGCGCTCAAGACCGAGGGGATCAAGCACTGAGCGCTTGAGATATTTTGCGAACGGCTCTCCTTGCGTTTGCTCAAGCACGAAGCCGACCGTCGCTATGGCAGCGTTTGAATACTTAGTGCGAGATTCTGGCGCGTACACGAGTTCAGTATTGTTGAGACTGGCGATGGTCCGAGCGAGTGACGGCTGGGTGGTCTCGAAGTAGTTGCCAACCGGCGGCTCACGCACCAGACCCGAGCGGTGAGACATCAGTTGCCTGAGTGTTACGCTCCGCCCGAACTTATTGCGTGGGCGAAAGTTTGGAAGGTAGCGAGTTACTGGTGCATCCAGGTCAATTTTTCGCTGCTCCACTAATTGCATGATCGCGATGTCAGTGAAGAGCTTTGATACCGACCCCACGCGATAAATGGTCTCGGCGGTGGCGGGCGTCTTGCTTTTTGGGTCGGCGAAGCCGAAGCCTCTGGCCCACACGATTTGCTGATCATCAACGAGCGCTATCGAAAGGGCGGGAAGTTCCTTATCGGCCATCTCGTGCGTAATGAACCGCTCGAGCATCTCGACGGCCGCACCATAGTCTGTGCGAGACGCGATGTTGGCTTGAGTTTCTGATCGGGTTAATGATCCGGCAGAGGCAGGCTGAACCGCCTGATAATCAACAAAGAGGCATAAGGAGATCGTAGTCGCCAGAAATGCGGCGGTTGTTCGGTGAAGCTTGTTGCTTGCTCGCATATTGTCTCTTGCGAAAATTCCGGCGAACTGATCCACGAAGCCACACGAACGAACACGAAGTTTCTGTTCGTGCTATTTCGTGTTATTTCGTGGATCGTTCTTCACTTTGCTTTTTTCTCCGTGCTGTACTTCTTAAGTAGATCTATCGCTCGATCGGCCAGCTTAAAGAGATGGGGATGCGCGCGATTGCCATTGGTCAAAATAGCGAAGCCAAGCTTTCGATCCCGATTGCCGAGCAGAAATGCCGTATAGCCTGCAACGCTACCGCTGTGCGCGAAATAGCGATCGCCATCGCGCACCTGTGTCCACCACGTTAGTCCGAACCCGGCGGTGTCATTTCCCCAAATGCCTTCTATGCCTCCCTTGAATTGGTCGTATTGGCGCGTGAACATTTGCTCCAGGGTCTGCTCCTTAATGATCCGTTTTTCTTTGAAGGCTCCGCCGTTTAGGTTGGTGATCAACCAATTCGCTTGATTGAGGACAGTGCCATAAACGATGCCCGCCGGCCAGACAGAGGCCCTAACTCGCACGGCTGGTACCTGGCTCCCGGTCTTTGCATCCACTGTGTAGGGAACGGACAGACGCTCGTCCATATCTGGTCGCGGTTCAAATGCAGTGCTGTCCATCTCCAACGGCGTGAAGATGTGCTCCTGAATGTATTGTTTGTAAGGCACGCCCGAAAACTTCTGCACCAGATAGCCGATCAACGTGTAGGCCATATTCGAATAGACCACAGAAGTCATCGGCGGTTTGGCAACCTTGAGTGACTTTCGAAGATATTCATCCAGGCTCGGCGGCATAGCCTCGCCCCATACCGGAAATCCGCCGAAGTCTCCAGGCAGGCCTGAAGTATGAGTGAGCAGGTGCCGAAAGGTGACCGGATGTTGGGGATCTTCACCCTGAATCTTGAAGTCAGTCAGGTAGTCATTGACGCGGTCATCGAGCTTGAATTTGCCCTGCTCCATCTGCTGGAGCAAAGCGATGGTGGACATCGCTTTGAAAGTGGATCCGATCAGGTAGACCGTGCTCGGCGTGGCCGGAGTGCGAGCCCACAGATTCGAGTAACCGTACCCGCCAGACCAGATCACTCGATCACCGGCGACTATCGCGATTGAGGCGGAAGGGATATTTCCCGCGACCAATGTTCGCTGAATCTCCGGTTCGAGCTCGGCAACGACGCGATCGATGTCAACGGTTTGGGCGTTAGCAAATCTGGTAGAGGTCAGAAGTATCGCGACTACAATGATAATGATGAACCACCAGGCGCTCGACCTCGTTGGTCGTCGAATCTTATGTATTAGATTATTCATATGCTCCTTGACAGTTTTTAAGTCATCTCAATGTCCGACATGCTTCAGCTTGTCGTCTAGCTTGGGAATTCTCAACGTGCGACGTTACGGTAATATCATTGCTGAGTGTTGCGAATCTCGACGACAAGCTGAAGCATGTCAGACAAGTGATAGAGACTACTCCAGTCGAACAGTCTCTCGCCGCGTTGTCAGAGCCTCGATGCGTGATTCGTTGACTTCGTAGCCGATGCCGGGTGTTGTGGGAACCTTGATTGTTCCCTGTGGTGACACGGTGACCGCCGGCTCGATGATGTCCTCTTCCCAATAGCGTGCCGAGGCCGAGACGTCCCCGGGCAACGTAAAGCCGGGTAGCGTCGACAGTGCGATATTGTGCGCTCTCCCAATGCCTGCCTCGAGCATACCGCCGCACCATACGGGCAGGTCATGCTCGACCGCGTAAGTCTGGATCAGTTGAACTTCTGTGTGCCCACCGACGCGCCCCAGCTTTATGTTGATAATCCGACACGAACCTAACTCGTCAGCATGACGCGCATCAGAACGGCTGCAGATGGACTCGTCGAGACAGATTGGTGTCTTAATTTTTCGCTGCAGTTTTGCATGGTCAACGAGGTCGCCGGGCGCCAGCGGCTGTTCGATCATTAACAAGTTATACTGATCGAGCTGCTGAACAAGACTTAAGTCTCCATTAAGCGAATAGGCGGAATTTGCATCAACGGAGAGCGTGATGTCGGGAAATCGCGCGCGAATTGCTTCGACTAATTGAACATCTTTTCCCGGTTTGATTTTGATTTTGATCCTTTGATAGCCCGACTCAACTTCGTGAGCGACTTTCTCGATCAGTTTTTCCGTGCTTTCCTGCAAGCCAATAGAAACTCCACAGTTGATCTCGTCCCGTACGCCGCCGAGATGCTGCCAGAGTGGACGACCTGCGAGTTTGGCTTCAAGGTCCCAAATTGCCGCCTCGACGCCGGCCTTGGCCATCTGGTTACCGCGAATCGGTGCGAGCGCGTGGTTGACTCCCGTCGCGGTCTCAACTCCGGCTCGACGCAGAAGCGGCCCCACATAATTAGCCGTAATCAGCCATGCAGTGTCTACGGTCTCGTGATTGTAAAAGGGTCCTTCGCCCGCTACACATTCGCCATAACCTGAAGCGCCGGATTTGTCGAACACCCTGACGATCAGAATGCGACGTCGCGTGGTAACACCGAAGCTGGTTTCGAATGGAGACTTGAGCGGCAGTTCGATTTCCCTGAGTTCGGCTCGCTCCAGATGTAAATTCGCCATTAGCTTTTGATCATCGGCACAGCGAGTGTCCCGGCGGTTGCCAATGCTGTTCGCTCGAGCAGCTCGCGCCGGGTAAACAGATTTCTATCAGACATAGTATGTGGGCAAAGTGCGCCCGGCCTACCGATGATTTGTTGAGGCCCTGCGTGACAGAAAAAGCGGTAAGCGGTGAGTAGTCTCTGGATGGTCCACCATTCACCGCTTACCTTTCACTTTTATCAGCCGGGTTAGAACGAAATTCGGAATCCAACCTGACCTTCCCTCCCCGGCAAAACCTGATCCGCCTTTCCGAAAGGTCGTAGAGTCGGACGCAGCGGACTGTCGGCACGATTTTGGACAACGGCCGGGTTCTGACGGTTCAACAGGTTGAAGAACTCAAGCAGCACCTGCACCTTGACGCGTTCGCCAATGTCAAAGCGCTTGGAAAAACGTATGTCGAGATTAACGAGGGGCGGAGCCGTAAACGCATTTCGCCCCGCGGTAAAATCGATGCTGTTGAAGTTTCCGTTGCCGTCCGGATCTCTCGACAACTCATCGAAACGGCTGAAATGAAAACCGCTCTGCGCTCGGAATATCCCGCCGATCTGAAATTGCCATGGAAGATCTACAAGACTGTTGACTTGGAATATATGATCGAGTGCCAGGGTAGACGGCCCTTTGTCAAGATCCGGGCCATTAACAAACCTTCCAGCAGCCTCTACAAAATTGCCGCGGCACGAAATAAATGAACCGAATTGATTGTTTTGACTGGGACAAGCCGGAACAGTGGGGGTCGCAGCTCGTCCGGGATCCGTAACCAAAGGAGCTACCCCTATGAAGTTGTCCGTAGGAAGGGTTCCTATGCCGAGCGAGTTGTCAGTCGCCTTGGCCCAGGTATAGCTGGCGCCGATCTGGTAACGGTTACTGAGACGTTTATTGAAGCTGGCTACCAGGGCATCGTATTGGCCCTCATAAAACGGCCCGAAAGTTGGCAATTCAGGACCCGCAGGTTCGATCGTACGTCCGATGACACGTGACCTGAAGGCTAGATTACTGAGCCTGATGCCCAATAGGTTATTCATTTTGCGGTGGTGGTAGTCCACCTCGACCATCATGTCGTTTGTAATCTCACGTTGTACGCCGAAGCTGAACCCCAGCGTGTGAGGCGTCTTAAACGTACTATCGACCGCAGTCGGAGATGCCGACTCGGGAATTATTCGATTGTTTAGTACTCCGAATCGGCCCCATACAAAATACCCATTGGGCTGGCCGACGGCAGCCGCCGCCTGCGTCAGGTATTGATCGGGCGTAAGGCCCGAAAGAGTTTGGATGTTGCTGATATTTATCACCGCGTTGGCCGGTATTGGTGCGTGTCCAGCAGCGACGACAAGATTGAGCACGTCCACACCGAGAATTGGTCCGCCGCCTGTTGGACAGACCACACCGCCAGCCGCGATCTGCGCGGTTGTCATGAAATTCGAAACGCAAGGCCCAGGAAGTCCGACCGCTCGAGCAAGACTTGCAACATAACTGGGTGACCCGTAAAACCCTCTCGGAAAATACAAAAACTGCAAGATCCCTCGATTTGCGCCGCCGAACCCAGGAACCTGGCTCACGAGACCCAGCCGGAACTGATCAAAAAACTTGCCAAACTGGGCACGAATAACGGTTTTGGGAGTTACCGACCAGGCGACGCCCAGACGTGGCGAAAAATTTTTGTTCGACGTAAATTCGGAATCGTGTTCCCACCGAATGCCGAGATTGACCGTCAGGTCTTTTCGCAGCTTCACGTCGTCTTGAACATAAAGTCCGTTATAATTGTTCCGCAAATGGATCTCTCTTGCCTTCGGCGTTGCCCCTCCAGTCTCGAGAAGCAGGAATATGCCGCTGTTTACCGGTCCTAAATTTACGTAGTCGTCAACGGTCGCGAAGACCTGGTTGGAAAGCGTGCTGGAGTCGACGCCGTCAACCTTTGTCCGCAGGAACTGCCATCCGAACTTCAAATCGTGATTACCAATAAGTTTGTTCGCACTGGCAGATAGAGACGTATACTTCTGCTCTAGACTTGATGGTGAGTTGGCATTGCCGAACCGGACCTGAGGGAGATCGCCGAATAAATTAGCGGCACTACATGTCGGCGGACAAAGCCGGGGGACGCTGAAAGAGTTTAATAAAGTAGTGCCCAGGACTTTCGGGTTTGTCGGTCGGATCGCGGACGGTTCGCCCCGAAAGCCGCCGCGGAGTGTCACTATCCAGGGATTACCCTGATCGCCAAGCAGCATAGTATCTCCGAACCCCAACATTAGATGGCGAGCGCCGGAGTTGCTTCGCGTTGACGGCAGGCCCAAGCCGGCCCCTTTGGTATTATCATTGGTATAGTTCATCTCCTGTACAAGTTGATGTGGCCCGAAATTTTGGTTGAGTTTTAAAAAGGCCCTCGTTTCACGACCTCGCGTCGGAGCATCAAACGGGTCCTCCTGGGCACGAAGCAGTTGGTTGAGCGCCGGCGGGAGGGTCGGATAAACAAAATCTACGCCCCGATCCTCTGTGATCCTCTCAGCCGAGCCGAAAAAGAAGATCTTGTCTTTCCAGATCGGACCGCCGCCCGCCAGGCTATAGTCGAACCTGCGGAGGTGCGGTGGCTCGGTGACTGATGCATTCAGGGAGTTCGACGAATCCAAAGCCTCGTTGCGGACAAAGAGCGAGCCGACACCGTGATAAGCATTCCCGCCGCTCTTGGTGATGACATTAACTATCGCTCCCGATGCTTGTCCAAACTCAGCCTTGTAACCGGTCGTCAGAACTTGAAACTCCGCAATTGTCTCCTGGTTAAACTGTGCGGCAGGTCCGCCATTGACGGTGTCCTTGTTCGGCTGTCCATCGATGAAAAAATTGTTATTGCCGCTCCGCTCGCCCAGCACCGGGTTGGCGTTGTCTCCAGTGGATTGCCGGTTGATAGCGACTCCCGGCACGAGCTGCAAAAGGTCGAGATAGCGACGCCCGTTGACGGGTAGATCCTGGATCTGCTTTGGAGTGACGGTCGAACCCGTGGAAGACGCATTGGGGTCCAGCAATGGCAGCGCATCTAAAGTAGTAACGGTGGCCACACCTCCGACTATGCCGGCTACTTGCAGCTGGACATCGAAAGTCACGACGCGATTGAGCGTCAACTCGATGTTGGAGGTGCTTGTGGCAAAGCCTCTCTGTGAAACCGTCAGGGTATAGGTTCCCGCGGGTAATGCCGTGAGACGGTAGAAACCCTCCGCGTCGGTCGTGACACTGCGCTCAGACGCCAGCGGCGTCCCACTTGCCTTGACCTCAGCACCCCCGATCAGCGCGCCAGTAGCATCCGTCACGGTTCCTTCAATAGTAGAAGTGGTGGTCTGTGCGGTTGCGCTCGAGGACAGAAGGTGCAACATGAAGGAAGCGAGGAAAAGGACTATAAGTAAGGAGCAACACCTCCTCAGTTTGGCTCGCCCTGTTGTGCCCAGTAGGCCATGAATCAATATTAAGATAGTCCCTTTCATAACTTCTGCCTCCTCTAAAGAAAGTTAGTCGAAGCCCACCGTTTAAGTGGTGTTGCAAAGAATCCAACGCGTTTGCGCTCACACTCCGCTGATCCTGGCGAGTTGCTTATGCGTCAAGCAATAACTCTGCAGAACCGATCATTCTTAATAATCGCGATCGCCAGGCCGGGCACTTCCCATTCGCGAAGCGCCTTGTTGACGTAGTCATCAAATCCATTGAGCGGTGCTTCCTGTGCATAGTCAGGAAGAAAGGCCGCCAACAGAAGAAACAGAAAGGTAATTAAATGAAAGTTTCGCCGGGGGAACATAGGGATATTCTCGATTGTCTGGGGAGCACGCTACTTGGACTGGCACCCATATACCGCAAGTGCTGCACATTGTCAATAGTGCGACAGATGCTGCATTGCTTCTTGTCTGTTGGATAGCGATTTGATATCTTCCCTTTCAACAACAGACTTCGGAGGAGTTGTAAAAGCTCATAGACGCCGATGACGTGCCGTAGCGCCGAGAACTGAATTCCCAGATTTCCGGAATACTCTGCAGTCAACAATCCAGACTTTGGAGTGGACACACCCAGGTTGGAAAGGCAGAAGATGAACAGCTCTAACTCGCGGACGAAGAACTCGCAGACGAAGAAACGGACCTCTTCCAATAATTCTGGTAAACCTGACGGGAAGACTTCATTTCTCGAGACTCGATTTGCCCAGGCACAATCAGAGCTTAACCCGCGTCGTCAGCGGTTGGTGCGAGATATCATTGACGCAGCAGATGAGACCTGTTTCCTCTCTTCCCGCGAACTAGCCAAACGCTATCGCGTCGACGCAACGACGATACTGCGGGCCACTCAGGTACTGGGTTACGAGAGTTATGCTGATTTCTCAGCGGACCTTCGGCAGCACTTCGTCACCCGCATCACCCCATATACAGCGTTGAAGGCGGCCACGCGGGAAAAGCGAAGCGTCGCTGATCATATCGATCATGCTCTGGAGAAGGCGCTGGACAACATAAACAAATTGAAATCTGATCTGGATAGGCAGCGAATAATAGAATTGGCCAAGCTGATCAAGCGTTCGCGTCGCGTTCTCGCTATCGGCTTAGACTTTGCTGCTTCGCCGGCCAATTATCTGGCTTACGGATTGTTGGCACTTGGATTCGATGCTGAAGCTCTGACAGGGAGCACCGGGACTCTGCAACACAAAGTCGAAGTCTTGACACCGAAAGATGTGCTCGTCGCCATCAGCTTCGGGCAATGCCTTAGGGATACGGTCGAGGCGGTGCTACAGGCAAGACAACAGGGCGTGCCGACTTTTGGAATAACTGACAGCGACACGACACCAATAGCGCGCTATTGTGATTCTCATCTTGTCGCTTCCGTCGTCAGCCCATCCTTTCTTAATTCCTATGTCGCTCCCACGGCTGCGATAAACGCGATCCACGTGGCTTGCGCTCATATCGATCCAAAGCGCGCTCTTACCCGGCTGAGACCGACTGATAGAGAATACGCCTCCGGGGCCCGCTGGTACCGCGAGCCGAGAGGGTCTAACGGGGAGTCGTCATAGCACTACTATGTCCAGCGCAACCAAAAAATCAAACATCGTCATCCGCAACATAGAGATTATCTCGGAGATGCGAGAGGTCGAATCGCTCCAGAAAGAAGTTTGGGAGTGTGACGATCGCGACATCGTTCCTCTCACCCTCCTGGTTGCGACGCGGGAGCTTGGCGCGATACTCGTGGGCGCCTTTGACGGTCCATTACTCATCGGCTTCGCTTACAGTTTCGTCGGGCGGGAAGACGAGAGTTTGGTCCACCATTCGCACATGCTTGCGGTCAGGCCCACTTATCGCAACGTCAACCTCGGTTACAAACTCAAGTTAGCTCAGCGGGATCGAGCTCTCGCGCAAGGGATCACCCGGATGACATGGACGTTCGACCCGCTTCAAAGTCTGAACGCGCATTTCAACTTCGCAAAGCTCGGGGTCGTCGCGGACACTTACAAGATCAACTTCTACGGTGAAACGACGTCAAGCTTCTTGCATCAGATCGGTAGTGGCACCGATCGGCTCTGGGTTACCTGGCCGCTGGAGAGCAGGCGCGTGCGCGAACGACTACAAGCTAACGGCCAGAGCAGAACCTCGAATCTTGAGCGCGACCGCATCGCCTGCATCGTCCAGGTCGGGCCAAATAACGTACCTCAAAGGGGGCAGTCATCCCAGGTTACCGGTCAGAAATATACATCGATCGAAATCCCGGCAGACATTAACACCTTGCAGCGGGAGAACCCGGAATTGGCGGGACGGTGGCGCGAAGCAACGCGTTGGGCCTTCACCGAGGCGACAGCTTCGGGATACGTGATCAAAGATTTCTGGGGCGCATCCAGAAACGATCAGGCGGTTGGAGTCTACCTTCTCAGCGCTGGAAAGAGGGTTAGGGACTACGTCTAACAAACTGTCCGTCTTCCTGATCACCTTTCCACATATATCTGCTTACCTCTGAACAAGTGCTTTCGACGCGTAGCGTCAGGATGAATTTAGGCCGGCCTTTCAAGGCCGGGAAATGTCAATGAAGGATCAGCGTCGCGTAGCGAAGCTTTGAAACTGGCGCTCGGTTCAATCGTCGCTAAGCGACGAGATATCCAATGCGCCTGTCCCGGCCTTGAAAGGCCGGGCTAAATTCATCCTGACGCTACGCGTCGAAGACACTTAATCAGAGTCTCCTGAAGCATGTCGGACATTGATGCATCAGACATGAGAATTTAATGAACAAAGAGCAAAAGAGAGCCGAGATGAAGCAAATAGTTAATCGCGTTCTGATCGCCACGCTGCTGTTTTCCTTCGTATTGCTGCCGGCGCGTATCGCAAGAGCGCAAGCCGGAATTACCGATGATGAGATCCGGGAGATACTGCGAGCCCGGATTGACGTTGCGAAGAAAAGCGTCGGCATCGTGGTCGGTTTGGTTGACGACCGAGGCATACGCATCGTCAGCTATGGCAAGCCAAACCAAAATAGCGATCAACTGGTCAACGGTGATTCGGTTTTCGAAATTGGTTCGGTCACCAAAGTCTTCACTGCGACTCTACTGGCCGATATGGTCGAACGCGGCGAAGTTAGCTTGAACGATCCCATCTCCAGGTACCTTCCCAATTCGGTGAAGACGCCGACTCGAGCCGGCAAAGAGATTACCCTGCTGGATCTAGCCACTCAGACTTCGGGCCTGCCACGAATGCCTGGAAATTTCGCACCGAAGGATCCTCAGAATCCCTACGCCGATTACTCGGTCGAGCAAATGTATGCGTTTATCTCGGGCTACACTTTGACCCGGGACATTGGAGCCAAGTACGAGTATTCGAATCTCGGTGTCGGCTTGCTGGGTCACATTCTCGCGCTGCGCGCCCGCACGGATTATGAAACCCTCGTCCGCACGCGTATCGGTCGGCCGCTCAAAATGGACAGCACTGGAATCAAGCTCACGCCCGAGATGCAAGCCCGCCTGGCAGCAGGCCACAACGCAGTACGTCGACCTCTCCCAAATTGGGATCTGCCAACCCTGGCCGGCGCGGGAGCATTGCGCTCCACAGTAAACGACATGCTGAAGTTTGTCGCCGCCAATCTGGGTTTGAAGAAATCGCCGCTGCTGGGTGCAATGCAGAAGACTCATCAATCGCAACACGACACTGGCGTTCCGGATCTGGAGATTGGCTTGGGCTGGCATATTCTGAAAAAATTCGACACCGAAATCGTGTGGCACAACGGCGGCACGGGTGGATATCACTCATTCATCGGCTTTGATCAGAAGAAGCGAAAAGGTGTCGTGGTTCTCTCGAACTCGACCAACGACATTGACGATATCGGCCGCCACTTGCTCGAAAGCCAATACCCACTGGCTAAATTCGAAGCCCCGAAGGAGCGCAAAGCGATCAAGCTGGAGGCAAAGATTTTCGATGCTTACGTTGGGGAATATCAGCTCGCCCCGACCTTTGTGATCACTATCAGCCGCGAAGGCGATCAGTTTTTTGCCCAGGCAACCGGCCAGGGCAAGCTTGAGCTATTCGCTGAAACCGAGACGAACTTTTTCCTCACAGAACTAGATGTCCAGATTACTTTCGTCAAGGACGACAAAGGACAAGTGACACATCTGGTGCTGCACCAAAATAAAGCCGATCAGCCGGCGAAGAAGATTAAGTAGGGGCGAGAAAGACTCCCTGGGAAGTCTTGCTGAAGAATGTGCCGCGAAAACCTCAATGATCACAACATCGCCGAGTAACCTTGCAAGAGGCACATCATGAACCAGTCAGATAAGACTGAACTGATGGCAGTGCACGCTCTTCTTGCAAGCCGACAAGATGAGATCCTGGGTTCGATTTGCAAGCTAGTCGAAATTGAGTCGCCCTCAGGAGACTTCGCGGGCAGCCACGACGTCGTTGACCTCCTGGTGGAGACTGCTCGCACAATCCCGGCGATCAGCGCCGTCGAAAGAATTACTGTTCCTGGCTATGGCGAACATTTGCGCCTGCGGGCTTTCGATGGCCAAACTGGCAACACGGCTACTACATTGGTGCTTGGGCACACTGACACTGTCCACCCACGCGGCACGTTGTCCACGCAGATTGTGCGTTCGGAAGCAGGGAGACTATATGGTCCAGGCGTCTTCGATATGAAAGCCTCCTGTGTACTGGCTTTGGAAGTACTGCGGACTCTGGCCGCTCTGGACTTCCTCCCCAGGAGTCCGGTGACCTTGCTGCTGACCTGCGATGAAGAAACCGGAAGCCTGACAGGCCGTCAGTTTGTGGAAGAGGAGGCACGTCGCGCCGCGCAAGCGCTGGTGCTTGAGCCGCCCGCCCCTGGCGGTCAGGTGAAGACGGCGCGCAAAGGGGCTGGCATGTGGAAAGTGACGGCCCGTGGCGTTGCCGCACATGCAGGATTGAATCCTGAAGCGGGGGCGAGCGCTATTCTTGAACTCGCACGCCAAACCGAGCGGTTTCATTCGATGAACGGTTCAACTAACGGCACCAGCTTCAATGTCGGCCTTGTGCACGGTGGCACGCGGACCAATGTAGTTGCAGCCGAAGCGGAGATTGAACTGGATGTGCGTTTCAGTAGCATGAAAGAAGCCCTCAGCGTGAGTGAATTGATGAGTCACCTCCGACCCTTTGACGAGCGCGTAAAGCTCGGGGTTACAGGAAGCATCAATCGTGGTCCGCTCGAGCGGACCGAAGGCGTAGTGAAACTTTACCAGCACGCGCGGGACATAGCTGCTTGTCTCAACTTTGAACTCGGAGAGCAATCGGTCGGTGGAGCGTCGGACGGCAACTTTGTCGCCGCGCTCGATGTACCGGTCCTGGACGGGCTTGGAATAGATGGCGGCGGGGCACACTCCGCAAACGAGTACATCTTGATATCTGATATTGCGCGGCGCGGCGCTTTGATCGCCGGACTCATTACGTCACTATAGTGTTATGAAACCAATGAAGACGAAATCCCGACCCGATATTCGAGCGATTACCCGACTTGTGCCTGCCAGCGGCAACCTCGTGCAAGGCCAATCGGAGCTGGCTATTAATCCCGTTTTAGCTACCGCCGCCAGCCGGATCATTGCGGCCAGCCAGAACCATTACGGACCCGCGGAGGGTTTACTCGAACTTCGTAAAGCGGTGGCGGAGAAGATCGCTGCGCTTAACGGAATCCTGATCGATCCGGAAGCCGTGCCGCTCCAACTGCTAATTACCCACGGGGCAACCGGAGCGCTCATAGCCATCGCTCAAACTTACCTCAGGAGCGCCTCCGCCCTCGTCTTTGAGCCCTACTATCCTTATCACCGGCAAATTCTCAATGAGTTGGGTGGAACCACTGAGGTACTATCGCTCCATGGTGAAAAGCTGGAACTTGACGGTGATGAGTTGCGCACTCGGTGTCGCGAGTTGAAGAACCGCAGGATATCCCCTTTGCGCGCCATCATCCTTTGCACGCCCGTGAATCCGACCGGCAAGGTATTCAGCCGAAGTGAGGTAGAAACTATTGCGGCTGTGTGTCACGAGTTTGATCTCCTCTGCGTCGCTGATGAGGTCTATGAACACTACGTCGTCGGTGGTCAGCCGCACATTTCTATCGCTACGTTGCCGGGCATGTGGGAGCGAACGATCACGGTCAACTCCTTTTCCAAATCCTGGAATATCTCCGGCTGGCGGCTCGGTTACGTTTACGGTGACGCGCATCTCGTATCTGCTCTCAACAAGGCCAATAATGTCTTCTATGTTTGCTCACCCACGCCGCTGCAGCGGGCACTTTCCGAAGTGTTAATGACTGATCCGCTGTACTACGCCGACTTAAGCGAGAGGTTTACCGTAAAGAGAAGATTCGCGGTTCAAGGACTTGAGCAGGTGGGGTTCGAGATTTATGACTCAGGCTCCGCATTCTATGTGTGGACACGGATTCCCGATGGATTTGAAGATGCCATGCAGCTTAATGAGATGTTAATCGACCGAGCGGGAGTGGCAGGAGTACCCGGGAGCGCCTTTGCTGATGGCGATCAATGGGACAACTGCATGCGACTGTGCATTGCGCGAGAGGATGGAGTGTTGCAAGGGGCGCTCGACAAACTGCAAAGTGCCGTGAAAACGTATCAGCGTCAGGCAAAGGTATAGCCTCTCCAACTTTTCATGGATTGTAGAAGAGTCCATCCGTGTTATCGAAGCAGTAAAGTGATTGCTTTTAGTCATTGCTTTCAAGATCAAGAGAAGGAGCGATAAGAATGAAATCCCGGACGATCTGTTTGGCTTTATTGTTACTGAGCTCTTTCATAACGATCAATGCACAGGAAAGGAAGATGAAAATTTACATTTCGGCAGACATGGAAGGTGTAGTAGGCGTCGTGACGGCTGATCAATTAGGGCCGCAGGGCTTTGAATATGAACGCTTCCGCAATTTCATGACACAAGAGGTCAATGCCGCTATCGAGGCCGCCTTTGAAGCCGGTGCTACCGAGATCGTGGTCAGTGACTCGCACGGGAATGGAGAGAACCTGTTGATTGAGAAGTTGCCCAAGAACATCATGCTCGTCCGCTCCTGGCCCCGACCCCTCATGATGATGCAAGGCATTGATGAGACCTTCGCCGGCGTGATCTTTCTCGGCTATCACTCCGGCACGACTAACCCTGCAGGGGTGCGGGCACACACAATCTCCAGCGCCCGGCTGGCTGATGTCCGACTGAAAGGCGTCTCAGTTTCCGAGGCGGGCCTCAACGCGGCTATCGCCGGCCATTTCAACGTGCCGGTAATCATGGTCTCCGGCGATGACGTAGTGGTGAAAGAGACAACCGCGCTGTTGGGCGATGTCGAAGGGGCAACTGTCAAATGGGCCTCAGGTTTTCACTCGGCAAAAACCATGATGCCTGAAGCTGCTTACCAATTGATTCGAGAGAAAGTCAAAAAGGCGATCGGTCGAATCAAAGATTTCAAGCCACACAAACTTGCGCCACCGATTCAGTTGGACGTGCGCTTCAAGAATTACCGCCCGTCAGAGGTGCTTGGCTACCTGTCGATCGTCGAGCGTACTGATGCGCACAGCATCAGATTCACCGGCAAGGACATTCTCGAGGTGTCGAAGTTTTTGGAATTTATCATGACTTATGAGCCCTCTTTGGAGCCTTAGTCTCCTTGAGATTCCAAACATCTCAAAATGCGATCATCAACCAAATAATCGCACTCCTCCTCGCAGTCCTCCGTCTACCACCAGCACGCTACCTGTTATGTAATCCGCATCTTCACTTGCAAGGAACGCCACGGCCTTTGCGATGTCGCTCGGCTTTCCTAACCTTCCCCACGGAATTGCTTTCCCGATCCTCGCCATTTCTTCGTCCGACGCAAACTTCCGCTCGCCCGGCGTATCGATGTAGCCAGGGCTGACCACGTTTACGTTGATTCGGTGCGGCGCCAATTCCCCCGCCAACGTTCGTGCAAAGAGCGTAATGGCCGCCTTAGCCATGCAATATGCTGAACTCGTCGGAAAGGGGATCTCTGACAGAACCGAGCCGATGATTACAATCTTTCCGCCTTTATTTTGTTCGACCATCTGTCGGGCTGCTGCCTGGCAGACGTGATACACACCGAACTGTGTCACTTCAATCGTCCGAAGAACGTCATCCCATTTTGCCTCGACTACAGGAGCTCGAATCGAAACGGCCGCATTGGCGACGACAATATCAATCTGCTGAAATAGATCAAGCGTCTCTCTGAGCATCCTGGTCACCTCTGCAGGTTTCGAGACGTCGGCCAGGCAAACCAGTGCCTGGTTCGGAGAGTTTTCGTGTTCAATATCGCTCGCAACACCCGGCGCTTCTGAACCCTCCAGATCGTTTACGACCACGGACGCACCTTCCCTGGCTAGCCACTTCGCGACCCCGCGTCCGATGCCTTGAGCGGCCCCGGTCACAATCGCCACTTTTTTCTCAAAACGTTTCATACTGACTTTTGATTCCTTTCGGTCGTTACAAATGTCGAGTTCTCGTCCAACAGAGAAAGCAACAAATGACGAGGCTCATGGAAAGCTACCTTGCCCTGCAGGTACAAGAAGAGCTGTTTCGGTCCGACGAAAATAGTCGCCCGGTATAACAGCGTCTCACTCTTTACGCGGGCTTTGTTAAACTTCTTCTCTTGCCAGTAGCACGCGCAGATCGCGAACGTTAGTGCCCGTCGCGCCCGTAATCAAAGTGTCACCCAGTGCGGCGAAGAAGGTATAGGCATCACTCGCTTCGAGCGACGCCTGGGCGTCGAGCCCGATTAAGCGTGCCCGGCTGAGCGTCAGTTCATCAGCGAGCGCGCCCGCCGCCGAGCTATTGCCGTCAATGCCATCAGTGCCGGCACTAAGGGCGACGACTCGCGACAAAGTAGGACTCGCGCCGGAATGATCAAGGCGCGCGTCTAAGGCTATTGCCCAGCGTAGCGCACTCTCCGCGTTACGCCCGCCGACGCCGGGGCCACGTACTGGACACTTAAACTCGCCGCCTGAGATGAGACAGACATTGCCTTCGCGGCCGGCAAGACGCCGCAACTCTCTGAGACGCGTCAACAGCAGATGGCACCCCTCAGTCACATGCTGTTCGGTAATGTCACGGGCGATCTCGACCTTGAAGTCGCGCTCGCGGGCCGCGCCGGCGGCCTCCTCGATCACACGCTCATTGTCGAGCAGCACATGGTGCCGGCGAATTCCAGCTTGCGATTGATTATCATTTTTCCGAATCCCTCGCTCAATTGCGCGCCGGATAGATTCAGGGAGTTGTGAAGTAAGCCCATAGCTTTCGACAACCGACCGAGCATCGGGAGCGCCGGAGGGCGGCCCTAGTGTGGGGCCGGAGGCAACATTCCATTCTTCGCCCCCGGCTGTGTCGGAAACGATCAAACTAATCTGATCGGCCAGCGGTGCGCGCCGGGAGAGACCGCCTCCTTTGACTTCGGAGAAGGCGCGGCGCACGGCGTTAATCTCACCAATGGTTGCGCCGCAGGTTACAAGCCGGTGATTTGCCAGGCGCAGATCCGCGAGCGTCGTTTGCTCATCACGCGGCCACTCAATCATGGCCGAACCGCCGCCGGAGATGAGAAAAATGACTAGCGCACCTCTTTTGTTGGCTCGCTTCAGCAATTCGAAGGAAGCACTAGCCGCCGCCAGACTCTCTTCCGTGGGTAAGGGATGGCTGCCCCTAAATACACGCCAGCGCTTCGCAAGTGTATTGCTTGTAGTGGACGCTTCATCATCCGGACGATTAGGTATCGTTCCTGAGACCACGCCGCAAGTCAGCCTGTGGCCGAGAATCGCATCCAGCGCCATCGCCATTTGAAACGCAGCCTTACCTACGGCCACAGCGAAAATCTCTGACAAACCAGATCCCACGTCAAACGTCGTGTCGCCAATGACAAGACGCGAATCGTCAAGCCGTATTGCGTTCCGCACAGAGGTATTCGCGTCGACAGCTTTGAGGGCATGTGTGAAGATTTGTCGCGCAGCGTCAGACAGATTATTTCTATCGGACATACCTATTCACCGCGTGCCCACACCGACATAACCTTCTGCCAGTTGCAGCCGGACTTTCATGCGCGGAACAATAACATAGTTAATTCTCATCGATTGTTACTACTGTGGGACGCTGCTATTTGAGGTCGCTGATGAGGACGAGCGTCGAGGTGTGAATGCCCTTCGTGTAGGCGAGCCGTTTGCCGTCGGGCGAGACGTCGAAGGAGAACAACTCTTCGTCGCCGTGATCGATCAACTTCCGCGGCGCGCCGCTGGCCAGCGGCCACAACTCAAGGTTGCCGGTAATGCCGTTGGTGAAGACGAGGCCGCGCCCGTCCGGAGTCCAGCGTATGTTGCCGAAGCCGACCGAGGCGTGGTCGAAGACTCTGAGTGGTTGTCCGCCCGTGACCGCGGCCACCGCCAACTTGTACTGCTTAGTCTCCCGGTCGATATAGGAGTAGGCGAGCAGCTTACCGTCGGGAGAGACCGCCGCCTTATCGGCTAAGGCGTCCAATATTCGTTCGGGCGTGCCGCTAGCCAGCGGCACCTTCCACACCCCCTCGTGCCCGTTCATCAAGTTCGTGTAGATAACCCACTGCCCGTCGGGCGCGAGAGCCGGAAGGGTGCCCCCCTCCGTCGTCAGTTGCACGGGGTCGCTGCCGTCGCGCTCCATCCGCCAGATGTTCAGCCGCCCGCTCCGGTTCGACGCGAACACGACGTAGCGCCCGTCAGCGGTAACGACCGGGTACGAGTCGGCCCATGTTTCGGGTGTCAGACGCCTGCGCTCGCCCCCGTCCGCGTTCATCTGCCACAGGCTCGGTCCCTCGTCACAGACGAGTTGCCCATCAGGTGTCCAAACGATGTGGTCGTAGTCGTCGGAGCCGGGCGTCACTTGCTGCGACTGCCGCTGGTCGCCTATTGGAGCGACCCAGAGGCTCGCGGGCTGCCTATACATCGTCGCCAAAATCTGATGGCCGTCCGCGGTGATGCTGAAATTTCGATAAGAGTTTAGATCGTGAGTGATGCGGCGCATCTCGCCCCCGTCGCGGGGGAGCAGCCAAAGTTGTGCCGTGCCCGGCGACGCGTCGGCGGCCAGCAGCAGTTGGTTGCTGTCGGGCATCCACGCCAGGGCGTGCAGTCGGCGAGCCGCGGGCTGCGTGAGCCGCCGCTCAGGACCGCCCGCCGCTGGTATTTCGCCGACGTACCAGTCCGTGACTTCACCGTGTGGTATTCCGTTGATGTAAGCGATTGTCCGGCCGTCCGGTGACCATTCGCAACTCCAGCACAAAAGCCCCGTGTCCTCGGCGATGGGCCGCTCGTCGCCGCCTTCCGCGTCCGCCGTGATAAGTTGTGTTCGCCCCTCCTTGTAGCGCTTGAAGAGTATTCGCCGTCCATCAGGCGAGAAGCTTAGGCCGCCGTTAATGTGTGTGAGGATTCTGAGCGGCGGACCGCCCAGGATGGGCACCCGGTAGAGTAAGCCGCCCACGGGATTGTTCTCATCTTCGGTCACGCAGTAGAGGAAGTTGCTGTCGGGCGAGAAGTTCACCCCCCAGAAACTGATCTGTGCGGGTGCGACGACTTGCACGCTGCTGTCTGTAGCAGTTTGCTTGAGCCAGAGGCTCTGCCCTTCGTGGGTCAACAAAACGTAAACGATGTACTTGCCGTCGGGTGAGATGCGGCCCGAATAGACTTTGTTCGCGACCGAGACTCTCGCGATCCCCAGGTTCGCGAAGGGGACGCGGTCGGGCTGTCCTCGCAACGACCTGTACAGCCCGACGCCCGCACCCGCCGCGAGGACGAGGAGCGCCGCGACCGCCCGCATGATCCAACGCTTGTGCCGCGCCAGTCCGCTCACGGGGTACTCAGCACTCGCCGTCGTCCGCTGTTCGACCTGTCCCGTTGCAAGCGCCACCACGCTCGCGTCCTCGCTATTACCTGCCGATCTCCGCGCGTGATCGGCCCGTGCGGATTCTGACTGGTCCGAGGCGCGCGCCTGCCGCGACGAGAAGGCCAGTTCGTCTTTCAACTCGCGCAGGTCGTCTTGCAACGCGCGCATCGTCTGGTAGCGGCCCGTTTTGTCTTTGCAGAGCGCATGCGTGACGATCCGCTCCAGCTCCAAGGGCACTTCCGCGTGCCGCGCGAGCGGCGGCGGTTCGCTCTCCAAAATCGAGACGATCACATGACTCGGAGTCTCGCCCGCGAACGGCGCGCAGCCCGTCAGCGTCTCGTAGAGCACTACGCCCAAGCTGAAGATGTCCGTCCGTTGGTCCACCTCAAGGTTGCGCGCCTGTTCCGGTGACATGTATTGCACTGTGCCCAGAACCACCCCCGGCGCGGTCTTGAAAATTGACCCGCTCGGCGCCGCCATTTCAACTGCTGCCGGATGATGTTGCGTTAGCTTCGCCAGACCGAAGTCGAGAACTTTCACGATGCCGTCGCGGCGCAGCATGATGTTCTCTGGCTTCACATCCCGGTGGACCACGCCCACCTCGTGCGCTGCGGCGAGCGCGCTCGCCGTCTGCGCGGTCACGTCCAGTGCCCGTTCCGGCGTCAGCTTCCCGCGCGCCAGTAACTCGCGCAGCGTCTCGCCCTCAACGTACTCCGTGACGATGAAGCGCAAGCCCTCCGCTTCGCCGACCTCGAAAACGGTGATGATGTTCGGGTGGTTGAGTGCCGCGACGGCACGCGCCTCCTGTTCGAAACGGCGCACGCGGTCACGGCTCGCCGTCAGTTCTGCCGGCAGCAGCTTGAGTGCGACCCTCCGCCGGAGGCGCACGTCTTCGGCCAGATAGACCTCGCCCATCCCGCCCGCCCCCAGCGGGGCGATCACTCGGTAGCGGCCGAGGCTCCGGCCGACCAGCAGGTGGGTCGACTCCGCCGCCAGTATCTGCGCCGCGTCAGCCATCGCGCCCGCCGACAAGAAATCGCCCGCGGCGGCCTGTGCGGCGAGGAGCGACTCCACTTCCCGGCGCAAGTCCCCGTCGGCCCCACAGGTGCGTTCGAGAAAGGCTGCGCGCTCGCCGGGGGCGCTCTCTAGCGCCGCCCGGTACAGCTCGCCCACCTGTTCCCAACGTTCAGGCGTCATCATTTACTCCTGCCACTCAGTTCCCGATAAAGCCACGCGCGGGCCAAACTCCAGTCATGTCGCACCGTCCGCGGCGCTGTGCCGAGCACCTCGGCCACTTCCTCGTCGCGCAGGCCACCGAAGTAACGCAACTCCACCACCCGCGCCTGCCGCGGGTTGAAGTCCCCGAGCCGTCCCAACGCTTCATCGAGCGCGAGCAGATCGGCGCCACCCTCCGGCGTCATAACCAGAGCCTCGTCGAGCGAGACACGCTCGGCCCCGCCGCCGCGCTTGAGGTTCTGCCTGGCCCGCGCGAAGTCGATCAGGATGCGGCGCATCGCCTGGGCGGCGACGGCGAAAAAGTGGGCCCGATCCTGCCACTGCATCTGCTTGTAATCGGCCAGGCGCAGGTAGGCCTCGTTGACGAGCGCCGAGGTCTGCAAGCTGTGCCCGGGCCGCTCGCCGCGCATATAGCGCGCCGCCATGCGGTGCAACTCGTCATAGACCAGCGGCAGCAGGCGCTCGAGCGCCGTTTGGTCGCCTTCGCGCCAATCCACAAGCAGGCGGGTTACTTCGTGCGGGGCGAGCATCATTGGGCGCACCTTGGCTGAAGTCGGTGCGGGTGTTTGGGTCGTGTCGGGCGCGAATTATAGCACCACCGCGCATGCCGCCCGCCAAAAAGTCTTGCCGCTTTTCTTCGCAGCCTCCGCCTTACAGAGTGGAGTCAGAAGACTCTATTGGAAGCTGTTCAGTCGCAGTTACCAACGCTAGCCCAGTGAATGCCGCGATTCCTGTCCGGCAGAAGCTGGAAGGCGAGACAAGACTGAAGAGCAGTCTCAACGCCCGTCACAATTGAAAGGAGATTCAGCCATGCTTACCCTCAAAGAACAGATCCACCGCTACGCAAACAAGTGGTGCGCGCCCTGCCTCTGGCTGTTGGCGCTCGCCGGGCTCGCCCTTTGCGCCCCGCTCTCGGTCCGTGCCGACGTGGTCACGAACTGGAACGCCATCGGTCTGAACACATCAACCGCCGCCGGGCAGGGCCCCTCGCCCCAGGGCCGCACCTTGTCAATAATGCACACGGCCATCTTCGACGCCGTCAACGCCATCAACCCGCGCTACACCGTCTATGCCGTTAGCCCGCCGGTGACACAGCCAGCCTCGCAGGAGTCGGCGGCCGCGGCGGCCGGCTACGGAGTCCTCGTCCGGCTCTTCCCCGCCGCCAAGCCCGCCCTCGACGCGCAGTACGCGGCCTCGCTCGCGCTGATTCCCGACGGCGACGCCAAGACTAACGGGATCGCTGTGGGCGAGTTCGTCGCCGTCGCGATGGTCGCGCTGCGGAGCAACGACGGCTCGGCCCCCATCTCGTACACGCTGCCGCCCGCCGGCCTCGGCATCTGGAGGCCGACCTCCCCCACGCCGCCAGCCAGCCCCCAGTGGGGCGGTGTCACGCCCTTCGCCCTGGAGAGCGCTACACAGTTCCACGCCCCGCCACCGCCCGAGTTGACGAGCGCCGAGTACACGGACGACGTCAACGAGGTGAAGTTGTACGGCCGGGCCACGGGCAGCTTGCGCACCGACGACCAAACTGAGATGGCGCGCTTCTGGGTCGAGCCCGGCACACTCCAGTGGAACCGCATCGCGCGCGCAATGGCCGCGGAGCGCGGAACCACACTCGCTGAGAACGCGCGCCTCTTCGCCCTACTCAACATGGCTTTTGCGGACGCCAGCATCGTGGTCTTCGAGACCAAGTACCGCTTCAACTTCTGGCGGCCCATCCACGCCATCCGCGAGAACGACGGCACGACGCAGTACGACGACGGCAACCCCGACACCGTGCCCGACCCGACCTACACGCCGCTCATCGTCACACCCAACCACCCGGAGTATCTCTCGGGGCACTGCATCTCGAGCGCGGCCGCGGCCGAGGTGTTGACGCTGGTCTTCGGCCAGAACGCGGCCTTCACGACGACCAGCACGTCGCTCGCCGGCGTCGCGCGCTCCTTCCAGAGTTTCCAGGACGCAGCCCGCGAGGTGATCGACGCGCGCGTCTTCGGCGGCATTCACTTCCGCAGGACCTGCGTCCTCTCGAACGAGATCGGCAGGAAGATCGGGAAGTATGCAGTCAAGACCCAACTGCAGCCGATAAGCGGCGATTAGGGAATTCGGAAAGAATTCCACCAACGGCAGTTGGTGGAAGTTTCAGGTCCAACCTACAAAGCTGAGTTCAGCTGTTGTTTTGTAATCCCACCAACGGCAGTTGGTGGATACTTCAAGTCCAGCCTTGTGTCGGCTAAACAGAATTAGGCTGGACTTGAACAATCCACCAACTGCCGTTGGTGGGATTCAGTCATTGGTCGTTCACTTCTCTGTAGGCTGGACTTGAACGATCCGCCAACTGCCGTTGGTGGGATTCGACTTTTGGGGCAAGGCGACACAGAGGAGCACGGAGATTCGGAATCAGGACACTACCTCCAATCCCAAAGCGTTGACGTGATCGCAAGATTTTGCAAGGATGGCAGAAAGTCCGTAGTCCTGATTTGGAATTCTCTGTGCCAGCTCCGTGTTCTCTGTGTCTCTGTGGTGAGTGTTTTGCACATGCGTAAACTGAAAATAATTGCACTGGCAGTGTTTCTACAGATGCAATTTGGTGCGGCTTATGTTTTTGCACAAGGGCCCCAGGCCGAAAACATTACTCGCCAGGAGACACTTCGAGGCTCAGTAACGCCCGAACGTGAATGGTGGGACTTGCTGCATTACGACCTGAAAGTGGAGTTCTTACCTGAAAGAAGACGCTTAAGAGGATCAAACGAAATTACCTTCCGGACCCTGAAATCGGGAAACAAAATGCAAATTGATTTGCAGCCACCTTTAGCAATCACAAAGATCAACCACCGCGACTCGCAACTCAAATTTGAACGGGAAGGAAATGTCTACTGGGTAATGTTTGAAAAGGACATTCCAGAAGGAGTGGAAGACAAGATCGAAGTTTTTTACGAAGGAATTCCAGTTGTAGCTAAGAATCCGCCGTGGTCTGGTGGGATCACCTGGGGCAGAGATGATCTTGGAGAACCTTTTATCGTCACCACCGCCCAGGGAATTGGAGCAAGTATCTGGTGGCCGAATAAAGACCATGGGTCTGACGAAGCCGATCGTGGAATGCAAATTAGTGTCACGGTGCCGGACAACCTGGTTGCCGTTTCCAACGGGCGTTTAAAAAAGATCGATCATGACGTCGGCGGTAAGAAGAAAACGTTTCATTGGGAAGTCTTGAACCCAATCAATAATTATGGGGTCAACGTTAATATCGGGAACTACGTAAACTTCTCTGAAAAATACCGTGGAAAATTTGGGGTGCTGGATCTGGACTATTGGGTCCTGCCTCATCAGAAAGATGCGGCGATGAAGCAATTCAAGGAAGTACCCCGCACGATTGAGGCCTTTGAATATTGGTTTGGCAAATATCCTTTTTATGAGGACAGTTACAAGTTAGTTACAGTTTCCTATCCGGGAATGGAGCATCAAAGCTCCGTTACTTACGGCAATTGGTTTAAGAACGGCTATTTGCTACGCGACCCCTGTGGCTGCGGTGTGGGCCTTAAATTTGACTTCATCATCGTTCACGAATCAGCGCATGAGTGGTTCGGCAATAACATCTCAATGAAAGACGCTGCCGACATGTGGATTCATGAAGGCTTTGCGAACTACGCCGAAAACCTTTTTGTCGAATACCACTTCGGGAAAAAAGACGCGGAAGACTATGTGATCGGTACTCGGCGCGGTATCAGAAACGACCGGCCAATCATCGGTGTCTATGGAACAAATAGAGAAGGTTCAGGAGACATGTACCCCAAGGGCGGGAACATGTTGCACACCATCCGCCACGTTATCAACGACGACGCAAAATGGCTGTCCATCTTGCATGGACTCAATGCTGACTTCTGGCATCAGACCGTAACCACGGAACAGATTGAATCGTATATTTCCCGGAAGGCCGGCATTGATTTCAGCAAGGTATTTGACCAGTACCTGCGGACGACAAACGTTCCGTTGTTGAAATACAAAGTAAGCGGCAAGACCGTGGAATTTAACTATGAAAGAGTCGTCAAAGGATTCGCGATGCCGATTCGCGTCGCGATTAATGGTAAGGAAGTGGTAATCAAGCCGAGCGAACTAAAACAGACTTTTGAATTCTCGGAAGACATCAAAACATTTGAAGTTAATCGAAACTTCTACATTGAGACAGCGAAAACCTGATCTACATCAGCCAAGGCAATGGCAAGGCATGCCATTGGGTAGTGTCGTAAGTTCAACTCTTTGCGTGATCTTGGCGTCCTTGGCGCTCTTTGCGGTTAATTGTTTTAAAAGCTTTTTTACCGCAAAGTACGCAAAGGTCCGCAAAGTAATCCTTCAAAGTAGGACACTACCTGCCTAGCCGGGAGTTTGCTTAGTAGCGATTGATTGGAGGGCGATATGTCCCACGGCAAGATCTGTTACCTTGAAATTCCAGCAATAACGGCGGAAGCATCAGCCGGCTTCTATAGCAGCATTTTCGGCTGGACTGTGAGAAAGCGTGGCGACGGTGAGCTTGCGTTCGACGACACTGGCGGCGTCAGCGGCACATGGGTTAAGGAGAGCGACAGAACTCCAGACGAACAGACACGCATATACATCATGGTGGATGACATTTCGGCCACTCTCAAAAAGATCGAGGCTGCGGGTGGCAGGGTGCTGACGCCACGAACAGACATCGCCCCAGGTGTGGGCGCATTTGCCGTTTTCGCGGATCCGGCTGGCACCGAATTCGGAATATACGAGGAGCCGAAGCGCTAGTCGCGCTGATTTGTTCTCTGTGCGTCCTTTGTGTTCTCTGTGCCTCTGTGGTGGAAAACGGCGGAAAACAATCACCACGGAGACACAGAGAACACAAAGGACGCACAGAGATTCGTATTGGCGTCCGCAAAGTAGTTTCGTAGCATTTCTGGGAATGTCGATGCTAAACTTTCCAACGTTTCAGTTCTATGGTCGGTAAGTTCGCGAGGATTCAATGAAAAGCGTAACGCTGCATACTCGCTACGGCGATGAGACCCATTTTGTACATGAATTGGATAAAGTGGTTCTGTGTAAAACGGACGACGGCACAATTGCCGTTGGCTTCATGGACATAGTTAGTGGACCTATGAGCGAAGAAGACTTGGAGACGGTACAGTCCACACGGAAAGACATAGTTGAGGAGATTTTCAAGTAGCGCGTCATTGTGAGTTTTTTGTTGCGATCGTTAGCACACGATCCACGCGCCTCACACAAAAGCTCACGAAACGGGGCCTGTTCGTGCAATTTCGTGTTACTTCGTGGATCGGCCTTGCCCCAAAAGTCGAATCCCACCAACGGCAGTTGGTGGATTGTTCAAGTCCAGCCTAATTCTGTTTAGGCGGCACAAGGCTGGACTTGAAGTATCCACCAACTGCCGTTGGTGGGATTAAAAAACAACAGCAGAACTCAGCCTTGTAGGTTGGACCTGAACCTTCCACCAACTGCCGTTGGTGGGACTCTACTTTTGAGGCGAAGCTTCGTGGATCGTACTTTTCGTTTTAACTAAAGAATCGGCGAAATCACTTCTTTGCTTGGTGCTCGATCTTAGCCCAGGTATCCCGTAAGCCAATCGTCCGGTTGAACACAAGTTTCCCGGGAACAGAAGCGGGATCCACGTAGAAGTAGCCCGTCCGTTCAAACTGATACTGCGTGCCGGGCGGCGCATCACGCAAGCCTGGCTCGACCTTGCAACCAGTCAGCACCTCTAAAGAATTCGGATTCAAATTGGCAGTGAAGTCCTGACCTTCATCCACCTCATCCGGATCCTCCTTCGTAAAGAGATTGTCGTAAAGTCGGACCTCGGCGTCTACGGCGTCCGCTGCTGAGACCCAGTGAATCGTAGATTTGACCTTGCGTCCGTCCGGCGTGTTGCCGCCACGCGTCAACGGGTCGTAGGTGCAATGCAATTCAACCACTTTTCCATCAGCGTCTTTCACCACGCTTTGACAAGTGATGAGATACCCGTAGCGGAGCCGCACCTCACGGCCCGGCGCCAGCCGGAAAAACTTTTTCGGCGGGTCTTCCATAAAATCTTCCTGTTCGATGTAAAGCACCTTCGAGAAAGGAACCTGTCGGCTGCCCGCACTCGCGTCTTCAGGGTTGTTTATGGCGTCCATCACTTCCACCAGGTCGTCAGGATAATTATCAATCACGACGCGCAAAGGATGGAGCACGGCCATCACGCGTGACGCACGCTTGTTCAAATCCTCGCGCAGGTAGTACTCGAGTTGCTGCAGCTGGGTGATGCCATTCGTCTTGGAAACACCGAGACTCGCGCAGAAATTGCGAATTGCTTCGGGCGTGTAACCGCGACGCCGCATTCCGGAGAGCGTCGGCATGCGCGGATCGTCCCAGCCGGTTACGAGGCCGTCCTGCACCAGCTTCAACAGCTTGCGCTTGCTCATCACGGTATAGGTGAGGCTGAGCCGGTCGAATTCATATTGCCGGGATGGGAAAATACCGAGCTGTTCGATAAACCAATTATACAAAGCCCGATTATTGTCAAACTCCAGAGTACAGATTGAGTGAGTCACCTGCTCGATTGAGTCCGACTGGCCATGCGCGTAATCGTACATCGGGTAGACGCACCACTCGTCGCCCGTCCGGTGGTGCGCCATGTGCAAAATGCGATACATCACTGGATCGCGCATGCTCAGGTTCAGTGCAGCCATATCAATCTTCGCGCGCAATGTGCGCGAGCCATCAGGAAATTCCCCCTTCTTCATACGCTCGAAGAGGTCCAGGTTCTCTTCGACGGAACGATTGCGATACGGGCTTTCCTTCCCCGGTTCGGTCAGCGTGCCCCGATACTGGCGAATCTCATCGCCGCTGAGGTCGCACACATAGGCTTTTCCCGCCTTGATGAGTTGCACGGCCCATTCATAAAGCTGACCGAAGTAGTCGGACGCATAAAACAACCCATCCCATTTGAAGCCCAGCCATTGGACATCTTCCATGATGCCATCCACATACTCGGTCTCTTCCCTGGATGGATTGGTGTCGTCGAAACGAAGATTGCACTTGCCGCCAAACTCTGCTGCCAGACCGAAGTCGAGATAGATCGCCTTAGCATGGCCGATGTGGAGGTAGCCGTTTGGCTCGGGAGGAAATCGCGTTTGCACACGTCCACCATGTTTACCCGCCTGAATATCCTGAATAATGATGTCTCGAATAAAGTTCGAGCGGCCATCATTTTCAACTGACGACTTGTCTGGCGCCGGGCTGGCCTCAGATTCCAAGTTCTTCATTAGTTTTGTATTTTCTCCTAACTGCAGCGATTCTTGTTACTGGTTCAGTTTGACCTTATGCGAACTGCTGCAGTTTGAATTTATGCGTACTGCTGCAGTTTGAATTTATGCGTACTGCTGCAGTTTGAATTTATGCGTACTGCAGTTTGAATTTAACGCCAACGGCGTTGGCTAATTCCAGCCCAGGGTTTGCTTTGAAACCCTGGGGATAGGATGCGTATTCGTTTTGTCGCAACTCTGAAGGAGTTGCGACCCGTTCTGACCCTACCGCGACGCAACCCTTTCAGGGTTTGCGTCTTCTGTAAATGTGCTTCTTTCCCAGGGTTGCCAAAGCGCAACCCTGGGCTGAAATTAGCGAACGCTTTCAGCGTTAGATTCTCAAACTGCATCAGTAAAATTTGGGCAGCGCACACTACGTAAGCGCTCGAGCACGTCTCAGCACCTCGTCGCGACCGATGTTTTGAGCCACCACAAACAGCTCGGGACTGTGCGTCAATCCCGTCAGGGCAACTCTAATCACGTTGCTGACGTGACTTATGGAACCAGCAAAATCCTGGGGCGCCTTCTTGAACTCTGCAGGAGTAGCAGCAAACCCATGTGAGCTGGCCAGGGTGCGTATTTGCTCGAACCAGGCGGTCTTATCCGTGGAGTGCTGATATGAATCGGCGAATGATTTAGCGAGTGCACGCACTGTCGCTGCCTCCACCGGCTGAAAGCGCGGATCAGCCGGGTCCGTCATAAGCGTGAACAGCCCCGGGAAGTACAAGCCGTAGGCGGAACGGAAATCACTCCACTTTGCCATGTCCTTTCGTTGCATTACGCCGGGCTCTCGCTGTGCTGCCAGAATCTTGCAAGTGAAAACCGGATCGCAGGAGAGAATTTCGATCAACTCAGGATCATACTGTTGCGCCCAGGCTGTTAACGCACTAAGAGCCTCATCGGTCGACAACTGTGAGATAAACTCCCGGCTAATCGATTCCAACTTGACGAGGTCAAAAATGGGTCCGGCCACTCCGCAGTCGCTCAACTTAAGAGGCTCTGCAGCGGATTCTTCGAAGCTCATCTCGGCGAATCTGCTATTGGCAAGTCCTCGCAAGTAATGAAGAACAGCGCCGGCTGGATAACCCGATGATATATAGAATTCAACATTCGCTTCATCGTCTTTACGCTTGCTCAGCTTTCGTCTGCTCTTACCATCAAATTTCATCAAGGGAGCTATATGGGCATAGGCTATTGGCTCGAATTCGAGTGCCTTGAACAACTGGAGATGAAGCGGCACCGACGAGATCCACTCCTCGCCTCTGAGCACCAGATTGACTCGCATCAAATGATCGTCAACGGCATGGGCGAAGTGGTACGTCGGCAGCCTCAGGCTTTGGTCGCTGCTCTTCAGCAAGACGGTATCGACGACATTGTCCGGTGCTTCAAGTGGACCACGAATGAGATCTTCGAACACGACACGCCTGGGTGGACCATCCGGCGAGCGGAAGCGAACTGTGTAAGGTTTACCGGCGGCCAGTTGTTGCTGCACTTCCTCTAATGAGAGATTCCGGCAGCGAGCCCACTCACCAAAGTACCCAAGGTTACTCTTCAGTTTTTGCTGCTTCTCTGCCAGCTCAGCCAGCTCTTCGCGAGTGCAAAAACACAAGTAGGCATGGCCGCGCAGCAAAAGATCTCGCGCGAATGTGTGATAGATCCTGCTACGCTTCGACTGCTCGTATGGCCCCCATTGTGAAGTAGCATCATTCTCGTCTGACTCGATTGAGAAGTACTGGAATGCCTTCTCGAATTGCGCCAGTGTGCCAGGGACCTCTCGCAGCTGATCAGTGTCTTCGATCCGGATAAAGTAGACCCCACCGGAATGATGAGCCAGGTTCTTTCCGATGGCGGCGATGTAAACACCGCCCGTGTGCAGAAATCCAGTAGGGCTCGGGCCGAAACGAGTGACGACCGCGCCGGGCGGTAGGTCGCGCGGAGGGTAATGAGATTCCCAATGCGCCGGGTCCGGTAGGTCGGCGTCAAACAACGAGACAATCAGGTCGGAATTAAGCATAAATCTCCGGTTCATCAAAACTCGCAATGCTAACATCGCGGCATGATAGCTGTCATATGTCCGATAAACTTGGTAGTGGTACAGTTTGGTTCAAACTGTACCACTACCAGAAACTTCAGTTTGTCGCGGCCGGCTTTGCCTCAAAAGTCGAATCCCACCAACGGCAGTTGGTGGATCGTTCAAGTCCAACCTAAAGGACTGAGTTCCGCTGTTGTTTTGTAATCCCACCAACGGCAGTTGGTGGATCGTTCAAGTCCAACCTAAAGGACTGAGTTCCGCTGTTGTTTTGTAATCCCACCAACGGCAGTTGGTGGATACTTCAAGTCCAGCCTTGTGTCGCGTAAACAGAATTAGGCTGGACTTGAACAATCCACCAACTGCCGTTGGTGGGATTCAGCCATTTGTCGTTCTATTCTCTGTAGGCTGGACTTGAACGATCCACCAACTGCCGTTGGTGGGATTCAGCCATTTGTCGTTC
>Ga0070697_100000277_pt1 | contig 41653 bp, 38 predicted proteins | sample KBSK1501metaG_FD_65475 | JGI IMG/M metagenome (GOLD analysis project Ga0070697, IMG submission 65475) | Corn, switchgrass and miscanthus rhizosphere microbial communities from Kellogg Biological Station, Michigan, USA - KBS K1-50-1 metaG | ecosystem: Host-associated > Plants > Roots >... | reverse complement strand
CGCGTTGATGGCGTCACCCTCGTGGAAATCGATGGCACGAACCGTCTTGCTGTCCAGACGCGTGTTGAAGAGCCCTTTCGGATCCTTCAGCTGGGCCCCTTTTGGAAACGTCAGCCTCACGGCGTTCTTCAGGGCCTCGCCTACGCAGACGATTCCGTCGTGGGACCAGACGGGCACCCCCTCGGGGCGGGAGGGTTTCTTCCACTTCACCTCTTCGATTACGCCGGGGTCGGCGCCCCTGATCAGAGCCCGCAGTTGGCCCAGCCTCTCACCTCTCCAGCCGGTGGTCTTCCGAACGATGGCATCGATCTGTTGTGATGCGGATGCGTCGTTCATGCCGATGCTTTGTCGCGGCGGCTCAGCACCCAGCGGACCGAAGGACTCATTTCCTTGTCCTTTCGATGCGTGCAGCCAAACCAACAACACGGCCGCCGCTTTCCCTCCAGCAGTTCGGATCGCAATCGCTGGACATGTTGGCTCCTCGTTTCTGCTTTCTTCGGCCACAGCACCCAGCAGATCCACTCATTGCGGGCAAGAGGGGTGAGGTCTTCCCACGCCGCCAGAGCCTTTGGGGTGGCAATCAAGACGCGTCTCAAGTCCATCGGGACGGCATGGACCACGCCGCCGGAGACCACCCTGGAGCTCATCGATCGCCCATCCTAGCTCCGATTCGCACAAAGGCAGCCCTGGGGTCGGCGTGGCACCCAGACGTTCATCCAGGCTCGCCGACCAGCAGGTATCGCACGCCGACCGATTCCACGAAGGCCGCGATTTGCTCGTCATCCATACCCCACGTCGAATGCAAGCCGTCGTACGTCCTGAAGTCGGTCAGCACCCAGAGGAGCGGCGCCGCTTCGTCAACCGTGACTCCCGGCCGAAGTCGTCCCTGCTCGGCCAGACGTCCGGCCTGATAACGCATGCCGCCGGCACGCTGTTGCGCACTGATCTCAAGCGCGGCCCTGACGTCTGGGTCGAGTTGCGCGAGGAGGCCGACACGCCTTTGCAGCTCGTAGTCCGATCCGATCATCCGCACCCCCGCAGGTAGGGCCTGCCGGATTCCTTCGGCGGCGTCGGGAAGGTTGAACAGCTCGAGCACTCGCTCGAACCCAGCTCGCAGAGAGACATCAACCATCACAGCGCCAACCAGGCCGCCGCGCGAGCCGAACGTGTCATACAGGGTCGACCTGGCCACACCGGCACGCGCAGCCACGTCCGCCATGCTCTGAGACGGCGTCGGGCCGTCCACGATGGCGGCTCGCGCGGCCTCGATGACGCGGCGCCGGGTTTCGGCGGCGGATTCGGCCCGCGCCCTCATTCGGTAAGTCCGCGCCATTCGAAACATCCTACTTGACAAGACAGCATGTCCACCCAATAGTTAAGCCCTACATGGTGTCCGTCGAAAGGAGGTCCAGGAATGCCGGCAAGGGCTGTAACTGACTTGGCCAAAGCGCCCTTTATCGACCTGATCACCTTCCGCAAGGACGGAAGAGGTGTCCACACAACCGTGCTTGCGGCACCTCGCGACGGCACCCTTCTGGTCAGAACGCACCACGCGGCTGGAAAACTGAAGCGGATCAGACAGAACAGCTCGGTCGAGATGGTGCCGTTGGACTCTCGGGGACGGCCGGTCGGTCGGGCTCAGCCAGGAACGGCCAGGATCCTGCCCACAGATGAGTCCGCTCGCTGCCTCCATTTGCTTCACCGCAGGCATCCGATAGCGGGCCTCCTGGGAACGTGGGTCCGCCACATGCGCGGTATGCCCAACGTCTTCATCCAGGTAACTCCCGATTAGCAATAGAGTGTGGCTCCTGTGGGTGGCGGCGAACGCCCTCGGGCTCGCCGCAGGGATGGCGCTGTTCGGTGTCCTGGATGACACGGTTGGGGAGTTGGGCGACACCGGCGATGCGATTGCGCACCTCGGCGGACTGCCACTTGCGGCGACCGTGTTTGGACTCTGCCAATGGCTCATTCTGCGTCGCTACGCACAGCGGAGTGCATGGGGCATTGTCGGCGCGGCCATAGGCCTCACTCTCGGTTATCTGGGCGGCTTTCTGATCGCGGACGGGGGCGCGGATTTCGTCGTGGGTTTCGCGCTCATGGGCATCGGATCCGGGCTCGCGCAATGGCTTGTCCTCCGGCAGCGCTACATGCGCTCGGGCTGGTGGGCGGCCGCCAGCGGAGCGGGCTTCACGATAGGTGCCGTGGTCGCCGTTGGGATCGCGGTCGCAGGGCTTGGAGACCGCCTCGGGAGCGGTATCGTCGCCTATGTAGCCCTTATCAGTTTCTTCGGCCTCGTCGCCGGTGCGGCGGGCGGCGGACTGACAGCGTTCGTCTTGAGCCGGCTCAGGATGCGCGCAAGCAGCGCCTGAGAAGCACGGCCAAACTGGGCATGGCCAGGTATGTCATCAGGGAGTCACGACTACCAACGCAACACCATGAGTTGGGTCGGAAGCGGCCGTTCGCAACCGTGCTTTTGATGTGGGGTTTGGGTTCAAAACGCTTGCCAAACCATCACAAATGGCGTGAAATCGAATCTGATAGCCCACGCCCCGTCTGACTGGAAAGGATGGAAGGCATCGAGTCGCCTCAGCAGCATCTACGGCGTCTGATAGACGGCTATGTCATGACGCAGTTGCTCTACGTTGCAACCAAGCTCGGTGTCGCGCCAGCGCTCGCAGACGGCCCCCGCACCGGCGCCGAGGTAGCGGAGGCGGTAAGAGCGGACCCGGCAGCTCTAACACGCGTCTTGCGTGGTCTCGCGCTCGAAGATGTCGTGAGCGAGGAAGACGGACGCTTCGCACTGACGCCGGTCGGCGAATGCCTGCCGGCGATGACGGGCAGGCTGACTCTGTGCGGCCAGCTCTATTACCACGGCGCCGAGGGATTGCTCGCCGCGGTCCGCGAGGGCGGCGCATCCTTCGAGCACATATACGGGGTGCCGTTCTTCAGCCACCTGGAGACGCACGCCGAGGACGCTGCCGCGTTCCACGCGTCGATGGCCGTACGCTCCGAGCAAGAGGCGAGCGCTGTCCTTCGGGCGTACGACTTCGGCGCGCTCCACCGGCTGGTCGACGTCGGCGGCGGGAGTGGTTTGCTGCTAGCGGCCGTCCTGCGTTCCGCACCGGGCCTTCATGGCGTTCTTGTCGACCGCCCTGCCGCTATCGCAGCAGCGCGAGAGAATCTGCGTGAGTTCGGAGAGCGGGCCGAATGCGAGCCGTGCGACTTCTTCGCAGAGGTGCCGGCAGGAGGCGACGCCTACCTGCTCTCGCGCATCTTGCACGACTGGAACGATGTCGATGCACTGCGTATCCTCGCCGTTTGCCGCAAGGCGATGACCCCGAGTGCGCGTCTGCTACTTGTCGATGCAATTCTTCCCGAGCACGCCAAAGACCAGCCCGCCGCGATCTGGATGGATCTCTACATGCTCCTGTTGCTCGGCGCCCGTGAACGAACCGAAGCAGACTTCAGGGCGTTACTCGCTCAAGCAGGTTTCACGCTACGTCGGACATTCCCTACCGGCTCGCCGGCCGGCCTGGGCGTCCTCGAGGCGGTCAAGGCGCCTTAAGACTTCTTGATGCGAGGGGGAGCTGGACATCCGTCGAGATGAAGACTGTCAGGGATGTTGACGGCGATATACACCTGGGCGGAGACTCGCCCGGCCGGCGGACGAATGCGAAAGTGTCGGCGGTGGCGACCAGGCAACGGCGAAGGACTGCGTTGCAGCGACTGAGATGAGGACTGTCGCAATGATTGCTGTCACTGCCCTGTTTGTCAGTTGCATTGGTGGGCGCCCGGGCACCGCGGCAACCTCGCGATCGCCGACGGTTGGAAAGGCTACGAACGTCGGTCCCCCAATTAACAGTCAAGACTTCGACGGCGGTCCTTCCGTCTCAGCCGATGGGCGGTCCCTCTACTTCGTCTCCGATCGTGAAGTCACTAGCGGCGGTGACATCTGGGTCGCCCGACGCAACCCGACCGGCGAGGCGTTCGGGAATCCGGAGAATTTGGGTTCTCCCGTCAACTCCAGCGCTGATGAAGGCTCACCGAGCATTTCCGCAGATGGCCTCGAGCTCTTTTTCGACCGCGCACCTGAGGGCCGCATCTTTGTCGCGACTCGGCCGAGCACATCGGCTCCGTTTGGAGAACCAGTGGCCATCAACCTCGCCAGAAGCGATTGCTGCGATGGCTTCCCTGACATTTCCGCGGATGGGCTCGAGCTTTACTTCTGTTCAGACCGTCCCGGCGGCTCGGGCGGTGACGACGTCTGGATCGCGACCAGGGCGACTCGGTCATCGGCATTTGCCACGCCGGCAAATCTTGGCCCGGTCTTGAACAGCTCGGCAAGCGATTGCGAGCCAAGCATCTCGAGGGATGGCCTTTCACTGTTTATTGGGTCAGACCGAAAGGGCGGCCACGGAGGGTTCGACATCTGGGTGGCTACTCGGGCCAGCCGAGCCGAGGCGTTCGGCAAGCCGACGAACCTGGGGTCGAACGTCAACAGCGGATTTGCAGACGAGAGGCCGGACATCTCGGCTGATGGCTCAATGCTTTATTTCATGTCCGACCGACAGGGGGGCACGGGCAGCTTCGATATCTGGGAGGGGAAAGTTGGTTCCACCTAGGCGCTCGTTTCGACTCAGCCTGGACGTTACCGCAGTTGCAGGCGAGGCAAGACTGGTCGAGGGGACGCGACTGTTAGGGAGGCAGAAGTCAGTCCGTTTAAGCTGCTCGGTCGTAGATGTGAGGGAGTCCGCCTAGGACCGCTCGGGCAGCGATCCCGCCGTGCATGGCCGACCGCCAGCCGCAAGAACCCGTCTCTGTTTGAACCTGGCCAGGGTGGGGAGGAGGAGGCTGCCCAGTTCGAGCATCGTGACAGGGTCGCCGATCTCGCCGGATTGAGTTTCGCCCTCCTACATCATCGTGAGCAGGCGGTCGTCCGATCTGGACGACCGCCTTCTCTTCATGATCAGCCGCAGGACCAGATGTTCTGCACTGGGTTAGCTGCGCCGCTCCCGAAGATTCCGCCACCCACGACGAAGATCCTGCCCGCGGTCGACACGCCCTGCGTTTCTGTGCCCGAGCCCGTCAGACCGCCGGGGATGGGCGTCGACATGCTCCAGCTGTCGGTCACAGGGTTGTAAACGAGGTGGTTGTCGGTGAACACTCCGATCGCGAACGCGCCGCCGATCACGTGCATCTTGTTTCCGCATCTACCGGTCGCTGGGTCGATCACGCCTGCCTCGGGCAGGGGCGCGCCAGAGCTCCAGCTGTCACTTGCGATGTCGTAGATCAATGTCGTCGACTGCGGCACGCCTCCGCTGCAGCCGCCGAAAACGTAGATGTGGTTGCCGACCGAGTCCGCGGCGCTGTCTGAAAGGGGCATTGGAAGCGGTGCGCCCGTGCTCCATGTACCGGACTGGATGTCAAAGATCTGGAGGTCGTTGACCTCGGCGCCTCCGCACGGGACAGAGGCAAGGCGTCCACCGACGACGTAGATCTTGCCTCCATGCTCGGCTACGCCATGCTCTGTCGCGACTGCAACGGGCAGTGGGGCCAGGAGCGTCCAGGCGTCCAGGCCTGGGTCGTATCGCTGGAGTGGGCCGAGGTTGTCTCTACCTGAAACGGCGTAGAGACAGGGTCCTGCCGCCGTCGGGTCGCTGACGAGATGGCAGTTCGTGCCGCTGTCGGCGACGGCGGCGAGCTCAGCGTTGGGAACCGGCATCGGCGCCCCGAGGCTCCAGGTGTCCGCGGCGATGTTGTAGATCTGGTTCATTCCCACGGAGGGAGAGGATGGAAACCCGCCAAAGTAGTAGTTGAATCCGTTGAGAGTCGCCGCCCCATAACCTTCCTCGGCCGTCGGAATCGATGCTCCGGTGCTCCACGACGGACTTGCGAACACTGGAGCGGCGACGAGGGTGGCTAGGCCGGCCAGCGCAGCCGCCCTGAACAGGTTCACCCATTTCATATGCGTTCTCATGCCTCCTATGAGGTGCAAAGCGGTTTGGACGTCGGCAACGTGAAGCCGCGTGACGGAGCCGCGACCGCAACCTCCTTTTGGTCTGCCCGATGGGATGTTGAGGTGTCAATTCAAACTGTCAAGCCAAAGAATTACTGTCCGCCAAATTACGTACAGCGGTCGCAGAACGGCCTTCTAGCGAGGGGTCACAGGCGGCAGCGCCGAGATGCCGAAAGTCTTTTCCAGCCAGAAGGCGACCGCCGCCGCCCGGGTGTGCAACCCGTGCTCCTGATAGAGCCGCACCAGGTGGGTCTGCACCGTCCGAGACGAGACACCGAGACTGCTTGCGATCTCCTTGTCCGACAGACCCAGGGCGATGAGCCGCAGGATCTGCGCCTGCCGAGGGGTGACGTGCATCCTTCCCTCTGAGCCGCCTCGAACGTGCGTCGCCAAGCCGACCATCGCGTCTGGCAGCTGAACATGCCCACAGGCTGCTGAGGACGCGACCTCCCGGGCATCATTATTTGTGGAGCCGGTGGCTCTGTCTAGTGACCTGTCAAGTTTGTCGGCGCATCAGGTCGCTGGCTGGGGAGGCCACGTGCCGGGGGAGCGCCGTCCGTCCACGCCGGCCACCGCGCTCGCTCTCCCGTCGGACCCAGTCGCCAGAGCCGGCTGTCGGTCGGGGTCGAGGCCGTCGCCGACCTGATCGCTGACCTGAAGCCGGCGCTGGGCCTCAGCGGCGGCCGAGCACTGCCAGGGCTAGGCCCGACAAGACGGTGAGGACGATGAGCGCCCCTCCGAGGTAGCCGAGAAGGGGGGTGTCGTCGGACCGCGTCGCGACCAGCGTCACCGGCGAAGGGGATGGAGTGGGCGAGGGGGTCGGGCTCGGCGATGGCGACGGGCTCGGTGAAGGCGAAGGCTGAGGCGCCACCGAGTAAGACATCGACGCGATTCCCCTGCAGATCGTCCCGTTGATCTTCCAGTAGTACGTGACGCTGTGCGTGCCGACGGCGAGCGCCGACATTGACAATGTCTCGCTGCCGGCCTGGCCGCTCTGCGCCAACGTGCCGTTGTAGACCTTTCCGTCGATCGTGAAGTAATGCGTCGTGAGCGACCCTGGACAGGACGATGTGAACGTGGCCGTGAAAGTAACCTTCTGGCCGACGATCGAGCTGCTGGGCAAGGCGCGGAGCGAGGTGGAGCTCGCCAGGGCGGTGGCGCTGGGAACCATTGCCGCCGCCGCGGCCAGGACCAGGACCAGGATCAGCTTTTTCATCGGGACCGCCACATTTTCACTCATGGAGCACAAGATTCAGCCGTCCTGATTGCGATCGATGACGTGCAATGGGTGGATGCACCTTCACTGACAAGCTGCCAGAGGTCAAGCGAGCGGCGCGTCGGCGGGCGCCGCTCGCTTCGAAATGATCGGTGCAGACTGAGGTCGAGGCGGCCGACTACGCCTGCGGCCGCGCTGATGCCTCGAGGCCGAGGGCCACGAGCAAACTATGTCGACTCGGTTCAACCAACACCCGACCGTCGGGCAGAAGGATCGTTGGAACCGCGTTGTAACCGCCGTTGATCGCGAGCACCGTCGCTACGGCATCAGGGTCGCGGTCGATGTCGATCTCCTCGTAGTCGACGCCGGCTCGGTCCAGCACCGCTTTTGCCATCGTGCAATCGCCGCACGAGGTGGTCGTGTAGATCTTCAACCGTCTATTGGACATCTGGTTCGGACCTCGGTGATTCAAGGTTGCTGGCACTGGGCCCCGCGGACCCGGACGTACCGGGTCCGCGGGTAACCCAGATGCCGAAGGGGATGGGTTTGGCTACCTCGGGGGGAACTGTGAGTTCGGGACGGGGGCGGCGAGGTTAGTGGTCGGAGCCTGGTTGGTGAACCCGAGGACCGCGCAGTTGATGACGATGCCGACGCTCCCGTACGGGGCGCCGCCGGGGCCAGTGATGAGGTCGGGGCGAGTCGCGGCGAGGTTGAAAACGACGTTCTCGTCGATCTGCCTCTTGTCGAGGCCCTCATCGATCGCCTTCTGCGTCCACTGACCGAGCTGTGCGTCCCAGAGCGGGCTGTACGCATCCGCGTGACGTGGATCCTTGAGGGTTGGAAAGTCGCCGAACACGTTCAGCAGATCGCCGCCATTGCGCAGCGCGTTGATCAACGCGGTGTTGCTGGCAGAGGCGTCCTCTGCGGCGTGGCCGTCGAGCACGATGTTCTGGAAGCCTTGCGCCTGCGGGTTGTCGGCTCCGGTCTGGCCGTTGATGAAGCCGAAAAGACGCTCGCGAGCCGAACCGAGGAAGTCGTCACCGCCGTTGTAGGCGGCGTTGGCGAGGGCAGGTACGTATACCGAGCGCTCCAGGACCGCGGCCAGGGGGTCGTCGGTCTCAGTGCTGAGGTACAGGATCGGCTGACCGGCGTCGAAGCCCTTCACGACAAGCAAGTCGACCCAGGAGTCGAGGTACTGGCCGGGAGGCGGCGGGGGAGCGATGTGAATCCCGAGCACCCGGTCTGCGGTGTTGGTGTGGGTCGTCACGTCAAACGGTCCATCTCCGGTGGCGACGATTGGCGCGTTATAGACGACAGTGCTGCCGGCGATCCGGATGAATGGGCTGTAGCCCGGGCCGGCAACTCCGCCGGGCGAGAAGCTTGCCGGGGGGAACCCGTTTGGTCCCGGGACGAGGGTCCGCGTCGGGGTGAAGTCGGGCTCGCCCTGGAAGTGGACCACCGCGGGCCCGAACTTGTTGGCATCGGGCGACGGGGAATCCAGCGTGACCGTCTGCACGCAGGCGGCACATGAGACCGCGATGTTGGCGAGCTTGGGGGCATAGTTCAGGCCGCTGTTCTTGGCAAGCCCAAGATCAGACGCCTCGGTCAGGATGAACCAGACCGTGTGGCCGTTGGCCGTCCCCTTGTACAACGGCAGGCGAACCGTCTCGTGAGTCAGATCGACCTGGAGCGCGCTTTCCAGGACCAGCTTGTCCTGCGGCAGCAGGCCGGAGAGCTGCCCAAGCCCCTTTGCCGCGCCAAGCTTGCCATCGTCAGCCTTGGCCGGCGAGGGTCCATACCAGGCGATTCCCACCAGGACGACTGCAAGCGTGAGGAAGATCGCTGCCAGCCACCTGGTGCTGCGACTGAGCGTCAGAGCTCGCATGTCTGGTTCCTCCCTCGACATCCAAGCGAACAAAGGCCGTCGTTTCGCATCTACACACTCCTTGTTTCTTGACCCGTCGGTGACGTGTCGGATGGAGGTGTAGTCCCGGGCTTGCGCCGAACGTTACAGCCCTGTCTAAGAATCTCTCCAGCGACGGAACGCGCTCAACAGTGAGTCGACGGTCGCGGGCTCGAGTGACTGGGGGGTCAGCCTCCCGGTCAGGCGAACCACGGCCCTCATCTGTTCGAGGTGCTCCTGGCAGGCGGAGCAGGATGCGAGATGAGCCTCGAAACGACCACGGTCGACTTCAGGGAGCCTTGCCTCCAGGTAGTCGGTGATCACCTCCACCAGCTCCTGGCATGCCATCTCTTTGCGAGTGTCATCGTTCATCGGTGCTTGAGCATCAGTATCAAAGGTTCCTGGTGCGTTACGCATTTTCAGCGAAATACACCTCGAGAGCTCCTCGCAGGCGGCTGCGACCGCGGTGCAGCAGAACGCGCTGATTGGCCTCGCTCAAACCGAGCACCTCGCAAACGTCGGACGCCGGCCACCCGTGCACATCGCGAAGCGCCACCACCACGCGCTGCGCCGGCGGCAAGCTTTCCAGTCCACGCCGCAGGACCTCCATCGTCTCGCGGCCGACGACAGCGTCTTCGGCTGACGCCGACCAATGCTCGGGGGGACTTGCCCAATGACCGGGCCAGGTGGAGTGGGAGGCGGGCAGGAATCGCGCAGGGTCGACGGCGGGCTGGTCGGTCTCCAGGGGATCTTCCAGCTCGGAGAAGTTGATCGTTCGCCTTTCGCGAATTGCGCGCGTCTTGGCGCGGTTCGTCAGGATCCTGAAGATCCAGGTCTTGACGCTCGAGCGTCCCTCAAAGCGATCGATCCCATTCAGGACGGCGAGCCACGTGTCTTGAACCACCTCGTCGGCCACCGCGTCGCTTGGCACGAAGGCGATGGCAACTCGCTTGAGTGATGCGCTGTACGTGTGAACGAGGCACGAGAACGCGGCTTCGTCGCCGCCTCGCAAGCGGGCGATGAGGTCCGCCTCCATAGAGCGCATCTCCGCCGCCGGCGCCATGCATAAACGTACGAGTCAGCGTTACATACGCATGGCGGACACGATTGTTACTTCGCGACCTCTGTCGGAAGCCGTACACCGGTCAACTCTTCACAGGCCGCCAGAAACGCTTCCTGGATGCTGACGTCCGATGCCGCGGGATGGGCGCGTTGAGCTCGCTTGCGATAGAAATACCGGCCGCTCACTTTCGCGCCAGGGTCCTCGCTGACGGCCAGCCACACCTGGGTCGCGGCGCCTTGCTCCAGGTCGCCGGGCGCGGACGCGCCGCCCATCTTCGTGGGAGCCCATCCTGGATCAACCGCGTTCGAGAGGACATGCGGCCAGAGGCGGGCGACGGCGAAGGCCAGCACGACATCGAACAGTTTTGAGTTCGCGTACGCCTGAAATCCGTTGAAGCGCCGTTGGCGCCACTGCAGGTCGCGTAGGTCCGAGTCGCCTCCCTGGTGCAGGCCCGACGTCAGATAGATCAGCCGCCGAGGTCTTTCGATGAGCGCGGTCAACAGATAGGGCGCCAGGGCGTTGACGGCGAACACGTCGTCGAGCCCGTCCACCGTCTCGCGGCTCGCTGCACCTGGACGGTAGACGCCGGCGTTGTGGATGACCGCATGGAACGGTCCGGCCGCGTTTGCCTGAGCAGCCAGCTCGCGCGTCTGTTGGATGCTGGCTAGATCACCCTCGAGCGCCGTTCGAGCGCCCGGCACGGCTCGCAACGCTTGTTGGGCCCGATCGCGGTTGCGCCCATGCAGGACGACTTCATGGCCGAGCGCGACAAGGCGCCGGGCGGCCAGCTGTCCGAGTCCATCAGCCGAGCCGGTGATAAAGATGCGGGCCACCGCCGTCCTCGCCGCTCGCTACCCGGTTCGCTCGAGGATCATGACCGGAATCTTCCGGGAGGTCTGCCGCTCGTATTCCCCGAACCCGGGCGCGATGGCGACCCGCTCGGCATACAAGCGGTCCCGTTCATCGCCTTCCGCCTCGCTCGCCCTGACCTCGAACACCTCCGTGCCCATCTCCGTCCCCACCTCAACCCTCGCCACGGGATGCGCCTTGAGGTTGTTGTACCAATCGGGGTTCTCAGGCGCTCCGCCCTTCGATGCGACGACGATGTACCGCTCACCGTCGCGGTGGTACATCACCGGCGTGATGCGGTCATTTCCGCTGCGCGCCCCCACCGTAGTGAGCAACATGAGCTGGTCCCCGAAAGGTCCGACTCCCTTTCCAGCCTTCGCATGGAACTCGTTGATGGTCGCGTCGTTCCAGCTCGCCATCTTTACCTCCTTATCTTTCTATAGAGACAGGAACGGGGTGAAAAGGCGGACCCCGCTGCCAACCAACTTCGCCCGGAGGTCGTCGCTCGGCTGACCAAGGAGCTCACTGGATACCAATCCCGGGATCGCCCTCCCCAAGTCGCCAAGGTGCCCGGCGTGCTCGACCAGCGCTTCAGAGTCCCGGTACCGCTCGAGGACGATGCCTTCCGACTGGTCATCGTTGAAGTAGATCTCGTACTGCACGGTCCCGGTGTCCTTGCTCCGCACGATCTCCATGAGTTGAGCGGACAAGCGCTTGAACTGCTCGAGCTCGCCCTCGCGGAACTTGAACCGACCGATACCCTGGATCTCCCGCACTGCGCTCCTGTTCATGATTGCGTTCTCCCTCTCTCCTGCGCTCATGGGTGAACGTAGGAGGCGAAGCCGAGGTCCAGACGGATCGACTCCATGACCCAGAAAACCGTGCTAGAGGTGTAGACGTCGGCCGCGGCGAGCACGCCCTTGTACTTCTCGATGACCGGTGCGGCGCCGGCTTCAGTCCAGGCGTCGAAGAGAGCACTCACCGCAGCCCAGGGGTTGTCGTAGTACTTCTGAAAGAACGGTGTGGGGTCGACGCTGACCAGCGCCTTCCTGACACTGGCGTCGATGTCGGCCATGTACTGCTGGTGCAGGGTGATGTCGTCGCGCGTGCCGAGCCTGCCGACGTGGCCCCCGATGAAGTGCTTCCACGGGTAATCGAGCGCGATGGCGGGGGCCGCGATGTAACCAGGGATGTCTTCGGAGAGGTTGGACATGGAGATGGGCGCCCATCCAGGGTTGACGATGTCGATCAGCATCAGAGTGTCGTGGTCCGGAAAGTGGATGTAGATGTTGTCCGGCGAGTGATTCGGCCCGCGCCACTCGAGCTCGATGCGTTCGCCACCGATCTTCAACGTACGGCGGTCGGCGAACGTCTCCTCGGGCACCGGCCTCGCTGGGTCGTTGTCCCGCTCCAGCAGACGCTTGGTCTCCTCGTGTCCGATGCGGATCACGTTCTTGTCGAACAGCGAGGACGCACCGGCGTGGTCGGCGTGGTGGTGAGAGTAGACGAGGTGGGTCACCTTGTTGCTGACACCGTTGGCCGAAGCGATCTCGTCGACCGCTCGCCGGATGTTGCCTCCGATGCTCGGCGGCGCGTCGAAGAGAACCACGCCGTCCTTGGTGGTCAGGAACGCCGACTGGTAGCTGCCGTCGGTGACCCAGTAGAGGTTCCGCTCCACGCGTCCCACGTAGTAGCCCTGTTGGTTCAGTGCGGGGCCGTACGCGGACTGGGGGACCGGCGCGTAGTCCGGCAGATCTGTGGCGCCAGGAGCGCCGGTGGTCGGTGACTGTGATGCCATGGTCGTCCTCCTTGGTTCAGTTATTGCATCTGAGCGTCACACGCCACCTGGTGAGCGGTCATCGCCTGGTTCAGGCGATTGCCTGATCAGGCGGAGGCTGCGGCCAGATCGATCAAGTCAGGCAGTCGCACGGGCAGCCGTGACCAGGTCTCGCCCGCGTCGTCGGTGATCAGCAACGTTCCGCCGCGCAGCCCGGCAAGGAGCCGGCCAGGTTGATCGGGCAGCGTCACAAGCGCGTAGGGCATCCGCCGCAGGTCTGCAGAGTCACCCCAACGGTCGACGGCCTCCCAGCCGTTTCCGCGCGAGCGCAGCAAACGCGCCTGCCCGTCGCCGCCGCCATGGGCGGTGGAAGGGGAGCGGCTGACCGCGACGTACCAGAGGTCGGGGTCGGCGGGGTCGACAGCCTGCGCCCAGGCGTAATGGCGGTCGAGCCCCTGGTGTAGCCGCTCCCATGTGTCCCCGCGGTCGTCCGAGCGGGCGATCCCCTGTCCGGCAGCTTCGTACAGGCGCTCCGGTGCGAGCGTGTGCGTGAGAAGCTGGTGGGCGTCGCTGTAAGCCTGGGGGTTGTGGTCGATCCAGGTCTTGCCGCCATCGCGCGAGCGCATCACCCCGCCCAGCTCGATCCCGACTGCGAGCGACTCCGGATCGGTCGGGTGGAGCGCGATCGTGCGGACGTGGTGCGTCCACGGGCGAGGCGGGAAGGACCAGCTCGAAGCGCTCGGCAGCTCGCGGAGAGCCGGCAGCAGTTGCCAGGTGAGCCCGCCGTCCTCGGACCGATAGAGGTTGCTCGGCTCGGTGCCTGCGTAGACGACCGACACGCCCGAGCGCTCCTGCGACCCAGAGACAGCGACCGAAAGAACTCTGGGCTCATCGATTGACGGCCCGGCCTCACGCCAGCTGGCGCCGCCATCGGTACTGAACCAAAGGCCCCTGTCCATCGTCCCCACATACAGGCGTAATGGATCGCGGGGATCGATCGCGATGCAGCGGACCTGATAGCCCTCGAGCGCGAATTCGGGCTTGGGGTCGCCCAGCCTGAACCGTGCCACCGCATCGCCGGTCACGGTAAAGATCCGAACCGGGCTATCCATCGACGTTCGCTCGCGCATGGTCAGGGCTCCTCGTCTGATTCACGGGATTGTGGACTCGTCCGGACCTGTCGGACTTCCAGCAGCTCGAGGCCGAGCCGTTCGATCTGCACGAGAACGCCGAACAAGGCGGACCGATCTTCAAGCCAACCGGTGAGCACGGTGTCGCCACGCATCATCTGGTACGCCATCGAAGGAAAAGCAGACAAGGCGGTGGCTCCGAGCCGACCCTTGATCCGGATCGCGTACAAGCTCCCTCGGGTGGCCACGCCCTGATCGTGCCGCCTGACCGAGTGAGCCGGCTACGCCGGAATCCGGTGATTGCCCCTCTCGCGTTCGGGTTATTTCGGCAGTGTGCCCGAAAGCCGCGTTGAGAGGAGACCCAGCTCGCGAGCGCGCTGGACGGCCGAAGAGCGGTCGTGCGCACCGAGCTTGGAGTAGACGTTGCGCATGTGCGTATTGACCGTGTTGATCGAGACGTACAGTGCTCGCGCGATCTCCGGTCGCGTCAGGTTTGTCGGCAGATGCCGCAGTACGCGGAGTTCGCTCGGGCTGAGCTCTTCCGGTTGCGGTAGAGCCCCCGCGTTGATGCGTTGCGGGGCTGCGCCTCGCAGTAGGTCGACGACATCGGCGAGCAGCGCGCTGTGCGCAGTTTGGTGACGTGGAAGGGCGTCGAGCAGCTCGCCGGCGTTGTACATGGCAAACGGAAAGATCAGCCGATCTGGTTCAGCAGCAGCGAGCGCGGCCTCGGCTGCAGCGGCGGCGGCGTTCCGATCACCCAGTGCCAGGTGCGCGAGGCCGGCGAGCACATGCGCTTCAACGACTGTAAACGCGGGGTCGGCCGGGCGCGTGATGTCGCGAACTTCTCGGAGTACATCCAACGCCGCAGCGGGGTCCCCGTCCGCCATGCAGATCACTGCACGCGCGTTGCAAACGGCACCCATTTGCTCGGGTCCGGCGGAGAATCCGCTGAGCGATGTGCGCGCCTCATCCGGCATCCCAAGACGAGCTTGCGTGGCCGCGAGCCATGCGGTAATCCGAGGGGCGAGAGCGTGGACCCCTGTGAGTAGCGACTGCGCTTGCGATGCCGCCGCGAATTCGTCGAGCGCCGCTTGATGCTGCCCGCGACCGGCGTGCAACATGCCCATCGCCACGCGCAGAAGCACCGCGACGGCCGGGTCAACGTGTGCCTCGGCGACCTCCCAGGCGCGGCGTAACCACCGCTCTGCCTCGTCGAACTCGCCCATCCAGATCGCCAGGCTGCCGACCGCCCCAAGCGCGGGCGCGAGTACCGGCCGATCTTCCAAGCCATGACGCTCGGCCAGGGCTACCGCCTGCCGGCCGCGCTCGCGTGCGGTCGCGACCGAGACCAGCTTTGACGAGAAACCAAGATGAGCGCGACACGCGACCTCCAGGTAGGGTCGGCCGATCGTCTGGGCGAGCGCGGCTCCCTCGGAGAGGTGGCGCTCGGCGTCATCGCGTCGCCCAGACCACGTCTCGACGATCCCGAGATTCATGAGTGCGACTGCGCGCAACTCAGTGCCCAGCCCGATCAGGTCGCTCGACCCATCTGCGGTCGAAGTATCCAGCTCCTTCACTTGCTCGACTACTTCCGCGAACTGGCCGCTACGCCGTGCGAGCGCCAACCGCAGGGACGCATTAGCTACCGCGAGACGACGGCGCCGGGCAGGCGGTGCGCTCGCCACGTGGGATTCAGCAACCACCAGTTGAGCCGATGCGTCGTCCAGGCGTCCCTGCGCCAGCTGAGTGGCCGCGTGAGCCAATGCCAGCTCGGGATTTTCGGCTGCCACGCCTGCGGGGAAGGACCGCAGCAGCACAGCGATGGCTCCCTCCTGCCCGTCGAGCGTCAAGCTGAACAGGTGGTCCGCGAGTAGCCGGGCCGCGTCGGGCCAGTCGCCCGCCGCGAGCGTGTGTCGAATAGCCTCGACGACCTCCCCGTGATCAGCGAACCACGCTCCGGCCTTGCGATGGAGGTCAGGAACCTGGTCGGCCGACCTTCGGCGGAGTTCGAGGCGGAGGAAATCCGCCAGCAGCTGGTGGTAGCGAAACCAGGTGCGCTGCGCGTCCAGCGACACGACGAACGCGTTGGCGTCCTGCAGTTCGAGCAACATCTGTTCCGAGCCCAAGCGGCCCGCCAACAGGTCGGCGAGCTCTCCGTTGAGGCGGTCTACGATCGAGGTTCGCAGCAACATGCTCTGAACCTCGCTCGGCTGGCGCCCGAGCATTTCCGCCATCAGGTACTCGCCAATCGCCCTTTCGGTGCCAGAGAACTCGGCCACGAAACGCTCGGGATCCGCGTGACCGCCTAACGAGATCACCGCCAAGCGAAGGCCCGCGGCCCAACCCTCCGTGCGTTCGTACAACGCGGATACCGCACCGTCGGAAAGGCTGATCCCGGATCCAGCAAACAGTTCGCGCGCCTCGATCACTGTGAACCGCAGGTCGCTGGCCCGTATCTCGGCGACCGCGCCGGCAAGCCGGAGCTGGTGCAGCCTGATCGGCGGATCCCGACGAGACGAGAGCACGACGTGCGCAGACGTTGGCAGGATCGCAAGGAACCTCTCGAGTTGTGTGAGGGCGTCAGCCGAAGTCAGCTCGTGGAGATCGTCGATGATCAGCACGACGGGCTCGTCCTGCTCGGCGACGTCGGACACGATTCTGTCCACCAACTGATCCGCCTCGAGCGCAGCGGGTAACGGGGGATGCGCCTCAGTTTCGATCGAGCCCGCCGAACTACGGATCGCGTCCAGTACGCCGCGCCAGAACCGCTGTGGGTCCTGTTGGTCGCGGTCGACGGAAACAAAGGCGACGCGACGAGGTTTGCTCGAGCGGTCAGTCCACGCCCGTAACAGCGAGGTCTTTCCGCTTCCCGGCGGCGCTGAGATGATCGTGACCCGTCTCGTCACAGCGCGATCCAGGCGTTCGAGGAGGTTTTCCCGGTCGAGCAGGCCCCGGGCCGCAACCGAAATCTCTCCAGAGGTCGGCTGCTCCTTCCGCGGTTTGCGCTGCGTCGTCGCCAAGTTGGTCATCCTGTCCCACGCCGGCCGCTTCGTTGATCTTAGTGCACGATCATTTGGTCGGCGCCTAAGCCCTGAAGCTACCTGGATGCCGGACATTGTCGCCATTTACAGAGCCCGGGCTCGATGCCCGGGCCCTGATCAACCGTCGAGCCGGTCAGCTCGCCTTGTCGGCGAACTCGTTGGTGTACGTCTCGCTCAGGTTGGCTGACTTGCCTTTGTAGCTGGAGACGAATTGCTGCTGGATCTTCTGCACCGTCTCGGCGCCGCCTGCAGGCATCCTGCAGTCGGTCCCGAAAATGGCAAGTTGGTCCTTCAGGTCAGCGACATACGAAGCCTTGTCCCCCGCGAAGTAGTCGGTCGGCATCTGGCTGGCGATCTCATCCGCGGAGTGGGAATGGATGTACTTCAGCGTCTTGACATACGCGTTGACCAGGCGCTGCGCAACGTCCTTGTTCGAGTTCACCCAATCGTTCTTGGCAAAGATGCCGATGAACGGGTAGTCGCCACCAAGCGCCGCCCGCGTCGAGTCCGGGGTCAGGAGGCTGACGAGGATCTTGCCCTTCCCGCTATTCACCAGCCGCGAGATCGTCGGATACGTTGTCATGCCGGCCGCGATCTTCTTCTGCTGGATGGCGGCTATGAAGGTGTCACCGGCGCCGACCGCCACGTAGTGCGCATTGGTCGGGTTAACGCCGGCCGTTCCAAGGATTGCCTGTGTCAGCACGTGCGTGCCTGAACCCAGGTCGGTCACTCCGAGGTTCTTACCAGCGAGATCCTTCACGCTGGTGATGTTGGTCAGGCTTGCGTCGACGACCTCGGCCTCTCCCGGAGCGATGCCAAACTGGCAGATGGTCTCGATCTTCTTGCCCTGCGTGTTGAGCACCATCGGGTGCACGTAAGCGCCGGACCCGGCGTCTACGTTGCCGGCGACGACCTCTTCCTCAGACGCCTGGCCTGAACCTTCGTCGATCAGCGTCACGTCGAGGTTCTCAGCCTTGAAGTAGCCGAGTCGTTGGGCGAGCATGTTGGGGAGATAGATCTGCTTATTCAGCCCACCGACCATGATCTTCAGCGAGACAGCTTGAGAACCCCCACCTCCCGTCGTGGTCGTTCCGCCGCACGCGGCGAGCACGATCAGGCCCGCGATTGCGGCCAACAGCCTTGGACTAGACGATCGCATACGTTTCCTCCTTCAAATCCTCGTCTCGGTGGCGACCGGCGGTCGCCACCGGATGAGCCGGTCCTCAAGCGCTGTGATCAGGGCCTCTGCCACCAGCGCTATGGCAGCAAGCAAAGCCATGCCGGCGAACACGCCGGCGGCGTCGAAGTTGTTCTTGGCCGCATAGATCAGCTCGCCGAGGCCTTGCGTGGCGCCGAACAGCTCGCCGACCACGGCACCGACGAGTGCCAGCCCGAAGCTCGTGTGCAGGCTGGCGATGATCCAGGACAAGGCGGACGGGATGATGATCTCGGTCGTCAGCTGCCGATCTCGAGCACCCAGGATCCGGGCATTTGCGATCAGGTTGCGGTCCACCTCGCGAACGCCCTGGAAGGCGTTGAAGAACACCACGAAGAAGACGAGGATCGCGGCGGTCGCGATTTTGGCTTTGATGTCGAGACCGAGCGAGATCGCGAAGAGCGCGCCGACCACGACGCGCGGGATGGCGTTCGCGGCCTTGATGTAGGGGCCCATCACGTCGGCCAGAAGCCGGCTTCGACCCAGGATGACGCCGAAGATGACTCCGAGGATCGAGCCGACGATGAACCCGCCGGCGGTCTCCTCCATCGTGACGAGGATCTGATCCCAGATCGGCCCGAGGTCCGTTCCCTGAGTGACCCAGAGCCATAGCTTGGCTCCGATCTCAGACGGCTGAGACCAGAAGAACTTGTCGATAACGCCCGCCCGCACACCCAGCTCCCAGCCGCCGAGAATGACCACCGCGACGAGCAGACGCAGCCCCTGAATCGTCAGCAGACGCCGTCTTGCCTCTGCCCGCCGGCGCGAGACCAGATCGACCGCCGGCCGGTGCGCTTGTGCACCCACCACAGTGCTAAGCCGCGCCGATGTGCTTCTGGCGCTCATAGCTGACCAGCACTTCGTCCTTCAGGTCCTTCCAGATCTCTTCGTAGATCTCGATGAAATGCGGCTGAAAGCGGATCTCGGCGACGTTGCGCGGCCGGGGCAGCTGAACCTTGTAATTGCTCTTGACAGTGCCCGGCCCCGCGGTGATCACGAAAACGCGATCGCTGAGGGAGATGGCCTCCTCGAGGTCGTGTGTGACGAAAACGACGGAAGCCGAGCTGGCCGCCCAGAGCCCCAGCAGCTCGTTTTCCATCAACGATCGGGTCTGCACGTCGAGGGCGCTGAAGGGCTCGTCCATGAGCAGGATGCGAGGCTCGTTGATGAGGCACTGCGCAAGCGCGACACGTTTGCGCATGCCACCCGAGAGCTGATATGGATAACGATCTTCGAACCCTGCAAGGCCGACCCGCGAGATCCAGTCCCGGGCCTTGTCGCGCGCGTCACGTGCCGACGAACCATGGTATCGGGGGCCCGCGGCCACGTTCTCGAGCACCGTCTTCCAGGGAAAAACGGCGTCCGCCTGGAACATATAGCCGATTCCGTCGGCGATTCCCTTGACCGGCTCCCCCAGGACGTCGACCCGGCCCTCGCTTGGCGGCTCGAGGCCCGAGATCAAGGCCAGGGTTGTCGACTTGCCACAGCCCGTCGGACCCACGACGGCGCAGAACTCACCTGCTTCGACCGTCATGGTCAGGTCGCGGAGCGCTGTGTAGACCCCTCCCGACGGCGTGAGGAATCGCTTCGTGACGCCGCGAAGCTCGATGGTGGCTTCCATTTCCTACGACTCTGGGCGACGTCGGCCGTAATCGCAATCGATACGGTCGTTGTGAACGTTTTGGTCGTTTTGGTCGCGGGACGGGCGGTCCGGGACGTACTACGATCACGAAAGTCGGTGAAAACGAGGCTCCCGCTCGCCTACCAGATCCTGGGGTTTCAGGTCGCCATCATTCTGCTGTCCGCCTTGATGGGCGCCGCGGCGGCGCTGTGGCAGGCAAGCCAGCAGCTGGATTCGCAGTACGAACAGCGGTCGCTCGCCATCGCGGAGTCGGTCGCCTCGAACAGCGACATCCAGGAGGAGCTGCTGAACGGCGACGCGGGCGGCCTGATCCAGAAGAGCGCCGAGCAAGTCCGGCAGTCCACCGGCGCGAGCTACGTGGTCGTGACCAACCGGGCGGGAATTCGTTATTCACACCCCAACCCGGCCCTGATCGGGCAGCCGGTCGACGAGAACCCCGGCACGGTGCTCGCCGGACACACGTGGGTTGGCGTCCAGCGCGGCACGCTCGGAATTTCGGCTCGCGGCAAAGCCCCGATCTTCTATCAAGGACATGTGATTGGAATGGTTTCCGTCGGCTTTCTTGAAACTGCCGTCTTCACCCAGCTGCTGGCGGAGCTGCCGGGTTTCGCGCTGACCGTCCTGCTGGCGCTGGGCCTCGGTGTCATCGGATCGATGCTCCTCGCGTCGCGGCTGAAGCGGCAGACGTTTGGCCTCGAACCATTCGAGATCGCCGGTCTTCTTGAAGAGAGAGAGGCGAGCATCCAGGGCATTCACGAGGGCGCGATCGCAACCGACCGGAACGGCATCATCACTCTCGTAAACGAGGAGGGCCGCCGGTTGCTCGGGCTCCCCGCCGACTGTGTTGGCCGCAAGGTCTCGCAGGTCCTCCCGCAAGGACGTCTGTTGAGGTTCCTGTCCGGTGGACTCAAGGACGAGGACGAGGTGCTGCTGGCCGGCGACCGCGTGCTGCTCGCGAGCCGCCGCGCAATTCGGGTGCGCGGGCAGGAGATCGGACACGTGGCCACTGTCCGTGACTCAACCGAGATCACCGGTCTCGCCCGCGGCCTTGGCGTCGACAGCCTGACCGACGCGCTGCGTGCGCAGGCGCATGAATTCGCAAACCGGCTTCACACCATCGCCGGCTTAGTGCAGCTTGGCCGCGTCGAAGACGCGATGAAGCTCATCGCGCAGACCTCAGGCGTGCACCAGGAGCTGACCGAGTCGCTGCTCGAGCGCGTCGGCGATCCCGTGCTAGGCGCATTGCTCCTTGCCAAAGCGGCGATTGCCTCAGAGCGCGGAATCGAGCTACGGGTCAGCGACGACACGATGATGACTCGCAGCTCGCTCGACGGCGAGCATCTGATCACGCTTCTCGGCAACCTGATCGACAACGCACTCGACGCCGCAGCGTCGTCCGCCGGCGACGGCTGGGTCAGCGTCTCCGTCTCTGACCAGGCCGATGACCTCGTGATGAAGGTGCACGACTCCGGGCCCGGCGTTCCGGTGGACACCGACGGACAGATCTTCCAGGAAGGCTTCAGCACCAAGTCAGGACCAGGACAGAGGCGCCGTGGCTTTGGCCTCGCCCTGGTCCGGCAGATTGCGCGGAGAAACGGCGGTGACGTGACGGTCGTCAACGAGGGTGGCGCGCTCTTCACGGTGCGCATTCCGACGAGAGTCACGGCGCGCCGATGATTCGCACGCTCGTCGTCGACGATGACTATCGCGTCGCCGATCTGCACTGCGCTTATGTCGAGCGTGTGCAGGGTTTCACGGTCGTGGGCCGGGCGCATTCAGGTGCCACAGCACTCCAGTCCGTCGACCAACTCCTACCGGACCTGGTCCTGCTGGACATCTATCTCCCGGACATGTCGGGCCTTGAGGTGCTGCAGCGGCTGCGTGAGGATGACCACCCGGCTGTCGACGTGGTCGCGATCACCGCGGCACGGGAGATCGACAGTCTGCGCGCGGCGATGCGGGGCGGGGTAGTGCACTACCTCATAAAGCCGTTCCTTTTTCCTGCCTTCGAGGAGAAGCTCCTTTCCTACGCGGCGGCGCACGAGCGCATGGCGCGGATCGGAAAGGCCGAGCAGGGAGACGTCGACCGCATCTTCGGCGCTCTCCGCTCGGCGCGAACCGAATCGCTGCCCAAGGGCCTTTCTGATTCCACTCTCGACCTGATCATCCAGGTGCTCGGCAAGTCGCAATCAGGGCTGGCGGCGGCGGCGGTTGCGGAGGCGGCCGGCGTTAGCCGCGTCACTGCACGGCGGTATCTCGACCACCTGTGCCAGCTCGGCCGCGCGGAAGTCGCCATGCGATACGGCGGACCCGGCCGCCCAGAGCACAGGTATCAGCTCGTGTCTGTGTCGGGCGTTCCCTAACCTCTCAGCTGCAATGCGCGACTTGATGGCTACAACCGCTGCCTCGATTGCTCTGCTGATGGCGACGCTTGGATGCGGTACCGCCGGCAGCTCGACCACGCCATCGGCTGATGTAGCTTTCTACGGCGGCGGCGTCCAGGTCGCCCCGCTGGCTGGTCAATCGACGCTGGCGGTGACGAAGATCGACGAGATCAAGCGTGTGCCCGGCGTAAAGGCCGCGTTCCCCACGTACCGCTTCGACGCGGTAACGGGCGCGGTCGAACCGGCCGGTGTCGCGGTGTCTGACTTGATCGTCGCAAGCGATCCGACCGAAGCGGCATGGAGCAGCCTCAAGACCACATACGCACAGGGCCACGCGATCGACGCCGACTCGAGCGCCCAGGTCGTGCTCGGCTCGACGATCGCAAGAAAGCTCGATAAGAAGACTGGTGATACCGTGGCCCTTCCCGTCCACCCGACCGATGGCGCCACGAGCCACTCCTTCAACGTGGTGGGCATTCTCGATGCGACAGGCACTGCTCCTGACCGCTTTGCTTACGTCAACATCACGGACGGCCAGATGCTGCTCAAGGACGCCTTGCCTGCCGGCCAACGCGACAATGTCGACGTCACGAGCATCGCAACCGCCATCGACGTGTACGCCAGGGCCGGCACCACGATCGCCGACCTGGACAAGATCGCAGACCAGATCAACAGGCAGGTCCAGGGTGTAAAAGCAATCAAGCCAAGCCAGTTGGTCGACGCTCTCCGGCGAAGGTGAAGTTCAATGTCGGATTGAGCCGCCGCGTGAAATACGCAACGCGAGTCACCCTTGACGGCGTCCATAAGGGAACGGCCCAAACGGGGAAGCTCTCAGATGTTCACTTCCGGCGCCTCGACGAGGTGAGGTCGAACATGCGATCCGGCCCAGATGGCGGCGGCCTGGACACGGCGATTGTCGTGCTTCGAATCTGGCAGCTCGAGCTTGCCAAAGACAGATCTGAGATGGGCGTCGATAGTGCGTTCCGAAAGCACGAGTTCAGCCGCTATTCCCGCGTTGCTCAGCCCGGCCGCTAGCAACCCCAAGACTTCCCTTTCGCGCGTGGACAGCGCTGACAGCCGCGGTGGCTCGCGTTGAACTTGATGGCTGGCGCGGTCTGATGTGGTCTCAGATCGTTGGGGGTAAGTGGCCTCGCCGACCACGGCCGCAAGGACACGAGCTGCGATCGGCCGCAGCGCAAGCGCCACGACAAGCACAGAGACCGCGATGGCAAGCGTGGTCCCAATCCCATGGCCGAGGCTGACGAAGAGTCCGGCACAGATGGCGATCATCGCCGTCATCAGTCCAAGAACAAGCGACCCGGCGCGCGCCAGCACGCCGGTGCTGGCGGTGTAGGGGGCTGCGCGTCCACGAATCGCCAGTCCGTACCCGACCGCGGTCAGAGGCCACGCTGCTCCAAGGCCGACGAGCAGGATGACCGCGCCACCGTCACGGCTGAATCCGCTTGCTTCGACAGCGAAACCGAGCAGGGTGCACAGCAATATCTGGCAAACAGGCACAAAGGACGCGACCGCGGCGGTGGCGAGGCGTCCCGGATCAGCACGCGCGTCACTGCGTCGAGACCAGATCAGCAGCACCGGAGGGATCAGCAGGGTCGTCAGCCACACGAAGTTCAAGGACCTGGCCGCGGTCAGAATAGGACCGGGCAGGTCAAAGATCGGTGACATGCCTTCGAAGGGAGGCCCCGGCTGTGCGAGCGTGAACATTGCCACGAAGAGAATCCCCGCAAGCGCGACCGAGACCAGCACCGGCCAGCTCATTGCGCGGCCTGCTAGCAGGCTGCGCCGGGCAATCAATCCGGCTACCACAAACAAGGTCAGCGGTGGGATGTGTCCACCGACCGCCAGCCTGACTACAGCGCTCGGATGCGTAAGGCCGGCGAGACCCAGCACGATGAGATAGGCCGCGAGCGCCCACGCGGCCAGCACGATCGTGATGCCGACAGCGCGATCGTTCCGCCAGGTCGCGTGGCCGACCGCCGCCGTGGCCAGAGCGCCAACGCCGAGCGACGCGACCACCACCGGGTCAGTCCCAAAGTAAGGCGGGCCTATGACTCGCGCTGCGAACGCAGTCAAGGCGCTGACGAGAACCACGAAGCCGAGCGGCAGCAGGCCCACGACCGCTCGCGCCTTCACACCCACGCGCAGATTGTCCCAGAGAAGCGACCGGTGAGAAATGGTTCTTGACGGTAGGCGTACGCCGCCCTCAATCAGCTCCATGACGGCGCTCCCCGCTCGTTCAGCCTGAGGTAGGGGCTTGCCCAGCCGCGACCCTTGGCGACCGACGGAGGAGTCGCTGGCCGGCCGCAGTGACCGTCAGCACGATGAGCAGCAGCTCGCTCGTCATGATCGGGAACAGCGCGAATTTCGCGAAGAACATGTGAGGGTTCTCGGAAAAGAGCGAGACGGGTGCGCTGAAGAAGCCCCGCTGCACCACCGACACCAGCTCGCCGGCGTGGCCGAAAAGAGCGGAGGTCTGGCAGAGGAGCATCAAAGCCACGATCACGCGCAGGGCGAGGTTCGAGGGCTCACGGACGAACCGCCAGAGCGCCCACCACCCGGCGGCCAGGATCGGCAAATAGATGAGGTGGAACACGGCATGGCCCCACAGCGCCGTGTGAGGCACGACGATCCCGGAGAGGAACGTGAATGGCAAGATCGCAAACGGCACGAAGATGAGCAACCAGAGACGAACGATTGAACGGAGCATGGGCCACCTCCTGAATTTCCGGACCTGACCTCAACCTTGGGGTCGCGTGTGTCCGCCCGCATCGGTGAAAGGGCCTAATTTCGGCGTTTCACTGCAGATCAGTCCGGGAGTCTCGTCAAGTGACCCGAGGTTCGACAGTGTCGAAAGGATCGGTCGCTGCACTTGACAACCACACCCCGCGTTACAACCTGAGCCTCGCTTGTAACGGCGATTCGTAGTTTGCTTGCGAAACAACAGCCAATTTCGCAGGAGCACTCGCATGCATTCAAGACTCTTTCTGACGGGCGGCCTAGTGGCCGCCGCATTCATCGCGGCGGCATGCTCGCCGACCACGGGCTCAACAAACCCTTATGGCGCCCCACCGCCAAGCGCCGCCCCGAGTGCGGCGCCCGTTGTTGTCCCTAGTCCCCCGCCAGCCGCGCCGGCCGCTACAGGCACGGCGATCAACATTGGCAGCACAAAGCTGGGCCAGGTTCTCGTCGACTCCAACGGGCTCACTGTGTATCTCTTCCTCGGCGACAAGGGCACCGCGTCGAGCTGCAACAGCACCAGCTGCATGCAGTACTGGCCGCCGGTCCTCACCACCGGCGCTCCACAAGCCGGGACAGGCGTGACTGCTTCATTGCTCAGCACGACCGCGCGCGCCGATGGAACCACCCAGGTCACATACGCCGGCCACCCGCTCTACCGGTTCATCAACGACAAGGCTGCCGGAGAAGCCACCGGTCAGGGTGTGAACGCATTCGGCGCCCCCTGGTACGTCGTGTCGCCCTCAGGGGCGCCGATCGGATAACTGATGCGGCGGCTGCAGACCCAGCTGGTGATGCGCCAGTATCGGAGCTTCATCCGGTAGCACGTGACCTTGCTGATTGCGGCAATGGCGATGGTCATCGGCGTGGCAACAGGGCCTGTGCTGTGGCCGCTGGCGGACCCGATTCCGCACGTCTTCGATGTGGCCGGGCCTCGCTTCGATGGACGGCTTGTAGTTGCGGCCGGCGGAAAGCTGTTCCTCATGGATCAGGCCACCGGCGCCCTGGATCGCTTTGCCGGCGGCCCTGGTGGTTACCCCGGCGCCGGTGGCGAGGAGCCGTACATCGCGGTCGTTCCCGCTGCGGTCGCGGGGCATACCACCTTCCGTGCCGATGACGTGTTCGTCCTGCAGCTCAAGCCCACCGGGGGCATCCTCAGGATCGATTCGGATGGGATCGCCCACTCGTTCGCGAACGTAGCCGGTGTCGATTTGATGAACGGCATCACGTTCGACGAGACCGGCGCTTTCGGCTATCGCCTGCTGGTGACGGGCGGGCATGCCCATCACACCACGGTCGCCGCAATCGACGGCGGCGGCCAGGTGACCGTGATCACGGCGCAGGCGCCGACCGTCGAGGGAGGCCTGGCCGTGGCCCCATCCACCTTTGGCAAGTTCGCCGGCGACCTGATCGCGCCCGATGAGCTGTCCGGCAAGATCTATGCGATCGCACCGGACGGCAGCTCGCAGCTGGTCGCAGCACCCGACCTGGCACACGGCGGGGATGTCGGGGTAGAGGCGGCGGGTTTTGTTCCCGACATCGAGCTGGCGCGGGTGACAGTTTATTTCGCCGATCGCGCGACGCCTGGCAACCTGCATCCCGGGACAGACAACCTTCTGGCCTTGAGCGGAGCCGAGCTGGCGCGGGGCGGGGGCGCGGCGGGCGACCTGCTGGTCGGGACTGAGGGCGGCGCCGGTTTGGTGGCCGTGCGGTGTGGCCTCACGTCATGCCTGGTGATGTCGATCATCGCCGACAACGGGACGAGCCATGGCGAAGGCCATATCGTCGTGGCCATCGGAACCCCGAGCGCAGCGTTTGGGCCGGCACCAGCGGCGGTCCGCTCATCGACGCCTCCGACACCGGCCGCTCTCGTGGTGGGATCTGTCGCGGCGGGGCTGATCGTGGTTCTGGCGCTTGCGCTCGCTGTGACGATGCGCCGCAGGAGAGCTGTGTCAGCCTGAATCGCATCGAACCACTCGCGCGCCTTCTCGTGATCCTCAAGTCTGGCCTTCGGAGAGCTGTATCCCGCCCTCCGTCGAATTGCGGTCAGGTGGCCCGTAAGGCTGAGTAGCGAGAGAATACTGGCCGTGACGGCCAGCACTCCTGAGATCTGGACGGCGGCCCGACGTGATCTGGCGATGTTCTTCGGCTTCATCGAGGGTGCCGAGGTCGTGCTGCGGGGCAGCGCTATGGTCGGCCTCACTGGCGGTCCCACCGCCGACTTCAACATGGCGCTGTTCGGCGATGATCCCGAGGACGCTGCCGTCTTCGATGAGTTCGTATCGAGGGCCGGATCCATCGGCGTGCCGGCGATTGCCATGCTTTCGGGTGCGGCCAGCATCGGTTCACAGGCCAGGGCCAGAGGGTTGGTCGAGGCAGGCACCGCGCCTCTGATGGCCAGGTCGGGGCCTGTGCCGGACGCCCGCGAATCGGATTTTGTCTGCCAACGGATCGGCGCCGTGCATGAAATGCCGGCGTTCAGTGAGCTCGTCGCCTCCGCCTTTGCCCTCGATCGAGCATGGGTTGATCGCACATTCGCATCCGCAGCGCTGCTCGACGCGCCGGCGTTGGGGTTCTATGTCGCCTATCGCGGCGATGTGCCGATGAGCGGCGTCACCACCACCGGGGCGGGCAGGTTGGTCGGAATCTGGTCGATGAGCACGCCGCCCGACAAGCAGCGGCAAGGCGCCGGGCAGGCGGTTCTACTCGCGGCCATGCGGGACCACGTCAAACGCGGAGCTCAGACCTTCTATCTGGTCGCCACGCCGGCGGGCAAACCGCTGTATGACAGGCTTGGGTTCGAGACCATCGATCAGCTGTCGATCTGGCTGGCTGGGGAGTCCTCGCAATTCCCAGCGCACTGAAGACAGGGACGCGGGAGCAGCGTGCGCCACGCCTGAGTACCGCTCCGGGCAGTCGCTGGTGATTCCTGCAGCCGAGAATCCTTCAAGTCGGCAAAGACAGGCACCCGTGGGTAGGGGTAGCGCAACGCCGTTACAGGAAGATTGCTCCATTTAAGATCTCGGTCGAATGGCGGACGAGATATACGCCAACCGGCAGCGACTATTGGGTATGGTCAACGGCTTCATGCTCTCCCAAGCGCTGTATGCCTTCACGGTCCTCGGTCTCCCAGAGCTGATCGGCGACGGCCGGCGGGTGGCTGCCGACCTTGCGGCCGGGGCGAAGGCCGACCCGGCCGCCACCAACCGCCTGCTGCGAGCGCTGGCCGCGGCCGGCGTGCTCGACGAGGATGAGCAGGGCGGCTTCGCGCTGACGCCACTTGGCGATGGCCTCCGCGAACATGCGCCCGGCTCGCTGGCCGGCTGGACCGCGCTGGTCGGCAGTGAGAACTTCTGGGCCAACTGGGGTGGGCTGACGGATAGCGTCCGCACCGGCAAGACCGGGTGGCGGCTGCGCCTGGACGTGGATGCGTGGGACTATCGCGCACTGCACCCCGACGAGAATCGGCGATTCGACAGGGCCATGGTCAGCATCACCGGCACCTCGGCCGGCTCGGTTGCCGAGGACTACGACTTCTCGCCTTTCGGCACGATCGTCGATGTGGGCGGCGGCCGGGGGACGCTCATCGCCCAGGTCCTGAGCCGCAACTCCGCTGCCAGCGGCGTCCTCTTCGATCGGCCCCACGTTGTCGAGGGCGCGGCGCCGTTGCTTAAGGCCCATGGCGTGTTCGAGCGTTGTCAGGTCGTCGGAGGCAGCTTCTTCGAATCCGTTCCCGAGGGCGGCGACGCCTACGTCCTCAAGTCGGTCCTGCACGATTGGTTAGACCCGGAGGCGGTGCGGATCCTGGAGACGGTCCGAGCCGCGACGCAACCAGGAGCGGTGCTGCTGGTCGTGGAACGGGTCCTGGAGCCGCCGAACCATGGGCTCTCCGGCAAGCTGGGCGACCTCAACATGCTGGTTAACCCCGGCGGCATCGAAAGGGCGCGTGAGGAGTGGGATAGGCTCCTGGCCGCCGGCGGGTTTGGGCTGGTGGAGGTCCATCCAACCCGCGGCCTGTTCAGCGTGCTGGAAGCGACGCCGTCTTAAGCTGCCAAGGCGCTGCGCTGGCGCTCCCCGCGTCTCCACTTACGGGCGGCCCTCGTTGCTAGCTTTCGAATTCGGAGCCCCTCAGGCTAGATAGCGGGCGGCAGCCCACATATCGTCGGAGTCGGGGTACTCGACCTCTTGTGCCCCAAAACGGAGTTCCCAGCGCCTGCTGAACACGAAACGACACGTCAGAGGCGTTCGATCGTTGCGAGCCAGGCCTGGGCGCCGTTGTCGTCGATCGTGACAGCGAACAACGCCGGCTCTATCGACTTGATCGACCAACCGTCGACGAAGGCAGCGCGCAGCTCGGCCTGCGACACCCGGCGCGGGCCCCAGTCCCCGGGCTGGCGGTCGCTGAAACACATCATGTAATACATCCCCCCAGGCCGAAGGGCCGACCTCAGGCTGTTGACATAAACCGGGCGCTCCTCGTCGTCGAAGACATGGAACACGCCACTATCGGTGATGACGTCGAACTGCCGCCTCAACCGGTCGAGGTGCAGCACATCCCCGACCTCGAACATCGCGTTGATGCCCCGCTGCTCTGCCTTGGCCCGCGCGCGCTCGATCGCCAGCTCCGCCACGTCCACTCCCATTGCCTGCGCACCGTGGCTCGCCGCCAGCATCACGTGCTCGCCCGTTCCGCAGCCGACGTCCAGCACGCGTCCTTGGAACTTGCCGGCATCCGCTAGCACCACGAAGTTGGGCTGCGGCCGGCCGATGTCCCAGGGCGGCGATCCCTCGTAGACGCTGTTCCAGGAGGGATGTTGAGCCATGGCCTTAGCTTAGTGGCGGAGGGGCTGGTCCCCGTGGACGCGCGTATCTCAAGTCGGCGCCCGCCGCGAACGCGCGCTCGGGGCGGTGGCCCTGGCTCGGCTGGGCACTCTTCTACGCGAGACTAGACGGCGACTCAGTTCGCGCCATCGCCTTCCACAAAGGCGACGCAGTCGATGAGGCTGCGTTGATGTTGAGCGCGCTAGGCTGGGTCCGCGCCGCTTGCCCTGGGTTGCTTAAAGTTTGTGGTGACTTCCCATGTCGAAATTGCGCGTTCATAACTTCGCGATCTCCGTCGACGGCTACGGCGCAGGGCCATTGCAGAGCCTTGACAACCCACTCGGCGTGGGCGGGCCGCGGCTTCACGAGTGGGTCTTTGCGACACGTTACGGCCGTCGCATGATTGGCGAGCAAGGTGGCGAGGAGGGCATTGACGAGCGGTTCATGATCGCCGGCGACACCGGCATCGGCGCCACGATCATGGGGCGCAACATGTTTGGCCCGGTCCGCGGGCCGTGGCCCGACGAGGAATGGAAGGGTTGGTGGGGCGACGACCCGCCGTACCACCACCCGGTATTCGTGCTGACGCGCCATCCACGGCCGCCTTTGGTGATGCAGGGCGGGACGACGTTCAACTTCGTCACCGACGGGATCGAGGCGGCGTTGTCGCGGGCGGTCGAGGCGGCGGGAAGCGCCGACGTCCGCCTGGGGGGCGGCGTGGCGACGATCCAGCAGTACCTGCGCGCCCGTCTCATCGACGAGCTGCACCTGGCAATCGTGCCGATCTTCCTCGGGGGCGGGGAGCGTTTGTTTGACTGTCTGGACGGTGGACCGGTCGGCTACGAGAACGTCGAGATGGTCAGCTCTGCCTCGGTGACGCACGTCCGATTCCTGCGCCGCTAACGGCGATGCGGGGGCCATCGCCTTGGGCCGCCCGGCGATGCATCTGACGGTTCTCCCATTCCGAGCAGGCTTCGCGTCTGAAGGGCGCGCCTCACGGTCCTGGTCCGTGCGTCCGCCCGCTTGGGACACTGCGTGGCCACCGGTCGCTGTCCTGCGATCTCACATTGCCCACGACAATGCCGTCTACGCCGCCTCGGTTTGGTTCTCCGTCGGAAGTTGTGATACGGCTCGGGGAGCCGACTCCAGAGAGACTCGGAAATCGCTGATTTTGAGTACGAAAATGGTCGGGGGCCCGGGATTTGCCCCCGGGGCCTCACGGTCCCGAATCACACGACTTCCCGTCCAGATCTGTCGATTTCTGCCTTCTTCAGTTCGATTCTTCAGATTCGGAGGCCATGCTCGTCCAGATCGGAGTCAATCTTCAGCCGGATTACTACATGAAGAACTACAGAACGCAGGTCGTCCAGACGGCCTATTGCCGAGAGATTCCGCGACCGTGAGGGGCACACAAATACATCTGCGCCGCTGATCATGCTGCTTGTTGAGCCGGTTGGCGCGAATAGTGGCGCAGCAAGCCGCCCAGCCGTGTATGGCAGCACCCCGCCGCCGTAGCGTCGACCGGGTCGGACCTCGTGATCGGCGTCCCGAGATCGAGCCCGCGATGAGGCCTAGCCTCGTTGTAGTGAGCGATCCACTCTTGCATCGCTCGCTCGAGATGCCGACGGCCAAGGATCAGCATCCAGTCGAAACACTCTCTCCGGCCTGACCCGATCTGTCGCTCCATGTATGAGTTCGACGTCGGCGCCGCGATCGGGGTCTTGATCACCTTCATGCGACAACACGGAGGACCGTGTCGCTAGGGCCTGGGTACTTGCCGTGGTGGTCGTGAATCACGACGCGGACACGCGATCCCTCCGGTTGCCAGACCGAGTTCCGACTCTGCTGAGTAACCCATGCGGCATCCGGATTCGACGTCACAGCGAACCATACGACCCGCCTCGTCGCCAGCTCCATATACAAGAGGACGTAGAGCCGGCGCAGGAACACAGTGTCCACGCAGAAGAAGTCGCTGACGACGATTGCCGAGGCCTGGGCTCGCAAGAAGCACTTCCAGCTCAGCCCCGATCGCTTCGGCGGCGGCCCCACCCTCTCCCGCCGAAGCAGATTGCGGATCGCGGTGGCCGATACTCGATGGCCGACTTTCAGAAGCTCGCCGCGAATGCGAACACATCCCCACCGAGGATTCTCCCGAGCCATCCTCAAGATCAGCTCGCGAAGGCTCGCCTCCAGCCGAGGCCGCCCTACCCCTCGCCGCGTTCTGAAGGCCGCCCACTTCCTGCGCACCAGCTCGCGATGCCAGGCCAGCACCGTCTCCCGCTCGACCAACCCGCCCAACGCGGGACGCGAGACCAGGCGGTAGAAGGCAGCCATGAACCATGCGATCGGCCGGCAACAGCTGGGGCCGATTGATCTGGCGGCGCAGAACTCGTAGCTCATGCCGCAGGAGCAGCAGCTCGGCCTCCCGGGTTCCTGGTTCGCAGCCGAACGTCGGCGACGTCCAGAAGGAGACGAAGGCACGAGTAAATCAACGCGAAGACCATCGAAGCGCAGAGATCCTATCGAGCGCTGAACTTCAGTCGAGTAGCCAGCCTCGGATGAATAAGTGTGCCGCACAAGTTGTTGACGTTCGAGATGGGCGAACCGAGCCCGTGCTCATGGACGTAGGCGGGAACTGTGAGCGTTTGGCGAACCTGTCCGCATAATGCGGGCGCGACTGGGTCTGGCTAGACGACTGGCTTTCGCTGCAGGTCGAAGATGTCGACCTGCCGCTGCCCGAGCAGTTCGTCCAGTGCGGCACCGCCCCGCTCCTTGGCGTATTCGTACTCGGAATCGGAGATCGGCACCATCATCACCCACGTCACCAGGCGGTCTGGGAGCTGTATCGATTCCTCGAGCCCATGCCAGAGAAACGGCTCGGCGAACATGACGTGCTTCATGGTGACCGATATGTGATACATCGAAAGTACGTCGGGAAAGATCGCCCCAGGCATGCACGCCCACTTGTCCTTGATCACGCAGAAGGCAGCCGTGCTAACGGCGTTCTGAAACTGTGTCTCCTCGACGGGCGCCGCTCCGGCGATCTCGACTCGGGTCTGGTGCTCCTCCCCGTCGACGTACATCGGCCAGTCCGAGAGGTTGACGGTCGAGTACGAGGTGATCGACTCCTGAGGGACGTCGGTTGCCGCGGCGATGGCAACGCTGTACCGGTTGCCCTCGTCCCAGAAAGCAGTGATCTTCGGCCGCTTGCCGAATGCCTCGACGACATGGCGGGCGACCATCTTGCTCGATTCCGATACTCCGGCCACGGTGCACCGTGGAGTTTAGGGACCGAGGAACGTGCCGGTCGGATCCTCGCCGCTATGGCCGCGGTTGGACGATGGGAGCTCCGGCGCGTAACTGTCCGGGTTGTTGTACGCGTCCAGATACTGGTCGCGGGTCCAGTTGTGCGCTGCGGCGTAGTCCTGGAGCTTGCGGTTCTCGTAGCTGGGCAGGTGGCCCATGTCCCACGGCTTGTTCGCGGACATGAAGCGGCCCGTCACGCGGTCACGCACGCGACCGGTCGACCGCTCGACCCTCGAATTCCAGACCTTGTTGCGGACCCCTGAGCGGAACCCGCTGGGGCGGCGGTACTTGTACCTCATGTTTGCCGCGCAGTTCGCCTCGGCAGCCGCGGCGGCCCCGACCATCTGCGCGGTGACCTCCGCCGCCGTGATGGCCGCTCCGCCCAGGGCGTCCGCGGCGGCGCCCAGGCTGGTTCCCGCGACCGCGTCGACCTGGCCGGAGACGCACTGCGCGGCGTTGGCGTCGTCCATCATCAGCTCGCCGTACTCCTCGGCAGGGCCGAGTCCAAGGACGTCCACCTGGTTGGTCGGGTCGTTGGCGGCGTAGGGGTACGGGTTGACGGACGGGATCGGGTCCTCGCTGAGGAATCGTCCCGTCGTGGGGTCGTAATAGCGGGCGGTGGCGTAGTAGAGGCCGCTCGCCGAGTCGTACTGGTAACCGGTGAAGGTGTCGCGGCTTGGAGTCGCGTTGCCGCTCGAGGGGACGCCGAAGCTGTTGTAGTCGTAGGTCCCCGTGATGTTTCCGGCATTGTCGGTGAGTGCTCTGACGCTGCCCAGGCCGTCGGAGATGTAGTAGGACGGCTGCCCTCCCGCGACGGCCTCGAGCCCGGCCACGTAGCTCGTGGCGAGCTGGTTCTGGCTGTTGTAGTCGCCCGCGACGTTGAGGCCGTCGTAGACGTAGCGCACCTCGGCGCCCTTGTCGACCGAGTCGACGCGCCGGCCCAGCGCGTCATAGCGGTAGCTGCTCGACGTGCCGTCCGGGTAAGAGATGCCGAGGAGCTGGTGATCGCTGTTCCACGTGTAGGTCGTCGGGGGACCGCCTCCGCGGGGAGCTTTCGAGATCAGGTTCCCTTCACCGTCATAGACGTAGTTGAAGGATCCGTCGGAGAGCAGGCGGTCGGCCGCGTCGAACGTCGAGGTCAGTCCGATCGTGCTCCGGTTCCCTGCGGGGTCGTAGCTATAGGCCTCGTTCGCGATGCCGGAGCTGGCCGGATGGCTTGCGGTGAGGAGAATGCCGTTGGCTGCGTAGGTGTAGTTGTGCATGCCCGAGCTGTCGGTGAGCGACGTCCGCTCACCGGTGACCGGGTCGATTCCGTAATCGAACGTCGCGACATTGACTCCACCCCGCGCGACGTCGCGGCCGATCAGATCGCCTGAGGCGTTATAGGTGAACGTGTCACTCACTCCGTTCGGGCGGCTCAGACTCGAGATGTTGCCGTTGACGTCGTACTGGAACGTGAAGGCTGCCTGGCCGCCGTACTGGAGGGAGCTGACGCGGCCGTTCGCGTCGTACGTGTAGCGAATCGGGGCGGCAGAGGGGTCTGAGCTGCCTACGGACGTCAGCTGATTGGCTGCGTTGTAGGTGTACGAGAGAGTGACCAGTGGTTGCCCGCTGGCTGCACTCGAGCAGGGCGTCATGGGGGCGCCGGTGTTGCCGCATGTCGTCTCGGAAAGGGCTCGTCCAGCGTCGTCATAGGTGCGGTCGAAGTGGGTCGAGGCCGTGTCGCCTTCGATCAGCCGGCCCATGGGGTCGTAGCGGTAGTTGACGACGTCGTTGTTGGGCCGCGTCTCGGTAACAAGCTGGCCGTCCGCGTCATAGGCGAACGTAGTCATTGCGCCGTTGCGATCGGTCTGCTGCGAAAGCATGCCGGCAAGGTCGTAGCTGTACAGCACCGAGTGACCGAGCGGATCCTGGACTTGCTTGAGCCGGCCAAGCGTGTCATAGAGATAGTGGGTCTGCTGATGATTCGGGTCGGTGAGCGCCGACATGGTGCCGTCCGGGTTGTAGTCAAAGTTCGTGGTGTTGCCGCTCTGGTCTGTTATCGAGCGCACGAGACCGGCCGCGTCGACGACCCGCGACACGCCCCGGCCCAGGCTGTCCGCGTATGTGACCAGGTGCCCGAGCGAGTCGTATTGGTACGAGACCATGCGGCCGCCCGGGTCGGTGATGGTGTGAAGCTGACCCGACGAGGTGTACGCGAACGCCGTCGGCGATTGGCCCGGCACCTGCGTCGTTAGCACTGCGCCCGTGGTCGCGTCGTAGGTGAGGGTCATCAATACGCTTCCGTCCGGATGGCGAATCAGCCCGGGCTCACCGAGGCTGTTGTAGTTCTCGAACGTCCAGGTTCCACCGGGGGTGCTCATCGACAGGATGTTTCCGTTGCTCGGACCGGCGGTCTCGTCGTAGACAGTGGCGTCCTTGTTGCCGAGTGGGTCGGTCGAGCCGGTCGAACGCCCCACCGAGTCGTAAGTGAAGTGGGTCGTCACGGTGTGACCGATGAAGACGTTGTCCTCCTGCATGACGTCACCCAGATCGTCGTAGGTCAGGATCGTGGTGAGATGGCCGTTGGGATCGAGGAACGTCTGCTGTTGGGCGCCGACGTCGGTGCTGATCGTCATCGGCGGCTGGTTGCCGTAGGCGATCGAGACCAGGCGACCGCTCGAGTCGTACCCAAGCGTCTGGAGCGGCTGGTTGTTGGGATCGTTCGAGCGCAGGAGCTTGCCGCTGGTCGCGTCGTAGCTGAACGTGACCGTATTGCCGTTGGGATCGGTCACCGCGCTCAACTCGTTGCCTGCGTAGGCGTAGTGAACGTGCTGGCCTGCGATCGGACCCGTCACATCGGTAATGCGGTTCGAGGCATCCCGCGTGAAGGTGATCGACGGACCCGGCGTAGGCGAGGATGCGGGCCCGAGAATTGTGTGCACGCCAGTGGCATCGACGGTGAGCGAGTTCCCGCTGGCATCGGTCTGCGAGACCAGCCCGAGCGTCCGGTCTAGGACGATCTGGCGGCCGTCGCGCGTCGTGAGCTTGAAACGCTGCGGGTCATAAGGATGCCCGCCTGAACCGTAGATGTTGCCGTCGCCCGAGTACGAGCAACCGGTGTCGTCGACGGCAACGAGCGTCGACGTCGAGCCACCCAGCTGTCCGGGCGTCCGTGCGGTGAATGCCGGCCCACATTCCCAGAACAGGTTGGTGCCGCCGGTCGGCGTGAAGTCGAAGGTCTGCTGGTGCTGGTCAGGGAACGTCACCGTGACGAAACGAGGGGCCGAGTTCTTGAAGCCTGTGAAGCAGAGGCCCAACGTGCAGCTCGTGTTGTATTGAACCCAGCCGCCCGCGCCGAGGATGCGGTTGGGTGCCGTGCGGAAGTTGGAGATGCTGACGCGCCAACCGACGCCAAAGTCCCCGTTCGACGCGTCGATGGAGTCATAGGTGCGGCGCACCTGCATCGAGAAGTCACCGACCGGAACGGAAAGATCCTGGTAGGTCGTGGTGTAGCGCCCAGGCTTGAGGTTTCCGGCGACGGTCACCGTCGTGGTGAGGTCCTGGACAGCACCGTTCGAAGCCGTCGCTTCCACAGTGATGCCGTAGGTGTCGTTTGGAAGTACGGTCGGGTCGAACGTTGCCAGCGGTGAAGGAGGCGTACCGGTTCCCGAAGCAATCGTGACGGGTGAACCCGGGTCCAGGGCTCGATAAAAAACCCGCCAGCTCGCAATCGTCTGTCCCGATGAAGGAGTAATAGTCGCCGTCACAGCGACAGGTTTGGTCACCACCGCGCCGTCAGCCGGGGACGGATTGTCGATGGACGGCGCCAGTGGGTTGTTGGTCCCACCCGGTGGAATCCAGACCACCGCGCCGACATTCGAGATCGCGCGCAATCCCTGGACAAAGGCGCTGGCCTCGACGCTGTCAGTTCCAGCTGCGGTCCCTGTGTAAGTGAACGTGACGAGCCCGCCGCCATCGGTGGACTTCGTCTGGCTCTGCGTGTTGGCTCCGTTGACCTGCAGGGTCACCGGTAGGTTGACGGCCGGGTTGCCCCCTCCGTCGAGCGCCGCAACGGTCAGCGCGACGCTCTGACCCTGGGTCGCGCCGGCTACGTTGAACGGCGTCAAGTTGAGGGTTGCCGCGGGCGGCACCGGGAGGTTGACCGCCGTGCCACCTCCTCCTATACGCTGCCACGACTCCGATTCATTGCCAGTGCAGACGCCGACGTCCTTGCCGCCTGTGTTCAGCACCTGGGTGCTGTCTTTGAACGTTGTGGTCACGCCCGCCGAGGTGAGGTTGATGAGCGGGATCACACCGGTGTCCGGGCCGCAGTAGAAGCTCGTGTCGGAGGTGTCGAAGGTTTCCGGCGGCCCGCAGGAAGAACCGTTCGCCATAGGACCGAGGATCAGCGTCTGACCTGCCGGGATGGTGAGGTTGTGAGGCCAGATGTCGAAGTGCGTCGAAGTTGGACAGTAAGTCACGCCTGGCGCCACTGGTATGTCGACGGTGACGCTGTCGATCTGAGCCGCCGTGGTTCCGCTGTTGTCGATCCGGATTGCACCGCCGTCGTACGTGCATCCGGTGCAGCCCTCGAACGTGGTGTTGGGCGAGCCGTTCCACGGGAACGGGAAGATCGAGCCTCCAGCCCGGAGACCGTCGGCGTAGCCGACGTAGATCGAGAGCGGGCTGGTCTGCGGAGTGAACTGCTGGGTCATCAGATCGAGGAAGAGCGGGCCGGCTTTGCACTCGGTGTAGTCGAGCTCGAACGGATAGACGCCTGCCGCGGGAAAGTGGATCGTTGCTGGGCCACTGCTCGACGAGCCGGTGCTGGTCGTGTTCCAGGCGGCCATCGTCGGGTAGCCGTTAAACGGGGTCGCGGCCGGCACTGTGTCTCCGTCGAAGTCGCCGCTCACACGTGTGGCCGCGCCGCCCACCCCGAGGATGTAGCCGTCGTCGTGCAGGATGCGGAACGTGAGATCACCGGGCTGATTGACGACGAAGCTGCCTGTGAATGAAGCGTAGAAGTTGATCATGTCGGATCCGGCCGCGACACCGTTGCCCTGCGCGACGATTCGGCCGTTGGGGTTGCCGTTGACGTCCGTGGTGACATCGGCGAATGGCCGAGTGAAGTTGTTGTTGGACGGAATAAACGGTGCCGGGTGCTTGAAGATCCCCGGGTCGGGGTTGAACATGATGTTCGGGAAGGTCTGGGAGAAGACTGGCGTGGCGCCCGGCCCAACACCGAAATCGCAAGCTGCCGTGGTGTTCTGGTCGAGGTCGTTACGGAAAAAGTTGCCTGTGACGACTGTCGTGGAGACTGGCTGCAGCTGTCTCAGCCAGGTCACCATCGACTGGTTGGAGCTGATGGTGATCCCCGGACCCATGACAGTCGCCTGTACGAAGTCAGTGCCGAAGTTTGCACCGGCATAGGTGAACGAGGCGTTGCCGTTCAGGTCAGTGGTGGCCGTGCCGGATCCTGGGTTGGCGCCGCTCACGGTGAAATGCACGAGCTGGTTGCCGATCGGGTTGCCGTGACTGTCCAGCAGTGTCGCCGTCAGCAGCTGGTTTGTCCCAGGCAGGTTGGGTCCTGCGCTGGTCGGCGCCAGCGTCAACGTGGCGCCGGAGAGGGTGTTGAGGACCTGCGTCGTGAACGAGCTGGAGAGTGGACCGTAGGCGTTGCCGTTCGCATCCGTCCAGCTCACCGACGCAATGTCGGTCAGGCTCCCGCTGGGCTGGCTCGTCGGAACGGGATAGGTGGCACTTGCCGATCCCGATGCGTTGGCCGCAAGTGAAGCGGGGACGCCGCTGACTGTGCCTGTGCCGCCGCCCGTCACGGCATCGACCACCGTCAGCGACGCAGCCGTCGCGCCGCCGTTGTTGAGCAGGGTCAGGGGGTTGGTCTCCGTGTCACCCGGGTTGAGCTGGGCAGGACCTGACTTCTTGATCGAGACGATTGGCAGGTGCTCCGTGGTGCTCACGTTCGGCGGCGGAGCTGCGGTGATCGTCCCGGTCGGCGCCGTCGCACTCGCCGTAGCGGACGCTGTCAGGACGGTACCCTCTGTCGCCGACAGCCCTGTGAAGTAGGTCGAGTCCGGCTGCGTTCCCTTCGCCGCCGGAACCGGCACCTGGAACGTTCCGGTCACCGGCGCCGATGCGCCGGGCGCCAGCGCGACCAGCGCCGGGGTGTTCGTCGAGTTGAACACCAGCGGCACGGCGTTCTGCGGTGGCTGGATGGTGACCTTCACGTTGGACAGCGACGCCGTAGGACCCGCGCCGAAGAAAAGGTTCGAGTAGTCGACGTTGACGATCGAAGGCTGCGTCACATTCGGGTTGGCAGGCGATACCTCGAGGTGGAAGCTGTTCCGAACCTTCTTGGTCCTGGTCGGGTCGACCAGCGCCGCGGCCTGTGCCGGCGTCAGCAAAACGCTGGCCGCGTAGTGCCAGGTAGCAGTGTCGCCGGCGCCGATGGTGGTGCCAAGGATTGGGTCGCCGGAGCTCGGATATGTGACCCCCGTGGCGGCGACGCTCGTCGGCGACAGCGTCATGCCGGTCGTGATCGGCGCGGCGACTGCAGGCGTATAGCCGGACCTGGCCGCCGCTGATCCGGCTAGAGGGGTCCAGGTCGTTCCGTCGGTCGAGGTGGAGATGTCGTCCCAGTAGGACATGACGGTCGCGGTCCCGCTGCCCGTGGCGCTCGCAAGGAAGTCACCGCCCACGGCAAGCATCGAGCCTGTGTTGGTCACGGTCGCCGTGTAGCTGATCGTGTCGCCGGGGATGGCGGTCGTGTGGTCTGTCGACAGCGCGAGGCTAAGGGCCGGCGTCAGCGTGGCCGTGGTCACTGTCTTCGCGAACGGGGTCGGGACCCCCTGGACGGTGCCGCTCCATCCGCCGGCTGTGTTGTCGCTGTAGTGGAAGCGGAAGTTGACCTTGTCGACCGTATCCGTGGAGAAGAAAGTGGCCGTGAAGGTCGCACCGTTGGCATCGTTCATGACGCCGCCCGCGCACAGGTCGGGTGCCGTAAGGCTGCCCTGGTAGACGAGGGAGCTCGACTGGTCGCCCGACGGATACCAGCTCGGGCTTCCAGCGGGATCGGTGATCGTCTGCGCCGGCAGATCGATGGCCAGCGCCGGCGTCGTGCCGTTGCTGCATTGGACGCCGAACGAAACCGAGCCGTTGTAGATCGTCGCGGTGGCTGTCGGGTGGCTGCCCGGCATCGTGAAGTCGAAGCCCGCCCGGAGCGGATCGCCTGGATGAATCTGAAGGTTGCCTTCCATGGCCTGTGGTCCGATCACGACGGTGCCCGCACCCGACGGGCTGACAGTGGGGCCGGCAGCTTCGACTGCCGGCGGCAGCATGGCGGCGACGAGAATTGCGCAGCCGGCAAGGGCGGCCGAGATCGGCTTCATGCGAGGCCCCAGCATTCGGTTACCCCTCCCTGCACGGCTCGTTTCAGACCGACTGCTTGTCGCGGCAGTCTACAGGCGCCAGGTTGATTTGTGCGGACTATTAAGAAATTACTTTCTGCTGCGTCAATGCCCTGCGCGAGCGGGCTCGGCGCAACAACACATGCGGCCAACCGCACCAGCGCATAGATGGACGCGTAGAGCACGAGGCGGGAGAGGAGCCGGGCCGGGTTCCTAAATTCAAGCTTGAGATCGTTGCCTAGCGAGGCGGCGCGGATCATGTCGGGACGCTACGCTCGTCGAGCCATCGACGACGGAATTTCTGCGCACCTCAGGCTTTGGTCACCGAACCCACAATTTAGTCAGAGCAACTTGCCGGTGTCTTCTGCAAGCCATCGAAAGCCGACGAACCCCTGACCCAGGGTGAAAAGGGCGACATTCGAACTGACGCTGGCGTCTTGATCCAGCAGCGCCGGGCAGTCTCGGTCGCGTTCCTCGCCTTCGGCATCGTCGGCGGCAGCTTTGTGCCGCGCCTGCCGGCAGTGAAGGACCATCTGCACCTCACCGACGGCCAGATCGGAGACGCGCTGCTCATCTTCGCGGTCGGAGCGGTGGTGGGCGCCACGGTGGCCCGCTTCCTCCTCGGATCTGGAGCCAGGCGTTTCGTCCGCGCGGGCACGCCCGCGCTGGCCGTCGCACTCGTCACGCTGGGTCTGGCCGCCAACCTGCCACAGCTGGTGGTCGGGATGCTCCTGAACGGGATCTGCGCCGGCGTGCTCGACGTGCTCGAGAACGCCCAGGGCGCGGAGCTGGAGCGCCTCGCGGCCAGGCCGATGATCAACGGCTTTCACGCCTTCTGGAGCCTCGGCGCTGTGGTCGGCTCGCTGATGGCAGGTGTCGCCGCCTACTTCGCGATCGCGCCAGCCGCGCACTTCGCGGCTGTTGGGGCGGTGGTCGCGGTCGCATCGGCGTGGTTCCTGCGCGACGTGCCCGACACACGCTCGGGAGCGCCGCGAGTCGCACCGCCGGGCGCCGGACGCTTGTGGCTGACAGGTCCGGTCGCGGCCGTCGCTGTGGTCTCCCTGGCGGGCTTTCTCGTCGAGGGCGGGACCGCTGACTGGAGCACGCTCTATCTGCGCGATCTCAG
>Ga0070697_100000276_pt1 | contig 41713 bp, 28 predicted proteins | sample KBSK1501metaG_FD_65475 | JGI IMG/M metagenome (GOLD analysis project Ga0070697, IMG submission 65475) | Corn, switchgrass and miscanthus rhizosphere microbial communities from Kellogg Biological Station, Michigan, USA - KBS K1-50-1 metaG | ecosystem: Host-associated > Plants > Roots >... | reverse complement strand
GGATCGGAATTGCACCCAAACTGCGGGAATACCGTATGCGTGGCTTGCGATGATCCCGTGGAGGGAAGAGGAAGCTACAAATTCGCAAGAGACGATCTGCTCAATGACCGATTCGACTGGATCTTGAATGTCAATGAGCTTGAGATTCTTTTCGCGGAGCGTCGGCGATAGACGCGGTTTGTCGGAAAAATGCGCGATCAATCCCATTCCCTGCCTGCTCTTGGAGGTTGGCGAGTAAAGTCCGGGCAGCAGCAGAGCAGGGTCGCCGTATATCTCCGGGCATGACGCGCCACATTGCAACGCGCGTGCACGAGTAAGCGGTCCTCGCACGGCAAGAAACTCTGCCTCAGGAGATATTTGGTCGTGTCGTGCCATGATCCCAGAGCCCCAGACCGTGCAAAGCGCGCGAGTGTATTCGATGATGCTGCCTGCTACAAAATACTTTCGTCGCGGTTGGTCCGGCGGTACGAAAGCCGGGTATATTCCGGTAAGGCGGTGAATCAGCCACGGTGTGAGCGCGTCACCGAAGTTTGGCAGGCTGGGGATACGACACCAAAACGCGCCAATCCGCTCGGCTACGCCGCCGGTCTCAGATTCTTTAGTCGTGGACGGCAACATGGAGAATGCCTTGAATTTCTTGGCGTATCGCGGCGTCTATTCCACCCCAACTCCAATACCAGCGGCAATGGGGAATCGCGGGCGGCGCCACGGCGGTATCGACCCACTGGAAATGTTCATGATGGTTGTGCCAGGCGAATGCACCCAGAACGTTGTACTCGGAAAACCCACGTTGAGGTTGCGACATTATATAACTTTCGATTTCCATCCCGTGCGAGGCGGCCGCGTGCTTGCGTACATTCGGATAGAGCCAGCGGGGAAATGTGAAGGGTGGTTGCCGCATGAAATCATCCAACACACCGTAACCGAGAAACTTCTCTGTCGGTTTTTGCCATGGCCGATGCCCGCTGAGTAATTCGCAAGACTGCATTAGCACGTATGGCTTGTCGTCCACAATCAAGTCCTGCGGGGAGGTGGGACGGAAGAATACACAGTCGGAATCGACGTGGCAGATGTAGTCGGCATCGGTGAAGGTATCGGCCAGCAGTTTGGTCGCCTGCTGCCCCAGGTAGTCGTCCTGATAGTCCTTACAGAACTCGATGCGGGGGTTGCGAGGCAGTGGCGTTCTCCGCAGCCACGGCTCAGTCGAGCGCGGTACAACCACGACCACCGAACGAAACCCGCGGCAATATTGATCAATCGACTCCAGGCAGAAACTCAGCCATTCCAAATCTTTCCAATAGCTCCGGATAAAGAGATCGCAGGTCATGCCCATCTTCGCCACGCTTTGGCTTTACGATTGGCTGTAGGATAAGATGGCGACCGTATGATGGCAAGCACCAGTATTTCCGCGACAGCACTCGAAGCGCGGATACTGCGTACGCACGAGGAAAGCGATCTGGATCGCATTACTTCGCCCACCATTCAAGCGGTTATTTACACACCCGACATAGTGCCAGACTGGTTCCATGAGGTAGAAGAAGCAGTGGAGCACGAGTTTCTTCAGATTCCTCGTACTATCTTGCCGGCCGCGGAACGGCAGGAAATCGATGCCTGGATAGAAAACAATCTACCATCGGACGTTCTGACACTCGCCACCCGCGGTGCGCTGAAGCAAGATATCCTTGGCCTGACCGGGCGCATCGCCCGGATGACTGGGGCCTTGCGCTTCCATTTCAGAATTTTTACCGGCGCTCCCACCAGCAATTGCGGTTTCCACGTGGATACCGTTAGCCCAGGGGCCGCCAATTGGGGATTGTTACGCGTCTTCAATGGGGATGGAACTGAGTACGTAGACCCCGATGGTGTCACTAGTATGCGTGCCTTCTACCTATACTTGAGTCGCAGGGAACGGTTGGAGAGAGAGCGTGGCGAGGCGTCCACCGGCGGCGATCCCGAACGATTTGCCCAACTCGATGCGGAAATAAAAATCCTCGACCGCGAATGCGGTTTCATGACACATACAGGAAGCGTGCAGGTTGTGCCCAGCCGGTCAATTGTTGCCTTCAAGCATCTCGATGTCAGTCTTCACTGGTCGGATCACCCGAAGGCCCTGGCATGGATTCATTGCTCTCCCATGGCGGGCCGGCCGCGTCTAGTCGTCAACGTGACTGCAGTCCCAACTAGTCTGGGGATGGCTCATCGAGGCACAGGTGAGATGGTTCGCTGATCTCCGGGTCTACCGTCTTCAGTAACCGCAGCAGCCGTTGGCCCGCGAGATACGGGCCGTGATTCCCACGAAACCAATCACGCGGCGAAAGAGTTTGTTGTAGGCAGTCATTTGCTGCGGAGATGACGTCGTGTTCGTTATTGAAAAATGCTCCGGTGAATCGATTTACATATTTCCAGCCCCCAAGAATATTGCTATTTACGACTAGTGGAACATTCAGACAGAGTGCCTCGGCTAGCAATCGCGGGGACGCATCCCACACGTTCGGTACGAAAAGAAATTTGGCTTGACTCAAGCGTGTTAGCAATTGGTTCCAGGGGAGCGGCGCACTGAAAAGAACTTCAGGGTGCGCAGGGAATTGGGAGTTCGGGGATCCCACAACGAATGCACGTAACCCAAGTTCTCCGCATAGGTGCGAAATGCACTGTCCGGCCAGCGCCCAGTTCTTTGCTTCGCGTTTCCAGTCCTCCGTGGCGCCCACGTAGACGAATTCCATACTTTCTTGGCGCTCGGGAACACAAAAAGCTTCTTGTGAGACCCGCATGTAGTCCGTGAAATCGGAGGCACTAATCAGGGCCCGCGGAAGATCCGTACGTAGGTATTTGCCCGGCTCACGAAAGCAGTGGCACCAAACTTCACAGATGGCCTCGTAGTCCAGTCCATCCCGCTTGGGTCCGCGCGAGATGGCTTCCGGTTCTGGCTGAGGAAATGTTATATAGCTGGACATTCCTGCAAACCGATGGTCGGAGCGGCGCAGATCTGCAAACTGTTGCTGCTGTTCGCGAGTAACGATGGGACCATGGACGAGCACCCAACGGGTAGGCTGACTGCGGGTGTCCAAAACGCGCTGAAATGGCCATCCTGGACCAGTGCCCTTACCGGGAAGTCGCGGGGTATCTGGCATTGAGCAGGAGACGCGATCCTCGGGCGCGGTACTCGAAAACTCGTCACCGTTAAGGAAATTGTTAAACACCGTGCCATCCGGATTTGCGATCTTGGTCAGACTACGAGTTCAGCATTAGATGCCGAAAGACTTGGCCCAAACCTCTGATTTGTTCTTGGTTTTCTTATTGACACAATTCCCTGGCGCTCCTATAAGTGTTGTCTTAAGTAGTATCCCGTTTTCGTTCCCCGACCCTGGTGTACGGCCAGTTTTTCCGATCTAGCTCTGGCGCCCCTTCCGAAATGAGGTATTAGTATGGTCGCAAACAAAACAAGACACTTTTTTGACGAGCACAATCGGTCGATGAGGATCGATGTGTTCCAGGAACTGAATCATCATACCCTGGCCGCCATCCGTTCATTCACGCGGCGACTGGGTTCACCTCATCTACTGGAAGAAGTCATCCTTCCCACTTTGCATGAGGGAGACTCTCAAGTCTTGGCCGCCGTGCAGGATCGGCCGTGGCCGCCGTGGGGACTGGGAGCACGTCGCATCATGGCGCTTTGCCAGACTCATTCCATCGGGGATAACAGCTTCGCGGTGAGCCCCGTATACGTCACCGATGAGAATCTCACTAACGTCGGCATGATCAGCGCGGTTTTCAAGGAAGCGCTGGAACAACTGGCCGGTAATCCTCGTGCCGAAGTGTGCTATCTGGTAGGTGAGGGCTCTACGTTGGTGGACAGTGTCCTGATATCCAGCGGATTTAAGAAGAGCGATGACGTATTCGTAAATTGGGCAGGGCGCTACTACACCTATCGTGCGCCCATCAGCGAAGTCCTGCGAGGCCTGGGCATCGGTTCGCTCTCAACCCCGGATCTGTTGGCGCACGACATGGACACCGCAACGCTGCAAAAGAACGCTCTTTTTCATACCACTCTGATTTCGGGTTCGCGAGCGGAGTGGGCTGAGGAAGCGTCACTGGCGGAGATCATTCGACTCGTCCGTGGTGGTCACGCCGGCAAGCCCGGTGGAGTACCCAGCGGCACCGGCCGGTTTGCCTTCGATCCAGAAAGCATTGTCGAAGTATCGGTGGCCAACCTTCTGGGCGAACTGCGCCAGCAACTTTTGGATCAGGTTCTTAGTCAGGAGGCAGATTTCAATCCGGCGACCGTGGTGCCAACAGGTTCCAACACCCCGACCGTAAACCAGACATTGCGTCGTGCCAAAACAATCAACGGTTTGGGAAAGCTCGAAGGTGCGTTTGTCGATCGACTCAAACAGCAACTGCAACCTGCGCTCGATAAGCTGGGGCACAAGGGATTTCCAATCGGTAATATCGAAGTGCAAGTCACCGCCAGCAACGACGGCGACTACTTCCGCTTGCACCAGGACACAGGTCAGGAAGACACGCGGGAGATATCCTTTGTCTATTTCTTCCACCGGGAACCGCGCCGTTTCTCGGGAGGGGAGTTGCGAATCTATCCCACGCAAATGATCGATGGTCGTGTGACCCCGGCGGACCACGCGCGAACGTTGTCACCACGGCAGGACACCATCGTTTTCTTCCCAAGCAAGAACGAACACGAAGTGCTGCCGGTACGAGTGCCTTCGCGTGCGTTTGCCGATAGCCGCTTCACTGTGAACGGCTGGATTCACCGGAAGTAACAAACGATTCGAGGTCCTTATGGAGGTGCTTACATTGCGCCTCGAGGCGGGAGTCCCTGATCTGCGGGCGCTCCTTCGCGAGGCCGCTCTCTGTCCTGCGCCAGCTCTGCCGGGTCTTCGCGCACGCCACTGGCGTGCACACAACAGGTGCGTTCAAGGCCGTTATCTGTTCGAGAACCGCGCGGACTTGGAGGCACTTGCTGGCGCTCCGGCGAGTGATCCCGCCTTCGGACTTCTGGGAGGCGGCGTCAATAGAGTTCCTGTGGGAAGGCTGACAGAGCAAGTCGGGTCGCTCGATGTGCTGGATTCTCCGACATTCATTATCTCGGCGCCGCGGGCCGGAAGCACGCTGCTTTTCGACCTTTTGTCTCACTCCGCCGATTTCTGGACAATCGGTATTGAAAGCGAAGGTGTGATCGAGGGAATTCCTGCACTGCACCTAGCCAATCGAGGCTTCGACTCCCATCGGCTCGACGATCGCGATGCCAATGCTGAAACGGTGCAAACGCTGCGCGCTGGTTTCATAGCTGAGATGCAGGACTGGCAGGGGCGGAGATTTCTTGAACTCCAAGAGGAGGAGCGCCCGACGCAAGTACGTCTGCTGGAAAAGACCCCGGAAAATTCGCTGCGCGTGCCGTTCCTCGCCGCAGCGTTTCCCTACGCACGCTTCCTCTTCCTTCATCGCGATCCCCGTCAGAACGTGAATAGCATCCTAGAGGCGTGGCATCACGATGGCTTCGTCAAGATACCGAATTTGCCGGGCTGGCCACTCGGACGCTGGCACTTTCTATTGCCACCGGATTGGCGAGAACTTAGGGATGCGGAACTCCTTGACGTCGCCGCTTTTCAGTGGAACGCGGCGAATCAGCACGCACTCGATGACCTCGAGGCTCTACCAAGTGATCGCTGGATCGGTATCGAGTACGCAGAGTTGGTCCTTTCGCCGAGTGCCGTCGTTCGCCGAGTGTGCGAATTTGTCGAGACGCGAGTGGATGAGCACATCACGCCGACAATGGCTCGGTCCTTGCCTCTTGCAGCTACCGCCATAAGCCCTCCATCGCCCATCAAGTGGCGCAGTAATCCGGAATTTCGCGAGTCTGTGCTCGACCGCTATAGATTGACGAGTGGTCGGCTTCGCAACCTGGGCCGGCAAAGCGCCCCTCCCCCGGACCCACGGCAGGCCGATTCGGCCGTGCGTTATTCTTGTTTTCTTGACGAACTGGAATGCTCTCAGGCACGCTCCAACAGTGAGTGGATCGTCAATCCGTCATTTCATTGTCAGATCGGTCCGACGGTGCCACTGGAGCTACTGCAGCGGACCCGCTTCCGTGATCGGTTTCTAACGGGCTTTCCCTTGCTTTGGGTGGAGGATGTTGGTACCGGCGTGAACTATCCGTTCTGGGCGCGCCGAGACCAAATTCGCGTCCTTCGCCAGTTGGTTGCCGCATATCCGCCACCGGTCCTTCACGACGAACTGACCAGCCAACTTATCGCTGCGGATGTCCTCGTCACCGCGGCTGATATTGACGACCGCCGTCGTAGCTTCGACCAACTCGTCGCCGATGGACGGCAGCGCCTGTTCGAACACCGTTACTGTGAGTTGCCGGGCTTGCTTCGGGGGGCGCATGTATCGGCGCTTTGCCGTTATTACGAATCACTGATCGGAGCCGGCAAGTGGAGACTCGGGGACGAGCAAGTGAAGCTGCGCCACGGCTGGCACAACGAGATGGTTTCACGCTACTTTCACCAGCAGTTGACGGACTTTGTAAGCAGGGTCGCTGGAGAAACTGTCAGGCCATCCTACACCTATGTTTCCGGCTATCGTCCGGGAGCCGTACTAAAACCGCATGTAGACCGGAAGCAATGTGCTTTTACTCTTTCCGTAATGATTGAACACAAGCCCGATCCATTTCGTGAACGCTGGCCGCTATGGTTCCAAACCCGCCAAGGCAACGTGTCGGTGACTCAGGCGAGTGGGGACGGAGTGCTGTTTCGAGGTAATGAATTGCCGCACTGGCGTGATCTCCCTCCCAGCGATCACGCATCCACGACTCTACTCTTTCATTATGTCCCGCTCGATTTTGCTGAAGTGCTCGATTAAGTATGGACGACTAGCATGCTCAGACCAGCAGGGTCGGCATCACGCCGGAGTGATCGCGAAGACGCCGACGCTTTCGTTCAAAGATAGCGTGATAGACCCGGGTCAATTCTTCGGCACGCAGGTATTTCGAATTGAAGGTCGCGGAAAGGCGCTCGGGGGTCCCCATGAAAGACAGCTTATTGAATTTGTCCCAGTCCTTGTTGATCTCAATCTCGTACTTGGGCGCATTGTCCCACAGTTCGGTCCCCGGAAATGGCACCATCATATAGAAACCGCACTGGGCGCCGAATTCTGATTCCAACTCGTCCGCAAAATCTACGGTCTCCTGAATCGATTCCAGCGTGTCCCAGGGATGACCGATGACGAAGTTAAGGTGGAGCTGCGGCGCTTCTCCGTCTCTGAAAAGTTGAGCGCCACGCCGCGCTTCCGCTTTGGTGAGGCCCTTTTTGGAAAGTGTCAGGATTTCGTCGTTACCGCTGTCAATACCTGCCACGATCTGAGTGCATCCGGCGGCCCGCATTTTCTTAAGCAGGCCGGGGTTCACGCAATCGATCCGCGACTGACAATGCCAATGGATTCCAAGGCCGCTTTCGATGATCCCATCGCAAATTTGTTCCGCCCAGCGCTGATTCACGGTAAATGTGCTGTCCAGCATTCGAATTGGTTTGTAGTCGAAATCGCGAACTATGCGTGCCGCCCAATCGCGTACGCGATCGGGGCTCAGGTATCGCATCCGTCGCGATTCGGATGGACCGCGATCGCAGAAGATGCAATCCCACGGACAGCCGCGTGAGGCCATGATCGAATGCCGAGGGTATAGTCGCATCGGGAGCAAGTCATAAGCTGGAAATGGCAGATCGTCCAAGTTCGCAATCATCGGCGGGCTCGGGGTTCGGACGATTTGTCCATCCCGATAAAAGCTCAACCCCCCTATATCGGTATATTCAGTCGAGCTCTTTAACGCTGCGACTAATTGAGGGAGTATCCGCTCTCCTTCACCGTGGGCGACGATGTCGAAAGCTCCGGTGTCGAGCACCTCTCGCGGGCAGGAGTCGGCAAAAGGTCCCCCCGCCACAATGGATACGGTACGAGCCTCCCGGCGAATCCGCCTGGCGAGATCGGTTCCGTTCGGGAAGTTGGTGCAAAGCAATGTCATCCCGACAAGACAATAGTCATTAAAGTCGAGGCGATGAAGGGGCTCGACGGTCAGGTCGAGGAGATCTACCTCATGACCGGCATCTTGCAAACAGGAAGCAAGCAGCGAAATCCCGAGCGGGGGGACAGTATTCTGCTCAAAGGCCCGAGGAAAAACTAAAAGCACTTTTGCTGAACTGCTCATAGGAAGATACGCATTCCCAGAAATATCCGTCGCAAGACTTACTGTCAAAGAACCTTGGACGCCAGCAGAATCACATTTATCCATGACCTCGTCAACTAAGAACTCTTGGGGGCTGAATGGCGACAGGAGCCAATCTACGAAGATTTATTTTCCCTTGACTTCTCAAGCTGGGCGGAACAGAATTGCGGTCGACCGGATTCACCCCCCAATATATTTTCTCTTCCCCTAACTAGGCCAGACCTTCTGGGACATAGTTATCTGAATTTGCCTCGCGGGAGACGTCGTGATGAAAACCTTATTCATTTGTTCGGCGCAGGCAGTTTGTGAACGCTGCGATCTCAGAGGCCTGTCTCTGTAGTTTGCTGGCACGCATCTTGCAAAACACGAACGAGATAGCACGTCAACAAGGATGGAGGCCGTCATGCCACGTCAGCAATTGCTCAAGATTAGTGTAGAGGCACACGAAATAGTGCTCGGACTACGGCGCCTGAAAGTTCAAGCGCAAACCCCGCTCGATTCCGCTATAACGAAAGGAGCGATCACGCTAGGTTCGATTCCAGCGACCGTGTCGCTGTCGGACGGCGGACGCACGGCAACACTCATTCCTGATCATGACCTCCAGCCAGGGCCGCACACTTTGAAAGTCGGCGAACTCGTGTCGGCACGAGGCAAACGGATCACGACGCCGTTCGATGTCCCATTTTTTGTCAGCGACTCCAGGGCCAACGTGAGTTCGGTTCTTCGCATCGAGAGCATGGTTCGTTTGCAAGTCCAGACGCTAGGGACGGTGCGGGTGTCGGCAACGCAGAGGCCGGAGGGGCGTTATGTCGAGATCATGAAGGCTGTCCACCGGAAGAGCGGTAGGCCTGTGGCGATCGCATTCAATCATCGCGGCGCCAAGGTCGATGCAGATAAGCTCTTCGCCAAAATAATGCGAAATCGCAAGGCGGAGTTCGGCAAACTGCACCCTGACCTCAAGCGCGCAGTTGAGGCGCGCCATGCTAACGAGCGCGTTCCCGTGGCAGTATGGCTTGCACTTCCGTCCGGGGGCCTCCCCGAGAAGCGGGATCGAGGTTACACTGCCAAGCCGCCCAGAACTCAGGTCGCGAGGTCCAAGCGGACTGGCGAGGTGGCCGCCCGGGTCATCAGGGTCCTGCGCGACTACGGTGCTAACGATCCGCAACCTGATCCTTCCGTTCCAGTCGTCTACGCTAAGCTTCCGGCACGGAGTATTCAACAGCTGGGAAAGAGCAACGACGTAGCAGCGCTTTTTCTGCACGAGACAAAAGGGGAGGTGGATCTCTCGAACTCTATGGCGATAGCGCAATCGGACAAAGTTCAGTCAACCCTCAGCCTCACAGGGAAGGGCGTGAACGTTGCGGTCTATGAGGATGGGCCAGACGATACCACGAACCTCTCCATCACGGCGGCGTTCTTGAGCAGCCCCGCGACCTCGCAACACGCAAGGCACACGCATGGGATTATCAAGAACATCGAACCCAATAAACCGCACGGGCACGCTTCTGGTTGCAATCTTCACTCGGCAAACAGCATGGACCTCGCCGCCATCGCATGGGCGGCAAAAACGCGCGCCTGCACAGTCATCAGTCAGAGCTTTCATCGCGATGCCGAGCAGACCAGTTCAGGCCTCTCATTCGACGATATGTACAAGGACTATTTGGTTCTGCAATGGCCGTACCCGACGATCCTGCAGGCGGCCGGTAACGGCACCAGCACCGAGTTCGTCAATCACAAGGGCTTCAACAGTCTCGCGATTGCCAACCATGATGACACCGCATCGGCCCTAGCCGGGGACTCGGTTTTCCGTAACCCTGCATCACCCCATGGCGACCGCGAGTCACCGGAACTCGCGGCAAATGGCACATCCGTGACGACGGTAGGGTTGACACTTAGCGGCACGAGCATGGCCGCGCCGGCGGCCGCCGGTTGCACGGCATTGCTTCAGGAGGCAAGTTCGACGCTGAAGTCGTGGCCGGAGGGCTGTCGGGCGATCCTTCTCGCAGGTGCCAGCAAGAACATCGCTGGCAACACTTGGTGGACGGACCGCTCCGCCGGTGTCGACGCTTCCGACGGCTCGGGGGCCGTCGACGCACTTGAGAGCGTCCGTATTGCACGCAGCCGCCAATCGCGTAGTGCGGCGGCAGTGCGGCGCGGCTGGGACGTCGGTACGCTTCGCTCGACTGACATCGGCGTCAACGGAGAGACGACGTTTGCCTATCAGGTCGGCGTGCCGCGCTATTTCTTCGGGGCCAAGGTGAAGGTTGCGCTGGCCTGGGACAGTGTGGCGGTCGTCGTTGACGCAGGTTTCTTTCAGTTCAACTTTGATATTCTCGCGGTCGATTTTGACCTGAAGGTATACGACAGCAACGGTGCCCTGGTCGGCTACAGCGGCTCTTGGGACAACAGCTACGAAATCGCCGAGTTTGCAGCACGGGCCGGCGAAACTTACACGATCAAGATCCGTCGTTGGTCGGGGACAACGGACGTATGGTACGGAATCGCCTGGACCGTCCTGGGCACACCGTTACTCCGTCCTGACTGGAACCTGAAGGCGCTGACAGAGAGGTAGCGAAAGTTTCTAAGAACCGACTGACGACAATTGTGCCGGCGGCGTTCTCCTTGTTGGATGTGTTTCGTGCGAACTCTGACGAGGAATGTTTTCAAGGAAATCGAATCGCCAAAGCGTGATTGCACGAGAACTCGCGGTACCACGACGGTACAACTTAATCCGCGCCTTGCGGTTCCTACAGGGTGTTACGGAGCGACCCGTGCCTTGTAGATTGTAGAGTTCCATTTGGCGGTTGCCTTTCACGGCGGTAACACGGATTCAAACCCGATGGCTTAATAGTGAACTATCTCCAGGCCCTGGACACTGTCAGCCCTGGGTCCGAGTCCGGGGAAGTTATGGAGTTGTCGAGATGATTCGGCGCAAAGAGCCAACCCCAAACCAACCCAAAATAAGAACTCTTCAACGCTCTTTCCCGCTATTTTCCACTCCTTGAACTAGGCAACCACGCCCGCTAACTCGCTGAAATTACGTTTCAAGCTTCACTCATAACCCGGGCCCTTTTCCTAGAAACGTATCCGAATCAATCAGATGCATCGACTCTGACCCAAAACCAACCCAAAATAACGCGCCCTTTGGGTTCGCACCCTAAGCGGCAAGCAGACAAAGCCATGACCCCTTGCGAGCGGGTGCATGATCATCTCCCTGCGAAAGGAAAGGACAGTAACCTAAGAGTGGCACGGGAGAACCAGTCGTTCGGAAGAGAGGGTGATTCGGGTGATTCCACAAATGGGAGGGGCATTGTCCAGTGGAATGTTGCTGCCAAACCAGCGAAACCTGGATGAGAAAACGAGGGCAAGTACTAGAAAAAAGGTTCTTGACCTCGGCTCGGTTGACGCACATAATCATGGCCTTCCCTCTTCGTCTGGCCCACGACAATTAGCCACCTAGCTTCGGAATCGATGTATGAAACGCAATTTGGTGGAGTCTCACTATCCTTGCAAGAGTGCTTGTTTACTGGGCCAATCTGAAGCTATGAGACGTATGTTGTGCGACGAACCGTCCACAGGTTGATGTGCAGAATGTCGGGCACTAAATAAAACGTTCATCTGCTTGCTTGATCAAACGTCTCGCGTCCGATCCACCTATGAAGTGGGGTGCTGGAATGGACAGGGTTAGGACCGATGACCAAGGCCTTCAAGAGTCCTTTGGTCGATTCGGATTCGTCACGTGCTCACCCAATGTAACGGCGATGCTCCGCCGCGCACGCAAAGCAGCCAGCGCCAGTGATATTACTGTCCTCCTACAAGGAGAAACGGGCAGTGGGAAGCAGGTGCTTGCCCAGGGCATCCATCAACTCGATGAGAAGCGATCCCCATACTCTTTCATAACTGTCCACTGCAGCATAATCAACGAAGCACTAGCTGAGAGTGAGTTGTTCGGCCACCAGCGGGGGGCTTTTTCGGGAGCTTTGACTAGCCGCAAAGGTCTGTTTCAAGCTGCCCAGCATGGGACCATTTTCTTGGACGATGTGAACGATCTTCCGGGCGCTTTGCAACCAAAGCTGCTGGACACGATTCAACGGAGAACTGTGCGCCCAGTCGGGTCTGATCGGGAAGTGCCAGTAGACGTACGAATTATCGCTGCGTGCAATCAGCCTTTGGAGCCGCTCGTGCAACAGGGCCGGTTCCGTGCGGATTTATACCATCGGCTGAACGTGGTCAAATTGTCTCTGCCCCCGCTCCGCGATCGCGGTTCAGACTTTCCCATCCTCATTCTTGCCTTGGCAAAACGGCATAGTCATCTCTACGCTTATGGATCGATTGAAGAAGTTGACGCAAGACTCGTGACCTATCTCCAAGCAGAGCAATTTCCAGGAAACGTTCGCGAATTGGAAAATACTGTTCAGCGAATGCTGTTCGCCAAAACAAGCGGCGCGACGCTCAGTCTGGATGACTGGTTAGCGCAGGCGGAGCAGGAAGAAGTGACAGTGTCTTGCGATCTGCTTGGTGCAGCTGCCAGTGCTTTGTGGAAGGTCATCTCGCAGCGTGGAGTACCTTACGCCAGAGCGTTTCAGGAAATGGAGAAGAGAATCTTGGAAACCGCCCTGAGTTCGGACGGGGCCACGCGCCAACAGGTCGCCCGGCGCCTTCAGACAAGCGAGCGTACTCTCTACTACAAGATGCGAGCTCATCGGCTTCGCAGCCCTGCGGCCTGAACTCTCCAACACTCCTTCCTGCCCCAAGATAAGTCTGCCAAAGCTGGCAGAGCGACTGCGAAGTTCTTCAGCGGCAACAATACGTCGGAATGAAGGCACGCAAATTCAGCCTTTCAGCAGCCTCGAAACAAAAGCTCAGCTCGGGCGAATAGTGATCGAGATTCACGGGCTGCCAATCCTTGCAGAGCCGATCATTTCCACTCTGCTCAGCTTGTCCTGATTCCCTTCCCACCCTCGACCAAAGCCAGCAGTAAGTCCTTGATCGGACATCAATTTCGTGAATGTGTTGCATGCGCTGCGGAGAGCACGCGGAAGGAATCGCAGCTGGCCATCGTCATGCATACAAGAGATGAGGTCGCCAATCGCCGGCGGAGAACGCCGAGAGGAGGCGCTAAACGCGAGAAGGAGACAAGGTGCGGTTCCGTATCTCGGATGTTTTCCTGCCCAGCACCGAAGAAGTGTTTAGCGCGCTGGCGCCGGACGCGCTCCTGGAAGGCGTAGTGGTGAGCTTTTCGGATGCGGGCTCCGAGTTGCGCGTATTCGCTGTTGTGGATGTGGTACGGCGACAATCGTTGGTGGTACCGGTAAACAAAATGACGGTAGTCGCTGAGGGATCTGAAAGCGGATAGCACTTTCCCACAATTCGTTCGAAGCAATTTCGTACGGCCCTGGACGACAGGGGCCAGAGGAGACGAATTTCATGCCAGTTACTGTCAGCTACCCCGGCGTTTACATCGAGGAAGTTTCCAGCGGAGTTCACACCATCACCGGAGTGGCGACGTCCATAGCCGCCTTTTTCGGGAGGGCCAGCAAAGGCCCGTTGGATCAGGCAGTCCGCATTCTGAGCCCCTCCGACTACACCCGTGCCTTCGGCGGACCCCATCCGGAGAGCGACCTTGCGCAGAGCGTCCGAATGTTCTTCGACAACGGTGGAACCGACTGTTACGTTGTGCGCCTCGCCAAGGGCGCGGTCGCCGCCGTCATCAATCTGAAGAGCCTTGACACCAAGAATGTACTCGTCGCCACGGCCAAGAGCCCGGGCCTTCTGGGGAACGGGCTCAAGCTAGAAGTGAGCTACGGGACTGCGCTTCCGGACGAAACCTTCAATCTCGCTGTGATCCAGGAAGACGGTGGTGCCGAGGTTGATCGAGAGACTTTTACCGGGCTCAGCATGGCCCCCGGATCTTCTCAGTTCGCTCCGGACGTCGTAACTCAGGGATCATCCCTCATCAAGCTGGAACTGCACACCGACTCCAAGGCCGGAGGCGCGTCGGACATTACGTCGCTCGCGAACAGCTTTGCAGGCTTCAGTCAGAGCCGGGTCTTCTTGACTACCCCGGTTGCACCCTTCCGCACAGAGTTCGAACTGATGCTGACCAACACCCCGAATTTCGTTGCCAGTGTTGATGGTAGCCAAGCGATCGACATCAGCCTCGCTACCGTTCTCGGCCCGGTGGGGCCGGCCATCCTGCCCGGATCTGCCTGGCCACTTGGAAACATGGCGACGCGCATCCAGCAAGTGATTAATGATCAATTGAACGCTGCGGTTACCGGACTTTCGGTCACAGTAGGTTTTCAGACAACCGGCAACGTCTCGGCCCTTCGCATCGCCGCTGCGAGCGGTGCTCAGCGTACGGTGCACATTACGCGTGCTTCCGATCCCACCAAAGATTTTGCAAGTGCCGCGATGTTGGGCATCGACCAAGGAGGAATTGAGGCGGCACGGTACAGCAACTATCGCCCCGCGCCAACGGGGGCGTCACTGGATGATATTGCCGCCCTCCTCCCCCTCGGCGGTTTGCAGCGGGATGACATTACATCCATCGCCATCGATGGTGAACCTCCGATTACGTTCAGCTTTGCATTGATGACCCCACTTGCCACGGATCCCTGGTTTCTCGATTCCCGGGGAACGAAGGATGGAATCCGCGAAAAACTCCAGGCCATCACGCAGACCATAAATAACACCACGGCGTCCTCGTGGCGCGCCGAGTTGTGGGGCTACCGCTTTGCGCTCCTCCCCAAATCAGGATCAGCCAATAAGATGCCGGCTTCTGTCGTTTCCGCTCCAAACGCCACGCTCGGAGGCGCCAACTTCAAGATTAATGTGCGCCGCTATGCGCTGGGGCTTACAGGAACCAGCCCCTTCCAGGTCGTGCCTGTCGCCGCAGACAAAGGATCGGACGGCATCCCCTTCACGCTGACTGAACTCCAAGGCGTTGAAGCCAACCAGACCGGACTGTTTGCACTCGATTCCGTCGACTTGTTCAACCTGATGGCTATCCCCGGAGATGCTGGTATTCCATCGTCCGTTCAGGAAACCTTCTGGGGGCCCGCCAGCAACTATTGCCAGCAGCACCGTGCCTTTCTGCTGATTGACCCGCCGGCTACCTGGGTAAAAAACGGGAGGCCGGAAGTGAAGAACAATACCTCCCTGATTACGACTCTTCGGAACACGGTGGCAAAGCAAAACAGCGCAGTTTTCTATCCGCGGTTGGTTTACAACTCCGGCGGACTGCAGAAAACAATCGGGCCTTCAGGTGTGATCGCAGGACTTATGTCCCGTATCGACGCGACGCGCGGCGTGTGGAAGGCCCCCGCCGGCATCGAAGCCGATCTGCACGGCGTCGTCAATCTTGAAATCAATCTCACCGATCCCGAGAACGGAGTTCTGAACAAGCAGGCAGTGAACTGCGCGCGCATCTTTCCGAGTGGAATCGTAAATTGGGGCGCGCGCACGATGGATGGATTTGACGACCAGGGGTCGGAATGGAAGTACATTCCGATCCGCCGCCTCGCGTTATTCCTCGAGGAGTCACTCTATCGCGGCACGAAGTGGGTAGTGTTTGAGCCCAACGATGAACCGCTCTGGGCAAAAATCCGTCTAAATTTGAACGCATTCATGATGGGCTTGTTTCGGCAGGGCGCCTTCCAGGGAAGCACTCCAGACAAGGCGTTCTTTGTGAAATGCGACAGCGAGACCACCACCCAGAATGATCGCAACCTCGGCATTGTCAATATCGAAGTCGGATTCGCGCCCCTGAAGCCCGCGGAGTTCGTCATTATCCGCATCCAGCAAATTGCAGGTGACCTGACTTAAGGAGGAGTCCATGGCCAACGGATTTGTTAAGAACGCTCATCGCAAGGATCCTTACAAAAGCTACAAGTTTCGTGTGGTGTGGGACGGGCGTCCTGTGCTGGGTGTCTCCAAGGCGGGTGCGCTGAAACGCACCACTACTGTCGTTCCGCACCGGTCCGGAGGCGATAACGGCAGTGAGACCAAGTCGCCGGGCCGTACCCAATACGACGGACTCACGCTTGAGCGTGGCATCACCCATGACTTGGAATTTGAGAAGTGGGCCAACCTCGTTCATCCCTATGCCGGCGACGTCGCCATGGACCTGGTCAACTACAAAAAGGAACTGACCCTCGAAGTAATGAACGAAAAAGGACACGTCGCCCTGCGTTACTTCCTCCATCAGTGTTGGGTCAGCGAATTCACCGCGCTGCCGGCGCTGGATGCAAACACCAATGCTGTCGCGGTGGAGATGATCAAAATCGAACTCGAAGGCTGGGAACGGGACATTGATACCAAGGAACCCGATGAAGCAAGTCCGGTTCCGGCCGGGTAGGGTTGGCCCCTATGAACGTCCCATTCTCGAAATCACGGACGGCTGCATACCCGCCGCTTCCACAGGTACTTGCGCCGCGTAGTGACGCACAGCACCTGCGCTTGCGTCGCTTCGGCACACAGGCAGAGGACCTGGAGGTGAATTTCGCAAGCGACCGGCCGAACCTCATCACCGATGTACTGGCCTGTTGCACGTTGCCGCAGGCAGATCATGATCTGTTGTGGGACCTGCCGGTAGGGAAGCGCATCGAGTGCCTGCTATCGCTGATCTCCCTAGAAGGGGTTGAGGAGATGGACGTCGACCTCCAGTGTTCGCGCTGCGGACTGAGGAACGAGGTCAGCCTGACTCTCCAGGAACTGCTCGAGTCGGGCAGGCGCGCGAACTGCGAAGAAGTGGAAGTGAGGGTAGCGACCGCGGTCCGGCGATTCCGGCGTCCGACTGGTCGCGATCAACTCACGTGGCTCACCCAGACTTACAACGATGAGGCGAGTTGCGCCGCCGCCATGATCGCAACTCTCGCCTTGGATGGCGCGGACGTGCCGGCAGTCGAAGTGGAAGCAGTGCTCGACGAGTTTGATCCATTACTGCGCGCGCCGCTGACGGCAACCTGCCCCGACTGTGGGTATGAGGGCGAACACGAGGTTGATCTCGCTGGAATGGCGCTCTCGCGACTCCAGTGCGCACAGAATTCTTTGTTGGCGGCGGTGGATATCCTAGCATCCCGATATCACTGGAGCGAGCCCGAGATATTCGCGTTGCCGGAGTGGCGTCGGACTCGCTATATGCAGTTGCTCCAACAGGAGACGCGCTGATGGGCTACTTCGCAGCTATGACCCGGCAGACAGGAATCACCTTTGGCGGTGCGCCTCCGAACCCAGTCCCTGCGGTTCGCAGGATCGATGTGAGTGAACGTCGAACTGCGGAAATGTCGGCGGCTGCGAGCAACTCCGCGGCGGTCCTCTCGTTGCCACAGCCGATGAACTCCAGCCTCGTGATCTCGGAAACGCGAGTCGGTTCCCCGCGCATGGCGGCGCCGCGCTCCGGGGAAGATCGGCGCGAGTTCACAAACCCAAGTCACATCGTGGAGGTCCCAAGTGGTGAGTCAGAGAGTGGCCGTGAATTTCTCGTAGCCGTGAATACTATCGAGCCTGCAGTGAAATTGAAGAGCGATCAAAAAGTGGCAGAACCCGCCTTACCCACCGTCGAAATGAACTCCAAACCATCTCCAGAAAAAGCAGGAGACCAGCAGGAGGCCCCACGTGGGCAGGCGCGGCCGACGATGGCAGAGGTGCGTGCTTGGGTTGCTGAACCGTTGAAACAACTCGCTGAATTGCAGGCGCGACAGACTGCTCCAGAGCGACCGGTGTTGGCTCCGGAGATCGACGCCCGCGAAAGTGTAGAACGTCCGCGCGAAGGCTATTCCCTCGAAATTGGAACGCTTGAAATTGTGATGGACGCTCCTCCTGCCTCCCCTTCGCATCCTCGTCGCCAGGTCGCTGCTCCGGCTGAACAACCCCGAGCACAGTGGAACCGCGCCAGCCGGCACTATCTTCGTTTCTGAATTGGTCTCTCTATGGCTTTGGCAAGCACAAGTCGGGCAGTCGGCGCGGTGACTCAGACCCTGCGTGAGCGGTTGACCACGCTCATGGGCACAGCGGTTGACCAGGTAACAGTGGGCCGTCCCGAACCACCTGCGGGCAACATTCTGGGTTCGCGCCTCAACCTGTTTCTCTATGAGATTCACGTTGATGAATATTTGCGCAACGAGAGCCTGGATGACGGACAGCCGGCGCCGCTGTGGCTCGTTCTGCATTACCTCGTCACAGCTTTCGATGAAGGCGGCGAGAGCGACAACATCGAGGCGCACGACATTCTTGGCACGGCAATGAGGGCGCTCCATGCCATCAATTTTCTGCAACCGACTGCTGGAACATCCGACCCGCTCCGGGACAACCCGAACGAGCTGAAAGTCACCTTCGATGCGGCCACGGCCGACCTGCTGTCCAAGCTTATGCAGGGCCCAGATATGAAGTATCGCTGCTCCGCCGCGTTTCAGGTGCGTCCCGTTCTACTCGCCCCTTCTGAGCCACCCGCGTACTCGCAGTTGGTGGGTGTGGACTATGTCGCCGGTGGGCTGTTAATCGGCGAGCGGGGCATCCACATTGGGGTCGAACCTTCTCTCGGCCCCTCGCTTACCTCCGTTGTCCCAGCGAAGTTTGAGCCGGGCGCGACTCTCCAGGTCACCGGCGACGACCTTCATCTGGAAGGCATCAGCATGCAGATGGCAGACGTGGTTTTGCCGATCACCAGCAAGTCTCCCAGCATGATCCAGTGTGTGGTGCCACCGACTCTGAACGCGGGGAATGTTTTGCCGGCAGGCAGCCAGCCGATCACCGCAGTGCACACCCTCTCCACCGGGCGCAAGTATTCGAGCAACTCGCTCACTGGTGGGCTCCTGCCGCACCTGGATACCGCCACGGCAAGTTCCGTGGTTCCGATTGATCCAAGTCCCGGGGCCCCCGTCACCGCGGTTATTGACCTGGCGGGCTTCTTGTTGAGCACTCCGAGTGACGCCGTCTTTATGGGTCTTTCACTGAACGGAAAGGTCATCAGGCTTTTCGATCAGTTCATTCGCCCTACCGCCGACCAGAAAACTCTGCGTCTCGCTATCCCAGTGGAGTCAGCCGTCCCCACTGGAAACTACCGGGTGATCTTGCGGGTGAATGGGCAGCAGGCACTCAATAGTCCAGGAGTAACCCTATGACAGCGACCAGCGAGACGAAGGCGTTCACGCCCGGACTGGTAGCTGCTGATCCCCTCGCCAACTATTGGCTTCGGCAAGTGATGCTGCGTTTGCGGCGCGAAATCTGCTGGATGTGGCAGGAACGCACCGGTCGAGCGCCAGAAGGAGTCTTGCCCCCATTTACCGAGCGAGTGTCTGAGAGTCTGGATCGCGCCCGATATTGGGACGATAAGCAGATTTTCTTTGAGTCCGACACAACCGCTCGCTATCTCAGCGAGCAAATCTCCGCGGCTCCACCGCGCCGCACATCTGCTCCTGAGCGCGGTTCCTTCGCTTGGGTTGTCGAGCAGGCGGAACTGGATCCGGTATCAACCTTTATCTTGAGTCTGGCGCTCATGGCCAGTTTCGACAGTGCTTCCGGGGCGGTCATTGCTGCCTGCCACAACGACGCCAACCGAACCAGTCCCACGCTGGCGCTCGCTCAAAAATTATGGGACATACCGGAAGAAGTACTGGCACTCTCCGACACCTCGCACTTCTTGTTCCGACTGGGCTTACTGCGGCGACTGGAGACGGCTTCCCAGCCCACAGAATGGGATGCGCCGTTGCATACGCCAGAACTGATAGCGAGAAGACTTTTATTTCCTGATGCGCCCCTTCCAGCGCAACTTGTTCGTCTCACCGGAAATAGTCTCCGCTCGGCTGCCGTGGCGGATGTTGCCAGGGCCAACGCTTCGCGATTGCGGGTGCCGGCGCTGGAAATGCGCATTGTTCCAGTGGTCACGCCCCAGGGAGCGTCTGTCGCGGACCTATTGGCGGCGCTTGCGGAAGAATCAGGGCGCCCCATCGTGACTCTTCGAGGGCCGCATTCTATCCAGAACATCACCGGTATCTTCGTGCGGTGCTGGCTCGAAAACTTCGATCTGCTGCTGCGGGCCGGGACCGCGCCGGCGCAGTCAAAGTTAGCCGATGTGCTTCTGCCGTTTGCAGATCTTCCAATCAGTGTCTTCGTCGAAGTAAGCGACCGTTCGCAGTTGGACGGCATCCCGCAGAACCGGGTCTTCAGTAGCATGCAAGTGCCATCTCTGTCTTTCGAGGACCGCGTCGAAAGATGGTCTGAGGCACTAGGACTCACCTCTGCCACACACGCGCCCGTAGTGGCGGAGACAGCCCGGCGGTTCCGCTATGAAGCGGAGACCATAGACCGCATCGCGAGTACCTTGCGTTCGGTTCCCGATGAAATCACGCCAGCCTCGATCACGGCTGCGTGCCGTTCTGCAGCACGGCTCGAACTGGGTGATTTGGCGCAGCGCGTTATCCCACGCTTTGACAGTGCCGATGAACTCTTCCTTCCCGCGCGGCAGTTCGATCAGTTTCGCGAGGTCCTGCAAGCGATGCGATCCCTTACCGAGGTTCACTACTTGTGGGGTACAGCGCGTGTGTGGAACGAGGGTGGCATTTCAGTGCTTTTTGCCGGTCCCCCAGGTACCGGTAAGACGATGGCGGCCGAAATTCTCGCCAGCGAACTGGACCTTCCCATGTATCGCATCGATCTTTCCCAGGTCGTCAACAAGTACATTGGCGAGACCGAAAAGAACCTCAAACGTATTTTTGATGCTGCCGACGTTTCTGACGCCCTCCTGCTCTTCGACGAAGCCGACTCGATCTTCGGCAGGCGAACCGAGGCCCGCGATGCTCACGACCGTTACGCGAACCTTGAGATCAGCTACCTGCTGGGACGTATGGAGCAGTTCAAAGGCCTCGCGGTACTCGCCACCAATCGGAAGAAGGATCTTGATGAGGCCTTCCTGCGCCGCTTGCGTTATGTAATCGACTTCCCGTTGCCAGGTGTAGAACAACGCCGCCACATCTGGGAGCAGGCGATTCCCTCCAGCGTCGAAGCTACTCAGGTTGACGTTAATTTCCTGGCCTCGCGATTCCCCATGGCCGGGGGCCACATCCGTTCGGTCATTTTCAACGCTTGCCTGCAGAGCGCTCAAGGCGACGGCCGTCCGGTCCTTGGTATGGAGCAAGTGCTGATCGCTCTTAAACGCGAACTCGACAAGATTAACCGCCCCGTAGCGCTCGACCTTTTTGGTGATTGGGCGCCACTGATTCGGAGGATGGAACGTGAAGCAGACAACGGTTCGAATTGACAGGGTCACAGTGCGGCTGCGCAACGGTGGTACGCCGCAAGCTACGGAAGTCGGGGCTAGGATCGCAACGCAACTGGCTCGTCGTACTGGCGTCCACACGCCTCAGGCTTTGGAGAGCGCATTGTCACGTCGTGTGGCAAGTTCGCTGGCTGGGCCTCGGAGGAAATAACCCATGGGAAAGATGCTGCGCGGCGCACTGATCGAATACGGCAACGACTTTCTTGGACCCATTCCCAATCTGGTGATCTTTCAGTTCAATCCCGAGACCCTCACGCGAACCATTCAGATTCCTCCCCGGAATACTGGAGCCACGGCGCGCGAGACGAGTCAAGCCGGGGAGCCGCCTGTCGAAAAGGTAACGGTCAATGCGGTCTTTAGCGCAGCCGACGCGCTCAACGACAACAACCCCCTGGCGCGCGGTTTCGGTGTAGGACCACAAATCGCCGCCCTGGAAAAGATGGTCTACCCCGGCGGCAAACTTACCGGATTGGTGGGCGCTGCGATTGACGCCATCGCCGATGCTATCACGGGCGCCGTCGGCGATGCCCCCACCCAGCCGATTCCCCGCGAGCCCCAGCCCCGCATTCTATTCATCTGGGGACTCAAACGCGTTGTGCCCGTAATTATTGAGTCCATGGTGATCACGGAACAGCAATATGACTTTGTGCTCAATCCGATCGAGGCGCAGGTCAGCATCGGACTGGCAGTAGTCCCGCCATCGCAGTGCTCCGATGATGTGGTCGGCAAGGGTGCCCTGGCATTTACCAACGTCGCCAAGGAAGCGCAGGCCATGTTGAACCTGGCAAACACGGCCCAGTTGGCGGCAGACCTCATTCCGCTGTAGGAGTCGAAATGTTTCTCGAAAATTCGCGCTACTTCAACCAGGGCACCATGACCGTCAAAGATCGAGACGGGCGCAATCTCGTCGCCGTTCAACCACGCTTGCTGCCCGCGCCACCCGGAGTCCCCACTCTTCTGAAAGCCAATGACAGGCTGGATATCATCGCGCTGCGTCAGTACCAGGACGGAACCAAATTCTGGCACATCGCTGACGCCAACTCTCAGATCGAAGCGCGGATGCTGGTCGAGCCCGAGATCGGGAACTCTCCCGTACCACCGATCAAGACCATTCAGGTGCCACAGAAATAAGATGCCTACCATCGATTACAGATTGTTCTTCAACAACGCGCCTGCCAAGCGGGAGCAGTTGGACATGGTTGAGTCCATCGAAGTTGAGCAGGACGTCGATATGGCTTGGGAAGCGCGGCTGGAGATCCCGCTCTGTTCGAGCGATTCCGGCAAATGGGCCAAAGAGGACGAAAAGATTCTGGCTGATTTTGGCCGCGTCCGTTTGGAAGTGAAGATCGGCAAAGACTCTTTTGTGCCGCTCATTGATGGCCCCATCGTCGGCTTCGAAAACAAGATGAGCGCAGAGCCCGGTCAGAGCACAGTCACCGTCCGCGTGCAGGATGATTCCGTGTTGCTGAATCGAAACGAAACTATCGAATTTTTCAAGGACAAGTCAGACGACCAAATCGCGAAGAAAGTCTTCCAATCGATTCCCGAAATCACATCGGTGAAAACCGACCCGGTGTCGCCGCCCAGCGCCAAGTTGCCGACCGTTGAGGTACAGCACGGCACGGCCATCGAAATTCTGCGCGCGCTCGCCAAGCGCCAGAACATGCATGCCTACGTGCTGCCCGGATCTCAACCCGGACAAAGCATCGGCGTGTTCAAGAAATACCCAACCACCAACGATGGCTTGCCGAACATGGTTCTACTGGGGCCAGAGCGCAACATCGGGCGCTTCGAGGTGAAGAACCAGGCAACACAGGCAGGGAAGACTGTAGGCTACACCGTTTCCCTCACCGATAAAAAGCTAGTCAAGAAGACCTCCAATCTCAAGCGGCTCGACCTCATGGGACCGGACCAGGCTGAGAAACCAGCCAACACCGGGACATATTTGCTGTCGCCGGATCTGTTGGATTCGGTGGATCTCGACTCCGCGGTGCAGGCAAAGACCGACGACGCCAGTTATCAGTTTGAAGTGTCAGGCCTCCTCTATACCGAATGCTACGGCAAGGTCCTGACGCCTTATCGGATGGTCACCGCTACCGGAGTGAACGGCAAGCTCAGCGGGGACTATGTCATCACAGGCGTAACCCACACCTTGAATCGCGAAACTTACAAGCAGGCATTCAAGCTATTGCGCAACGCACGCTCCGCCGGGGCGGACGCCGTCCCAGGTCCCGTGGGCAAGGTGCACTGAAAATGTCGCGCGAATTCGAAAATCTCGTTGTCGCTCTTGATGAGCATCGCCGCGGCCACCACTACGGTAAGTATCGCGGAATTGTGACCGATCCGGACGATCCGGAAAAGATGGGCAGGATCAAAGCCCAAGTGCCATCCATTTATGGAGACGAACAAGACTCGCCCTGGTGCCTGCCCGTATCCCCCTTTGCGGGCGATTCGCATGGGCTCCTTCTGCTTCCCAAAAAAGGAGACGGAGTCTGGATCGAATTTGAAGCCGGCAACATTTCCCATCCGCTGTGGACAGGTTGTTGGTGGGGAAAAGGAGAACTGCCGGACCCGCAAGGCGTGAATCAATACGTGCTCACCTCGCCCAAAGGTTTGCAGATCATCCTGGACGATGACGCGCCGAAGCTGCAGCTGCTGCATCCCGGCGGCGCGGAAATAACGCTGGAACAATCTCGCATCACCATCAAGATCGGGTCGGCTCAGATCGAATTGAGCTCCTCCGGAGTAAGCGTCAACAACGGTGCCTTGGAGGTGCAATGATGCCCGGCAAACTGCTGACCGTCGCCAGCACCATTCAATGCCAGCACGGCGGGATGGCTCTGCTCACGACCGGGAATGCCCGCGCGAAGGCGGGTGGCGCATTTGCGCTGCTCGAGTCAGACGTCTCGACCGTGGTGGGTTGTCCGTTCGCGATCGGCCCCAAGTATTCGCCGTGCGTGCGAATTCAATGGACTGCTCCCTCGGTGAAAGTTAAGGCCGGTGCGGCGGTGCTGGTGAGCAGCAGCATCGGCATCTGTTACAGCCCGGAAAGCGCGCCGCAGGGCGTTGCCATCATCGCCAACACTCAACCAAAGGTTTCTGCCCAATGATGCCTCCCGACGGTCGCCACCTCTCATTTCCGTTTCGGATCGCGCCCGAGGGACGCACCGCGACCGTTGCCACGTTGGAAGAGCACGTCTATGGAGAGGTCTTGCAGCTTTTACTGACCAACCCGGGGGAGCGTCCGTTCGTGCCCGACTTCGGTGGTGGCGTGCGGCGGATGGTTTTCGAAGGCACCGGTCAAACCACCGAAGCCATGGCGAAAGCACTGATCAGCCAGGCCATTTCACGTTGGCTCGACCAGCGTGTGACGCTGCAGGAACTCAATGTCACAACTCAAAACTCGAGCGTGATTATCGACTTGACCTACCGGATTGTCGGAGTCGATGACCTCCGCCGCCTCCGTTTTGAAAGGAAGGGCGGATAGCCATGGTCATTCCTAACCAGGAGGCTTTAAATCAGCGCTCAAGAAATCTCGGGGCCTTCAATGGCATCCGTATGGTATTGGTGCGGCTGAACCCGCCCGTGAACCCAACGCAAGCGAAGCTCACACTCTTCTTCTTCAATAACAATGAGATCGCAAATATTCTTGCCGCCACCGGCACTCCAGCTACTGCGCGGCTGACGTTCCCCATTTCTGGCGGTCATCGCGTCGTCGCCGGGCCCCTCGCCGGACAGGTACAAACCGTTGCTGTCTCCGGCAACGCCGCTGACAACTTTATGGAGCTTACGGTCGAGCCGGTTGGCGACTATTCGGTCTATACCCTTCACATCGAACATCCGAACATTGATCCGCTCTTCAGTTCCATCCGTTTCAAATTCCGACCCGGCTGCTTCAATGCCGACTGCTCACCGGATTGGGACCCAGCGCTTCCCGCACCCGCCAACCCCGCGATTAACTATCTGAATAAGGACTACGAGTCCTTCCGCCACACGTTGATCGCAGCCATGATCGAAAGGGTTCCAGGATGGCGGGCCACCAGCGAGGCCGACCTCGATCAGGTCCTGATCGATCTCTTCAGCGCGGCTGCCGACGAGTTGAGCGACTTTCAGGACCGCACCGTGCAAGAGGGTTACATCAGTACGGCGCGCCGACGTGTGTCCCTCGCTCGCCTTGGCCGTTTGATGGACTATCACATCCATCAGGGCAATCAGGCTTCAACGCTGGTCGCATTGGAACTGGCTCCTGCACAAGCAGGTCTGCTCGCAGCGGGTAGCGTAACCGTGCGATCGGGAGTGACCGACGAGTCGCCGACCGCTCAAACCTTCGTCAGCAGAGATCCGCAGAATGTCGACGTCCTTCTCAATCGCATGGGGCTGTACACCTGGAGCGATGCGCTTCCATCGCTGGGAAAAGGAGCGACTACCGCGGACCTGAAGCTTTCCATTGGTGGCCAGCCCGCTGCCGATACCGTTACCGCGCTCATCCGCACCGGCAAGATTCGCCGTCTTCTCATCCAGGAATGGAAGAATCCCTCCACCGGGCGATTTACAGATCGTGATCAGAAGAAGCGCCAGCTCTTGCAACTCCTCCCCGATAACGCGGGCGCCGCCACTATGCAGGATCCGCTGACAACCGCGTTTTTCGTGCGCGTCAACTGGCGTCCCGAGGACGCACTGCTGGCCAACTATTGCTTTACAGTGCAGTGCACTCCGAAAGTGGACGACGTTTCTCTGTTCCACGGCAACCTGCTCGACGTGTTCCAGGGCGAAGTCCACAACGTGGAGTTCGACGATCCGGCAGGCACGATGACACCCGGCTCACTCCCCTACGATCGCGACGAGGAGCACGGTACGCTCTGCCGCCTTCCTCCGGAAATGCTGGCCTATCGCAACACGCCAGTGGGCGGCGATATTGCACCACGGTCGACGTGCGATGTGCAGGTACAAACCACCAGCGGAACCGAGACGTGGGACGAGAAGGCGGACTTGATCCACAGCGACGATAGCGATGAGCAGGGGAAACATTTTGTCGTCGAGACTGACGAACTCGGGTACAGCGTCATCCGCCTTGGTAATGGAATCAACGGCAAGCGTCTGCCGGATCTGGCGCGAGTGTTGGTCCGTTTGCAAACCGCCTTCGGACCGGACGGGAACGTGGGCGCCGACAGCATCAACCGGATCGTGGCGGCGCCGCCTCTGCTCAACCAGGCAACCTGCTGGAATCCTTTCGACGCGATCGACGGCCGGGCACCGGAACCGGTGGAGAAAATCATTCGCCGCGTTCCGGAAATGTTCCGCTTCCGCCAGTTGCGCGCCGTTACTTTGTCGGACTATGTCCGCCGCGCCGAGGAACTGCCGGAGGTCTCCCGCGCTTCCGCTGCCTACGGCTGGACTGGGAGCTGGCGCACGGTGCGAATTGCCATCGATCCCAAAGGAGGTGTTCCGCTTGACGATCAGCGCCGCCGCAGGCTGGCAAGCTATCTGGACGCCGTTCGTCTCATCGGTGAAGACCTGGAGATTCGTCCTCCTCTCTTTGTACCACTTGAAATTCATGTCGCATTGTGTGTCTCGCCGGACTACTGGCCGCAGGACTTGCGTTTCATCATCGAGCAGGAATTCTCCACTGGTTTCACGCCAGACGGGCGTATGGCCTTCTTCCATCCCGATGCCTGGACGTTCGGCCAGCCTCTCTACGTCAGCCAGATCTTTGGACGGCTTCAAGCCATCTCCGGCGTGGAACACGTTCTGCGCATCAGCCTCAAGCGTTGGAACGATCTATCGCCGGGCAGCGCGGAATTGATACCGGTGCGATCCAACGAGATCATTCTCGTCAAGAACGATCCTGATCACATGGAAGAGGGCTTTATCGACTTTGATTTGAGGGGAGGGCGTCAATAATGTCCAGTTGCCCCAACGATTGCAAATTGCCGCCGGTGTTTCCGAGACCGATCAGCAATCGTCCCGGCCTGCCTCGCCTCGCCTATCGCATTGGGACCTATTTCGATTTTCGTGAGGAACTGCTGAACCAGCTCGATCAGGATCCAGTCTTGGAGCCCTGGAGCTACCGTGGCGCCGATGATCCTGGGATCGCGCTTATCGAAGGTGCGGCCATTCTTGGCGACATCCTGACTTTCTACCAGGAGGTCTATGCCAACGAACTTTATCTCCAGACTGCGACGCTGCCGCAGAGCGTCGCTGGATTAGTTCGGCTCCTGGGTTACCGCCTTAGCCCAGGCGTCGGCGGTCAGGGAGTATTCGCGTTTGAGATCACGGGCGAGAAGCCGGTAAGGATCCCGGCACACTTTCCGGTTACGGCTGATATCACCGGCCTTCCGGACACCGCGACGTTTGAAACGGTCTCCGAAATTTCGGCCGTGCCGGCCTTGGGTAAGTTTGCGCTCTACTCGCCGTTTACGGTTCCTGCTGTCACTACTGGAACGAGCAAATTTGCAATGGATACGGCCGGACTTGCCGCGGCCGGCGTGACGCTCGAGAAAAGCAACCGGCTCATGCTGATCGATCCGGCAGGTGGTTCATCGCCGTACCACCAGATTGCCGTCATCGAAAAAGTGGAGACCCTTTTTGAGCAGACTGAGGTCACCGTTAAGGGAGCGTGGCTCGGCGTCGCAACACCCACGTTGACCGCTTACAAGCTGGGACGTGATTTTCGGCACTTCGGATACAACGCGCCGCCTCAGCAAACTGTCGTTGACGGTGCCGGCAAAGCCACACAAGAAGATGTCGATTTCACCCGCTGGCTGTCGTTTATTTATTTCTCGATTCCCGGATTCGGTACAGGTGTACGGCCTTACGTTTATGACCCCGTCTCAACCCCCCGCCATTTCCCCCTAGACAGCGCCGCGGATGACATCTCCAGCGGAACTACCTTCTTGATTGGGCTGGATGTCACTTCATCCTTATCAGGTACTCGCCGTGTGTTCGTAGCGCGCCGGGCGGTTGGGATTGAGAAGGCTAGTCTCAGCCTGGGCTCGCTGACCGGAGCGTCCACGGTAATCTACCTCGACAACGCGCTTGTTTCTGGTAATGGAGAGTCTACCGATATTCGCTCGGTGGAGATCCACGAAACCACCGGTGGACCACTTACGTTGACCGCTCCTCGGATCCCGATTACCGGTCCTACGTCCCGGCTCTACTTCTTCGGAAACGGCGAAGACTACTCGGCCCTCGACGGCCGCAGTCTGCAATTCCAACGCTTTAAGCCAGATCCCGGCGAGGAGAATGCCGTGGAGCAGGTTACGGCTGCAATTACAAAATCCGCGATTGGAAATCTTGCGCAAATTACCCTGCGTCCAGTGACGCTGCAGCCCGCTTTGCAGAAATTCGCGATCGGCGAATTTCCTTTCACATTTCCCAAGAAATCGCCGCCGGTTTGGGTTTATGGAAATCTTGCCACTGCCACACAGGGCAAAACGGAAAAACCCGTAGTGCTCGGCAATGGCGATTCGCGCGCACAATTTCTCACCTTTGCTATCCCGAAATCCCCATTGACTTACCTTGTCTCCAAGTCTGCGACTCCGCCCGAGGTGCCGCAACTCGTGGTCACCGTTGACAACCTGGAATGGCAGCAGGTGTCGAGCCTGATCAGTTTTGGGCCCAAAGATCAGGTCTACATCGTCCGCGAGGACGCCACTGGTCAGAGTTACGTGCAGTTTGGCGATGGCGAAACCGGGGCCCACGTGCCTTCCGGCGTCGGTAATGTCGCGCTCACCTACCGTACGGGGACGGGTGCTTATGGTCCGCTCAAACCAGGGTCCTCAGCGGATGCCGGTGCCAGGATTACGGGACTCGATACCGTCTCGCTGCTCGACGAAGCTACCGGCGGCGCTCCGTCTGAGGATCCGGCCAAAGCTCGCGTTGCGGCTCCTGGAAAAGTTCAGAGCCTCGGTCGGATCGTGAGCCTCCGCGACCATGAGACCGAGACCCTGGCAATTCCGGGAGTGTCCGCGGCATCAGCGGCATGGCAGATCGTCGACAACATCCCGGCGGTTGTGATCACCGTCCTGATGGACAGCGCCCGTGCCGCGGAAATTTCGACAGTGAGCGAGTTACTGAACAATTACAACGTGTGCCGTGGCCCGCAGCGCTACCCGTTCATCGTGCAGGCGGGCCATCGTGACTATATATATATCGACATTTCGATTGCGCTTGCTCCCGCATATCTCGAAGAAAGAGTATTTCCTAACGTGCGAACCGCGCTGGCAGATCTTTTTTCGCCGGCGCGTGGTTTCGGAGCGCGCGAATACCGCTCTCGCATTGAGGGCGTCGTGCAAGACGTCGAAGGCGTTCTGTGGAACAACGTAGCGGCCCTTGGCAGCCTCGGTCAGGCTGACGATCCCAAGACGTTGGTCCTCCCCGATCCTCCCCGTGCTCTCACAGAGACGGTGAACTGCGCTTCCAACGTAATTCTGGCTCTTTATTCTGCCCACCTGTCGCTTTCAGCAGTGGCAGCTCCGGTGAAGGTGTGCGGATGATCTCAAAAACGGTTCCACTCTATTCACGCCTGCCGGAGATCTACAGGATTCGCGACGGCGAACTTTCGCCGCCGGATCAGTTCAAGTCCTATCTCGCCCACTTCGAAAGTGTCTTCGGTGCTGTCCACGCCAACATCGAACAGTTATATCGCGACCTCTTTATCGAAACGTGTGACCCGTGGGTGATCCCATACATTGGAGGGCTCCTGGGCACGAGTGTTCTGTCGGGAGACTCGTGGACTCTGCGTGCCGACGTCGCCGATACCATTCGGCTGCGACGCCGGAAGGGCACGATCGGTGCGATCGAACAATTGGCATTCGATCTCACCAAATGGGGCGCGCACGTTGTCGAACTTCGGGAAAATCTTGCCTGGCATCAGCACCTGAACCATCTGCGGCCGGACGCCGGAGGCGTACCGCCGCTCAGCCTTCCCGGCGTGACTCGCAACACCGTGATCCGCGGCGGCACAGTACCCGTACGCGATCCGGCAATGCTGTCCTTCTTGGGCACACCGTTTGATCCCTATGCTTATTACGCGGACGTTCGTCCCCCGGACGGCGGCGCGATACGGATCAATCTCCCCAACCTCGCTATTTTTCTGTGGCGCTTGTCAGCGTACCGCCCGCCGGTTACCAAGCCGGTGTTTCGAGGTAACGGGATCAACGCCGTGCCCAATCCAGGCGATGCCAGTATCGCTGTACGTTTCGACGTGCACCCATTGAGCCACCCGGTTCGCCTCTTCAATACGCCACGCTACGACCCAGACAGGCAGCCTCCGGTTGTGACCCAGGTCGATGAAACGCCGGGGCTCATTCCGCCTGCTCGCCTCTCGAGCGACGACGAAGCTGGCAACCCGGGCGCCTACGTCACGGTCGGCACCTACACGCCCGGGAACCCGCTCCTTGGCGATCTTGAAATCTCCGACGCGGGCCTTCAGTTTCATGTTCCGTCTCCGGACTTCACTGGCAACACCTGGACCTTCCGCGGAGCCAATCTGTGTGCTTGGGAGACTCCGCTGCGGCCGCCGCTCAGGGATCGTGAGATCGCGATTGACCCCGTAATCGGCCGCGTAGTCTTGGGAGTTGCGACCGGGACGGAGGCAACTGCCATTCAACAGGACCTGCTGATCACCTATACCTATGGCGCAACCGGACCCGTAGGTTCGCATCCCGTCTCCCGCCCCGCGCCGCCGACCACATGGAACAACGAAGTAGTGCAGCTGAAAACCGTTCGAGTGCGACAGAATCCCAACGGTCTCCGCGATGCTCTGGCGAATATTCACAATTCGATCCTGCCGGTGGTGGTGGAGATTGACGACAGCTTTGTGCACGATTTGGACCTGTCGACTGTGCCGGGCATAGCGGTGGAAGGTGGACAGTCCAACCTCCGCTTGAATCGCACCTTGATCATCCGTGCCACCAGTGGCAACCGGCCCATTGTCCGGCTAGCACAGCCTTTCCGATTCCGTCCTCTGAACATAGTTGGAGCAACGCCACCGCAGCAGGCGCAATTCGATGGCGTCATCGCCAACATGCTCGTGCGGCTTGAGGGGCTGTACTTGACGCGTTCCGCGGCCTTTCCTGCGGGCCAGCCGCTAATCGCACGCGCCGCCCTCAACCGTCTGGAAATTACGGGATGCACACTCGAACCGGATGGCCATCTCCAACTCGATGGCACGCGCGCCCCGATCAATTCCTCGCTAGATCTCCGCGCCGGGTACAGTTTCGTGCTGCCGGCGGAACAGGCAGCCTTCAAGGAAACACCTGAGGTAATACTGGACCGTTCCATTGCCGGGCCACTATTGATCGACCGGCCCTATGTCCTCACCTTGCGCGAGAGCATCCTGGACGCCGGCAAAGGTATCGACGCGGATTCAACCTCTGCCTTTGCTTTGAGCTCCGCAACCGACCCGGTGAACGATTGGGGTCCGCCAACCCAGATCTCTCAAGGTCTGACCGTATTCGGACGCATGCGCGTCGAGAGTGCAAACGGACGCGGAGGAATTTGGGTTCACAAACTTGAGGTTCTGAACAATCAGAAGGGGTGCATCAAGTTCAGTTACTTTTCGGGCGAGGGCGATCGTCTCCCGCAGAACTTCGCCTGCGTGAGGGGACCCGCAGTTCGGCTCTCATTTTCCGGTGAGATCTTTGGCCAGCCATCCTACGCCCAACTGGCACGGTCCGCAGATTTCTTGATTCGAGAGCGCGGGCCCGACGACGACCAGATGGGCGCGTTCGGTTTCCTGCTCGAAGCCCATCGCTGGCGCAATCTGCAAATTCGAATTCGTGAGTTCATGCCGGTCGGCGTCAGACCGTTGCTCGTTGCCGTGACGTAAGGAGGCCAAGGTGAAAGGCGATTTTTCGCGGTGGAATTACCGGCGGAGTGACAATTTCAATGGCGTTCTGCCCCAGCAGGGCCGCGTCCTGCTCGATTCCGACGGCACGGCCCAAACAAGCATTATTAATGATTGGCAGGACATTGCCGCCGGCGATCTCATCGGGACCGGTGCCGCTTTCGTTCCCGCAGATGTTCCAGCCAGTTTTCTGATTGATCGCGCGCGCGTCCAGGCAGGAGAGGTCATCGTAACGGTGGAACCGGGCCGCGTCTGGGTGGATGGCATGCTGGTAAACCTTCCGGAAGCCCTGCCCGTCGATCGCATTGCGACCTATCTGGAACCGCCGATCCAAGACCCCGCAGCCAGCATAGCCACCATCGCCGTCGGCGTACGCGATGCCGTAATTCTGGAGGTCTGGCGCGAAGCCATCAACGGCTTCCAGTTGCCCGACATCCTGATTGAACCCGCCCTCGGCGGGCCCGACACCGCGGAGCGCGTGTACACCTCGGCCGATTTCCACCTCTATCGCATGGGGCCGGGCGACACCTGTTCCAACCTTCCAATTGCCGATGATTTTTCAAAGAAGGGCAAACTAAAAGTAACTCTTCAGCCGACCGTCGCCGTAGGAGGAGACTGCCCCGTGGTCCAGGGCGGCGGTTACACCGGCTTTGAGCATCATCTATATCGCGTAGAAATAGCCGACACGCCTCCCGGCGCTCCCATGTTCAAGTGGTCGCGCTTCAACGGCGGGCTTGTCGGTCGAGGAAGGTTCGACGCTGCTGCTCTGCGTGTCAACATTACCGCGAACCTGGCTGCCATCAACACCTGCGGCCTGAGCCAGTTCTATTTGGAAGCCGAAGAGTTCGATGCGGGACGAGGTTGTTGGAAGGTTACCTACGGCGCGCCCGTTACTCTCAATAGCAGTAATCAGCTGGTGCTTCCCGCAGCGGCCACGTTCGGCGCAATCCCCACTTCTCCGAATCCGGTCTTCTTCCGTCTATGGGACGGCATAAAGGCCATTGCCGCATTTCCAACCAGTGCTACCCCTCAGGAACTCGAAGACGGTATCCGACTGGAATTCGACGCTGCCGTTGCAAGCAACTTCACGCCTCGGGACTACTGGACCTTTTCCGTGCGAGCGGGCGGCATCGACAATCCGCCGGTCCTCATCAATTCGGAACCTCCGCAAGGAATTTTGCACCATCGAGTTTCATTGGGGGTCATCACTTGGAACGCAGCCCAGGATGTCACAGCCGCTGCGGGCGAGATCAGCGACTGCCGCCAACCCTTCCACCCCTTCACTCGCGTTACCGGCTGCTGCACCTATCGTGTCGGCGACGGAGTTCAGAGCCACGGAAACTTCACGTCGATCCAGGCGGCAATCAATGCTCTCCCCGCCTCGGGTGGAGAAGTATGTGTTTTGCCCGGCACATATAGCGAATTCGTGGTGATCCAGAATCGGCGCAATATTCGCCTGCACGGATGCGGACCGCGCAGCCGTATCATCGCGCCCGTGCAGCCCAACAATCCGAATACCCTGCCCACCATCCACGTTATTAATTCTCATGGCATTTGCATCGACTCACTGGCGGTGGAAGCCCAGCCTCAGGGGCCAGGCATCCTGCTCGGAGGCACCGCATTCGTCGGTGTTGCCCTGATGGCAGCCGCTCAGCAATCCGTGCTGTACAACATCAAGTTGCTCAACCTCCGTGTTACTGCGCTCGCTCGCAGCGCGATTGAGGTGCGGACCGGGCAATTCATCGAAATTCGCCACTGCGACATCCGCATGATCGATGCGCCCAGCGGCTGGCCCGGTATCTTCTTTATAGGCGATGACGGCTCGATTGAAGAGAACCAGATCCGCGTACGGTCGGAGCGCCAGCGCGACGACATTACCTGGCCTATGCCAGCCGGGGCGGCGCTCGGAGGAATTCAGATTGGTGGAACCAGCGACCGCGTGCGCATTATCAACAACGTGATTCAGAGCGGCATCGGGAACGGAATTACTCTGGGAAGCGTGATCGTGGTCGACGCCAACGGCAACGACACCGGAGTGGATCTAGGGTGGGTGGTCAACGTGTTCGATCCGTGCAATCCATGCCAGCCCGGAACTAACTATTTTCCAAACGGTCCTGGCAATGATGGCGGCCGCACCATCTCCGCGGGGGCGTTGACTGAAATTCGAATCGAGCGAAACCGCATCTACGACATGGGCTTGAATGGAATCGGAGTGGTGGCCTTCTTCGATCTCAATAATTCCCGAGAAACGATTTCGGTCCTTGGTCTAACAATTTTGGGAAATCATATTCGTGGCTGCCTGCGCCGCGAAATTGCCGCAATCCCTGCCGTCGCGTTGGAACGTATCGGATACGGCGGCATCTCTCTCGCCGACGTGGAAGACCTGGTTGTCTGGGATAACGTCATCGAGAATAACGGTCCGCGGCGCACCGATCCCGTCTGCGGCATTTTTGTGCTGATGGGCGCGGGCATCGACATTTCGCGCAACCGGATCGTGAACAACGGGGCGCGCACTGTTGAACCGGTCAGCGCCGCGAAGCGCGGCCAGCGCGGAGGCATTATCATCCGGCACGCCGTCCCCCCCGTGCTTGGAATCGCAACGGCGAAGGATCCTGCGCTGGCATACCAGACCCTCCAAAGCGATCGTCCCACTCTGGTGGTACAAGACAATATTGTGGTCGCACCCATGGGACGAGCACTATCAGCGACCGTCCTGGGAGCTGTGTCTGTCGTGGGTAATGAGTTCGTGACCCAGGCGGTTACGCCGTTTCAGACCGGATCTCTCGATTCGTTCATCGCGGCGACTGTTTATATCGCCGATCTTGGACGTAATTTCGAAATCACCTCGTGGAAAGCCGGTTATCAGGCAGTGCGTCTCGGTAACTACCAGGCAGACAACGGATACGCTTTCAAGAATGACACTTTCGCTTTGTCGCCCCGAGGCATCGCGGCGCCGGCAGAACGATTTTTTCTCAGTGGGCAGGTTCAGTTCATCGCCAATCAGGTGACGCTCGACCTGGTGGAACGTGGTCTATCCTTTGCCTCTTCTTCGATCTTGATCGTTAGCCTGGACGATGTCGGGTTCGTTGGCAATCAGTCCATGAACCAGTTGGCGGATGACTTTGTACTGGTGAATTCGTTCCTGTTCGGCACTTCTATACGTGCCACTGATAACCGATGGGAGGAGCCCATTCCCAATGCCATCTACTCCGCGATAACACTCGGCCTGATGAATGTGACCGCCAATAACATCGGTACTCATTGCATTGTCGCGCTCGCTCCGCCGAAGTTGTTAGTCTCCTCACCTAACGTTGTCTTGCTCAACCAGTTCATAGATAATCCGTGCGCCATCGCTGCCCGTTTGTTGGCCGGATTTGCCACGATCGCCGGAGGAGGATAGTCATGGAAACATCCCAAGCGAGACAAGTTCCAGTCTCCCAGATTTCTGAAACGCTAGAGAAGACCCTAGCCGATCTCGACCACGCACGTGGGGCTGATCTGGTTGAATTGGGCGAGGTCCGCACCGCAAAATTCAACACATTGGCTCGCGACCGTGTCCGATTGGCAGCGAAACTCGGCGCAACCCATCCCCGAGTTCTCTCGCTGGATAGCAGTCTGGCCCTGCACGCAGCAACATGGCCCGGATTCGCCTCCGAGATAGCAATGTCGTCAGTGACCCCACCCCGTGTCGACCAATCGTCGTGGGCTCTCCACGGAAATGTCCTGGATGGCTCGCGCAAGCCGATCCAGGGCGTGACCGTAGCACTCTACCAAAAGGACACATGGATCCAGCGCCTGGGCTTTGCCTGTACCAATGCGAACGGCTATTTCACATTGACGGTGCAGGAGGCAGCCAAGACCGAGAGCGGCTCTTTCTCGATTAATATTTTGCGAAACGGGAAGATTATCTACTCTGACCCGAACACGGCCACCATCCAACTCGGACACGTCGAGTACCGGGAAATCATTATTGGAGCAGCCGCGAATCCGTGCCCTCCTCCTGCCGGTACCCCGGATGTACCGCCTTCTCCGGCAACGCCATCCGCTTCAACCAAACCTACCGAACCAACAACAACTGCGACAAAAACCAGAGGTTCTCGAAAAAAGTGAACACGCGCTGTGCCATGTCGGCGAGGAGAATCTCCGCCAAGCGGGGCCTAAACCCGCCTCGTGGGCGCGCGATTCCAGTCGCACAACCAGTATTCCCGTCGGCACTGATCGTCCAACGGAAGTGCGCTTGCGGTGGAGAATGCAACAGTTGCCGAGGAGAAAAGCCCGCAGAGTCGTCTCACCCCGTTCAGGCGAAGCTGGCGTTAAATGCTCCCGGCGATGTATTCGAGCAGGAAGCAGATCGCATCGCGGAGCAAGCGGTCCCGATGTTGGACACAATGGTCTTGGGCGATTCAATCTCGGACTCGTACGGCGGCACTGAGCTCGGCGCTAGGTGCAATTCTGGTAATTCTCCTTCCGAGGGACAGACTGAGCGGGGACGCGCCACGCCGTCATTGCAAACGAAGACCGTTGGCCCAACCGTTACGACCGGCATGGAGGCCTCATCGGCGACTCAGGAAGTATTGCGGTCGCCGGGTCATCCATTAGAGCCAGCAACTCGTGCGTTCATGGAGCCTCGGCTTGGACACGATTTCAGTGCCGTACGCCTTCACAGCGATTCCTACGCCGAGCAATCGGCGCGACTTCTAGGTGCCGCCGCCTACACGGTCGGGAACCACATCGCGTTTGCGTCCGGTCGCCTTGAGCCGGACACTCGGGAGGGAAAACGGCTTATCGCTCACGAACTCACGCATGTCATCCAGCAAAATCGAGGAAATGCGACAAACTTACAACGAAGCCCGGAAAATCGATGGGACCCTGTCGCCTTACCGAAGTCAAAGACTCAATCATTTTTTCCTGCGGCTCGGTCCACAAAGGAACCGGATCCCAATGCGCTCTATTTCCAGGGTTTCGGGAGCGGCCGCCTTGTCACCAGCGCGAAGTTACTCAAGTGGGCGGAGGACAGTATCTGGGATGACGTCGTGGGGAACCACCGGCCTGAGCATATCTTCAGTCTTCTCCAGAGGAATCAGGACGTCCAACTTAACGCTATATGGGAGCGCCATCTCAACAACAAAGTGAAAATGATTCTTGGCTCGCACGCGTTTGATGGTCCCGAAGAAGCCCGCGAAGGCGGAGCAATACAACTGAAGACAAGCTCTAAGAGCGTAATTGACGCGCTCAATCACCGAGCCCTCGTCGCGCTCGTTCAAGAGATCAAGAACACGCTCCATTCAGGTGTGGTGCCTCGGGGAGCAAGCTTGATAAGGGATCGGTCAGCAATCGAATTCATCGAGGAGCGGCCCGAGAAAGGAGTGGTGCCGACGGGGCGCTGGGCCGGAACGGCTACCGTCGGCTTCACCTGGGGTGGTATGCGCCTAGTATCGACGACAAGCTATAGCGTGATCTTCGAGGTTATTGGACACGAGGGTATCTACTTTGAACTCTCAAGTGCAGATTTCCTGAAAACCGAACCTTTTATGCATCAAGTTGCAGAGACAGTGACCAAGGGAACAGCGGGCATTGCCGTTGTGGGAGCATTCATAAAAGGATTTCTAAGTGCACTCGCGTCACCAGTAATCATGGCTGCTGACACGGCCGCCAAGATCATCGATACGGTCTCGCTGGGCCTCGCCGCGGGAGTGAAATGGACGACTGGGCGTGAGATCGCGTACACATGCATCAGTTCGACATGCCAGAACTTCGACGCCTGTGTGAAAAGCGCAACCAAGAGTGTAGACGACTGCAAGGCTGATGCTGTTACAGAAGCCTTGAAGCAGGCCACGATCATTCTTCCCCTCTATGAGCAAGGGCGCGACTGCATAAACGGAGATGCCGAGGCTTGCGGTGGTATTGCAGCGCTTTCCCTCGGTCTGGTTGAGGAAGGAGTTAGTCGTATAGCAAAGCGCGGAGGCACGGCTGTGGAAGCGATTCGAGGCCGGCGAGTGCTGAGTCCGGACGAATTCGAGGACGCTGCAATCCGTGAAGCGATCCATCGGCCTCACGCGGGAGACCCACCGATCGCGGAAACATTGGAAAAACCAAAACCTCGCCAGGAACCGCCAACGCCGCCCGCAGTGAAAGCGCCTGTATCTGAAGAACCTACACCTCCTGCAACTGGCAAGGATGCGATCAAAGAGAAGGTGGTGCATGAGTCGGCTAGAGAGGCCGGGTCGGAAGTGCCACTAACCGACGGTACGCACGGGATGGCACCGTATGGCGAGGGCGAGGAGTCCGGACTTACCATCTGCAGCGAGCATTGCAATTTGGTGCGCCGGAAGCTGGACCAAATCCTCAAGACGCTCCCGGACAACTACGACGCAGCCACCCTGCGGGAGATCAACTATCTGGCTAATAAAGTCCGTGGCATTGATCGAGCGCTTGCGAAGGGAAGACTCTCAAGAGAGTTGGCAAGGCGAGCCTCTCATGAAATCGCTGTCGAGTTAGCAAGATATGCCAAGATGGATCCCAATCTCAACCAGTTGCTCCAGATGACCCCTGAATACTTGAAAGCGAACCTGCCCCAATTGAGGAGGGAGTTGAGACGAGGTGCAGCACGAGCCCGTGATATTTCGCAAGAGTTTGGTGAACGTGAGACGAGCGCTCAGGCTCAACATGTGGAGGCGCCGAGAGGCCAATTGATCTCCGAGTCGGCGCTTGAGCGGGACGTTATGGACGAACTAGGAATCAGCGACCTGGAGGCGGCACGTCGCACTCCCGGGGGCGCTCCTCAGCTTGAGCATTTCGACGTGGGCAACTTTGGTCATACCCATGCCGAGGCGCTGGTCGAGGGCCTTCCACCGGGTCTCGACAAAGAGGTAACGATTAGGCTTCCAGATGGGACCATTCGTCGCGCAGATAGAGTTCAGTGGAATCGTAAGGGCACTCCCGGTGCGGGGGGAACTATCTACGAAATAAAGCCGAACACCGGGGACTGGCCTCAAGCTGGCAGGCGCCAAGCAGAAATGTATGCCCGCTACATGCAGGAAGTCTATGGGGGACATTGGGATGCCCAATGCCTCACCTACAAGGCTGGAGCAGTGCGAAGACTGGTACGTAAGTTGCGTCGGCGATAGTCCCTTATGAAAGCATAGACATTGCCGTGGTTGCTGGGTGTGCTTGATCGGGAAGGCCGAAGACATCACTGAGAGCAGAGATCTCGGCGTGTTGTACTACTCCGCTGTTGAGACAATGAAGGCAGTCGTACCCATCTCGATCAAAGAAGCACCCGCCAGGCAGGCGGGCAACCGCTCGTCGGCACAGGCAGTCCAAGCTCCTCAGCCCGTATTCAGTGCTCCCATCTTCATCCAACGCAAGTGTGCGTGCGGCGGGGAATGTCCGAGCTGTCAGAAAGAGGAGCTGGAAGAATCGCATCCGATTCAAACCAAGCTCAAGGTGAACACGCCAGGCGACGCGTTTGAACAGGAAGCGGATCGCATCGCAGACCAGGTAGTCGGGATGAGCGCACCGCCGCACGGCGCCATGACGCCGCTCCCAGTAACGCCCGTCGCCACATCGCTGGCGCAGAGAAAAGCAATTGAAAGCGCATCGTCGCCCGTGTTCTATGCAGCGCACAAGTCTCGGGGACGAGCTCCTCCGATGCTCTCCAACAACCTCGATCACCTCCAAGGTTCAAATTGCCTGCTCTTGCTGCAGCGCAAATGCGCCTGCGGTGGTGGTATGCCTTGTTCCCAGTGTGAGGACGAGCCGGAAACCCCAGCGCAACGGAAAGCCGCGCCTGGGCCCGGCAAGAGTGTCGCCGGTCCCGAAACCCTTCCGCAAACTCTCGGCTTCGGTCGGCCACTGGACGACAGTATTCGTGTGTATATGGAGTCCCGCTTCGGCTCCGACTTCAGCCAAGTACGAATCCACGACAGCAGCAAAGCCGCATCCGCGGCAAAGTCCGTAAACGCTCTCGCCTACACAGTCGGCCGCGACATCGTCTTCGGCGAAGGCCGCTACGCACCTGCCACTGACACTGGGAAGAAGCTGTTGGCGCATGAGTTGACGCACGTGCTCCAACAGGGCGGCGTCGCAGCGGAGCTAACAATCCAGCGCAAGGAGTCCAACGACCTGAATGCCGGCGACAAAACCGAGGGCGGCAGTTCCTCGGAGCTCGACGACTTTCTCGAGTGTCCCACACCTCCCACACGACTTGGCAGCAAACCGCCGCCGAATGGGCCTTGTAGCCAGCCCAGTTTCGTTCCTTCTGCAACCGAACTGGTGCGTCTCCATTTCTGCAAAGACTCCGACATCGTCACGCCGAATCACGAGTTAAACGAACTCGACAAGATGATTGAGGAGCAGCCGCGTTCCACGCGATTTGTGGCGCATGGATACGCGAGCAGCGAGGGCGATCCTCAGTACAACCTGCGCCTCTCCTGCCATCGCGCACAGGCCGTCGGCAGGGAGCTCGCCGATCGTTTGCGCGCATCGCTGGAAAAGCTCGGCAAACAGCGAAACGAGATCGACGCGGAGATCGCGCGGCGTATAGAGGTTGGCGCGCGCGGCCCCACCGCGGAGTTCTTCGGCGGCAAGAATGCGAACCGCGTGGTGGTGATCTACGGGCAGATTCCCGGGCAGAACCTGGGCTTCGAGCCGGCCTGCGAGATCGCTCCGCGGCGTCTCGGCGATATCGAGCCGGAAGTGCCGTGCGACACGCCGACCGGGGATCTGGCGTCGCAACCGGAGTCCGACCAGATCCGGCGCTTCGAATTCTGTGTCAGTTCCGATGTGCTCCGTACGGAGACAGCCAGGGAGATTCAGGGATTCGCGTTCCGTCATGCGGCCACTTCAACGTTCGTGATCCACGGTTTTGCCAGCGAAGAAGATAAACGCGACCACAAGTCCAATGAGCGGCTTTCCTGCCACCGTGCGCTCCGTATCGCGCGAGAGTTGACCAACGCCGGTGTGGCGCCTACGCAGATCCGCGAAGTTGCCGGGTTGGGCCCCACGCGCCGGTTCGATGAGAAGCGCCTGGAACCGAATCGCGTAGCCTTGGTGCTGGCCGAGAAAGGCGAGATTCCCAAGATCAAAGAGCCTGCCGCGGACGTGCACGGGAAAGATGACGAGAGCATTCGGAACGCGGCGCTTGCGAAATTGAAGGCCGGCGAGTACCGGCTGGAGGCCGACACTTATATCTCGTTCTGGACCTGTGGGCGCACGCCCTCGGTGCGGGAAGCGGTGCGGCGCATGTTGATACTTCTACCCCAAGGCGAGAAAGCGAAGGAGGCGCCTACGACCGTAGAGACGGCGATTGCGAACGGAACCGAGGAATCGCTCGGTCCCAATATAGTTCGGC
>Ga0070697_100000275_pt1 | contig 41715 bp, 38 predicted proteins | sample KBSK1501metaG_FD_65475 | JGI IMG/M metagenome (GOLD analysis project Ga0070697, IMG submission 65475) | Corn, switchgrass and miscanthus rhizosphere microbial communities from Kellogg Biological Station, Michigan, USA - KBS K1-50-1 metaG | ecosystem: Host-associated > Plants > Roots >... | reverse complement strand
TTGGGCGAATGTGTCCGGTTAACCCTGCACCGCTTTAACCTTTCAACGCTTCAACGAACTCGATGAAACCATTCGAAATTGCCGGGTTGCCGCCGGACGAGCTCAATAGTTTTCTTTCGGGCACGCATGCGGATCCGTTCCGAATCCTCGGGCCGCATCGCCTGGGCGCTGATCTGGTGATTCGGACGTTTCGACCGGACGCAAAGAAGATTGAAATCCTCCTCGCCACAGGAGGAGTCCGTCCGACGGGCGGATTAGATCGACAACGCCAAAACGGTCCGGATTCACCAATTCCTTCGCAGTTGCCAATTGAAGCGGAAAAGATTCATCGGGACGGCTTTTTTTGCGCGACAGTGCCAAACGCGACGCGCGATCTTGCCTACCAGCTTCGCCTAACGAATTGGCACGGATCGGACACCACCCTGGGCGATCCCTACCGCTATGGACCGATCATGGGCGAGGTTGATCTGCATCTCTTCGGCGAAGGGCAGCACTGGAAGATTTACGACAAGTTCGGCGCGCACCCGCGCAAGATTGACAATGATACCGGCGTATATTTCGCGGTTTGGGCGCCGAACGCGCAGCGGGTCAGCGTGGTGGGGGATTTCAACAATTGGGATGGCCGGGTGCATCCGATGCGCAGACTCCTCGGCGCCGGCGTCTGGGAATTGTTCATTCCCGGCGTCGGCGAAGGTGCGCATTACAAATTCGAGATCCGCACCCATGCCAGGACACTGTTGCTCAAAAGCGATCCGTTCGCGTTCTTCAGTCAGCACGGAACGTCGACTGCGTCCCTTGTTTACAACCTCGAGCGCTACCACTGGAGTGACGCCCAATGGATGGAATCCCGGCGCGGGAAAAATTGGCCAGAGAGCCCGATCAGCATTTACGAAGTGCATCTCGGTTCATGGCGGCGCAAACTCGAAGAAGACAACCGGCAGCTAAGTTATCTCGAGTTTGCTGAAACGTTGCTGCCTTACGTGCTCGAAATGGGTTACACCCACATCGAATTGCTCCCGATCGCCGAGCATCCGTTTGAAGGTTCCTGGGGTTATCAGGTTACAAACTATTATGCCCCGACCAGCCGCTTTGGCACCCCGGACGAATTGCGTCATTTCATCGACAAATGTCATCAAGCCGGCATCGGCGTGATCATGGACTGGGTGCCTGCGCATTTTCCGAAAGACGCGCATGCACTCGCCGAGTTCGACGGCACTGACCTTTATGAACACATGGACCCGCGCCAGGGTGAACACCAGGATTGGGGCACGCTTATTTTCAATTACGGCCGCAATGAGGTGCGAAATTTCCTCATCGGTAACGCGCTCTTCTGGCTGGACTATTACCATATCGACGGACTGCGCGTAGATGCAGTGGCCTCGATGCTTTATCTCGACTATTCGCGCAAGCCCGGCCAATGGATCCCGAACGTTTTCGGCGGCCGCGAGAATCTGGACGCGATTTACTTTTTGAAGCGCTTTAACGAAGTCTGTTACGAAAAATTTCCCGGCATCATGACCATCGCCGAGGAATCAACCGCCTGGCCGGGCGTCTCGCGGCCGACATACCTCGGCGGCCTGGGCTTCGGATTCAAATGGAACATGGGTTGGATGCACGACTTTCTCGAATACATGTCGCTCGATTCGATTTACCGGCGTTATCATCACGGAAACATCACGTTTTCGCTCCTTTACGCGTTTCAGGAAAACTTCATCCTCGTGTTGAGCCACGACGAAGTCGTTTATGGCAAACGATCGTTGCTTTCGAAAATGCCGGGTGATGAATGGCAGAAATTCGCCAATCTCCGCATGTTTTACGCATGGATGTACGGCCAGCCTGGCAAGAAGCTTTTGTTTATGGGCGGGGAATTCGGTCAGCGGAACGAATGGAACCACGATACCAGTCTGGACTGGCGCCTTCTGAATCTGCCCCGACACGATGGCTTGCGCCGGCTGGTGCAACATCTGAATTATATCTACAAAAGCGAACCCGCCCTCTGGCAGCAGGACGGTACCTACGAAGGATTCGAGTGGATCGATTTCCACGACGCCGACAACAGCGTGGTCTCGTTCATCCGCAGATCGCGCGAAGGCGAAATTGTCGTGTTCGTGGTGAATGCAACGCCGATAGTGCGCCACGATTATCGCTTAGGCGTGCCGGACGCGGGATATTATCGGGAGATCATCAATACCGACGCACAAACCTATGGTGGCAGCAACGTCGGCAACTATGGCGGCGTGCGCAGCGAAGATCGGCCATGGATGGCGCGCGAGCATTCCATTCTCATTCATTTGCCGCCGCTGGCAACGCTCGCATTCAAACTAGAGAAGTAGCGTCTGGCTTTTGACGTGTAGGACGTGGCCTATTGAATTGGTTACGATTTTCTCTTGACGGGCCAATTCAATTTTAGGTAATCTCGGTAATTGTAATTCTAATCACTATGAACAATATGAAAAAGACCCCAGCCCCAAATGCCTTCACACTCATCGAGCTACTTGTCGTGATCGCGATCATCGCCATTCTGGCGAGCATTGCCTTGCCCGCTTTTATCGGCGTGCAAAAACGCGCCAAGCAAACCAAAGACATGTCCAACGCCAAACAAATTGTCCTGGCTTTGAAGCAGTTTGCTGTCGACAACAACGGCGTATTTCCGTCCAACGGGCCTGCTGCGACCTACGCTACTGGAGCGCCTCTTGTTGCGGGCGGCGCCTCCAACGACGCATTCTGGTGGCTCTTCCCGACGTATCTGACTGATGAGAATCTTTTCATCGTCGGCGGTTCCCACTGGTGTAAGTCTACCGCAGATAACAAATTGGACGCGGCAGGAGGCGCTGCGCGAGTCGACACACTTAAAGCAGGCGAAAACGCCTACGCTTACGTTCTCGGCCTCAATGATACTTCAAATGCCGGTTTCCCTTTAATCGCCGATGCGTTCGTTAACCCCATCGCGTCGCCTTACACCTACAGCACAGATAACGGCGTACCAGGCGGCGTGTGGGCGGGCGCGAAAGGCGTTGTTGCCTATGTCGACGGTAGTGCCCAGGTTATGACATGCGATGACAAAGCCCAGACGTCGATCTTTCGACCGGGGACGACTACGGCCAGCAACACTATCTTTGCGCCGTCCACCGACGCCGGCATCACTTGGCTCAACGCGACAACTAATCCAGTCTTGAATCCGGACACAGCAGGCGTGCCGTATCCGTAAAACCTTCGTTTCGTTTCCTCTCAAAACGCCCTGTCTGAGAAAGTCGGACGGGGCGTTCTTGTTTTGGTGTAGCCGCCGCCATTGACTGCCGCATTTGCTCACAATTGCTCGCGAGAAGACTCTCTATAAGACCTTCGAGCCGAATTCGCCGTCGCTGACGCGGGTGCGGATTTGCATTTTCGGACGAACTGACGCCACTGTTCGAATGAGTTTGCCGCGGTCGTCCGTGGTGATGCTGTAGCCGCGACGCAGCGTGGCCTCTGGGCCGAGCACCCGTAGGATTCCTTCCGCCTCCCGGAAACGGTGCCGCGCATTCTCTAACACGCGCTTCGGCAATTCGGCTAAACGTCGGCGAAGATCGACAAAGCGGTTTCGACGCAACATCAACTCGCGCAAGGGGCTGTGCGCCTGAATCGTGCGTCCCATCTGAATGAGAGCGCGTTTGCAGGTTTCGATCTTATGGGCGATGTGGCGGCGCAGATTCTCCCGCGCAAGATCGAGTCGCTGGAGTGCGTCGCGCATTCGGTTCACCTGCTCGCGAGTCAGCGCGCGTTCGGATACCTCAATTCGCCGGCGAAGATCGATAATATCCGGAACGATCAATTCGGCAGCGGCGCTGGGTGTCGGTGCGCGCAGGTCGGCCACGAAATCGCAAATCGTGAAATCGATCTCGTGCCCTATGGCGGAAACAATAGGCACTCCAACATCGGCGATCGTGCGCGCGACAATCTCCTCGTTGAACTCCCACAAATCCTCCATGCTTCCGCCGCCGCGCGCGACGATGATGAGGTCGAGCGGCGGCCAGTTTTCCGTAGGCGTTGCTAATTCACGAATAGCGACGGCGATTTCAGCCGCAGCGCCGGTCCCCTGAACCCGCACCGGATTAATCAGGATTTGCAGCCACGGCGCTCGCCGTTTCAAAACATTAATTATATCGCGGATCGCCGCCCCGCTCGGTGAAGTGACAATGCCGATTCTTCTTGGAAATTTCGGCAACGCGCGCTTGCGTTCGGTCGCGAACAAACCTTCGGCCTCCAGTTTGCGCTTAAGCGCCTCAAATTTGGCTTGGAGAACGCCCAAGCCGCGCGGCTGCAAGATTTGCACGCTAAGCTGGTATTGTCCGCGGGCTTCGAAAACCGAGACGCTACCGTAAACTTGCACCTGCGTTCCATCTACCGGCGGTTGGCGCAACGGAGCCATGGTGTTGCGGAAAATCACACAGGCAATTTGGGCCCGCGCGTCTTTGAGCGTGAAATATTGATGCCCACTCGGGTGCAGCTTGTAATTCGAAACCTCACCATGAACCCAGACCGCGCCGAATTTTGTCTCGAGCGCGCCGCGAATGCTTCGCGTCAGCTCGCTGACGGTGAGGATTTTCGAGGTTTGTTGAAAGAAATCAGCGGTGAGTTGCATGTCGAGACGTTGAAGCGATGAAGAGTTGAAGAGATGAAGCGACGGAAAGTTGCATTGACCATCCGCTTTAACGCTTCATCGCTTTAACCCTTCAACGTTCCCCAAATAATTCGCTCTGCGCACCGCTCGGCGGTTTCAATCCGAGCTTGCGATATGCATTCACCGTAGCCACGCGGCCTTGCGGCGTGCGTTTGATGTAGCCTTGCATGATCAGATACGGCTCGTTCACTTCTTCGAGCGTCCCGGCTTCTTCGCCGATGGCAACGGCGAGCGAATTCAAGCCGACCGGGCCACCGTTAAATTTGTGAATCAGCGTTTCGATGATGCGTTTGTCCCATTGATCGAAGCCGTCCCGGTCAATCTCTAGCATGGCGAGGGCGCGATCAGCGACATCACGATCGATTTTGCCGTCAGCCTTGACCTGAGCGTAATCTCGCACCCAGCGCAGGAGATTATTAGCAGTTCGCGGCGTGCCGCGGCTACGGGCAGCGATTTCAGTTGCGCCGGCAGAATCGGTCTCTACACCCAGTAAACGAGCGCTGCGCAGGATAATTTTGTGCATTTCGTTGGCAGCATAGTAATCCAGGCGTGCTGTCATGCCGAAGCGCGAGCGGAGGGGGGCACTGACCATGCCGGCGCGCGTGGTCGCGCCGATCAACGTAAACTTTGGCAAATTTAAGCGCAGACTGCGCGCCTGCGGTCCCTGATCGATGATGATGTCGAGCCGGTAATCTTCCATCGCCGGGTAGAGATATTCCTCGATCGTCGGTTGGAGCCGATGGATCTCGTCGATGAAAAGCACATCCCCTTTTTCCAGACTGGTGAGCAGCCCGGCGAGCTCGCCGGCTTTCTCGATCACCGGTCCGCTGGTGTTTTTGATGTTCACGCCCATTGCGTTAGCGATGATGTAAGCGAGCGTGGTTTTGCCGAGGCCCGAAGGTCCGCTGAGCAAAATATGTTCGAGCACGTCGCCTCGCCGTGTCGCTGCCTCGACCATCAACTCCAGACGCTCGCGCACTTTCACCTGGCCGGTGAACTCGCTGAAAGCCGGCGGTCGCAGCGAAATTTCGAATGCGGCATCTGGCTCTGGCGGCTTCATAATCGTTGAAGCGTTGAAGCGTTGAAACGTTGAAGCGGTTTGCGAGCGAATCGCGTGGAGTAATGGAGTAGTGGAGTAGTGGAGTAGTGTGACATTGTTCGGCGAATCATTTCATTACCCATTACTCGAGCACTCCATTACTCCAAATTCTTCGTGAGGACGAGCTCGGTGCCGCGGCGTTTCAAAATGTAATCGACTTTGTCGAAGGCGGTGCAAATCAAATGCAGGCCGAGGCCGCCTGGTTTCAGTGGATAGCGTGGACGCACCGACATTTCTTGGACGAGCGCTTGTAGGCCGTAATCGCGCAGGCGCATTCGGATAGAACCGCGCAACGCTTCCATCGACAAGATAATCGGCTGATCGTCCCGCAGTTCGTAGGCATAACGAATGATATTCGTGCACGCTTCATCGACGCCGAGGACCATGAGCAGCCGCTCCTTCTCGGAAAAATTGTAGCCGTCAAGAAATTCTCTCACGGATCGGCGCATCAACCCGAGATTGGCAGTGTCGCTACTGAACTCGAGCTTCTCTTTTTTCATCGAGGACGATTAAACGCTGAGCACACCTCCACGCGCATTCAAGCAGGAAGACTCACTTGGAAGTACATCTGGTTTGGGGAGCGCGGGCATGTTGCCCGCCGTGTCCGGCATGTTGCCGGACAGCTCCGTAGCGCGTGTGTAAGAGCCGCCGGCAACATGCCCACGCTCCCCAGTACATCAGACGTTCGCCGTAAGATCATTGTTCTCAAAACGTAATGGACAGGTCGCATAAGCGCTGTTCAATTGCGCTCATGTGGAAATCGTTGGTGTTGCTTTTGGCCACGTCGTTACTGGCGCGTGCCCAGGAAAACCCGACCGCCTATGATGCTTTGCGCGTCGTCGGCACAAAGTTGAATCGCGATTACGTTAACCGTGTCATCTCGATGACTGGAGTGGACGGCAATCCACAGCCCGAGACCTGGAAAATTTTGCTCAATGACCCCCGCGCCCGCGGCGGTGTGCGTGAGGTAGAAGTCGCCAACGGTAAGATTCAATCTGAACGCACCCCCCTGCGTAGCGTTGTCGGCTCGGCCGAAGGCGCTACGATTAACACCGCGCATCTAAATCTCGATTCCAGCGGTGCATACGCAGTAGCCAGCCACACCGCCGATAAATCGGGCACCCGTTTTGATAGAGTAGCCTACACCTTGCGCACGGATGAGCGCAGCGACCCGGTCTGGATTGTCACCTTACAGGGCACGTCCGGTCGTGCCGTCGGCACGATCCACATCAACTGCAATCGCGGCAACGTCGTCCGGACCGAAGGAATGTTTGCTGGGACAAACATGAACGACGTTGAAACCGAGCGAGATATTGAACAACAGAATGATGAAAACCAGGGGCCGCTCCGGACAGCACGAGCACGGTTACGGGAAACTTTTCGCCGCGCCCAGGACGAAGCACGCGACATGTTCGACCGGGTCCGCCGTTCCTTTGTCGATTTCATTAATCGCTAGGATGCGAGAAGGGACAGCATTGGGAAGGTGGAACGCGTTCTCCGAACGCGTTGATAGTTCAGGCGGCGAAGCCGCAAAAATTTCGGCATCGTCTTACGCCGCCGCGGACAGGTCGGAGAAGCCGATCCACCTGTCGTAACTATCATGTCAATCTTGCAAGATGCCTGGCCGGCGCTTCCGTTTGCGGAATGGAAAGAAACCTGCGCGACGCTGCACATGTGGACGCAAGTCGTCGGGAAAGTTCGGCTCGTGCAAACACCGTGGACAAATCATTCCTGGCACGTCACGCTCTACCTGACCGCACGCGGCCTGACGACATCGCCGATCCCGCATGGCTTGCACACCTTTGAAATCAATTTCGATTTCATTGACCAGGAGTTATCCATCGAAAAGAGCGATGGCGCGCGCCGGACGCTCAAGTTGCAGCCGCAATCGGTCGCGGCATTTTATCAAGCGGTAATGAACGCGTTAAGCGCGCTCGAACTGCCGGTGAAGATCGACACCCTGCCTAACGAAATCGAGGACCCAATTCGCTTTGATCGGGACGAACAGCACCGCAGCTTCGACCCCGAATTTGCAAATCGCTTCTGGCGTGTTCTGGTGCAGGCCGATCGTGTTTTCAAAGAGTTTCGGTCGCGCTTCTGCGGGAAATGCAGCCCGGTGCATTTCTTCTGGGGCAGTTTTGATCTGGCCGTGACGAGATTCTCCGGGCGTCCCGCTCCTCCACATCCCGGCGGGGTTCCGCATCTTCCGGATCAAGTCACGCGGGAAGCTTACTCGCAGGAAGTGAGCAGTCTCGGTTTTTGGCCGGGCAATGCGGCTGCACCAATGCCGGTGTTTTACTCGTATGCCTATCCCGAACCCCCAGGATTTTCAGAAGTGAAAGTGCACCCGGCGACGGCCGCTTATAATACAAAGATGCGCGAATTTATCTTGCCCTATGACGAGGTGCGGACGGCGCCTTCACCCGATAGTGTGCTTCTCGATTTTGCCCAAAGCACTTACGACGCCGCCTCGAAATTAGGGAAGTGGGACCGTGCCGCGCTTGAGGAAATTAAACCGGTCTTGCATTCTCAACCGTCGCAATCGTAATTACACGCGATGAATCCTGGTTGCGCAGCGGAGCAGGCCGCCTGGCGCGAAATAAGCGGTGGTTGGCGTCCCCTTTACGGGGATGTCGATCAAATCGGCGTCGCGGTTGAATGGCACGACTTTCGTACGGGCCGCTCGTTTGACTGGGGACGGACATTTCATCCGCGCAGCTTGGAATTTTGTTTGAATCTCGACGGTCGCGGTGCAGTCGCTGTGAATGGACGAACGCGCAGCGATTATCTCCCTGGCAATTCCGGTTACTACGCCATCGCAGACGAGCCGCTTTCTGCTTCGCGCTACGCACGCGATCATCATCAATTTGTCACGCTCGAGTTTTCGCGGAAGCATCTGCAAAAGCAATTCGTCCAGAACGAGGCCGATCTGGAACCTGAAATCCGCCGCATTATTTTTGACGACAAGAACGAAGCGGTCGTGGCGCCAACGCGGCCAATGTCGATCGCGCAACGGGCCGTGGTCGCGAGTTTGGCTGAGCCACCGGTTACGAAAGCCGCGCAAATTCTCTGGTATCAAAGCAAGGCACTCGAACTGATGGCGCACTTCCTATTCATGCCGAAAGATCCGGAGTTCTTTTGCATGCGGCAAAAGCGCGTCGCACGCGAGCGCGTCGAACGCGTGAAAGAGTTGCTCGCCCGCGATCTTGCCAATCCGCCGACGCTCGAAATGGTGGGTCAGGAAGTTGGTTGCAGTCCATTTTATCTTAGCCGGATTTTCTCGCGCGAAGTTGGTCTAACCATTCCACAATATCTGCGCAATTTGCGGATGGAACGCGCGGCGGAGCTGTTGCGGAGCGGGCGTTACAACGTCACTGAAGCCGCGACCGAAGTTGGTTACTCTAGCCTGAGTCATTTCAGCAAAGCATTTTGCGAGACCATTGGCTGCTGCCCGGTGCTCTATCCGGCCGCGAAGAACGTCGTCCTCGATCGTTGAGACGTTGAAAGGTTGAAGGGTTGAAGCGAATACAGAACCGCGAATGTTAACCGCTTTAACGCTTTGACTCTTCATCGCTTCAACGATCCCCATGAAAATCACTCGCGCGCTCATTTCCGTTTCTGACAAAACCGGTATCGCCGCCTTCGCGCGCGCGCTTGAACGGCTGGGTGTCGACATTATTTCCACGGGCGGCACGGCTGATTTGCTGCGTAAACAAAAAATTCCGGCGCGCGACATTTCCAGTTTCACCGCATTTCCGGAAGTCCTGGAAGGCAGAGTCAAAACCTTGCATCCGCGCGTGCACGGCGGCCTGCTTTACAAGCGTGGCAATCCCAAACACGAAGCCCAGGCGCGGGAATGCGGGTTCGAGCCGATCGACCTCGTAGTAGTCAATCTTTATCCATTCGAAGAAACGATCCGCGAACCCAATGTCACCCTGGCCCAGGCAATTGAAAACATCGATATCGGCGGTCCGTCGATGATCCGAAGCGCTGCGAAAAATTACGAATCAGTCACGGTCGTTGTCGATCCAGCCGATTACGATGCCGTCCTGGAAAACATGCGCGATAACGATGGCGAAACCACGCTGAAACTACGGGAACGTCTTGCCATCAAGGCGTTTATCAAAACCTCCGATTATGACCGCGCAATCGGAAATTTCCTAAACAAAGAGCAAACGACCGACGCCTCATTCTCACTGTCGCTTCCGCTGGTCATGCGGTTGCGCTACGGCGAAAACCCGCACCAAACCGCCGCCCTTTACGGCGATTTTGATCGCCATTTCGAAAAACTCCACGGTAAAGAACTTTCTTTTAATAATATTCTCGATATCAGCGCCGCTACCGGCTTGATTGCCGAGTTCGACAAGCCGGCGGTCGCGATTTTGAAACACACCAATCCGTGCGGCGTCGGTTTAGATGCCGATGATCTGCGCGAAGCCTGGGAGAAAGCGTTTGCGACCGATAAACAAGCACCCTTTGGCGGCATTATTGTATGCAATCGGCCGATGAATGAAGCACTGGCCAGAGCAATCAGCGAGATTTTCAGCGAAGTGATCATTGCGCCGGATTTTGAACCCGAGGCGCGCGCGCTCTTGCAAAAGAAAAAAAATCTGCGGCTCATTCGACTGAGGACTTCAGCGGCTGAGGCAAGATCGGGAACAGACGTTCGCTCGGTGGCAGGCGGGCTTCTGGTGCAGGATGCGGATAACGCCAAAGAAATTCCGGAGAAAGTGGTGAGCAAACGGCAGCCGACCAAGGCCGAACTGGATGCGATGCTTTTCGGGTGGCGCGTGGTCAAGCACGTCAAATCGAATGCGATTGTTTATTCAGGCCGCGACCGCACGCTTGGGATTGGCGCCGGGCAGATGTCGCGCGTGGATGCTTCGCGCATCGCGATCTGGAAAGCGGAAGAAGCCGGTCTTTCAATCAAAGGGAGCGCGGTTGCGAGCGATGCATTCTTTCCATTTCCCGACGGATTGATCGCGGCCGCGAACGCCGGCGCCACGTGCGCGATTCAACCAGGCGGTTCGGTGCGCGACAAAGAAGCGATCGCGGTGGCCAACGAACGCAACATGGCGATGATCTTCACCGGCATCCGACATTTTCGACACTAAGATCGCGTTTAAAACCGTGGCTGCGAGTAGCAACAGTGCCGAGAAGTTCTGTCTCTCAGGGGCCCAAATGCTTTGCCAGCCCCGAAACTTGACCGTTTAAAACGGTCAAGATCTGCTTGGTTTGATTACCTAAGCTTTCACCGTTCGGCTAAAGTGTCGGTTGGGGTCTCAGGGCCGAAACGTGATCGGGACGACCAAGCTCCATTCGTGCCCTGGCTCCGATTTCCACTGGTGGAACGCGTCCACCGCGGCTTGATCAAGAATGCCTTGGCCAGTTGACCGTACGACCTGTACTTCTTTGGCCTGTCCGTTGGCGTCGAACACAACGCGGAAACGGCCCGAACCGCCCATCGGCGGCTTCGCCCGCCGCGCCTGCTCCGGGTAAACGGGTGCGGGATTAGAAACAATTCGCAGCTTTTTCGGGGTTGGCGACGGAGTCGGAGATTCGGCCGCGGCGCCAGCCCACCGGGCGACTGTTTCTGGCGTGGTCCGCGCAAGCAGGGAGGCGACCGCGCTCGCCGGTCTGACCACGACGTTGGTGGCGCCGCTCGAATCTTTGGCGATTGTGGCAACGCCTACCACTTCGCCGGTTTCGTTGATCAGGGGCGCGCCGGTTGTTGCGGCCGAGAGCGGAGCCGAGGCCACCAGAAGCTCTCCGCTCGAATCAGTGTGCTGCGCTGAGACTTCGACAGTCGCAAGCGGTTGCTCGCGGCGCGTAAGCGAACTTCCCGCCAGTGCGACTGGCGTACCCGGCTCGAAAGTTTTACTGAGGCGAAGAAACGGGACGCCGACCTTTGTTTCGGCTCTAAGCACTGCGAGGTCGAGCGTCGACGACGATGCCATCACGCCGGTGACATTGCGAATCTTACCATCGGCCGATTTGGCCACGGCGTGCGCCCCACCTTCGACTACGTGCCCGTTGGTAATGAATCGACCATCATCGGTGACATAGAAGCCTGTTCCGGTACGCAGTAGTTGACCGGACGAATCGAAAACGCTGACTGAAATGACCGCGGGTCCGACTTTCCTCACCGCTTTTTGCAGTTCAACCGAGGGAGTTTGGCTGGGGCCAGGTAAGGGAGTAGGGGAGGGCGCTAATGACGGAGATGCAGTCGGTGACGGAGTTGGATTCGGTGCTGTTACGGCCGGTGACGACGGAGTGTTAATCGGAGTCGAAGACGGAGTTACAATTCCTGCGACCTGGCCTGGCCTTCGCCCGCACCAGGACATCGCGATAATGATAATCAAAATAAGTCCGGAAATGATCGCGAGATGGGCGGGCTTCATTTACCACCGGACAAACTTTGTCGCGCGCGCCTCAAAGGATTGTTAGCGGTTGCGCGAAGCGAGTCGCCACATCCAGATGCTCAATGCAGCGGCGATAATCAGGGCCACCCAGCTGACCGCAATCGGTATTTGATGAGTCGCGACGAGTACTTTTGCGTGTTTGAAAAGCCGTAGCGCATGCCCAATTGCGAATATTGCGAAGATGATCGCTGCTACTCTCAATCCAGTTGCCTGTGAGTTCATAGACATATTTTCCATTTTGATCCTTGCTTTGTCAGCAAAAATGCGCGTGGGGGGCTGGTTAAGTTTTCTGATTCGTTAGGCGACGGTCGTCCTTCTTCCCCGCAGGGTGGTGACTTGCACCACCAGACCGATGGCAACGAGCACGATGAACAAAATGGCGCCGCCTGAAGGCGGAAGCGTAATTACGCTTTGGATGAGGTGCGCGCCGACGACCGACGAAAGAACGATCAGCGCCCAGTCAAATACAATCAGGAGGAGCAAGGCTCCAATGATGCCGCCGACCAGAAATGTGATGCCGGGGTGTGAGGCAAGCTGGACAAAAAAAGCCGCAGCTATTGCCAAAGCGAGCTTGCCGCCGGCCAGAAACCCCGTGATTGCGATTGCGAGCTTCTGCAAACCCAGCGCGAGGATGGCCCCGAGAAATCCAAGCACGAGCGCAAATGTCAGGGCTAGGAGCGTGGACGGCTCCCGAATAAGATGGGGCGCGATCTCAACGCCAGTTGCAAATCCCACCGCCGCGACACATAACCAAAACAACTTGCGCCCGAACAGCAAAATGACCGCGCCGAGGAGAACGCTGAGGATCGGGATAGAGAGATTCACAAATGCAAACAAGTTGTAGCGGCGCTCGCCGCGGCGAGCGCCGCTACAATTCGATTGTTTTGCGATACCACCTGGACAAATCGCATCCTAATATTCGTTCCAATTCTTTGACGTCGAAGTAAAACATATCGATCAAGCGCAAATAGAACTGATCGTCGATTTTTTCGTCGTATTCATGTTCGAAAACATTAGCCGGTCGGGGGATCACCGAGTGATCCACGCTCAGCAAGTCAAATGCGCGACCAAGTGTTTTAACGTGATCGTCCCTGAGATCTTCGTTGAGAAGGACAAGGCAATTGGCTTCACCAAAGATGTTGAACAAGCGTCGCACCTGATGAGCGTAGAATCCACGTTCGATGTAGGAAAAGACGCGATGCTGCAAGGGCAATGCTTCGCGGCATCTTTTGGCCTCCCGTTCCACCGCTTCCTGGAAAGATAAATTTTCAGCGCCGCGCTTCGTTTCCATGTTCCAAGCCGAAAACGCGCGCTCGACCGGATTCCGCAAGACCAAAATCCATTTCATCTTTGGGTTGTAACTCCAAATGCGATACGGAGCGGCGTTCCAATACATGTAAATCGGGCTGGCCTCTCCGATGACGCGGTGTTGCGACTTCGGATCAAACTGGGCGTGATACTTTTCGTAATCGGGACGGCCACGAAATTCCTTTTCGTTGTCGAAGTAATGCAGTTCCTTTTTCGTCTTGGGCATGCAAATCTGCGGGTGCTGCCGCAGAAACGAATCCAGCGCCGACGTGCCGCCCTTTTGCGTGCCGCCGATTACGAAATTCACGAGCACAACTCAAGCTGTAGCGGCGCGTGTCCTCACGCGCAAGAGTGTCCGGCTGTTATAGCAGGAATGCTGGGGAGCGCACGCGCCTCGCGTGCTGGCGATGGTGCCCTCGCCATCGCGAACTTTTCCCAAGTGCACAATCTTGTGACGTTGAACCCCCGCGGAAGGTTGACCGCGAGGGCGCGTGCGCTCGCCGGATTCATCTGCTTTCCTGTGAAGGACCGGCCGGCGTTTTCTTTTTTTCGGCGGTGCCAGTGACGGCGATCTTCTTGAGAAAGGGCTCGATTGATTGTTTGCGGCCAAGGAACTTTTCGATCGACAAGGAAACGTCGCGCCCGTCGCCTTGCTTGTAAATTTCGTGGCGGAGTCGCAAACCAGCGTCGCGATCGAGATATTGGCCGTTTGCCTTCTCAAAAGCCGTCGCTATATCCGCAGCAATCGCGTCGGCCCAGGCGTAGCCGTAGTAGCCGGCGTCATAACCGTTGAGATGGCCGAAGTAGGTAACGAATGTCGTGCCTGGATCGATCGGCAGAAAAACCTTCTCGACAACCGGATTGGAAATTGCCACGCAATCGTAAGGCGCGTCTTCTTGGTGGACGCCGTGGAGGGCGAGATCGAGCGAAGCAAACGCAAACTGCCGCCGATAAAACACGCCCGCGGTTGCAAGTTTCGCATCGTTCATTTTTTGAATCGTCGCCGCCGGAATTTTCTTCGATGGATCGCGATAATCGCCCGCGAAAGTGTCGAGCACCTTTTTGTCCCAGACCCAGTTTTGCAGCATCTGTGATGGCGCTTCAACGAAATCGCCAGGCACATGGGTGCCGGCGAATCGCGCGTAATGGGCGCGGGTCGTGATCGAATGCAACGCGTGTCCGAACTCGTGGAAGAGAGTTTCCACGTCGGTATGCGTCATGAGCGAAGGCTTATCCACGTTCGGGGGCGGAAAATTGCAAAGCAGCGCCACGGTTGGCCGTTGGTATTTGCCGTCAGGCCAAAGTTTGCCGCCGATGATTTCGAACTCGGCGAAGTGATTGTATTTTCCTTCGCGCGGAAACATGTCGAGGTAAAACATGCCGAGCGGTTCGCCGGTCGCGGAATCGGTCACAACATAGAGCTGAAGATCGCCAATCCATTTGGAGGGCGCGGTGATCTGTTCGAATTTCAAACCGAAGATGCTCTGGTAAATTTTGAACATACCCTCGAGCACTTTCTGAAATGGGAAATAAGCGCGGAGCGCCTCCGTATCGACGTTGTATTTCTGTTTTTTGAGTTGGTTCGTGTAGTGGCGCCAATCCCAGATGTCGATCGTCGCGTCCGGGTTGTTTGTGTCGGCGGCTTTCATTTTTTGGAACGCCGAAACTTCTGCTGCGAATTTCGGCTGGATGCCGGAAATGAGATTGTCGATGTACGATTTCGCGCCGGCACTAGTCTTTGCCATTTTGATCTCGGTCTGATAATCGTCCCACGATTTGTAGCCGAGCCGGAGCGCGATCTTGTTTCGGAGCGCCAGCATCTGGTTCAAGACCGAGACGTTCGTGTCTTTCGCTAAGGAATCGCGGGCGACGTAGAGTTTTTTGCGCGTGGCTTCATTCTTCGCGTTGTCTTCAAAGCATTGTATTGCCAGGTTACATTTGCCATCACTGTGTAAGCATCGTCGCCAGTTTTGATTCCGGGCGAGGTGAAGAAACTTTCGGGTAACCCGTCCAGCTCGGCCTTGGTGAAGACAAGCGGCGCCTGAGCATTGACGATGTTCGTATCGAAATCGGTCCCGAGCCTGGCAAGTGCCTTGCGTAGCTCCTCGACCTCCTTCCGTTTATCGTCAGGCAAATCCAAACCCGCGCGGCGATAATCGCGCATGGTCTCATCGAACAGTTTCTTCTCTTCGCCGGAGAGCTTTGGGTGCTTGGCTGCGAATGCTTTAATCGCTTTGTAAACATCTTCCCGATAATCAATTCCGACCGCCCAGTCCTGAAAGAGTTTGACTGCGTTTTCCCCGGCAGTGCGCATTGCACTATTGGTGTTGGTTTCCTTAATGATCGTGGCCTTGTTTGCCGCGTTACTTGCTGCATAGGTGAGATCATCCAGTGCGACGATGGTGCTCTTGAACGAGACTGCGCTCAGGTCCTGCGCCCCGATTTGATCGAGAGCCGTGTTCGCCTTTGCAATTGCGTCTTTCATCGCGGCTTCAACGGCCTCCGGCGTTTGTTCCCAATCGGGAATGGTCAGAACGGCATGTGCCCGGGTTGCTGCTGCGCGAAAATCGTCAACGGTTTTCATCTCGGCGGCGGGAAGATTGATAGGCAGCAAACAAAGCAAGAACGGAAAGTACAAGTTTTTCATGCGTGGTTGGTAGTCGCGCAACTTTCCTAAGTTGCGTTCTTCAGATGTGCAAGTTAGGAAACGTGGACTCGTTAAATCGTGATTCGTGAATCGCAAATCGGCTTGGCCGATGTAACGCTATAACGATTTAACGCTGTAACGACTTAACCCGTGATCGAGAAATTCTTCCTCGCCTTCATTCCAGTCTTTGTCGCGATCGATCCCATCGGGCTGATCGCGCTTTTCATCGGGCTTGGCACGAGCGCTTCCCCTAAAAATCGCAAGCATCAGGCTTTTCTCGGCATCATCACTGGCCTGCTGGTGGCGATCGGTTTTATCTTTCTTGGGAAAACCGTTTTTTTGGCGCTTGGAATCACGGTGGCCGATTTTCAAGTCGGCGGTGGATTGATTTTGCTCGCTCTGGCTGTACGCGAGCTTGTCGGCTTTGGTCCGCAGGATCGTGGTAGCAGCGACGAGTTTGGAGTTGTCCCCCTCGGTATGCCACTAATTGCCGGGCCGGCACTCTTGACCGCACTGCTCATTCTAGTCGATTCGGTGGGACTCGTGTTTACGCTGGTGTCGCTTTTCGTGAACCTTGGACTGGTCGCTCTCGCTCTTTGCAACGCCGAGCGTTTCACACGGTGGATCGGCAAGCAAGGCTTGCGTGGCATCTCAAAAATCATCGCGCTTCTGCTCGCCGCGATTGCGATCAGCCTGATCCGCCGCGGATGGCGTGGTGCCTGATTCAATTTAGACATCGATCTTGCGGAAGATTTGATTGGCTGCGGGTTCTTTCTTGTTTGCGCAATTTCTTGCCCCTAAGTCGATGTTTCATTGTCGGATGAAATCCGACCTCGCCTCTCCCTGGTGGTGGCCATCCTAGTGCAATAACGAAAAATTTCCTGTGTAGAACCAGCGTAACACTTGGTTCTGATAGACGAATCGCGCGGGGCCTATGCGAGCTCATTTCTGTTTCTGGGGAGCACAGGCCGCTGGCCTGTAGCAGTCGGCTGCCAGCCGACTGCATCTTGCGCCGGCGTCATGGGAGGTTGCCACCGGTTCGCGGCAAGCTGCCGCGAACTGCAGGCTGGCAGCCTGCGCTCCCCAGATTTGCCAGGAACGATGTTCACTTTCATCTCGACACAAAGCATCGAATTAACTACGGTGAGTTATCGTCTAACGTGCCAGCCGAGGTTTTGCTGGCGCTCGGAAAGAATCTAGTTCTATTTCTACATTCGGCCGCAGCCCATTGACACTTCGGCAGGCCTCGTTAGTATCCACCGCCTTATGAGATTTCCGCTCGCATTAACGACGAAAATCGCAGCCTACATGATCGGCCAGAAGCTTCGTGGCGCGAAGAAATTTGCCACGGTGCTTCAGTTGGAGCCGTTACATACCTGCAATCTGACCTGCACCGGATGCGGGCGCATCCGCGAGTATTCCACATCGCTCAAAGACATCATGAGCCTGGAAGATTGCCTCGGCGCAGCGGAAGAGTGCAATGCGCCGATGGTTTCGATTTGCGGCGGCGAGCCGCTGATATACCCGCATGTCGAAGCGCTGGTTGACGGATTGCTCGCGCAAGAGCGAATCGTTTACATCTGCACAAACGCCATGTTCATGCGGAAGAAAATGCGCGAATGGCTCAGCAAGGAATTGCGGACTGCGGATCGACGATTGCGGAGTGAACTCGAACGCAAGATCGACATCTTGTTCGCTAACGCGCTTATTTCGGAAAAGGACGCTGCTGCAATCCGCAATCCGCAATCCGCAATCCGCGATCACGTCATTGCGCCTAACAAGTGGATGTACTGGAATGTTCATCTCGATGGACTCGAGCGAACGCATGATCTGATTGTCGAGCGGGAAGGCGTTTTTGGGGAATGCATTCTTGCGATCAAGATGGCGAAGATTCTCGGTTATCAAGTCGCGACCAATACCACCATTTACAAAGAGACGGACATGAATGAGGTCGAGCAAATGTTCGATTATCTTTCCGACCTCGGCGTGGATGGCCACACCATTACGCCCGGCTACGAGTACGACGCCGCGAAAAAGGATATGATCAAGCGGCTCAATCTGCGGCCGGAGAATTTCTTTCTCACCCGCAAGATGACGGTGGAAAAGTTTGCCAAGATCGAAGAATGGATGAATCGCTACACGTTCTTTGGTACGCCGATCTATTTCGAATTTCTTGCTGGCAAACGCGATCTGACTTGCTCGGCCTGGGCGATCCCCACTCGTAATATTCGCGGCTGGAAAGGCCCTTGCTACTTGATGACGGATGCGCACTACTCGAGCTACGCGGAGCTACTCGAGAAAGTGCAGTGGGACAAATACGGCGTGGTTGAAGGAGTCGCGCGCGATCCGCGTTGCGAAAACTGCATGGTGCACTGCGGCTACGAGCCGACGGCGACACTGGGCCTGCAGGCACAACCCGGCGACACCTGGAAAACAATCAAATTCAATTTCGGAACAAAACCAAAACCGACCGGCCGTGGCAGCGAAACTCTCGCGTTCAACGGGGTGAGCTGCGGGAATGGCCACAAAACCGGCAAGCACGCCGACGTTGCCGAGCAAGCATCCTAAGATCGATAACCCCGAAATAATCGGGGCTCGCGAAATGCCTCCGGAGTCGTTAGTATCGCCAAGCTAAAGTCGACATCAATGAGTTCGTCGAGAAAGGTGATTGCATTACCAAGCGCACTGCCCCAGCGGGCGGAGCCCGATTCAGCCACCGATGCCGAAATTTCACAGGCCATCGCCCGTGCGCAGGAGAATTTGCTGCGGCAACAACAACCAGATGGCCACTGGTGCGGCGAGCTGATCGTGGACAGCACACTCTGCTCCGATTTCGTGCTCTTCATGCATTGGTTCGGCGAGGTCGATGCCAACCTGCAGCGGCGTTGCGCGCGCCACATCCTGAAACGCCAATTGCCGGACGGCGGTTGGAACATTTATTACGGCGGTCCGAGCGAAATCAACGCTTCGGTTAAAGCCTACTTTGCACTCAAGCTGGCTGGTTACTCAGTGGATGCCCCATTCATGAAGGAAGCGCGCGCCAATATTTTGCGCCTGGGCGGGATCCCGCGCATGAATACGTTCAGCAAGCTTTATCTCGCCCTGCTTGGCCAATTTCCATGGAAATATCTGCCGACTATCCCGGTGGAAATGATTCTGCTGCCGAAGTGGGCACCGTTTCATATCTACAAAATGTCGTCATGGAGCCGGGCAATGCTCATCCCGTTGGCGATCATCAATCATTTCAAACCGACACGCGCGTTGCCTGGTGATAAACATTTGCACGAGCTTTACCCGCTCGGAACTGAATACCAGGATTTGCGATTGCCGCGCGACGAGCGCTTTTTCACCTGGCGCAACTTTTTCCTGCGCGTCGACATGGTTCTGAAATTTGTGCATCCGTTGCAACTTCATCCGATGAGGCGGCGAGCGCTGGAGGAAGCAGAGCGTTGGATGCTTGAGCGGATCGGAGAAGGAAGTGACGGCTTGGCCACCGTTTTTCCGGCCATGCTCAATTGCTTGATCGCACTGCGTGCGCTCGGTTACTCGAAAGAGCATCCGGCTTACAAAAAGGCGGCAAAAGATTTTGCCAGGCTTTTTGTCGATGACCCAGATGACTTTCGGATCCAGCCATGTTTGTCGCCGGTTTGGGATACCTCTATCAATATCATTTCACTGGCTGAGTCCGGCCTTTCATCGGAACACCCGGCATTGCGACGTGCAGCGGATTGGCTGATCAAGAGGGAGGTGCGAATTCGAGGCGACTGGGCCGTAAATAATCCGCATCCGGAAGCAAGCGGTTGGGCGTTCGAGTACAACAACATTTATTATCCGGATGTGGACGACACGGCGATGGTGCTGATGGCGCTGCGCCTTGTTAGGCCACAAGATCCCCAATCACTTGAAATCCTGTTCAAACGCGCGCTTGCCTGGGAACTGAGTTTTCAATGCCGCGATGGCGGCTGGGCTGCGTTCGATAAGGACGTGATCACGCCGTGGCTGGAAGACATGCCTTTTGCCGATCACAATGCGATTCTCGATCCAACATGCAGTGATCTGACCGCACGCACGCTCGAGCTGCTCGGCTACATCGGGTTTGACCCGGAAGAAAAGTGTGTGCGTGACGCAGTTCGATATCTGATCAAGACCCAAGAAGACGACGGTTCATGGTACGGCCGCTGGGGCGTCAATTACATTTACGGGACATGGCAGGTGCTGCGCGGCTTGCGCGTCATCGGCGAGGACATGACGCAGGACTGGATTTTGCGTGGACGCGATTGGCTGGAGAGCTGTCAAAATGATGACGGCGGCTGGGGCGAAACGTGCGCGACCTATGAGAGTCCTGCGGTGAAAGGGATCGGCGAGAGCACGGCATCGCAAACGGCCTGGGCGGTGATGGGAATTTGTGCTTGCGGCGACCTGGGGCGGTCGAGCATCGATCGCGGTTTGCGGTTCTTGGTGAGTTCGCAAAAACCGGACGGTTCGTGGGACGAACCACACATCACCGGCACAGGTTTTCCGGGCGTCTTTTATTTGAAATACGATTTTTATCGACAGAATTTCCCGCTGCTCGCGTTCGCGACTTATCTGAATTATCGCAACGGTCCCGGACATCCGTCGGGATTTTACCGCTGCGATACCTGATTTTCATTAACGCCCGGCCTTAGCTGAGTGGAGGGCGTCGCTTGGAGGTAGTCCACAACCCAATTCCCCACTGGGACACCACCTCGCTCAGGCGAGGTGTTAATGATAGAGCACTCCGTTTGCAGGATCGAAATTGCCACGGCGCGAAAAATAAAACCTGCCACCATGCACAATTCGATTAACAGTAAAATATTATGGCTTACGAATTACCGAAATTACCTTATCCGTACGATGCTTTGGAGCCGCACATTGATGCGCGGACGATGGAGATCCATCACACCAAGCATCATCAGGCGTACATCACCAACGTCAACAACGCGATCAAAGGCAAAGCCGATTTGGAAAAGAAATCGGTCGAGGATTTGATCAGCGATCTGAAATCTGTTCCAGAAGACATTCGCACGGCCGTGCGCAATAACGGCGGCGGTCACGCTAATCATTCTTTCTTCTGGAAAATCATGGGCCCAAACGCGGGAGGCGAACCGAAGGGCAAGCTGGCCGACGACATCAAGTCCACTTTTGGCAGCTTCAATGACTTTAAGGAAAAATTCGCCGCCGCCGGCGTAGGCCGTTTCGGGAGCGGTTGGGCGTGGCTGATTAAAGGCAAGAGCGGAAAGCTCGAAGTAATCTCGACCCCTAACCAGGACAGTCCCTTGATGGATGGCAGCAAGCCAATCCTCGGCCTCGACGTCTGGGAACACGCTTATTATCTTAATTATCAGAACCGGCGGCCTGATTACATTAAAGCCTGGTGGAACGTGGTGAATTGGGACGCCGTCGCCAAAAATTACGACGCAACCACATAGCTTCGGACAAGATTGACAACGACCCTCCGAGGGTGCTGGTCTGTTTCTTGCGATAACAACGCGCCGTGAGCCTGGAACCGGGCCGGAACGCTGCCCTGATTTACTTAATTCTGGTCCTACTGATCGGAGCTTTTTTTCGACTTCCTCCCGCGCTCTTTACGGCCGATTCCGGCCCACTTCGTTCGGTCGCGATCCTGCATCCGAACCCAAAGTGGCAGCAGATGGGTCTGGTTGGCCCCGACGAAGGGCTGTATCGCGGATACGTCGAGCAGCTGAGCGAAAAAGGCGTCACCCGTTATCCCGAGATCGTCCGCGGTTACATCGAGAGGCAGATGAAATTGCCCGATGCGATTCTTCCGCCGACGCGGTTCCTGTATATTTTCGCGGGGTATCTCTGGCATTCGGTCTTCCATATCGAATCGCTCGCCTCCCTCAGAACCGTTTCGTCGTTCTTCAGCATCTTAACGCTAGCCCTGGCAGCGACTCTCGCGTGGAGGATGCAGGGTCCGATCTGGTCGGTAGCGCTGGCGGCCCTTGTTGTCTGCGCGCCCACGCAGATCCACATGTCGCAACATGCTTTGATTGACGGCTTCTTCAGTTTTTGGGCCCTGCTTACGCTCTGGTTGCTGTGGGAGAATTTGCAGCGGCCTCGACATTGGGTTTGGCTTGTCGGCTATACGGTTGCGCTCGCGCTGCTCGCTCTGGCCAAGGAAAATGCATTTTTTGTTTGGATGGCCATCGTGGCAGTGCTCGCGGCCAACCGTTGGCTTCAATACGGCCGCGTTTGTCCCCAGCTGCTCATTGCCACCATCCTTGGACCAATCCTCGGTTTTATCGTGTTGAGCATTCTCGCCGGAGGCGCGGACGTTCTCGCTAGGACGTACCAGTTGTTCATCACCAAAAATTATACGCTGCCCTATATAATCAAAACCGGTGACGGCCCATGGCAGCGTTATCTGGTTGATCTACTGCTTGTTAGTCCCGTGATCGTCATTCTGGCTATCGGTGCTCTGTTTCGGATCGATCGAACGCAGCGAGCTGAATTATTCCTGATGATGTTCATCGCCGGCAGCTACGTCGTGATGTGCAATCTGAAGTACGGCATGAATCTCCGTTTTGCCAATATGTGGGATGTGCCACTGCGCTTTCTCGCGCTCGGCACACTGGTTGGCCTGGTCGCGCCCCTGCGGCAAGGACGCAACTATATTTTGGCGCTGGCCGTCGCAACCATCTGCGCATTCGAGCTCCGGCAATATCTAGTCTTGTTTGTGGAACACTCGCTCCACGAGCTCGCAACTGAAGGGCTTCTCCGGGCCTTAAGCATCTTGAAGTAATTAACGTCGACTTTGCGTACAAAGCTACCGTTCTTGGTTGTGCTCGTGATCCTGGCTCTCGTCACGCTTTGTGCCGCAGCCGTGCAACTCACCGAGCGTGTCTAGCTTACCCCGTGGGAACCAGCTGTGGCCATGGAAGCAGTGCGCCTGAATGCCGGACTTCCTGTTTACGAAGCCGCGCATGCGACTCACGTATACGAGCCGCTGCTCACCGCTTTGTTCGCCGAAGTTTTTCAAGTCTTCGGCTTAAACCTACTCGCCGCGCGAATAGTTATGTCGATCTTCGCACTCGCACTCATCATTTTTTTCAGCGACATCTTCTGCTCCGGAAAATCTCGCGCTTGCTCGGCCATCGCCCTTCTTCTTTTTCTCGGAATTAATTTCCGCACCAACCTCATCTTCTTTTCGACCCAGCCCGATTGGATCGCCGCGCTTCTCGCCATCGTTGCTCTCTACGTTTGGACCACTCGAAAGAGCTCGCTGCTCCTTTCCTTTGTTTCCGTCGCGCTTTTTCTCTGCGCCATGCTGTGCAAGCAAACTAGCGCCGCGTTCGCGCTTGTTCCGCTCGTTTACGTCTTGCTGTGGAAAAGACCGCTGCAGCTTCGCGATCTCGCCCTTTCCCTGCTGCCGACGATGTCGATCTTGCTCGCCGTCGCCGCCATTCGTTCGCTCTGGCCGCAGATGTTTACCGCCATGGTTACAATCCCGGCGTCGATCAAAGTCTATCCCGGGCGCGCCTGGAACGTAACGCTATATTTGTTCGCCACTTTCCCGATCTTTCTTATCGCCCTCTGGTCGATCTGGCAATCGCGCAACTCGCTCACGGAAGGCGAGCGCTGGATTTTGTCCGCGCTCATCGTGTTCCTCCCGGTTTCCATTTGGACAACTTGCAAGAGCGGCAGTGGCTATAACTCGCTTCTCTTTGCCTATCTCGCCATGACTGCGCTCTTCGTTGCGAGGCTGGAGGCGATCTTCCACTGGCTGCGTTCATTGTCGATCCAACGAAGGCCCGTCGCGGCCATCGCTATGGCTTTGGCGATTCTCGCCTCCTTCTTTCTCCAATTCGACCAGGCCGTGGCGCTTCTCTCCGTGCGACACGGCGACGAAAAATATGACATCGCTGTCGCGCTCGCGCGCAATCTCAAAAGCGTGATCAGCCCGCAGGATCCGACCATCGCCTATCGCGCGAACGGATATTTCGGCCGCTCTCTTTTTTTTGAACTCGACACGCATGCGGTCGAGGGGAACTGGCCGGAGCAATTGCCGATGTCGATCTTGCAGGAATTGGGGAAACGCCGACTACGTCATCCCGGTCCATAGTTACGTGCCGACGCCGGTTTTTGATCGGTCGCTCGTGCAAAACGGTTTCCATCAGGTTTCATTTTCCGAATTGCACGATTCGGCTTACACAGTCTGGAGTAAACCTTCAGACTAGCGTGGCTTATCTAAACGAGAATTATCTCAAGCTTCAGACTGGTTATCTTTTCCCGGAAATCGCACGGCGTGTGCGTGAGTTCTGTGAAATGAATCCGGAGGCGGCGAAGCGGCTGATTCGTTGTGGGATCGGTGACGTGACTGAGCCGTTGCCGCGCGCCGCTATTGAAGCGATGAAACGCGCGGCCGAAGAGCTCGGACACCGCGAAACTTTTCGAGGTTACGGGCCGGAGCAGGGTTACGAATTTCTAAGATCGACAATCGCACAGTGTGATTATCGCGCGCGAAAGATCGACATCGCGGACGACGAGGTTTTTGTTTCTGACGGATCGAAGTGTGACTGCGGCTACATTCTCGATATTCTGGGCGAACAAAACAAAGTCGCGATTACCGATCCGGTGTATCCAGTTTACGTCGATACCAACGTGATGGCTGGCCGCACCGGGCCGGTGCTAGAGGACGGCAGCTACGAAGGTATCGTCTATCTCCCGTGTACGGCGGCGAACAATTTCGTTCCCGAGCCGCCGAAGGAACATATCGATCTGATTTATCTTTGTTTTCCAAATAATCCGACCGGCGCGGTTGCAAGGCGCGAGCAACTCGCGCACTGGGTCGATTACGCGCGCCGGCATGACGCGCTTATTTTGTTCGATGCGGCTTATGAGGCCTACATTTCGGATCCACAAATTCCACACTCCATTTTTGAAATCGATGGTGCGCGCGAATGTGCAATTGAATTACGCAGCTTTTCCAAGATCGGTGGATTCACCGGAGTTCGTTGCGGCTTCACTGTTATGCCGAGAGCGTTGCTCGCACGCACCGAATCGGGAAAAAAATTACCGCTGCATCCGCTGTGGCATCGACGTTGGAGCACGAAAGCAAATGGCGTAAGTTATCCGGTGCAACGCGCGGCGGAGGCGTTGTATTCGCCCGAAGGCCGAAAACAATGTCGTGCGCTCATCAATCACTACATGGGTAACGTGAAAGTCTTGCGCGACGCCTGTGCAAAGATCGATATGCAAGTTTTCGGCGGTGAGAACGCGCCTTACATTTGGGTGAAAACGCCCGGCGGCCTAACGAGTTGGCAAATGTTTGACCAGCTGCTGGGTGAGATCAATCTGGTCGTCACCCCTGGCAACGGGTTCGGCGCGCAGGGCGAAGGTTATTTCCGCATCTCTGCATTTAACAGCCGGGAGAATGCCGAAGAAATCGCGCGCCGCTTGCAATCCCTTAAAATTAATTCCTAAGTTGCAATCCGCAGGACGCCGCGCTGTGGTGTCCGGTCGGCGCAGCGCGCCGCCCCTTACCAAGACCGACATCTTTTCGTTGCGATCTAGGCGTGGCGCGTCACATTGCCGCTTTCAGAAAGAAGTCAGCGTGGCTGAATCGAGGCAAAATCTTCTTCAACTCTATCGTTTCTGTTTTCTGATGGTGGCCGATGCGCGCAAGGCCGACGAAATCTTTCACGCGACCTTGCGCGAGGCTGCACTTCGAACTGCAACTGATGAGCCGCCTCGCGATCGTTTGTGGTTTTTCCAGGATGCGCGCTGGCGGTGTCTGGAAGCGAACGAACAAGGGTTGCAAGCAGAGGATTTCGATGTTGACCGGGAGGAAATTTCAGCGTCGGCGCCATCGCAAATTGAAAAGCTCGAGCCGGAGCAACTCGCCATTTGGATTTCCGCTGCCCCGGAACCGCAGCGGACTGCGCTGGCGCTTTTTTATCTGGATGAATTTGATCATGCTGAATTGCTGTCGATTAGCGAGCTGAAACCGGCCGAGTTGGCAAAATTGCTTTCAGATGGGCGAGAGCAATTTCAGGCCTGGCTCAATGCGATCAGGCCCATAGTGGAGTCATGAAGAGCGTTTCTCTATCACGCAGCCAGCGCATGCTCGTTCAGTGCGCACCGATCAGCGAGGAACGAGTAAAGGATCGCGCGATGCGAGCTGCACTCCATCGGGCACGCAAGAGCGAGGAATTGGCCGGGCAGCGAAATTTCGATCGCGCTGTCGCGGCATTGGTGGGCGCTATTCCCATTCCGCCGGACATCACGGAATTTGTTCCGCCTGAAACTTTGATTTCACCGCGTCCGACCTGGAAAAAACAGGTGCGACATCCAGCCTTTCTCGCTACCGGCATTGCCGTGGCCGTGATTGCGGCGGTGTCGATCTTTCAATTTGTTGAGCGCATGAACCGGTTTCCAGGCGAGACGACCGCGCGCCGCTTGCTTACCACTGCCAGTTCGACCCATTCGATGATGCTCGACCCGGTGAAGACGGATGCCGGTTCTCTGGGCGATTTCTTTTTCATGAAACATCGGCTGGCGCATTATGATGTTCCGCCGAAGTTTGCGGATTTCCGCACCCTCGGTTGTCGTGTTTTCGATGACGAGGAAGGCCAGCGCGTCGCACAAATCTGGGTGGTGGAGAAACGGATGCAGTTTTTCATTTTTCCGGCGGAGCGCGATCCGAAAACTGGAAAGGCCAACGAATTTTCTGGTTGGCGGTATGTCGATCAGGAACGGTGGACGGGAGCGGTGAAGGAGCAGAATGGGGTCTGTTTCATGGCTGCGCTGCGCGGGAGTAAAAGAGATCTCGAACCCTACATCTCAAAGCGGAAGGAGTAGGAACTGGCAACAACGTCGGGACCGGCGCTCGTTGACACGCTATGATGCGACATTCAATTTGTTGTTAATTGCCAGGGGTAGCCTAGCGGCCTGCCCCGACGAATGTCGGGGTAGAGCAGCCCCGAACTCCGAAGGCTTTCGCGAGCAGGAGCGTTTGGGGTTGGTGAGGAGTTGAGATAAATGTTGACGCAATTAAAGAAATTATCATCGCCAGGGTAGCTCAGCGGTAGAGCAGGGGACTCATAAGCCCTTGGTCGGGAGTTCAATTCTCCCCCCTGGCAGTTTCTTCTAAGTGGACGTTGGATGTTGAGCATTGAGCCCATTCGGCTTGCGCTCAGGGCAGGCCGTTGGACGTTTTCTTCCATTTCGTGAGCATTGGTAATCTTCTCGAACGACTTTTCGTGCGCGGGAATTCCTACTGGCTGACGCGGTTTGTCATCCTGCGTCTGCTCGGTTTCGTCTATGCGGTTGCGTTTCTCGTCGCGGTGCGACAGGTCGTGCCGCTCATCGGAATCCATGGTTTAACGCCAGCCCACCATTTTCTTGCCGACGTCCATTCGCAGCTCGGTTCACGTACGGAGGGAATGCTGCATCTGCCCACGCTTTTTTGGTTCGGTGTCAGCGATCAGGGGCTGACGATCTTTGCTTGGATCGGTTTCGCGCTTTCACTCGTTGTCCTCGCCGGCTATGCGAATGCGATTCTTCTCGCGGTGCTGTGGGCAATGTACATGTCAATCGTCCACATCGGCCAGATTTGGTACGGTTACGGCTGGGAAACGCAGCTGCTCGAGACCGGGTTCCTGTCGATCTTTCTCTGCCCGCTGCTTGAGGCGCGGCCATTTCCAAAAAGACCGCCGCCGTTGCTTGTGATCTGGCTCTTCCGTTGGCTCGGCTTTCGCATCATGGTTGGCGCCGGCCTCATCAAACTTCGGGGCGACCCATGCTGGCGCGATCTCACCTGCATGTATTATCACTACGAAACGCAGCCGATCCCGAGTCCGATCAGTCGCTATTTGCATTTCGCGCCGCACTGGTTCCACCAATTCGAAACGGCTTGGAACCATTTCGTTGAATTGGTCGTGCCGTGGTTTTCTTTCGGGCCCCGTATCGCTCGCCACATCGCCGGTGTGCTGCTCGTTAGCTTTCAAGTCATTCTCATCATCAGCGGTAATCTTTCGTTCCTAAACTATCTCACCATTATTCCGTTCCTGGCCTGCTTTGATGATACCTTCTGGCGTCGGATTCTTCCGGCCTCGCTTGTCCGGCACGCTGATGCTGCAGCTGAAGCGTCAGAGCCGTCCGGGGTCCAGACCGGCTTTGCCATCGCGTTGGCGATCTTGGTCGCCTATTTGAGCATCGCGCCCGTGCTCAATCTCATTTCCGCCCGGCAACTGATGAATTATTCGTACGATCCCCTGGATCTCGTAAATACCTATGGCGCATTCGGGACTGTAGGGCGCGAACGGGACGAGATTATTTTCGAAGGAACCGACGATGCATATATCACCGGCGGCACCAAATGGAAGGAATACGAATTTAGGGCAAAACCCGGCGATCCGAACCGTCGACCGCCCTTCGTTGCGCCCTATCAACCGCGAATAGACTGGCAAATCTGGTTCGCCGCCATGGCGTCGCCTGCTGATTATCCATGGACATTCCGTTTCGTTTGGAAACTTCTGCACAACGATCCCGGAACGCTTTCGCTGATCGCGAACAATCCATTTCCAAACGCACCCCCCCATTACATCCGCGCGCGACTTTATCGTTACCAATTTGCGCCACTTGGCGAGAAAGCATGGTGGAAACGCGAACCGATCGGTGAGTGGTTGCCTGCTCTTTCAGCGGATAACGAGCAGTTTCGCCGTTTGCTGTTCGAACTTAATTGGCTCGATTAAAGTGGGATCGCCAATCACAATTAGGAGCGCTGTTTGTGAAATCTGCTCCGGTAGTCAGCGCAAACTTTTTCGAACGAATTGCTCAGCCAACGTCGCGGTTTCATTCCGATTATCTGGCTTACAGGCGCGGAAGGATTACGCGCGCTGGGTTGATCGCGCGGCTGCCGCACATTGCGATGATTGGCGACAGCGTTTGCATGGATTTCCACATTTCGGGCGCGGCGAACACATTCTGGCGCGCGCGCACTTGCCGCGGTAAAAACTGGTTCCTGGATGTCGATCCAACCAGCGGCATTCAAAGCGTCTCGAAGCAACTGGAAGCGTTAACGCCGTTCGTTGTCATGGAGTACGCGGGAGTTGGCGCGATGGTCGATGACGAACGCGAGCGTGAAAGTTTTTTTCGGCGAATCCTCGGCACTCACAATTTTTCCAGACAGATCAGGCACCTGCTCGCGGAGAGGCGATTTCCCGATCTGATTCTGCTCGCGATCGGGCACAATAATGTCGATTGGGCGTGGCATTGTCCGGCTAACGAACTGGAGCAGCCGGAGGAGCGGCTACGGGAGCAAAGCCAACGCTTTCGAGCCAACTTCGAGCAACAGCTGAGACGACTCGTCGAGCGGGCGTGCGTTCAGCGACATCGCGTCGCGGTCATTGTCTACGGTCTCGTCAATTTCGAGGCATACTTTAAAGGGCGGGAGCTGGCAGAACAGTTGCGAACGTCGGATTCAGCCTTGTATCCGCATCTGGAGACGACCTACAAGTATTTCACGTCATTTCGGCCGCAACACCGGCACAATCTGGTCCGCCTTGCGACGATGATAAACGAGGAGTTGCGCGCGACGGTGTCGGCGCTGGACTGCGAGCTCGCGCACGATCCAGTCCTGCAAGTGCGTTACTCAGATGCGCTTGCCAGGGCTGATCTGAGCCGCGTGGAACTACTCCACGCCGTCGATGGCTGGCATCCATCCCCTAAAGGCCACAATGTTTTGGGGCAAGCGGCGTTTAGCGCACTTGCTCCAAGTTTGGAATTTCTTGGGATCGGAACTTGACGCTGAGGTTGATCACGTTCTCCAAACGCGATGTCAGACCAGGCGCCGAAGGCGCACTAATTAGGATCGTCTTCCGCCACGGCGGACAGGTCGGAGAAGCCGATCCACCAAGCTTGGAGAGCAACGATCACAACGGATCTACAGCCCGCGCTCTTTCAATCTCGCCATGGTCTCCCGCATCATCCGATAGCCGAAATGACCCTGGCCCACGCGTAGCAATTCCGACCCGCGCCACTTCTGATGAATCGCCTCGATATCCGTGAGGCGCGCAATTGAATCAAAATCGCCGGCAACAAACAGCACCCTCCCGGGATCGCAGAGTGGTTCATTGTGCAGCGGTGAACTCAGGTGAAAATGCCGCGCCACAAGCGATGGGTCGACATTAGCGCGCCGCAACTCGCGTCGCATACATGCGGTTGCTCGATTCTTCCAGATCGCGTGTTCGACATTTACGATGGGCGCCATCAAGGCGATAAAATGAAAATCGCGCTCCACCATTGCGAGCAGTGCCCCGATCCAGCCACCGTAGCTTGTGCCCAGCACACCAAATTCTCGGCATCCCTGCGCGCGCAACGCTGCCATTAATTGGCGAACCTCGATTACGCCCTGGCGCAGTCCCTCGGCATTGCGAATTAGATTGGCCGTAATCGCGAGTTCACCGTTCCAGTGACCGCGCGGGACGCGGGAATAGTGATATGGCAAATGCACAAAGCACACATTCCAGCCAAGCTCATTGAAGCGCGCCGCACAACGGCGATAACCGATGCGACTCGCGGATAGGAGCGAATGCAACATGAACACGCTAGGGCCGCTCCAGCCGCGCGAGCAGGGAAACAAATCCGCACGCGCAGTATTGTTTGCGGGAAATTTCGTTTCGATCGGGCTGCGCCAAGTAACAATATTGATGTGATGATCGATCTGATTGGCAATCTGGCCATTCGGTGGCACGGCGTAGAACTTTTCCACCGTCAATTTTTCGCATTCGGCCACGTAGCGATCCATTTCTTCGCGGCTGCGTGCGTGCAGCCGATGGCGTGATTGAAGCAAATTCATCGACACGCACATCGCGAAGTCGACAGTGGCTGCCGTCATTTGGCGCAGCGGACGGCGGGCAGGACGAAGAGTTTTTGGTGCGGCTGAAGCCATTCGTTCCTGCGGCGCCTGCGGCAAGTCGTTTGCCGTGAGTCGAAATTTGTCGCGTAGATCAGCGTAAATATTTCGAAAGGCAACGACGAGCTCGCGCTCGATGCGCCCCCGTGCGTCAAATTTTTGCAACTCTGAAAAAGTCGGGATTGGATTTCCGAATGCGATCCAGATTGGTGTGCGCCGAAATGGCAGCCAATTTTTCCTACAATAGAGGCGATCGCTTCCCACAATCACACAGGGCAGAATTGGAACTCCGGCGATTTGCGCAAGGGAGGATGCGCCTGCCCGAAGCGGCGCACCTTCCAGTAACGAGCGCGCGCCATTGCGAATCCCGCCCTCGGGAAACAGACCGACCACGCGTCCGTCTTTCAGTCGCTCAAGGGCGGTGCGAATTGTTTTGCGATCGGCACGATCTCGAGCAGCCGGAAACGCATCGACCGCTCGTAGAAATAATCCAACGATTCGCAGCGGAAAGAATTCCGCCATAGCAATCCAATCGATTTTGCGCCGGACAACTGACGAGATGATAAACGGATCGAAATGGCTGATGTGGTTTGCCGCCAGTAAAAATGCGCCGCCACGATCTGGGATTCCGCACCCCAGCAAGCGCACGCGCGCAACACAACCAAACAACAGCTTCATTAACAGCGCGGCAGCGCGATTGGCAATGGAATGAAACAGCGCATGCACTTAGCGATAATAGCCCACCGTTTCAACGCTGGGAAACAAGTTGCCAGATGGTCGTACGGCCGTCAGGAACTAAAGACGTTTTCGATTTTAGTAATAACAATTTCGTTGCATTTTTTAAGGTTGAGTTTGCCAGAGGCGAGGATAGGGATCGAATCGACGCGCTGGACGTGTTTCGGGATCCACAAGTTCGGGATGCCGGCTTCGTGAAGCTTCTCGCGCAACCGGGTAAGATCGAGATCTATCGCACTGAGAAGCACGAGCGCCTCACCTTTGGCCTGGTCTCGCACGCCCACAATCGCAATCGGGCGCTCATCTTTTCCGGAAAGATTGAGCAAATCGACAATTTTTTGCTCGATCGCTTCGTGTGGCACCATTTCGCCGCCGATTTTCGAAAAGCGGGAAAGTCGCCCTTCGATATAAAGAAATCCGTCCTCATCGAATCGGCCAATGTCACCCGTCTTCAACCAGCCATCACACAGCACTTCTGCGGTCCGTTCCGGTTCGTTCAGATAACCTTCGAAGATGTTTGCTCCGCGTAGCCAAAGCATCCCAGTTTCATGTAGCGAAAGCTTTCGACCACTCTCCGGTTCGCGAATCTCGGCAGCGATTCCGGGCGCCATTTTGCCGACCGACCCCGGGCGATTTGATGGTTGAACTTGCTCGCCCGGGTTTGCCGGAGTCGGTTCCGGCAGGTTTACGCTCACTACCGGCGAGGTTTCAGTGAGCCCGTAGCCCTCAAAAACCCTTTGCTTAAAGCGCTGCTCGAAACTTTTAGCGAGATCGAGAGGGAGCTTTTCCGCGCCAGTGATGACGAGACGTAAGCTGGCTAGCTGATCCGGTTCGGCTTTGCGCAGATAACCGCGCAAGAAAGTGGGCGTGGCCAGAAGCAGTGTCACCTTGTATTTTTCGATTAACGCTGCATTCTTCGCCGCTTCCAGCGGGCTCGGGTAGGTAACGGTGCGCACTCCCGCGATGAGCGGATACCAAAGCGTGACGGTCGATCCGAAGCTGTGGAAAAACGGAAGCGAGGCGAGAATGGCGTCTTCTTTCTTCGCATCGAGCAGTTCCTGGAATTGGGAGACGTTGCAAACGATATTGCGATGACTCAAAACAACGCCCTTGGGTTCGCCAGTGCTTCCGCTGGTAAACAGCAAGGTCGCCTCTGCGTGACCGCCTTCTTTCGGAACTTGCAAAAGCCGCAGAAGCAAACCGAAAGGCGCCAGGATCGACAGCATCCACCAGAAAATGATTTGCCGTTTCAGCCGCGGCATCAGTTCGTCCAGTTTCAAGACGTGCTCCGGCCACGGAAAATCCTTGACGCGCTCGATGAACGGCGTGGCTGAAATTGCCACACGCAGTTTCGCGCGCCTGCAGCAGGATTCATTCGCCGCGCGTCCCATCGTGAAATTCAGATCCACCGGGACTTTTCCGGCCAGTATCACCGCCAGATTGGCAACCACCGATCCCTTGCTTGCCGGCAAGACGATGGCGATGCGTTCATCGGCAAATTTGTTGCGGACAAAACGGCTTAGGGCCGCCGCGGCACCGAGCAATTTTGCGCGGCTCAGTTTGCTGTGATCGACTCCATCGATGACCGCAGTTGAGAAGCGGCGGCCTTTCAGACCGCGGACACATTCCTCACCGAGATGACGATTTAAGGATGGCCGCTGGCTGTAGCAAAATTCACCGAGCTTAAGTAATTGCTCGCGTACCGTTGCAATATCCGCTGCGTCCGGGAGTAGTGGTTTACCGAATGCGACCGTGACGGGGTACGGAATCCGGCGCGGCCATTTACTGAAAAACTTACCGCCTTGAAACGAGAAGATCGAACCCCAAAGGCGATCGAGCCAGACTGGAACAATGTGAGTATTGGCCTGATGCGCGATTAACTCGTAACCCCGCCGCAGACGCAATAGCGTCCCGGCGCGTTCGAGCTGGCCTTCGGGAAATAGACAAACGATCTCGCCTTCGCTGATTTTTCTCGCGGCTGCGCGAACTGCAGAGTGGGAGTGTCGGGTGGCGATGGGGATGCAACGAGCCAGCCGCAAGAAGGGATGCAGCACCGGCTTATTATAGAATTCCTGGTCAATGATGTAACGAATTGGTCGTGGGCAGGCGAGTTGGAGCACGATGGCATCGATCCAGCTAATGTGGTTCGGCAAAAGAAGAAACCCGCCTTGCGGCAAATTGTCAGTTCCGAGACCAGTTACGCGGTAAAAGCAACCCAGTAGAGGGCGACTGAAGAAGTGGAGCGCGCGCTCAGGAATGGACATGGAAGACATTGGTTTATGATTTACAATCAGCTCGAGGCCATCTGCAATCGGCAATTGTCGATGGAAAGTGATGTGAAGCCGGCGGCGCGCGCCGGACGCAACGCATTGTTGCTCTTGCTCGCGATCAACCTTTTCAATTACATCGATCGCCAGGTTCTGGCGGCAGTCGAGCCGGACATTCGGGCCACATTCTTCGCGCCTAACGATCCAAACGCGATGGCGATCAGTGGTCTGCTCGGCGACGCGTTTTTGATTACTTACATGATCAGCGCGCCAATCCTCGGCTGGCTGGCCGATCGATTTTCGCGCTGGGTAATTGTCGGAGGCGCAGCCATCATTTGGAGCCTGGCCAGCGGCGCCTCCGGTCTCGCCCAGACGTTTACCATTCTTTTCATCACACGAATTTTCGTTGGAATTGGCGAGGGCGGTTATGGCCCAGCCGCACCGACGATCCTGAGCGATCTGTTTCCGATTGCGAAACGAGGCAGTGTGATGGCGGCGTTCTGCGCAGCAATTCCGGTAGGCAGCGCGCTTGGTTACGTGCTGGGAGGATTGATTGGCACTCACTTTGGCTGGCGGTGGGCATTTTATGCCGTCGTGCTTCCGGGGTTGTTGCTCGGGCTGATTTGTTTTACGCAACACGACCCGCCACGCACTGGGCGGCCGGCGTTTCTCGAGCTAAAGCGCCGCCGATTGCACGATTATCTCATGCTGTTTCGCTCGCGCTCGTATGTCACAAACACGATTGCTCAAACGATAACAACGTTCGTTTTGGGTGGACTCGGATTTTGGATTCCAGCTTATTTGCGGTTTCGCGATCAAAGTCCCGCGCGCGGAATGACCATTTTCGGCGGCATCGTCGTTGTCGCTGGGTTGGTATCCACGTTGCTTGGTGGCGTGCTGGCGGACAAATTGCGACCCCGGTTTCCAGGTTCGGATTTCCTCGTCTCCGGAGTTGGAATGATAATCGCGTGTCCACTATTTATAACAAGTTTGTATCTTCCTTTTCCGGCCGCTTGGTTCGTAATGTTCGTTGCCATCTTCTTCATGTTTCTGAACACTGGGCCGTCGAACACAGCGATCGCTAACGTCTCGCTACCGCACATCCGCGCCAGCGCCTTCGCATTGAACATTTTCATCATCCATGCACTCGGCGACGTGCCGGCTTTTCCGATAATTGGCTACATTGGCGGCCACAGCGACATACGAATCGCTTTTGTGTTTGTGTCGTTACTGATCTTGATTGCCGGAGCCGTGTGGATTTTCAGCGTGAAATATCTTCCGGCGGATATGGCGGCGGTTGAAGCTGTCGGGGCAGAAGAGCAAATCTCGGTCTGACACCGGGGCAGGAGCGTGCGCGGCCGCGGCGAAGAAGCCGGATACGCAGAGGTCTAGTCACTCTCCCGGCGAACGTAAACCCCGAGGTTACCGCCATCGTCGGTGCGAATATACTTTGTCTGGACGTATTCAAGAATGGCGGGTGCGAACGCCGCAAATTCGCGCTGCTCCGAGAGTAACACGACCGCCGGCGGATCTCGTTCTGCCTCGTCGATCAAGCGTTCGTGATCGCGTGGGGTCTGATCGCCTGGCCACAGATAATTCCAGCGGGTCGGATTTCGGCGTTGGCAGAGGAAGTAAAACATCGGCTGGTACGGCAAGGCCAGAATCGATCGTGTCGGGGGTGCATAGGATTGCAGGCGTTGCACGAAATCGACCACCACACGCGCTTGCCCGATGCGGACGCCGCCCCGTTCGAGGGTCAATTGCTCGTTTGCGCTGGTCACATCGGGCAATTCGACCGAACGGAGAATCCAGAGAAACGAAATGACAAAGCTGGCAAAAATGGTGGAGAGGATGATGTCGACCGTGCGGTGATCGGCCACTGTTTCGCGCACAATTGACCAACCAAAGGCGATGAGAAGAAAAAGCGGCGGGAGTGTGATCAACAGGTGAGTCAAGTCGGATCGGATCACAACCTGAAGATAAAACAGCGCCGACCAAATGAGGAGAAAGGAGAGTATGGCTTCACGCCGATGAAAGCGATGGCGAAGGATAGATTGCACCAGGTAGGGCGCTGCGATCGCTTGAACAACCGGTGGAATGTAAAACAAGAGCACAGTGGCAGTGTCCAAGACGGACCTGCGCACCATCAACTTCGGAAACGGGAGCGAGCTGGTTTTTCGATAAGTTGTAATCGGAAACAGAATCAACTGTCGAAACATCTCTGGCAGGGCCTCAAGCTTCCACCAGACAATGATCGACGGGATGAAGACGACGCCGATGCCGATGAGCCAGTAGAGCAACACCTGTTTCAAGTTTGTCTGCGAAACAGAATCGTGGTGCGCAAAGCTTAGCGCCATCACCAGCGCAAAAACCGACGCGATGGTGTAAATGGCCTGATCGTGCCGGAGGAAAAGCGAGACAGCGGTGAGCAATCCGGCAGGCAGGGCGAGCCACTGTTGCTTTGATAATGCTCCTGGAACCAAGAAGAGCATGGCAGCGAGTGAAGCTGTGATTCCCTGCCAGACTGCGAGCGGCACAAAGTTGTAGTACGGAAGACCAAGGACGCAGCCGGGTGCAGCAGCCGCGAACGCAAGAAAGGGACCAGTGAAGCTGCGACCGACGCCATAAATTAGGAGCGGCAGAAGAAGGAAGATGAACAAGCCGAAAGTCCGGAGTGATGCGAGCGATGTTCCGCAAAGCTTGAAAACCCCGGCGGTCGTGTAGAACGACAGTGGCGGCTGCAGACTCACGAAATCACGGTGCGGAATTTCGCCCTGCGCCGCGCGCACTGCCCCATAAGCGAGCAGGCCCTCGTCGCGCCAATCGATCCCGGCTCGCCAACGCGGGTATGCTATGGCAAGAGCGAACGAAAGCAGAAGCACGGCGCACACAAGGTCGGGAAGTCTCGCGGATTTGATTTTAGGAATCTGCATCTAACTGAAGGCGAGATCGAAAAGGGAGATTTGCGCTGAAAGCACGCGAGAATTCAAGCAGCAAAGCAGATAAGAAACGCAAGATCTCCGATTGACGCCACAATTTGTTGTGTGTTATGAAGTGCTCAACACTATGCGTTGCCCCAAGTGCGGGTCTCGTGATGATAAGGTCATCGATTCGCGCCAGTCTCGGGATAGTTCCAGCATCCGCCGACGTCGCCAGTGTCTCAACTGTCGGTACCGCTTCACCACCTACGAAGAAATCGAGCGCTCGGACTTACGTGTCGTCAAGCGTGACCGTACGCACGAGCCGTTCGATCGACATAAGCTTGCCAGCAGCCTGGCCAAGGCTTTTGAAAAACGTTCGGTCAGCCTGGTCACGCTGGAGCAGGTGGTCGATGAAATCGTGCATGAACTGGAGACGAGCGGGCGTGAAGTTTCCTCGACCCAGATTGGCACCAAGGTGCTGGAGAAACTGCGCGAGATTGATCAAGTGGCGTATTTGCGGTACGCTTCAGTGCATCGGCACTTCGCGGATGTGGATGAATTTGTCGATGCCATTCAAGCGCTCGGCCGGCGCGTGAAAACCAACGCCGCGCAGCGAGAATTATTTCCACCGGAGCAAGTCAGCCATGGTCGCGTTTAAGGAAGAATTTCCGTATCTGCGCTGCGAATCGGGGCAGCTTTTTGAGTTCAATCGTGATTGGTTGCACGCCGCGATCAATCGTGCGGCCGATCAGGCGGGTTACCCGAGCTGGTGGCTGACTGATCATGTGACCGAGAGCATCGCCTTCTATTTGCGCCTGCGGAATGATGAAAACGTGGTCGCATTTAGCCAGCTCGCGCAAACCGTGCAATATGTGCTCAAAGTGATCGGCTACAAAGAAATCATCCCTTATTTCACGCCCGCGCCGCCGCCGATTTCCATCTCATTGCTCGACATTGCCCAGGAAGCCGGCACTGGATACGAGTTGGCGTTCTTCGATTTGTTGGAAAAGCGGATCAGCGCGTTGGTCGGAGCCGGCGTGGACAACCTCCAGCTTTGTTCGCTGCAAGCTTGTGTAAAATATCTCCGTTCCACAAAAGTATGGAGCCGCGCTTGCGATTTACTCCGCGAAGACATTGTCTGTTTCATCCGCGAAAAACTAGCATCCACAACTACGGTTGAGCGACTGAAGTGTCAGCTGCGCTAAGCCTTCGGTTCCATGACAATCTTTGAAAAGATTATCGCGCGTGAAATCCCAGCAAAGATTATCTGGGAAGATGAGGACGCGATCGCATTTCACGATGTCAATCCTCAGGCGCCGGTGCATGTCCTCATCGTCCCGAAGAAGGTGATTCCGCGGTTGAAAGACGCGACCGAAGCAAACCAGCCGATTCTTGGAAAGCTTCTGCTGGTCGCGCGCAGTCTGGCCAGGAAACTTGGCGTTGAAGAGAGCGGCTACCGGGTTGTAATCAACAGCGGTCCGGACGCGGGCGAAAGCGTTCCACACTTGCATGTTCACTTGTTAGGCAAGCGCGCTCTCGCCTGGCCGCCAGGCTAAAATCGGCAATCGTTCGTTAGACAGATGAACCGTGGATTATGCGGATTTAGACGGGTTACGCTGAAATATCGATCGTGCAATGGGGTAGCGGTGCGTGTCTTCACGCGCAAAGATTCCGGTAGCGGCGGGCGGGTCGACCGCAATTGTTGGAGTTTCGCCCGAGACAGCCACCCAAGGACGTGGTTGTTTCGCGCATTAGCTAGCCAATGTAGAATCAACGAATGGACTCGACCCTAGAAACCGTTCGCCCGATAGAACTCGCAGAAATACGCCAGGCGCGTGAGCGAATCGCGAGAACCATCGTGCGGACGCCGTTAATTTCTCTGATGCTTGGTCCTGGTTTTCCCGACATCCGGCTGAAACTGGAAAATTTGCAACCGATTAACGCTTACAAAATTCGAGGCGCGGCCAATGCGGTGGCGATGCTCTCGGAATCGGAGCACAAACGCGGCGTCTGGACGATCAGCGCCGGAAATGCAGGACAAGGCGTTGCTTATGCGGCGCGGCAAGCCGGTGTGTCTTGTTCGGTCGTGGTAATCGAGACCGCGCCGGAGTCGAAGATCGACAGAATGCGCGCCCTCGGCGCGAAACTTATTTCCGTTCCATACGATGTCGCATGGAAAGCACTGGAGGAGCGTTCCTATGTTGGGGTCGAAGGAACGTTTGTGCACCCGTTCGACAATCACAATTTTATCGCCGGTCACGGCACCATGGGGCTTGAGATTCTGGAGGATGCGCCCGACGCCGCAGCGGTCATTGCCAGCATCGGCGGTGGTGGGCTCATTACCGGGCTGGGTAGCGCAATCAAAGCGCTCAAACCCGAGGTCAAAGTCTGGGGCGTGGAACCGGAAACGGCAGCGCCGGCTGCCTTGTCATTCAAGAAAGGGTCGCCACAAGTGTTCCAAAACTGGCAAGCTTCATTTGTCGATGGCGCCGGTGGCCAAAGCATGTTTCCCCGCATGTGGGAACGCATGAAACCGGTGGTGGATGGATATCTCGTTGTCAGTCTGGGCCAAACCAGAGAGGCGATGCGACTAATGGCTGAAAAAGCGCGAATCATTTCGGAAGGGGCAGGCGCGTTGCCACTGGCCGCCGCTTTAACCGGAAAAGCCGGCAGAGGCCCAATTATCGCAATCGTTTCCGGCGGCAATATTGACCTCAAAAAGTTTTGCGAGCTGACCTGTGTATCAGCAGACTGAACGAGCGAATCACAGATCCGCTTCCACTGGAATTGCACCCCCGCACTGCCACGTAAACGATAGCCACAGTTCCCTCTGAAGCGCCTAACGAGGGCAGATCGTCAGCCGGCCTACACCCTGGCCTCGGACTCGATAGGCCCCTTGCAGAGGCTCAAATTGGCTGGCGTTGCGCTGTTCAGGACGAATGGGTATGGGTTCTGGTTTCGAGCCGTCAACAAAACCATCAAGATTGATAAGTCTTGACAAATTGCAATTATTTGCGCGCAATTCGGCGAAACATGGCTGTCCCCATTATTCGAATATCCGCTGAATGATGCCAACAATTACCGGCAATACAGTTCTTTGTGTTTTCTCCTGTCTTTTGTCGACACGTATAATGGCGGATACCGTCACGCTGGCGTGGGACCCCAATCCGACACCACATCTGGCGGGTTATCGTCTCTACTACTGGACAAATGCTCGTGATTCCACGCAAAAGATCGAGATTGGAAATGCCACGACGGCATTGGTGCCAAACCTGCGCGAGGGACAAACGTATTTTTTTGCGGTTACTGCTTATAACGCGTTTGGCATCGAGAGCCTCCGTTCGAACGAGGTTGCCTTTACGGTGCCATATCCTCCACCTATACCTGTGTTGTTATCTGCCGAGCCATTAGGGAATAATTCAGCTGCCGTAACATGGAGTGAGTCCGCTACGGCCGGGGCGGGTTCATTTGACGTTCTTTATGACACTACCGAAGCGTTGAGCCATTCCTACTACATTGTGGCCAGTAGCTCATCGCGGTCCACGACAATTACCGGATTAACTCCCGGCATCTATTATTATCTTGTGGTCAGGTTCATTACTACCTCAGGCACACGTAGTGCCGTTTCAAACGAGTTACGTTGCATGATTCCCGCTGATCCAAGCCCGACACCCACACCCACGCCTATGAGTGGTGCGATACCTCCGGTAGCCGCGACAACAGCAATCCCTATGCGAGTCGCGAGTCCTGCAGCTACCCGAAGGAGAACACGGCTCCTGAAACGAAGAGCCGGGAGAGATGAGGTAGCTCGCCGGCGTAATACCAGCCGGCCGCTGCGCAGCAGTTCCATCGAGGCTGCTGCTTATGCCCGGTGGTGCAACGGAAAGTAAAAGGGGCATAAATACGGTAGCCACGCCCTGCGGGGCGTTGTAACGCAGGCTCACGTAGTGCGGTGTGAAACCGCGCCGCGGCGCTGCCGCTACATCGCCTTGCATTTATTTACGAGATTCGCTTCTAAGAGGTGTCCGTTCGTTAGGTAGACGATGATCCTGGTGGATGAAGCTTACTTCCATTATGCCGACAGTCCCCCGTACGAGAGCGTGATTCCGCTGGTTGCGGACCACCCGAACCTTATGGTGACGCGCACGTTCTCGAAAATCTACGGGATGGCGGGACTCCGTTGCGCTACTGCGTTGCGCAACACGAGGTAATCAAGCGGCTGCGTGCGCACCAGCCGTGGGACAGCGTCAACATCATGGCTCTGGCTGCGGCGACTGCGAGCATGGATGACGCCGGGCAAGTCGCAAACGGGCACCGTTTGAATAGCGAGGCGTGCGCCTTTGTGACGGGCAAGCTCGATCCGATGGGCTACAAATCGATTCCATCCCAGGCAAACTTCATCATGATCGACATGAAAACGCCGGTTGTGCCGCTTATTCAGTCACTCAAGCAACACGGTGTGCGAGTTGGGCGGTTGTCGGCGCTGCCTAACCACATGCGGGTCACCATCGGCAGGAAAAGCGAGATGGAAACATTTTTGTCAGCTTTCCACCAGGTCACCGCGGGACGGCAGCAAGTGAATTGTCGTCGATTTTGAAAGGCTGGGAACATTCGGCGACGAATTGCTAAAACCATCCGGCCTTTTTGACAAGCTGGCTCAGTGTAGAGCACAGGCTCGGAAGCCGGTGCTACGCGCAGGATCGCGCCCGCGCGCCATAGCGTTACGAAGGCGCGTCCACCGTCGGCAATGCGCCCAC
>Ga0070697_100000274_pt1 | contig 41758 bp, 33 predicted proteins | sample KBSK1501metaG_FD_65475 | JGI IMG/M metagenome (GOLD analysis project Ga0070697, IMG submission 65475) | Corn, switchgrass and miscanthus rhizosphere microbial communities from Kellogg Biological Station, Michigan, USA - KBS K1-50-1 metaG | ecosystem: Host-associated > Plants > Roots >... | reverse complement strand
CATCGTCCACGGCCGCGACGCCCTTCGAGGCGCGCAGACCGTCCGAGCCATCGAGGCTCGCGGCGGTCGGGCGCGCTTTGTCGCAGCCGACCTCAGCGATTCAACCGAGGTTCGACGCCTTGCCGAAGATGCTTCCAATATTGACATCCTGGTTAACAACGCAGGGTTTTCCGTGTTCGGCGACACCGCAGGCCTCGACGCCGAGAAGTTCGATGCGCTGTTCGCCACCAACGTGCGAGCACCCTTCCTTCTGGTCGCAGCCATCGCCCCTGGGATGGCGGCGCGTGGCCATGGCAGCATCATCAACATGAGCAGCATGGCCGGCCAGATTGGGCTCGCGGGGGGCGCTGCCTACGGCGCGACGAAGGCCGCTCTCGCGTCGATGACCCGCGCCTGGGCTGCCGAGTTTAGCCACAAGGGCGTTCGTGTGAACGCCGTCGCGGCCGGTCCGGTGTCCACCGAAGGCGCGACACCCGACCGGACGGCAGCGCTAGGAAAAACCACTCTGCTTGGCCGCGCGGCAGATCCGAAGGAGATCGCCGAGGTCGTAGGATTCCTCGCTTCGCCGCGCGCCAGCTATATCACTGGCGCGATCATCGCGGTGGATGGCGGTCGCACGGCGATCTAGGCAGGACATGAGTCATGAAACCAACCAATGACCAGGACGTAGACCCGACTTTGTCCGACTATCGCTGGCTCCTGACCATCGAACGCCCGACGAGCGAACCCGACTGGTATCTCCACCTCGAGTGCGACCAGACGCTCGAGGAAGGTTCCATGCCCCTCCGATGAGCTCGTCCTCAATTTCGGACCACGTGCGAAATCAGGTTGACCTGAAGGATCGACGCTGCACCTGGGTCGGAAACAATCCGTTAATGGTGGCCTACCACGACACCGAATGGGGTGTCCCGATCCATGATGACCAAAAGCTATTCGAGTTCATGGTGCTAGATGCCATGCAGGCGGGACTCAATTGGCGCATCGTCTTGGAGAAACGCCAGAACTTCAAACAGGCGCTTGATGGCTTCGATCCTGGAAAAATCGCAAAGTATGTCGATCGAGAGTTAGACCGACTCGTCAGAACCGAAGGGATCATCCGCAACCGGCAAAAACTCGCCGCTTCAATTGCGAACGCCCGGGCGACTCTAAAGGTGCAACAAGACTTCGGCTCGCTCGACGCGTATCTGTGGCAGTTTGTCGACGGCAGACCAAAGATCAATGCCTGGAACAAGGCCAGCCAGATTCCGGCCACGAGTCCCGAAGCAGAAGCTATGAGCAAAGCATTGAAGAGCCGCGGTTTCAAATTTGTCGGCCCGACAATCTGTTACGCGTTCATGCAGGCAGCTGGTCTGGTGAACGACCACATCACGGACTGCTTTCGCTATGGGCAATTAGCGAACGCGGGGCGGCCGCGACGCGCTAGCCTCGGTAAGGTTCAGATATGACGACGACGAGGGTCGAGCATCGTGCCACGCCGCTGCCGCCGGGGACCAAGGCGCCCGACTTCGAACTTCCCTCGAGGCCCGACACGACCGTGTCGCTCGCCGAGTTCCGAGGTCAGCCCGTGATCCTGGCCTTTTACCCGGAGGACTGGAGCCCCGTCTGCTCCGACCAGATGGCTCTGTACCAGGAGGTGCTCCCCGAGTTCCAGAAGTTCAATGCCGAGCTCTTGGGCATCTCGGTGGACGGGGTCTGGAGTCATCTCGCCTTCGCGAAGGATCGGAACCTGCATTTCCCGCTGCTCGCCGACTTCGAACCCAAGGGTAAGGTGGCGCGCGCGTATCACGTCTATCGGACCAGGGACGGCACGAGCGAGCGGGCTCTATTCGTGATCGATGCCGACGGCATCGTGCGGTGGAGCTACGTCTCTCCCGTGGGGGTGAACCCTGGCGCCGACGGAATCCTCCGTGCTCTCGAGAACCTGGGGAAAGAGGGCGCCTCATGAGCACAACCCGGTGGAAGGCCGTCCTCACGGTGCCAGTCAACACAGAGCGGGACCACATCCAGGGGCCGGCGGATGCGGCAGTGACGCTCGTCGAATACGGCGACTACGAGTGTCCGTACTGCGGCGCCGCGTACCCCATCATCAAGGAGGTACAGGCCCGGATGGGTAGCCGGCTCCGCTTCGTGTTTCGCAACTTTCCGATCACGACCTCACACCCCCACGCCGAACGGGCCGCCGAGGCCGCCGAGGCGGCCGCCAGCCAGGGCAAGTTCTGGCAGATGCACGACCTGCTCTACGAGAACCAGAGGCGCCTGCGCGACCAGGACCTCCGCGCCTACGCCGAGAAGCTCGGCCTCGACGTCGAGCGGTTCGACAAAGAGCTGGCCGAGCACATCCACGCCGAACGGATCCACGAAGACTTCTTGAGCGGCGTGCGGAGCGGCGTGAACGGCACGCCGACCTTTTACATCAATGATGCGAGGCACGACGGTTCGTACGAGCTCGAGCCCCTGCTCCACGCTCTGGAGCAGCCGGGGCGTTAGAACGAGGGACGAGATGAACAATGGCTTTGGGCTCTCGGCCCCGATCCGGGCCGACGCTCGAGGTGATCCCGGGCATGCAGCTAGAGCCCTGCATGCGAACCTGAAGGATTTCCAATCGCTCGGGGGCGGATATGACGGAGCGGAGATTAGCTGGTTTGCGACCTTGCCGACTCGTCCTCCCTTTTAGGCGAAGCCATACCTATATCTACTGCTCTGCAAGGCGATGGAACTGCGCGTCGCGGCTGGTCTTGAATTCATACTCGAACGTCAGTTTGCATCAGTTTCGGTAGCGATAAGGCCGCTCAAAACTTCAAAACTGATACAAACGAGCGTTCGAACTAGGGACGCTCGGTTGAGGTCTTCGTCTACGCCTTTATCTGGACGAACGTCGCCGTGCCAGGTTGGTCTGACCTCGAGCAGCGATTTTATCCGGTGTATGTTGCAAAGCATGGAGAAGCCAGTGGCGGTACCCGCGACGAAGCTCCCGACAACGGAATTGCTGGCAACGGTTGAATCGGTATGGTCCGCCGAGCAGGTTCCTGCCGACGACCACATGGCCGTGACCGTGGCGATGATGGGAAGGGGCGTGCTGCGGGAATGGGTGCTCGATTTAGAACGTCGGCTGACCGAGGTTGCACAAAATGTTGACCACGCGGAAAAACGGGGCCTACCGGATGGCCTGGTCGACGCCGAGAATGCCCTGTGGCGTCTCTCGCTGGCGCGGAAGAGCCTGCAGGCGCTTTGCTTCCTGGTCTTCGGCGTCAGGACGATGCAGCCGGGTTTCATCCACAAGAACGGCAGACCCATCAAGGAGCCGGTAAAGAAAGCCGTCGAGTGGGAGCTCCACGCCGATCAGCTCGACCGGAGACTCAGGCAGCTATCGACCGACCATCCGCTGGCCGGAGAGCTCAACGCCCTCCTCATCGAGCTTGCTGAGCACGACGCCATCACGCTTCGCGATGAGACCACCCACAGCCTTGCGCCGATAAAGAACGCGCCGGCGCTGTGCTATTTCGTGGTGGATGAGGTCGACGGTGATCGGATCATCGAGTCGCGGGAACTTCGATTTCTGTGGCCACGACGTATGAATGACAAGCCGGGCATCACCGCCAACGAACTATGGCCGGACGCTCTGCAGGAGATTCGAGATGCCCTCGACATCTTGCTCCGTGCCACCGAGAAGCTGACCAGGCTCATCAAAGAGGTTGGCATCCATCGTGAGCCTCAACGGTTCTACCTGAACAGGCAGACCGGCGAGATCACGATGACGGACCCTCGGGCTAAAAAGGCGACTTAGCCTGGCCCTGTAGCCGGTGCGCCAGCTGGTGAACCTCGACGTCTGCTACCGCCAGGTGGTGCCTCCTTCCGGTATCAGCCGTAGGACCGCGAGGGGTATGTCAAGAGCAAGGACGATCTCCTCGACGATCGTGTCGACACGCTATGACGGAAAGGGCGTGGTCCAGTGCACAACCACGCCGATCAGCCTCGTTGTCTGGGCGATGGACGCGCATCCCTGGTCGCCGGTCGAACTTCTACCCGAGGCTGCGGCTCTGGTTATCGTTGCTGCGGCAATCGGCACCGTTCTCTTGTGGCGGCGGCGCTCCACCCGGCGCTCAGTCAGTGCCGACGAGGGCCAAGACCAACGTCAGCGGATGGACTCCGGCCTCTGGTCCAGTTGCGAGCCTGGCAACGGAGATCTTTCGGAGGAGCCGTTCGAGATGCCTAGGCCCACTCGCGGTGAGCACGAAAAATGTACGAGTAGGCTGATCCAGTCTGGCGGCTTGGGAGCAGCCACGCAAGCGCACCCAGCGCCGCGAGTCCAGCAGGCACCGGCTGACCGATCGCCAATGACCACACAGCGCCGGTCAGGCCAAGAGCAAAGCCAGCGGCATTGGTTGGGAGCTTGAATGCGTCGAGCGCGTGACGTCGGAGGCTTCGCGCCTGCTCATCCAGTTGGGCTTGTCGTTGATCCAGCAGGCGCCGCCGGTCAGAGCGCTCTGCTGTCGATATCTCGGCAACGAACCGTCGAAGGCTGACTAGGTAGGCTCGATGTTCGGCCTGATGCTGGGCGCGAAATTCGAGTACCTCGTCAAGAGAAACCGCATCAAGGTCGACCGATGCCGTGGCGAGATCGAAACTAATGACGTCTTGCCGCGAAGGCATCGGGTTGAGTTCAAGAAAAGACCGGACCGCCGCCCTTGCGTGCCTGCTATTGGTAATTGGGTGCAAATCGAAGCCCTGCCTGCGGCCCGCATCCCTCGCTTCCTGAGCGAGCAGCATTAGGTATGCGGTCCGAACATCGCGCCGCAGAGGGATTGAAACACCGTCGCGCGAGTCCCGTGCGAGGCCACGTGCCTTCAGGTCGTTGTGGATCATCTCGAAGACGCCTCGGTGTCGGCTTCCCATCCGCGAGGAAGACAATTCCGCGAATCCCATGCGGCTCATGGAAAGCTCGGCGAACTTCCCGGCGGTTTTGGCGGTTTGATCAAAAGCACCACCAACGATGAGCTCGACCATGTGTTCGGCGAGCCGGACCGAGAGCTCATCGTCCACGAACCACTCCGGTTCGAGCACTTTCAACAAGCCACGCTCTGTCAGTGGCCCGGCCAGCGACGGATCGGCAACCACCTCAACCCCCCTCATATAGTTAGGCCGCAGGATGGCCACTCCGTCGAAGAACAGCAGAAGTGACTTAATCCATCCTCCCTCCCGCGCCAACCAATAGGGTTCGGGATAGTAGTACGCGAGTTCGCTCTTCTCGCCAACGTTGTCGACGTGGGGGTGCGCCACGCCTACCATGCTGGCACAACGGTTCCCCTGGCGGTGCTCAGGCAAGCCACCTAGCCCGGGGTTATTAAGTCCAACTCGCCCTTCAAGTTGATCAGCTGCTCCCCGTCAAGAAAGTAAAACTCCACGCCTTCAGTCAGCGGTCTAAAGCGTACGAGCCACCGCTGGGCGACTTGCCGATCTTGGCCAAAGACGATAAAACGCTGCTTGGCATTCTTGACATGCTGGAGAAGCCATACGTATTCGGCTATCACTGACCACTTTGCGGCCGGGACGGCAATGTTTTTTAGGAACTTTGCGTCGCCAACTATCGTGGCGTCAGCCGATACCAGATCGAACTTGACCTTCGGCTCTGCGGCTTCTGTCAGACGGACTTCACGGGGCTCCAAAGACACACCCCACCGCGCCGAGAGAACCCGCTTGGCGTGGAGCTCAAATTCCCGAGCCGCCTTAAGGGACTGCGACAGGGATGGCGATTGCACTCCCAGGAGCTGCTCGGGTGCAGCCTCGATCGCCGTACTAGAGGCCGCCAAGTCCTGTCTGATTTGCGAGGAAGCGTCACCCTCTGCGATCCTGGTCACAAGCTTTCCATCGGAACCATTCTCGCGCACCACAAGCCCCATGCTCTCAAGTTCCCGGCAAACGCTGTTGATCTGGTGGCGATCGACGCCGAGCCGCCGACCGATCTCGTCATCGTCAAGACCCGGGGTAACCTGGAGGAGATCAAGGACTCTATCGCGCAGCGCCATTCGAAAAATGTATCAGTCCAAACGAACGAGATCGAAGGGACTTCCGACTACTCCCGCGCCCTAAAGCTTGAAAACAAGGGCAAGCTTGCAGCCGCCGCAGAACAGCAGGCGGGCCGGAACGGGCGGATGGAGCTTGGTAGGCACACGCTGCGGTTCCTCCCACGCCACCCATGAATGCTGGCACTTCTTCTGCTGAGCCGTCATGTTGCTGGCTACTGTGGCAGCACGCAGCCAACTGACCTGACCTCCGGCCGCAGCCATCTTGTTCCATTCGCCGGCATAAAGCGGGAAGTTGAAGAGAGTACCGAGCTTGACCGACATCGGGCCAATCGGGGTCGCAATCGTGCGAACTGCACCCTGCTTCTCAACGAGCTGGCCTTCGAGGAGATTGTTCAACGCACCTCGGACAAAGCTTCGCGGATTTCCTTTCGCTCGACCCCGGTGAGCTTGCGCTGGTATGGACGGCCGGATCCATCTCGACCATACACCTTGTCGATTGCCGCCGCCGGTCGCCTATTCAAGGCCCTCAACAACTCGACGGGGTCCACCGCCATTACGAAGCTGCTGGTGGGCTGCAGCCAAGCCGGCAGGTTGGGAAGTCCACGGAATTGGATGGGAAAGAGACCACTTCCATCAATGAGCCGTAAGCCTATGGCGACGATTTCTACAGCTTGGTTCCCCGGATTGAGAACGTCTATCGCAATAATCTCCGCCTGAGGCGGTCCGCCGGGTGGCGGCACCAGCATCCTGCGTCCGACGCTGAACCGGATCTTCCGCCGCCTCGCGTTCCAGGCGAAGAGCCAGCCGACGGCGGCGACGATGGCTGTCACCACGATCGTCGCGACGCCGATCTTCTCTGTGGTCGTCATCCCTAACGACCCTGGCTACGGGTGGGCGACCTCGTCCAACCAGGCGGCCACATCGGCGAGGAAGAGCGCGATCCCAAACCCGACGACCCGCCGGTAGACGATTCGCGTCTCAACGTTACCGATGACACTGCGCTGTTCTTCGTGAGGCGTTGTCTCGGTGTAGCTCTCGTGGTGTTCTGTTACCAAGCCCTGCACCAGCGGAAATCGGTGATGGCGGTAGAGCGCAGCGCCACTCAAGCCTCTTGGCGGAGAAAAGCTCAGTTCGCCGGCGAGATAGGTCTGCCTGGTAAGGGGACTCGTGAACCGCATCGTCCGATGCGTGTACCCGCGGAAGAACCGCGGTGTCGTGAGGTCCTGCTCCCCCGGGTCATTCACCGGAAAACCCAAGGCGCAGATCTCCTCGCCGACGGAATGAGAGTCGAGGCCGGTGAATACAAGAGGAGAGTCTTCTGCACGGGGCGCGAGTCGGACGAGTGCCAGGTCGGCCGTGGGGTGCTTCTCAATCCCGATAACCGGTCTGGGCGCATTGGCACCACCGTATGCGACTCCAACGCCCCTGGGGCTGGAGGGCAAGCAGTGTGCTGCCGTCAGAAGACAGCAACGATGTCGGAACGCGAAACAGGTCCCGAGTGGCTCGAGCGTCCCAGCTTCGCTTTGCAGAGTCAGAAGGCCGGTAGGCTGGGATGGATCGTAATCAACCCGGGGAACGTCACTGACGTCCTCTCCGCTTGCCATGTCGATGAGGCTCATGCTTTGGCAGCCACGGCGTCAGTCGTCCCCCACGTCAGGCGCGAGCTGCCATCTCCGCGGAGTGCGACCTTTGGATAGTCGTGCAGGTTCCACGGCAGCATGGCCTTTGGCGAGCTCCCGGACAGTGGCGTTCCAATTCCCTACCGACACTTCTTCGACCGGGCATCCCTCCGGCGGGCGCATCGTGCACGCAACGCCGTTGTTGAGGTGCCGGACATGTGCGAGCGCGTCGTTGGGAAAGTCGGCCCGAACGACCCGCCATTCGCCATCTCGATGATCTGGCGGGAGGGCAAGAGCTACTTCCGGCCGCCGCGGCAAGTAGACCTTGCCGCCGCGGATCTGCACAGCAAATAGGCGATCCAGATAATGGACCTCGTCTCCCGAAGGACGCTCGGCTTCCAGCCAGGCGAGGGCACCGTCCTTGTTGCCGGGGCCCCAGAGCAGCTCACTGGGAAACGTCGTACGCTCGAACTGGGCGTCGAAGTCCCACAGCTCGTGATCATGAGCGACGCCCCGGATCACGAGGTACATCCAGTCGCCCACCTTGTCGAACGATGCGAGCTGATCCGCTGAGAGGAGCGTCAGGGTCGGTCCAAGTTCGCCTTCGGTCCAACCAATAACCAGGACTTCGCGCGCCAGCGGCGCTGGGTACAGCCGACCCCCCGACGTCAGTACGCCCCAGAGGCGGTTGATTACTTCAGCCAGGTCGCGAATGGTGCGTGCGGAGTCCGACGGCATACCAAGGCGGTAGCTCGGGTGCGCAACGCGGTTGCGAATACGGCTGTATACCCATTCCGCACGCTTGTTGTGCTGCCCATGCAGAAGCCCTTCCCGGCGTGCCCATCGCTGCAGGTGCGGTAGGGTTGCTCGGAACTCCATTAGCTCGCCGGTCGAGCGCAGCCGCAGCTTCCATCCGCCTTTCGCGTACGCGCCGGCCCGATTCAGAGCGTCGTGTACCTCCTCAAGTCTCTGCGCGTAGATGGTCGCCTCTGAACGGTCCTTGCTTTTGACGAGGGGGATGCAGCCCTTGAAGTACGTCACAAAGCGTTCGCCGAGGGCTTGCTCCATTAGTAGCCACGCTAGGTCGTCAGCCACCGTAAAGGCCTCATAGCAGAGGATGCCGTAGCTGTGGAGCGTGCGTAGTCGCTCGAAGCTCTTCCGAGTTCCATCGGCAACCCCGGGTGCAAGGTCTGCGCTGGAAACGACCGACTGCTGAAATTCAGCAGCGAACTCGGGTTTCATTGTGCTTCCAGGACTGAACCCGAGCGGTGTAAAGCGCAGCGAGCGGTCATCAGGGGTCGTCAACTCGGCGAGCGTTCGGATGATCAAGGCGCAATCAGTGCTCGGTACCAGCACGACTCAAATGCCTAGGCAGCCCGGTCATCGGCGATCTGCCCGCGAACGAGGATTCCGATGCCACGACGACTATCAAGGCAATGGTCCCTCTACCAGTTCCTCCTCGGTCTTCCGCTGGTGCTCCATCATCGAAATCGTTTCCACTGCAAGGTCTTCATAGAACCGTCTGGCAAGCGACCCCTCGGCAAGTTCGCCTGCAATTTCTCGTGATTGGTTTCGGATGTGAACATCGCGGTCCATGGGCTTCAGCAATTGTCCTGACTTGACACCCGAGTGCACGCTCGCCCAATAGGCCCCCCGCAGCTGCCGGACCGCATCTTCCCCAACCTTACCGGCAGCATCCAGACACCGCTTCACGGCGTCGACATTCTCGAAGATGTAATCCTCAGGCGCGCCACCAGAGAGTCGCACCGCGGCCGACACGCGGGTGCCATCACCTGTCTGGATCCACTCTTCGAGCAGGTCCGCCGCTTCGACCCAATCACCTGCGATGTCTGCAAACAAGTGCGGCAGGTCGACATTGCGAGCCCAGGTGAGCTGTAGGGCTTCTTCCCGCACCCGGAGAAGCAATTCCCGCCGCGCGCTTGGCGCGATTACACCCCACACCGGGTCAAATGCGGGGTGGCTAGGCAGCGCCTCATAAGTGGCGCGAAACCCCTGCTTTGCCACCAAATCAATTCGCCGTATCAGCATCTCAAGGAGGGTCATAGGAATCACAGACGCGATCGCTCGCAGAAAACGGCGGAGATGGTATCCGTCCAGGTTCTCCAAGTCCTCGATTTGGCGAACAAGGTGCACGAGGTCGTTGTTGGACATAGATTGAAAGAGAGCGTGGTCCGGATCGAGCAACTCGGCAAAGGCCTCACCTACGGCGCTGCCGCTACCGACGTTGATTTCCAGAACGAATCGTTTGGCGGCCGCTGGGTGATGGTCCTTTAGCGAACGGAGGCCCGTGGTAGCCATGGCCCGGATCTCGTTGTGTTCGGATTGCAGCAGGCCTTTAAGAATTGCCACGTCGTCCGCCGAAGGAGCGCCCTCAAGCCATCCTCGGTAGCCATACAAAAAAGCGATGGCTGCCAACGCAGGGCGGCTACCCCCCTCGACCGCCGCGTGCGCCAACTTCGTCGCCTTGGCGGGATCGCTCGGACGAACGCCAAGAAGGAAATGACCCGTGATGAATTCCATCGGATGACCGGGAACCGCGACGATCTCCTCGGCAGCTTCGGCTGCAAGTCGCGGATGCCGTTCGGCCAGCAAGCCGATCAGGTAGCCCGGATCGACGTTAACGCCTGCGGTGACGCAGCCCCGAATCCGTTCTTGCAGATAGGCCACGAGCTCGTCTCCCGTGGTCATCGCAACAGCCAGCTCGTCTGCAGCACTCTTCATTCGCTCGACCCGTCGCTGCTCTGCCTCGTGGATGTCGCGATCCGAATCCAAATCGAACTCAAGGCCCCAAGGGTGGGTCATAGCACGAAGCATTCGCAGTTCGAACGCATCCTGAATAGACGCCCGGACTCGCTCGGCGGCAGCCTTCAGTTCGACCGAATGGCCACGATTGGCTGTCCACAGCACTGCTTCAGCGACAGCGAGCTGAAGGAGGGGCATGTCGGTGCGTCGCGTCAGTTCCTCGAACACCTCGAGGATCTCGAGCTGCTCGGCTGTCCAGCTGCTTTTCTCTTGGTCGCTTACGGTTTGGCTGAAGTAGCCGATCGGGTCCGCTAGTCCGGCGCCGAGCATCTCTACAGCTTGCAGCGCGACCTTCAGATCCGCGCCTAAAGCGAGTGACCGCGCCAGCTCCACCGCACGCTGTCGCAAGGGTCGGGTATTGCTTGCGCTGACCGAAAACGGGCGGAAACGAATTGATGTGCCGTCGCTCGAGCGGTCCAAGCCGGTCTTTGCCAAAAGCGGCGTGGCAATCTCAAGCGGGGAATGCACGTGAACATGTGCGTCGGGCTCTTTCAGCCAGCCCTCCGCGGCGGCCAGCATTTCACTATTGACGTTCAAGGGTTTATACGAGTCATACCCGGATAATTCCTGCAGCAGCCTGATGGGATGGCTCGGAAATTGGTTCAGCGGACGAGCATCATCCTGGCCAAGCCTCCAAAGAACATTCGCCGCTCGGCGGATCTGACCGCCGTGAGCACAGCGATCGGCCAGCTCTGCCAGGACGTGGACAACTTGTTCCCGACCGGAGAGATAGATCGATGGCACGTCGTCCGGTTCCGGCGATTCGGCCGGATGATCCATCGCGTACTCGACAAGCCCGAGAACCCGATTTGCTTGAAATACCGCGGCATCCCTCAGCATCCGAAGCAACCCCACCTGGGTGGTATTGGAACCCGCTTTGAATTCCTGCTCATAGATCTGCCAAATCCGATCCAGCAGCCTTGTTCCTGAGTCCGATGTGACACGAATGCGCCAGTCTAGTTCAGCAAGATTGGCTAGCAGGCGATCGAAGGCAACGTATGCGAACGTGTCGAGAAGACGGTCGACGTAACCTGTACTCGACCCCTTCGAAGTCAGGCAGGCCCGAGCCAGCAGATGGTCCCCGAGCACATCGGGGACGATTCGAACTCGGTAACCCCGACGAAGCAGGAGGCCGGCCTCCTCTAACCCGTCAAGCGTACGGACGAGGTCTGTTTGATCAGCACCTAGGAACTCTGCCGCCGCCTTGAGAAACTTCGGATCGCCGGGAGCGATCGGATGCAACCCGCTGACCAACTCAAGGACTCTTGCGGCGAGTCCGTGGTCGAGCGTTACCCCAAGGTCGCCCAGCGCGGCTGAGGTAAATCTATCGAGAACGGCCCGGCGGAAGTCGTCATCACGCTCGAGGAGCTCGGGAGGCAGCTGCTTTCGCCTGAGTAACTCGGCGCCGACGATCGTTACGAGCGGGCAATCCCAGGTCACCGCGTAGAGCCGATCACCCAGGTGTTTTAGGTCCACGCCAAGAGCGTTCTCGGCGAGCTTCTCGCCCAGCTCGCGGGACAACTCAGCTAAGTCGGGCAACCACGCGACCTCGGCAGCATCGATCGCCGAGTTCGCAACGAGCGTGGAGATTCTCTCGCGCCCCTCTGACCGTATCGCCAGAACCAGTTTGATCGGATGCTGCCAACGGGCAACAACGCTGAGGAGCTGGCCGAGATCCTCCCTGCGGTGGGCATCATCAACGACGATGGTGACCGGCTCGGCGGGGATATCCTGAAGCGTTTCCGCAGAGAATTCCGTGTTCTCGTCTGCATAAAGCAAGCGCGTATTCCCATGCTTCGCGAGGTGCCTTTCACCGAACTTCTGAAGGACCTTTGACTTTCCGCTCCCGCCTCGTCCCGAAAGCACAATGACCACCTGCGTTGGGGAGCCGACGAACTCATCGAGTTTGGCTAGTGTCTCCTCGCGGCCCACGAACGGCGTGCGGTGGTGGAAGAGACGTCCATCACGCAGATACGGAGCGAAGTGGTCCGCCCACGATCGAAACGCAGCAAATCCCTTGACCCCGAGAAAGGCCTCCTGAACATAACGCCCAAAGTGAGCCGAGACAAGCGCACGCTGCTCCTCAGCACGGAGCTCGCGGACCATCCGCGAAATATCGGTTACGTCCCAGACTTCCCAGTTCGCGAGCTCCCGCTCTGCGTCCCGAACAAGCGTCCCGACTGGGCACGCTAGGAGCACGATATGTCGCGACGCCTCATAGGTTGTCTCACGAACCGTTGCCTCGAACTGGGTTTTGCTGAAGGCTTTCACCTGCCGGCACTGGAACGACCAGGTCTCCCCCGAGGCCATTTCTGCGGGAAAGTCAATGCCGCTCTGCTTACTCCCCCTTAATCCATAGCTGCTGACGCGCCGAACCCCAGGTCGACGGCCCACAAAAGCCCGGGAGAACTCCTCGAACCGCTCCCAAGAGAAGTTCTTGTCCAATAGGGGCAACTCCTGCTGCAGCGGCATCACCGGAGGGATCGATTCCGTTGCCGGACTCTTCTTCTGTGTCATCTGGCTCGACGACCCTCGCGGCCGTGGGTCTTACTACCCACAGGAGGTCTATCCAGCTTGATCCGCTCGCGGCGCGAGATCCTCATCGAGTTGATGCCTAGGTCCCGATACAACTGCCTACCTGCCGAATGTCATGTTATCACTAGATGTAGATGATGTTTCCAAGATTATCCACAACCAATGGTATTTCTGTGGAAAAGGGCAACGTATGTTCGGGTCCTGGGGGACCTTCGGCACTCTCACCGGCCGCACCTCATACCCGGAGCCTAGCGGCGCGGTCTGACAGCTGTCTGTCGCACCATGGAATGCGGTTTTCTACTTGCCGTCGGACTTCAGGAGCGCGATGGACTTAAGGCGAGACCGCAGGCGCTGTCTTCACGGTGACCGCCCTGCTTTCTCGGCGTCCCCAACTCCAGCTACATGGTGACGATCGAACTGACAGGCGCCGATGCCGTAAATGTATGCAACAACCTATCCGACCCGATCCGCACCATCCGCTCGCTCGAGGCGACATGAACATCAGCCAGACTCGGTTTCGGGGTGGTTGAAGCAGCCACTGGGGTACTCGTTGCGCCGGATCTACCGCAAGCCGTTAACAAGGCGACACTGATGGCGAATCCATCGCTGGTCCCGGCATAAGCTCGCTCGGCCCCTCTCATGACGTGGCCAGGATGGGACGCTGCGGCTGAGTGGCCGCCCGTAGTCGCTCGGTTAAGTCCTCGACCGCAGCGTCTGCCAGTAGCGGGTCGGTCGCAAACAAAACGTTGCCATTGACGTGCTTCCGATACGTCGAGCGTTGGCGAGCCATCTCAGCGGGCAGACGGACCGCTTTCCACACCGAGTAGTCGGCGGCGAAAAGGACAATCACCAGATCATCAAAATCGAAGGACCGGATGACCCCAAGCTGGCGCTGCCCGAGATTTTTCGGCGCAGCGATGACTCGACTCTTGACCTGAAGCCGCCGACCTTGAGCAATGACATCCTGCCCCTTTTCCGAACTGGCAACCAACTCTCCACGAAGCGCCGCGGCCACGAGATACTCTGCGTAGTCGCCGGCCGGGGCGTTGGCTGTACGAACGATTTTCCTGTCACGAAGTTCGCGCAGGACTCCGCCGTACAAGGCAAAGAGTTCAGCAATGGAGAGCTTGCTGAGATCTAGCGGAGCGCCATCGCTCAAGTCGCCTACACTCTCCCCGGGCGCGGTTTATTCATCCGGACGCAAACAACGTACGAGTTTCGTCGAATGTACGATGTTTCATCGAATGTACGGGTTTTCGTCGAATGTCCGAAGCTCCTAGAGCACCTTTCCAAGCCTAGCCGCCAGTTTCGGAACGAGCTTAAGAGTCTGCCCCTTCGTATATGGAATTACGTTTAGGTTGCGCACGTTAAACGGCAAGTCGCCCAATTTTGTACTGCAAATCATCACAACGGGTCTTGGCAAACCCTTTGCAAAGCCCAGCTCATACATAACATTCGGATTCGATTCCGACAAGTCGGCGACCACGGCCACGCTCGAACGAATCATCCGATGAATCTCCTCGACGATGTCACCCGTAAATTCCTCGTGACCAACTCGCTCTGCGACTACTCCAGCCTTCTTCGCAGCCCGAGCTACGCCGACAAGGTACGTGTCGTCGTAAGCGCGATCGAATGGCATGGCAACAAAGATCCTGCGGCTCCGCCCGGCTCCTCCAGGCGGCCTCGGTTGTCGCCACTCCCCCTTCGCGTATTCGCGGAGCACCTGGGGCAACTCGCCCAGCGAGACGACGCCGCGTGCCGGATCGCTCGGCCCCTGATTGATTACCACCCAACTCGCAGCGGCTCCCGTCAAGGCCTTGTAGTAGTCCGCTTGGATTCGAGCCCGCTCCACATTTGCTGCGGTCGGCGGCCAGGATTTGGCCTCAAGAATGATGGATCGACCGTCGCCGGCGCGGATGAAAAAGTCCGGCGCAACCCCACCGATGGAGGGCTCGCGCGCCGCAGGGATTCTTGACCTAGCCAGCACCACGGCAATGCGGTCGGCCAGCTCAGCCGACGAGCGACCCATCTAGATCATCTTCCTTGGTGGGTATGGCGAGTTGACACAGGGAGTTTAGGAGGTCAGACGTCTAGTGTGTGGCGCGCCGTCCTCTTACCATCCAGCCGTTGCCCAGCAGGCTGCAGCTTACCGGGCGCACATTAACGGCCACGTACTTCGCCACCGAAGCGTTGATGACGGGCCCCGCACTCCTTCGACTTGACCGAAAAGCTGCGCACGCTGACGGCCAGATGGCCAGGATTTCACAAGTCTGCGGTCATACTGTGCGTTCGATCCGTGCCCACGAGCGGTGGCCAACTGGCGACTTCGTCGTCCACGAGTCGGATAACGGCTTCGCTGTAGGCTGACGGTACGGGACCACTGAGGGCCCGTGAGTAGATCGCGCGGCGGTCGCCAACTTCGAGGAACTCGAGTGACTGACCAGCGATCTTCGTTTGCCATTTCCAATCGATTGGTCCCCGGTAACTGAGGAATGACCTGATGAGCTTCTCGTCCCGCGGCCACCACTCCGGCCAGCGATGCCCCCCGAAGCCGTGGAGAATCAGCGTCGACGAGGAATTCCGAAGCTTGGGGATAACTTCGTCAGCCAGGAACGTTACGCGCTCCTGGCTCGGCGGCGTGCCAAGGTCGGAGCGTAAGGCAGAGTGGGCGCTCCTCTCAAGCTGATAGGTAACGGCACCCAGCCCAGCGCTCGCACCCCTTGGCTCGACCAGCCGACCCCATGCCCGTCGATCACGTGATCCCGCGGCGATCTCCGCAACAAGCCGCCAGGTGCCCCGGGCTCGCCCCATGTTCAACTCCAGTAGGTCATTCGGCTCGAAGTCGTAGCGTCGGTTCGCGGAATTCCAGGCCTTCAAGTTGCGCTCCCAAGTTGAGTCCTCCGCCATCTTATGAAGGATCAACTGGCTACCACCCGCGAGCTGCAGAACGACGTATAGACAGTGGAACGCGAGTTCCTCGGCATTGGCGGCTTCGTAGTTCTCCGCCGCCTCCGTACCCATAACCAGTATTGGAGCGCCATCCCAACCAGTACCGAGCACGTATTGGTTAACGAAGAGCGGACGGTCATGAGGTTCGATTCCATCAAGAGACCGGGCCGTGAATGACAGATCCTTGGGATAAAGCTTCCTCTCAGCGGCAAGGGCCGCCCCGATGGTCTTAACGAGTTGGTCAGTGGCCGACTTAGCTGCGTCGCTCATGGAGCTCCGCTTTCGCTTCAGGTCGCTCATGTATAGGTTTGCCGACCGCCGAACGAGCTCGGGATATGCTGGCGCGGTCGGCTCGGAAGACAGGATCGGTCCGAGTCGGCTCACGACGTCCTTTTGGTCGGGTTGCGTAGGAACTCGACGAAGCCTTCGCGCAGCCGAGGCCTGGGACGCCAACCAGCCTCGATCCACACCGGACGGCGGGCCGGCGAACCAAACCACCAGGCCGCATGAGTACGTGCCGACGGCGGCAGCGTTCGCCCGATGGCTGCCTCAATCTCGTCGAAGTCGAGACTGACGTCGTCCTTCTCGGATTTATCGAGGACTTTGATGATCGCCTCATAGGGTGACGGGCCATGCGGGATCATTTGAGGACTCGGCGGTCCATCCGGCCGGGTGCCGCGGGAGTAGAACTGACGCTGTCTGCCCTGCGTTAGACCCTCGGTCGGTACAGCGACCTCTGCACCAGCTGCCCGAAGACCGTCGACCAGTCCGAACCCGAAATAGGCGTGGCCAGCATGAATCTCGAATCGGTAGCGCCCAAGCTGCCCGAGCTCTCGCCTGAGTTCGCCGATCACCTTTGCGGCCCAGTCCCGCCGAATTGCCACCGGTAGTTCCCCCAGCTCCCGGTCGTAAGGCTCGATCAGCTGGTCCGGGCGCGTAAGACCGTGCTCCGCCGATAGGATGAACCACTTCGCCACGCGGCCCTCCACCGCCTTGCAGCGGGCGACGAACAAGGGGGAGACGTAAAGACTGCGCGCCTCAGCGGCATGTGGTAGCTTCGTCTTCACGCAGCCCACAAGGCCAATAAGTGGCTTGCCATCCGCCGCAGCAGCCTGGCTCGAGCCCAATGAGTGCGCGTCAGGCCGAGCCTCAGGCAACCGGCAGCTCGAGCAGACTGATGCCATCGGGACTCGGTGGCCGCGAGCCTCGCAGTAGCTGCAGCCCACTCGGCCGAAGTACCAGAGAGCCGGATCCAGCCCCGCGCAGGTGCCTGCCAACGAAGTCGGGCCCTCGGCGCCATCCACAAGCACCTTGGCACGCCAAGCGTTCTGGATCGTCTCTCTCGCATCCTCGAGGGCAACGCCGATTGTGTCAGCCAAGCCAAGGTTCTCCGTCACACGGCGGATCTGGATGTCGACTGCCACCGGAATGGCCTCAAGCCGCGCGAGCTGCCCTCCGCCTGGAAAAACCATCATCCTCACCCACATCGGTCCCACCTTGGGACCACCCAGGAACGGAAACCGTGCTGCGCCGCGCGACGTTCGGGCCATCAGCGCGCTGATGAGCTCGACAGCGTTACCCGTGCCGGCGGCGATTGCCGTGGCGATCGGTGAGGCAGGCTCCTCGACGAGTGATTCCGCGATCCGACGCCAAGCGGCCGCGTCTGGGAGATGCCGCTGGCTCACACCTGACGCCCGCAGCGCGTCAGTCAAAGCGGTTAAGGAACGCCCCGCCACCTCGCTTGGTACGTAAGCCCAGCGGTCCGATACGTGAAGGACCAGGGCCCGCCGCCACAACCCCACTGCGTCTCGCGCCCGGTCCATCGCCGCAACGAGAGTGAGGGCGGTCCTGACGAAGGCGGCCGGCTCACCGGCCGACCGCAACGACGTCGCGAAGATGGACTCGGGCAGCCGATCCCAGCCCGGAGCCTCGACCCCTTGGCGGATGGATAGGTCAAACGAGCCGGCGGTAAACCCACGGCTTATCGCAAGCGACGGTCGGTTCGCCATCGTCTCCGAATCGATCATGGCTTCCCCTTCCCCGCTGTCCCGCCGAGATTTAGTCACCGGTTCGACTATGGCATGGGATGCTCTTTCGTCCCGTTAGAGAACCAACGGTGGCGTTCGCGTCGCTTCGCCAAAACGCCCGGCCGGCCGGGAAGAACACTCTCATACCGGCTTCCGTGCGGGGCGCGGACGCCTCCGGGCTAGCCGAGCAGCTGACGGAGCCGCGGAGCGTTCGGGCCACCTGGCCCGTATCCGTGCTCGTATACGAATGCGGCCGAGGGCTCCCTGTCGCCGTACAGATCCTTCATGACCGCCCACACCGCCTTCGAATCGTGGGACGGGTAGAAGAACCGTCCGCGCTTCGTCTTCTCGCCACACCCGCATAGGCACGAACCCGAAGGAGCTAACTGGTCAGGCTTGACGGCCACCGATTCCCCTCCCCTCTCTCAACACGCTATTTCCAAAGCCATCGGAATATGCTCCGCCCGAGGAGCCGGCCGACAAGCTTGTTTTTCACTCGGCGGACGATGCGCCGCGGGTTGCCAGACGCAACCGCTTCCATGTCATTGGCCGTCCGTGCACTTTCGTAGAGCCTGCTGCTGAGGCGTCGTCGCCTGGCCACTTTCCCTCCGTTAGTGTTTCAACCTATCGTAGCCGTCGGCCTTGGCAACGATTCCTCGGACCGGCTATCATCGAACCGATGTTCGATCGAGTTGAAGCGCTGACGCGGATCGAGTCCCGAAGCTGTGCTTGCCCCGGTTGCAGCGGTCGGCTGACTGAGGCAGCACTGAGTCCCGGCGGCTGGGGCTTCTGCCGCGTCTGCCACTGCGCTTGGAAGGGCTCTGCGATCGATGGCCACGAGTACGCGACGACGATCCCGTCGACGGAGCATGCCGCTCAAAAGTGATTGGGCGCTCCTGTTCATCGCTCAATCGGTATCTTGTCCATTGGAAGGGAAATGATCCTGCCAATGCGCCGCCCTGTAACTCCAATGCTGGCTAGCCGGCCTCGTCCATTCCTGAGGGCCCAGGCTACGCTTTCATCGCTGACGGTCAGTTCATTCCGAGCGCCTTAATTGCCGCTGTAAGGGGGTCTGAATAGAAGATCGGGTCAATCTTTTCAACTATTTCCGCCGATACGTCGAGGAACTGGCGTCTACTCTCGACAGGAATCAACACTCGCTTCGCGCCATTGTCCATCGCAGTTTGCAGAGCTTCGACAAGCGACCGTATCGGTGGAATATTCCCTTGAATCGTAACCTGGCCCAAGATCACCAGACTCGGCAACGGAGCCTTGGTCTTGAGGAGCGAATAGAGCGCAACAAAGAATGCCATACCAGCTTCGGCACCCTCCCGGCTAGTCATAAGGTCGACAACCTGAACGTGGTAGTCATGGCTGTCGATCTCAACATCGATGCTAAGTTCCCGCCGGCGGCTCCGAGTGTAGTCGTAGGCAGTAAGGATCGACTCTCTTAAAGCCTTCGTAGGACTTCCTCCTACTCGCAATTTGCCGGAGCCAGCAAACTTATTTACCTCCACGCGGAAGAGGGCGATCTTGTCGTCGGGCGTGACAGCTGCTCCGTAAGTGGAGCCCGGGGGCAGTGGATCTGGCGCGATGAGGTCCCGCCCTCCTTCCTCCGGGACCCCCACAAAGTGCTCCTCCCTGGTCTCGTTATTCAAGTAGGAGAAACTCGTCTGGTAGTACTCGAAGCCACCCATTTTTTTGAGCTGCTCTTTAACGCGTCGGCGCCCTTCGATCGCCAGCTCCAAATACTCCTTGAGCTCGTCTTGAGTGAAGGTTCTGTCCGGGTGCAGCAGTTTAACCAGCCCGGAGACCGTCTTCCGCACCGCCTTCGCATCGCGAGCGTTAAGATGCGCACCCAAAGAGAAGTACCGGTCTGTGACCTCGGTAAAGTTGTGCTTGCGCAGTTCTCGCAATGCCTCGGCTAAGTAGTCGACTACAAAGCCATAGTCATCAGTGAAATGCTCGGAGGCCATCTTTGGGACCTCCCAACCCGGCATGTAGAAGTGCAACCGGTCGATGAAGGCCATATCCTGCATCGCCTCCGGTAGAGGCTGAAAGAGGGTGCTGGTTCTCGCGAGAACATCAATAGCCAGGTTTGTGTTCCCGAGGAAGGCGATTGAAGCGTCCGCGACGAGTTCTTCCTTTCCGCGGCTAAATGATCCCGACTCCATGTAGTCCTTCAGAATCTGAACCGCCGTCTTCTCGCTGAACTGAATGCCCGCCACCTCGTCGAAAGCAACGACATCCCACAGGCCGATGAGCCCCATCTTTCCTGTTGCCATGTTGAAGAACAGGTTCGCAACCGTAGTCTTTCCACCCGATACAAGGATCGAGTACGGCGACACCTCCCGATACACAAAGGATTTCCCAGTGCCGCGCGGTCCAAGCTCGATGAAGTTGAAGTTGCGCTCCACCATGGGCAGCAGTCGAGTCAGCACAAGGAGTTTGAGTCGACGGCTGAAAAGGCTAGCCTCAAGCCCTATAGACCGCACAAGTAGATCAATCCACTCGTCAGTCGTGAAGTGCGACCGGCCCTCGACATATTCGGATAGATCGAACGTTGCGAGCTGGATCGGTCTAATCTCTGTGATGTAGAAGGGCCTACTGTCTTCATCCTCTGTCGGTCGACTCTCGAGCTCGACCTGGGCCCAGATCCCGCCCTCGAGAAGCCGCGGGTACTCCCTTATCAAGTGGTCAGGTACATGGAGAAAGCGGTTGCCGAAATTGGCCAACTCCGCCCAATCCCTGTCCTCTAGTGCGCGCACCCGCACCTTATCAATGAAGGTGGCCTTGCCCTCGTCTTTGAGTCGGAACTGCGCTTTGTTGGCTTCATCAGGCCGTATGAAGTTTTCGGCAAGGGTCGAGTTCACCACCCGGAGACCGGCCTCAATGGCCGCAGTGTCATCTGTGGCACAGTACTTGCCAAGCAGATACTCCAAGACGTAAACAGGCACGTTCGCTCCAACCTTCACCTTCCGCACCAGGTCCTTGCGGACGACTTTGCCAGCAAAGATATCGGCCGACTTCTGATCTAGCGTTCGCATTGTTACCTATCTCGCCTTCATAACGCTATGGCTATCTCTATCGCCGCGATGGTGCCGAGTTCTCGCCCGGTCGTTGCGTCCAATAGGCGAACTGACACGACCGCCTGCGAGGCTTTCCGATTAATCATGACGGTGATGGTATCCGGATCTATGTTTTGTTCAGCATCATCCTTCAGCTTGAGTTGTACGTCACCAGTGGCCTCATCAAACCCATACGACGCCGATATGGGCGTCGAAAGGGAGCCAGTCTTATCACGGATTTCAAGTCGGACCTTGGGCGCCGACACTTTGAACAATCCGGTCAGCTGCCCACGGACCTGAATCGAGAAAAAGCGCGTGCTGATTCTCTTGCTGCCGGGCTCCAGACTCCAAACAATGTCCGAAGCAGATACCGCTGGCACCTCAGCCTTTATCGTCAGTGCCATAACAGGCACAATGATCTCCTGCGGGGAAAGTCCACCATGGAAGAATGCCCTCGCGCCTCCCGCCTTGAAGCAGGCAAAGTTCCATGGGACAGCTATCTCGAGGTCCCCACCTAATCCGAAGTTTCCTGCAGTCGCCCGCAGGTATGACGGGCTCGCGGCTCCGCCTCGCCCTACCCAAACGCGCCGATGCAGATCTGCGGTCATGCCACCAGGCGCGTCGATCTTCATATCGCTTTCGACCTCATCACCGAATAGGTATCCGTGGTCAGCGGTGACCACAATCTTGCTCACACCCAAATCCGCGAGCACTTTGAACGCTCGTTGGAGCTGACGCAATACATCGTCCATCGTTCGACGGGCGAGGGGAATATTGTCGCCTTCGCAGAGGGCGTCAATCTCTTGCGAGGTAACGAGTATTAAAGTGGCCTCCTCAATACCTGATCGGACTGGCTTCTTAAGTGGGAGCAGGTCTTCCAATTTTGTGTCGAAGACTTTTGCCGACACGTGTGACTTCAGGAACTCGATCCGATCCTTCCGATCCTTCAGTACAACTCCGTCGATCTGCAGGGCGAGCTTGCTATTAGCGGCCTGAACCAGAGATACCGGGGACTCGGCCATCGGCAAAAGAGCAGCCATCCCCACCTCAGTAATAGAAGGAAGAGTACCGATCGTGGCCTTAAGCTCTCCGTCGTAGCTCTGTCCTAATATCTGTGCCAGTTCTCGGCACATCTCGTAGCGAAGAGCGTCGACTAGGAAGTACGCGGTCTTGCGGCTCTCTAGCGAAGGAAGAACCTGCGTGCTGAAGATTTCCCGTTGTCGGAGCACGCCCGGGATGCCAAAATCCGCCTCGCGGTAAGCACGGACAAAGGCCTCGGCAAACTGCGACCCGATCTCCATATACAGCTGGCGGGCCCTCACCAAGAGATCCTGCAACTTTCTGTGTTCGGTGCCAAGGCCAAAATCGAAAGCATGTATCCGCCGTTCGAGATGTCGCTGGTACGTATCCAGAAGGCACCAGGGCTTGTCACCTCCGACATAGGCGTCGAAGAGGGAGTCAGCAGTCGCCGCAGTGCCCTTCAGCGAATTTGCTACGCGATCCGACTCGAGAATAACAAGCCCGGCAGTTGCGATAAGCGCCCAACGTGCTTGAACGGTAGGCAGTAGTTCAGACCAGAAGCTAGATTGGCGCGACCTCGCAAGTTCGACGAGGGCCTCCGTGGCGCTATTTAAGAGGGCGGCCTCTGCGGAGAGTTGCAACGACTCTTCTGTGGCCTGGAATGTCTCGACCCTGGAAAGTTGCGCGAGAGAGAACCCTACGGCTGCAAGACCCAGATCCTTCTCGACAAGCTTGGCTTGGGTCGCGTAGCTCTCCCGCAAGTCTCGTCGTAGCCGCCAGGTCCGCGCCAGCGCGCAGCAAGCAGCGCGGGCAGGCAGCTTCTTAGCTATTGGAATGGCCGCGAGAGCGGTCGGGATCTCGTCTTCAAGGCTGGCAATTAGTTCGGTAGTCAGTACATGCCGCGCCAGATGCGAACGGAGTTCAGTCGGATCTCCGCCAGCAAGTCTTAGGTCGTAAGCAGAACCCAACAAGATGGCTAGCTCTTGAACAGCCCCCTTCTTAACAATCTCCTCATCGTGCGTCTCAGCACCCAGAAACGCGAGGCCAACATCCGAAGGATTGGTGGTCCCGAAGATTAGGGATAGGCTCCCCTTGGCGATCCCCTCTCCCTGTTCAGCCAGTCGATCGAGCTCATCGATGGTCAGGTTGCCTGCCTCGACCTGCTTCTCAATGGACTCTGCGGCACCCTCACCCAGAACAGCCTTAAGAGCGTGCCTCGCTACAATCGACAGCCGAGTGTTCCGTTGCCAGGGATTCGCGCCAGGGAAGAGGGCTACCCCAGCGGAGACCACCTCCACGAGAGCGTCGCCGGTCTCTGCGGGCTTCAACGGAACATAGACCACCAGCCGAGGTGGCTTTTCCCCGCGAATTAGTGGCTCGATGTCCCGCCGTAGTTTGAGGAAACTTCGCTCATACCTTGCGACGGAAGCGGCATCGATATCTAGCTTCTGAGCAATATGCAAATAGGAGCGATCAGGGTCAAACCAAACGACTAAGCCGTGGTCGTTTACCTGCTTCGCAATCAGGTCGCGGAGATGGTCGGTTACAACACCCACGTCAGATCAGGCCCTTGTCCCGCAGTTGCGCAGCGACCGACGACCATTCGTACTTCCCCATCCGAAGTTCCTGCCAAGAGACTTTCGCCTCGGTCCAGGGAACGACTTCCCAAACGGGGGCGATGTTGAGGATCACGCCGTCATTTAGGTCAGGTGCCAGGTACAACTTGGCCACGCGATCCAGTTTCTCACGGAAGTCTTGCAGCTCCAAAAGCAGCGCGTCCTGACGCTCTAGTGCCTTCTCGACATCTCGCCCGGGTCGGTCGCTGGCGAGGCCGGCGGATCGCTTCAGCCTCAGCTGCTCCAGCCGATCTTCCTCAAGCCGGATCTTTGGGTCGACATAGTTGATGATTACCTTGAATAGCAAGTCCTTGTTTAGTCGCTGGTAGTACAGCCAAATCCCAAACGATCGGTTACTTGACTGTAGGAGCCAGTAGATCGGTGCCTTGCGGCGGCTCCTCGAGTACAGCTTGATGTGGTCTTGAAAGAATCCCTTGGGATTACGAAAGTATTCGCGGAGATCGCCAACTCCGAGAATGCGGCATGCCTCTCGCTCAACCGCTTCCGCATGTTCTTCCCACAGCACCTCTAGCATGCGCCGCGCCTGTGTCTCGATGTCATCCTTGTGGTCCCCATCGTCGACGAGTACGCCGTCCCAGCTCACCTGGGCATGGTCAACCGGACTACGGTTGTCCTGATCCGCTGGCAAACCCTCTGGCCCGACGAGCATGCCAGGCGACACTCGGGGCAGTGGGGCGAAGACATCCGGCAGGCTCGACGAACGCGATCGGTCGAGGGCGATTCGCAGATCCCACCGGCCGAAACTGCATCCCACTGCATATGACAGCAGGCCTGTGACAAGGGCTGCAGGGCTGACAGGTGCGAAGTAACTCTCTATTTCCTCCCCATCATCATCGGGCACGTTGCTGCCTGTGTCGTTGCTTTGACCACCAACGTTCACTTTCTCGATGGCCTCTCGGTCTGCGTCTGAAATGCCGTAAAGCCCGAAGGCGATCCTTTCGATTTCAGCCTGATTGGCAGCAAGGTGATCTTCAGCTTCGGATACGCGCAATTGCCATCTCTCAATCCGTTCCTGGATTGAGTCGCCTTCGACTTGGAGTAGCCCAGGTAGGTCAAAGACATGGCTTATCTCATTCGCCTGGTCGAGTCCACGTTTGATCGCAACGCAAGACGTAGCCAGTTCGGCTAGCCTCTCGCGGAAGTCTCCGAGCTCCGGGACGGGCGTCCGCTGAATGACTCCAACCTCATACGACCCGAACACCATTTGCAGAGCTACTAGGCTTTGGAAGGCGCGGCTGTTTGTCAACGCAAGAAGACTCCTCAGCTCATCCACTCCGCCCGCAAAGAGTGCTGGGCCTTTGTGACCGAAGACACAGCCCTCATTAAGAATGCGGAAGCTCAGCCCTCGCTGCGTTCGAAGCGAATACGTTAACGCAGGGCGGAAGAAGAACTCGAGAGACTCCGGGCGCTCGATCATTCTTCCAGGTCGCCCCCAAAAGTCTCGGAAAGTGCGCCGCGTTTCGTCCCAAGCAACGACCAAATGAGGGTCAGCATAGTACGGTGAGTAGGCGCCTCCCTTAGAGAAGGGAACCCACTGGCGCTCACGCCCTATCTGACTTGCGTCAACCTCCCACCATGCTCGAACGCGTCTACCATCATCGCCCGTAGAGGGCCCGCGTCTAGCTTGACGGCCGTTAGCTTGGAATGGCGGGAATTCAGTGAACAGCCGCCGAATGTCCTGACTTACCCAGTAGGCGAATGGTGCACCAGGAATCTTTAGGAAATCGCGCGGATTGACGACGTAAGTCAGCGGCTCCTTTGGACGTCCCTGACGAAGGGTCGTGACCGCGTTGGCGAGCGCCGTGGCCTTGTCCTCACTCCCCAAAAGATGTAGGAAGACCGTCTCGCTCATGGTGTTGCCTTCGTCGCCAGCGGTGGCGAGGCGAGGACGACGGCGGTCTTCATACTGCCGCCTCCGCCCTGACCCCGCTCAAGGCAATAGGCTGCTGTCTCAACCATGGCGGTATCCAGTACGCCGTAGCCGAGGTCCGCAACCACTGTAGGTCGAGCATCCTCCACCAGGATTTCCTGGCGCCAGTTCTTAAATGACGAGAGGAAAAACCCAGTTCGGCTGGTGATTGCGCCTAAGTACCCCTGTTGCTCCAGCCAGCCAAGGCCCCGTTCAACAAAGGCGGCGAACACATCATTTCCGCTCCTCGGAAATATGCTATTGACATAACTCCTCGACGCTATGCTTGCGCCGCCAAAAGGCGGATTCATGAGCACTACGTCGAATCGCTTACGACATAGATCGACGAAGGCGAAACCGCGGGCCGCGTCTTCAGAAAAGAGACGTCGCAGGTAAGCCGCGCCAGCTGTGGCCCTGCTCGCATATGTCTCAAGGTGTTCCAACAGACGGCTCTCTGCCTCGTCCCAGAAGGTCTCGTCCGTAATGCCTGTAACATCGAACAGGGTCAGCTGGTCGGCTCTCGGTCGCCGCGTTTCGGCCCACAGCAAAAGCTGTTCTGTTTTGGATACGGTCTTCCACTGACGCCTCGCCTCGCCGATGGCTGTCCGCATTTCATCCTCTATCTTGAGCAGAGAACCGGCTTCGCCGGCGAGTGCCATCTTTTCGAAGACGACCCGCACGAGCTGGCCTAAGACCCTGGGGTGGAGCCCTGAAACAAACTCGTCCAGAAGTTCCAACTCGCCAGGCATTGGTTCAGCGCAAACGATGTTCGCCCGGGTGATGCGCGGACGATCCTGGCTACCAAGCCCCATCTCCTGATAGGAGCGCTGCGCACGAAGCCAAAGAGCGAGTGCCGCAATTTGGCTGGAGCGACGGTCGATATCAATTCCGTGGAGGTTGTGGCGCAGAATCAGGCCGGGAATAGCCGCCTGAAACGCACCCCGGTCAGGGTAATCACGCTGCAATGCCTGACCGAGGTCAGGATCGTCGTACGCCTCCTCATACATGGTTGCAAAGACATCGAAGCAGTACAGCAAGAAATGGCCAGAGCCACACGCCGGATCCAGGGCACTAATTTCGCGTGGATCCTTCTTGCGCCGATGGACGATGTACTCAGTTTCGAGATCCCATCGTCTGCAGGTCGCCTGATGCAAGGCGTTGATGGCTCCGAGGGAGTCGCCCTCCGGGTCGTATCCAAAGTGCCTATATCGTCTTTGCTCGAAAAATAGGCAGCAGCGAAGCTCCTCGAACGTACCTTCCCAGCTTTTGGTTTTCGAGAAAAGGTGCATCCGCTCGTTTGCGAGCTCACCGCAGTCTCTAGCAAGGTGCGTACTTGCATAGTTATAACCATCGACAGTCAGCGCGTATTTCCAGATGTCACTAATGGACCGAAGCTCGGGATTCGGGCGTGTCCACATTTGGTTGACGGCATCAATATGAGTCCAGTTGTCCGGCGGCTCGAATACTGGTGGCTCCTTTTCGAGCTCAGCCATAAAGACCGCTCGGCTTCGGCGGACAATGTATTTGCACTGATCCACAAGTCGCGTGTGGCCCTGGCGCATTTCGTACCAGGTCCGAGCAAGGGTGTTGTCTACGAGAAACTGCACTACATAACGCGGGGTATAGAACTGGTTACGAAAAGCCAGTTCGTAAGAATTCCGAGGATAGACACTCTCCTTGCGGGCAGTGTCGCGTAACTCCTTGGGCGTGTAGTACTGATAGACCCAGCCAATTGCCTCGTCTTCAAGCCATACCGAGCGCAGCTCGTCACTGTTCAGCAGATCCAGGATTTGCTCCACCACGCGATGAGGCGGGAAAAGTAGGTTAGCGGGATCATGAGGCGAAAACAGAGTGCCAATCTCCACCGACAGAGTCCTGCCAAGCCACTCTAAGAAATGCCCGTAAGCGATTTCCTGTTTGCCGCCCGACCAGCGTCGCTCGTCTTCTGGATGGTCAGCAAGGTAGAACTTGAAGCCGTTCGACTTCAGGCCTCGACCAACCGCCTCTCGGATGAGCTTGCGCGACTCTAAGATCTTGTAGGCACAGAGGCGATTAAGGTGGGTAAACCCGATCTCGCGAACGAGCTGCTCGACAGCGGATTTGCTGACGGATCCACCGCCGAGCATCGTGTCCTGGATGTGGCGTAGATGCGCCAAGATGTCTAGCCGGTAAGTTAGCTCCTGCTTAGAGAGGTGGATCATCTGGTTGTCGTCCGAGATGTCGCCGCGGGAATCTATGCCAAATCGGCCCTCGAGGACATCTCCAATTCCGGCCTCCAGCAGCCGGCGGCACTGTGTAACGGTGTTTCTGAGACTATTGCGGAGGGCTTTATCCGTCAGACTCCTCCCGCATCGGCTTGCAACTGCCTCACCGAATCCTCAGCGAGGGCATCACATGCCAAGACCACCGACTGTACTGTGTTGACGTGTGACGTGGTCCATGCATAGTCGATATGCTGTGGATCTTCATCCGTCCGCCCTAATGCTCGGTCGCCCCGATGAACTATGTCGTTGCGTCGTTTCGCGATGTTAGCTATCTGGTCGCGCAGACTCCGCTCATTAGCGCCTACCCGCGTTCCGATTCCCCGCCACGGGTCGTCAGTCCCCAACATCAACATGACAGCGCTTATTCCGTTTACGTTCGATAGCGTCCGTTCACGACAGTAGTCGAGGACCCGCCTAGTAAGAACGTTCCACCGCCCTGCGGCCTCTCCTTGTTCGATTAGGGCCGGCAGTTCGTCCAGCCGCAGCGAGAAATCGCGGAACAGATTTCGAACATCCCCACCGGAGGGCAAGAAGTTCCTTTGGCGCACTTCCACAACTCCCGGAAGATGGGCCTCTAGAAGAGCCGGGAAGAAGACGTCCATTGCAGTGCACGCCGACACGACGGCCTGGCGCAGTAGCAGGCTCAGGTTTGCAGGTTGGAAGAAGGCGGGGTGGACCTGGGCCCGCTCTCGAACTATCCCAACAAAAAGGTCGTTGAGGAGCACGATTAAAGGCTCGGTCGGTTCGTAGTCCATAAGCTTGCGCAGCTGCGAGAGGGTTTCCGGAGAAACTCCTCTTCCGCCTTCAGGGTCGAGAAGTCGGTATACCTTAATAAGCACCTCCGCGGCACGGAAGTGAGACTCAAAGATCGTTAGAGGTCGCATGCAGCTATTCCAGGAGGATCCGGGCTCCCTCAGCTATTAACTTATGGAGATAATCGCTGAGGCGTCGAATGGCCTCGTCAATCGAGGCTTCTGAGTCAAGCGCCGCAACAAAGAACTCTGCTAGGCGTACTCGCTCAATGCGTTGCTCCGGAGCTGTCAACTCCTGGAGACGGACAAGGACCCTGCCTTTCAATTCGTTGAGAGCAGCGATGTCTGACTCCATCTGCGCGATCGTGGCCTTGCAATTGCGGCATATTAGTTCGCCATCAGGCAAATCCAACGCGTCACATGCTCGAGAAAGGAGGGACGAGAGAACGGTCGACTTCATTTCGTCCGTTATCGTCGTCCATTCCTTACGGCCCTTTATGTCTTCAATGGCGGCTGTGAATGCCGCGGAACGATCGTGATGAGTCTTCTCGTACAGCTTGCGGTAGGGCCTGACTATTTCGCCGGCAAGGCGGGCAATCTCAGCGAAGCTTCCGTAGAACGTCTTAGAGTCGAGCAGCGCTGTGAGTTGTTCAGCGATGGGAGCGATTTCCGAGCCCTCCGGTCTCGCCGCAAGGACTGGCCAAATTTGGTCCCGGGCCCGACGTGCAATGGCTAATTTCTGAAGGTTTGACTCGGTGAGAGCCTGCCGAATCTGTCGCACTCGATCACGGGACTCCTTGAACGACTTCCCCTCGCCTGCAAGGATGCGGACACAATCATCGGAATCAGCGTTCTGCACCGTTTCGAGCGTGCCTTTGTATTCCTGGAGCTCCGCCAGAACGGGTAGGCTGTTAGCATGGACGGTTGCCTCCACAGGCAGCAGGAGCTTCGTCTCCTCATCCGCCAGCTTTTTCAGGGCCGTGGCGATCGCCGCTTCCTCAACGTCGACCTCTCCACCGGTGAGTGCCTCGAAGTTCTCCACCGCCGTTGTGAGCGTCTTAAGATCGACGGTTTCTCTGGGTGCAAACGATGCCGCCCTGAAGGCCACAGTATTTGCGAACGGCACGCGACACTGAGGATCCTGATGGCTGCGGAAGCGCCTACCTTGATGAGTGACCTCTATTGCGCCTCCACGCAGCAGGACAGCTAACACGACCCGAAGCACATCGAGGTCCCAGCCAAATCCGATTCCGCCAAAATGATCCTCCAGCACTCTTCCCGTTACCTTGTTTCCATAGGAGTGCTCTCGTCTAAGGAAGTCGGCGACTTCTTTGGCGATTTCGGAATTAGGGTTGGGCAGGAATTTCGTCCCTTCCCGCACAACGAGGTTCAGACCCTGCGGGCCAGCGTAGAAAACCTGCGGAAGGGAATTCAGGTTGGCAGCCTTCAGTACTTCCTCGGCCTCCGTGCCCTTAAGCGGGACAGCTCCCAAATGCAACTTCGGATAGAGGTCCGGCACGGCCCAGTCGAGGAACTTCTTAAATGAATCGGGGAAGGTTTGGCCGAGAGAAGAACCGTCTTTGGACACGCCACGAAACATTCCACTTCCGTCTTGTAAGGCGACTTTGACCTTTTCCTGAAGGCGACTTTGAATCTGCATCGCCTGGTTCTTCTCGCTCGCGAGGCTGAACGCCTCCTCGTTCGTGATCCGGTTCTGAGCACGCAACTGCTCATACTTGGTGACCATCTGGCGCGATGCGTACAAATTGGCGACAAGATCATCGATCTCGGGGGTCATGGCCATAAGCCAAAACATTTCGTTCTGATGCGAGGGCTGTCGACTATCCGCATACGCTGTATTGAGCTTCTGCGCGGACTCTGCGTTATCTTCAGCAACCGTTATTGACAGAGGTATGTGACCTTCGTCGCCGACTCGAACACCATCAACTGATATGCCTACCTTGAAACTCCTGTTCTCCAGGTGATACGTCTTTAGCTTCGGATCAGCGAAGGCCGCACCCAGAATTTCGCGTTTGATCTCGTTTCGGTCCTTAGGCTTCGGCTCAAGGAAGGTTCGGCGTTCGGTGTCCCAATTCTTTTCCTGAGCCGTCTGAAGCTTGAAGCCTTCCTCGGTCTCGCGCACGAATTGTGCTGTCCGGAGGCGCTCAAGCGCTGCCTGTACCTCGGGGACGGGCGCCGGCTTATCGACTTCAGGGACAAGCATCGCCGCTACGTTCAGCGGCGTCCGAGGAAGATCCCGAACAAACTCAAGTAAGCAGACAGCCTTTGCCGTGCGAAGCGCCCAACCCTTATCGACTGGATCATCCTTGAATCGCTGCGCGATGTCACTAATGTCTTTCTGCCTCTCCATGGACAAGTTGCCCTCGACGAGCTCAAAGACCCTGTCCAAAGTAACCAGCGAGCCGACAGATTTGTCGGCCATCCGTGTGCGCTCCGAGACAAGCATCTCGTAGGCCTGCTTAATGATGGTCCGGTTACTGCCTCCAAGGTGTTTAGGGGCACCCGGTTGGAGCCGGATTCCCGACATTATGTCGATTGATAGTTCGACGTAGTGAGGTAGATACGGATAGAACTGCACAAAGTCGTCCAAGACAACCTCGCTCTTGCGTGTCGTCCGCTCCAGGCGGCAGGCCGCGTTGAGCTGGCCTTGATTGTCCCCAAAGAGTTTGCGGAGCAACGGAATTGCTTCCTCTCTCTTCGCGAGTACACGTCGGGTTGCGACTTCTCTGATATCAGCTGGTGCGAGATCAATGTGATGTTTGAAGCGGTCTTGAAGCTTGGCGATCTCGACTCGCCTGGAGTCGATAGCACGCACAACCTCGTCAAGCCTTTCCTGGGAAGTAACTACAATCCAGACAGGCGCGATCACCTGCCTTGCTTTGACACGGTTCTTGCTCTCCTTGCCAAATTGCTCAACAACTGCGCGAAGATCCTCGATCTTATCCGCGCTCCGAGCAACGTACTGGCCTACCTCATCGATAACGAATGCCAGTGCTTTCCCGGGACGACGTCGTGCACATAACTCAAAAGTTCGGCTGACGAACTTCCCGACCGTGATGTCCGCCGCCTTTGCACCTATTGACCTCGCCCAAGAGTCTGCGGAAGGATAGAGGCGGTCGTCCATTGCGCTAAGAATGGCGCTGGCACGCGAAATCTTCTGCGCACCAGTCCGGACCTTCCGCCAGTCGATGCCGAACATATCCACGCATCGTTGCTCGAATTCCGACAGCTTCCCTTCCTTTTCGAGCTCGATCTCAAGTTCTGCGACGTCATAGTCCTCGGCGTAATCGAGCTCTCGCAGCAGAACCGTGTACATGATTTCGGCAATGCGCTCGGTCGCCTTCCGAACTGCCCGGTCCACGGACACGTCGAACATAACGGTCTGGGTCGGTATTCGTGCGTTGATGGAGTCCACCAGCTCGCCGACACGGCTGTCCGCCACTTGAGCTTTGAACAGTTCTGCTGCCGGCTTGCCCTTTACCAATGGGTTCTGGAGTACGTAACCGAGATTCTTAGCGAAAGAAGATTTGCCAGACCCGAAGAAACCCGATATCCATACTCCGATTCCCTCGTTTGGCTCGGCGGGAGCTTCAGCGATCGACTTGAAGAGTTGCCGGTACTGGTCGCTGATGCGGTCGGTGACAATGTATTCAGTGAGCTCGGTGTAGACTGCGTCCTCGTCGACCTGATCGACCTTGACAATCTCTTCGATCTGTTTGCTCAGATCCCTGACCAGGAGGTCACGAATCACGGTCATGACACCTTTGCCTCCCCGACGTTCAGGAGCGAGTGGGCAATGGCACACGATTTGTTGGTCCGGCACTTGGAGGTCACTCGCTCCGGCCAGTACCGCATGGCTGTGTGCGACCAGTCATAGTCGCCCGCGGCCAAGCGCTGCCAATATCTCCTGGGCTCTGTAGACCATGAGGGCAGGACGGTGTGCAGCGGGGCCATGTTGAGGATGACGCCGTCATCGAGCTCAGGCGCCCAGCCGACGGTTTCACCACGTTCGTTTCGCGCAGCGGTGATTGTCTGGAGGACCTTAGCAAACTCCTCCAGTTCGGCGAGCACTGCCCGCCCTTCCTCAAGCTCCCGCTCTAACTTGCGGCGTGCTGCGCCTTGAAGGCTCTGCACACTCCGCCGGAGGTCTTCGGTCCGCTGGCGGGTGCGGTTGATTTTGGTGCCAAGATAACGGTTGCCCTGAATCACGTAAAGGGTATCCTTCGTCATCCGTTCGTGAAAGACGTAAACGCCGTAACTCCTCCTAGATGATTGAAGCAACCAATATATTGGGCGTTTGCCGTAGAGGTGGATGTGCGCCTTGAAGAAGTCGCGTTCGAAAAACCGCTGTAGAGGCTCTTGCCCAAGCTGCTTGTCGCCAACGGCCGAACGGATGACCTCTGCCGCTCCGCCTTCGCCTAGCATCAACTCCAAGCACCGTTCTACCAGCGTGGCTAGATCCTCGTCGTGTCCACTATCGAGAGGACTAATTCCATCCGTTCGGGTGAGGCCCTTTAGCTTTGAAGCAACATCCACCGGAAAGCTGCCCCGGCCCAGCGCGCTCCCATCAGCGCCGGGCTGGAATCGCCCAAGCACGATCCCTGCGGCGTATGAGAGCCAACGGATCGCAAGTTCACTTTTTGTAAGCTCCTCGGATGGTTCTTCCGGCTCGTCAAGCTCGCTGGGTTCCGGCCGATTGTTGTCATCAGGACCGTCCAGCACAATGACCGAGTCTGCGAGCTCGGCTTGAATCGCCGCCTTGTCGTCTTCACTGACGTTGTATAAGGCGAAGACTTCTCGATCAATCTGCTGCTCAATCTGGGACTGCCGGAAAGTATCGGCAGCAACATCTCGGACGCCGCGATCCCAAGAAGGGGGGGCGACAAACTCATGGGTGGTTTCGTCCTGTTCGCTTTTCGCCTTGCCGAGAGCTATAGCCTCATCCACAAGTTGATGCAAGGTCCTACTGGCCATAGACGGTATTGGTAAGCGCGCCAGGTCGCCGACCTGAAAGTTGACCGTCGGATTTATGAGGCTGAGCGCATAAGCAGCGAACGTCGAATTCATCACAGCGAGGACCAGTTGAATGTCATCGGGAAAGAGCGACGAGCCGGCGACGTCAAAGATGAACCCACCCGGTGATAGGCGAGCGCTGAACCTGCCGGAAGTAAGATAGGAGTATGTCACCCCTCTCCGGAAGTAAAAGTCTGGGTTTGTTACGACCATTCCCCAGTTACCTTGTAGATATGGGAACCGTCGGACGACGTCAGCTTTAATCTCTGCTCCGTCTCCGCCCCAGTTAACTACGTACTTCTGATTTCCCCACCAGCGTCGGAAACTTCCTCCCTTCATGTAAGGAAACCATTGCTTTCCAGACAGCTGCGCTTTTCGAGCGTCGCTGCAACCGAAGGCGATGCGACGGCTCCCCTCCTCCCACCAGAACCTAAGGAAACGAAAGTTGTCACACGTTGATAGACCGTGCTTAGGTTGCGCGATCTCGCCAAGTCTCGGTAAGGTCTGGAACAAGAGGCGTAGGGTCGGAGTAATCCAGTAAACCCACGGACTACCGAGGATCGCGTCAAAATCTCCCTGGCGATAGGTGAAGACTCTTGCGCTGTCCTTTCCGCCGGCAAGCTGCTCGACCGCGTACTCAAGTCCGCGCCGTTTGGTTTCGGCGTCCGGTTCTTTCACTAGCCTGAAGTAGGTGCCAACCGCGTTATCGCGGTGCTCTGCACGCGCTTCCCGACGGAGAACGTAGAGGGCGGCGTCCACTACCGCATCGCTGAACGTGTTCAGACCGGTGTGGACCAGAGTTTCGATCGCCACGTGCTTGCGGAGAATCGTACGAGTCTTCTCAAAGCTTGAGATGAACATGAAGGTTTGGGGCGTAACAATGCCTAGGCGCCCAGTATCTGTCAGCAACTCCAGGCAGCGTTCCAGAAAGGCGCTGTACAGGTTACGTTTAGTTGTCGGATAGTTGGCGTCAAGAAAGGACTTCAGCTCGGCGTTATAGTCGCGACTGTCAAGGTACGGGGGGTTCGTGACCACAATGTCATAGCGACCCATCATGAGATTTAGGACCTTAAAACCCTTAACCGCCTCATCGGCAAAGAACCCAACATCCTCGCCTCGAGCGGCCTGTCGTCGTGCAAATTCATCAAATGCCTGAACAATCTGCACGTCGAGGAGCTCCCAAAAACTTTCGCCACCAGCAAGTGCATCGGCGAAACGTTCAGCATCCGGGAGAAGTGGGAGGTCGGCCGCATGCGCTCGCCTTTCTTGATCGACTAACAACCGAACATCCTTCTCAACACGAAGGAGGGAACCCAGCTGTCCAGCACCTTTGAGTCGAGTCCACAGGGCTCGGATTACCCTTTCGTAGACAGGACGACTGAAAGCCATTTCCTGGAGGAACTCGTCAAGCCGGTTCCCGTCAAGCAGAAGCACATCGGCGGAAGCCAGATTGGATGCAGTAATTATGGCCTGTGGGGTGAGGCTCTTGGCCTTTAGGTATAGCGTCAGGGCTGATAACTGAACGGCCCGTAAGTCGATATCGATGCCAAACAAATTGTGGGCGATGATGCACTGTGGAATCTCATCGTCCCGGCTGACCGACGAAACTTTGGGCCAGCCCGGTTCTCCTGCATGTTTCATCTCTTCTCGATACATCTCCGTCAAAACGTCGAACGCGATGAGACCGAAGTGCATGGTTCCACAGGCAGGATCAAGCAGCGAGATTTCGCGGACTGGCTTGACGGGAACGGATGGGAAGTGATTGGGCAGTGGCACTAGATAATCCAGCGACTCGTCCAGATCGCTGTCCGGGTGCATTTGAAGCCAAAGCCGCCCCAGCGTGTTATGGATCAGGAACTTGACGATCCAGCGAGGAGTGAATTGCTGGGATCTCGCGGCGACAAGCTGCGGAGGAACCTTAGGACCGCGAGGGCTTCGAAAGACTTCTAGATCCGGCTCGTTGAAATACTGATAGATCCACCCAATAGTCTCCTCATTTCCTGGCTGCCATGCTTCCTGCAGAGACGCCCTAGTCAGCAGCTCAACGACGCTCCAAAGGGCGCGAGGACGTGGAAAGAGCTGGCTCGCCAAGTTATCGGGATCAAACAGGACCCTGATCTCACGTGCGATCTGAGCACTCTGCCATAACAAGAAGTGTCGGTAAGCAATGTCTCGAGGCCCTTCACCAAGGGCGTCTTTTGGTATATCGCCGGCCTCATAGCGCTCTAAGTCCCTAGCATGTTCAGGATCTGCCAGATAAAACTTGAATGCGTTGGACTCATGCAGGCGATCCACGGTCCCACGTGTGAGATGGCGAGCCTCCAGCATCCTGAAGGCGACGAATCGGTTTAGATGGGTGAAAGCCACTTCTTTGACCAGTTTGTTGAATGCCTCACCAGCCATCACGCCAGCAGTTGTCTCGTCGGCGAGAAACCTCTCGAGTCTCCGTCTTGTGTCCATGATTTCCGGATTTCTGGCGAGTGCTGGCAGCCGGTCCGCCGACTCGAACTCGCCACCCTTATGCAATCCATAGACACCCTCTAAGAGCTCCGTCACCTCGGTGGTTAGCAGCTCACGTCCCTCAAGGGTCATTTCTCTAATCAGTTGACTATCCATAGATCTTCACCCGATAGTTGCCGAGCGCCTCCCGGTCCTTCAGGTGCATGAAGCGTAGCCCTGTCGTACCTTCTAGGGTGCCCGGATAGAACAGGATTGTTGTAACCTCAGTGCGCCCCTTCATCTCATCAAGCAGCTTGGACATGTGGTAGATCGACGGCGCCATGGCTCCGGCACGCATGAGGAAGGCGATGTCCTTCTTGGGATCTAGCCTCCCGAGCCTGGATCCGAGCATGTCGGGTAACGGGTGCCAGCGCCTGTCTGATAGGTAAGTTGTCAGCTGATCTTGAGCTGCATCGAACCCCCGCTCCAACTCGAGCTCGATGACGGCATCCATTCCTTCGGTCGAATCAATCGCTTCCCACAGCAGCTCTGCCAACGAGACGAAATGAACCCGCTTCCCTGCCTCCTCCAGCCTCGTGGCGAGTAGGCGAGCGTCCCGGCGTATCTCCCACTCCTCATCCGGTTGATACCGCAAGATCGCAAAGGGCAAGTCTCTGTAGAAGCTGACCCGCGAGGGGACAGCCTTCAGATCGCTCTCCAAGAGCTCAATCCGATCTGTTAGTGAGAGCACGTGCATAGTCCTGTAAAGACTCGGCGGGGAAGTCGACCCTCATGATTCGTCCGGCGGCGTGGAATTGCAGAAAGTGCGTCTGCTGGGCTTCGATGAAGAGCCGTTCCACCGCGGGTGCCTGGAGAAAGAAAAGATCCCATTCCCCACTATTGATTAGCCGCTCGCCCGAGCCTGTTTGCCGATTTAGGACAAAGGCGATGTAGGCGAAGGCTTCCGTCGGGAGGTATGGGAGAGTGAGCTGCTTCCTCCTAGCTCCCGACAGCACACCGAAATCGCGCAGAGTTGCCAGTAGCTCCTGGGCAACCCGAAGGCTCGTTACTTCTGACCACCGACGAGATATCCTTTCCTCTCTCGACCACTCCTTAATCACCTGGACGATCGCGTCAGCGGAAACATAGCCGCCGCCGCGCCCCTGCATCGGAACGAGAACCTCCGTAACGACATCATGCAAGAGCGGATCCGACTGAGCTGAATGGAAGTAGAAAATTCGATCCAGGCTTACTGAAGGAAATCCGCCTTTCACAAGCACCGACAAAGCGTCGGGAACCTCAAGGTCACCGAGGTAGCGCTGCCGGAATATGGAGAGGACATCGTTTATACGGGAACGAGAAGCCTTTGCGAAGAGATTGAGGGAGCGGACCCTGTCCAAGTTTTCTTGGGGCTTGAGTTCCTCGTCCCACTCCGCAAACAACGTCCTTGAATCAGCCAACAAGGCTCCCGCCTTGATGATCTTGCTTGAGTAGGCCGGGGTCTTCGATCTCGCGTGTACAGCCATCATGACCCAGCTTGTGTCCCCGCCAACCCGCCTCGGATCGCCACTCCCTTGACTTACCTCGTCGACTGACCTCAAAGGAGCTGGCGCGCCGCCAGCCGACCGGTCCGCTGCGATCCGCCTGCCGGATGCCCCAGCCAGCCCCCTCCTCCTGTCCCCGGATGGGCATTATATTCGAACACTTGGGCACCGACAAGTATGGGCCCTAGAAAGCAAGCCCTGATCTCGGGGCCTCAGAAACCCCTTCCTGGCTAGCAGGGGAGGCCCGCGTTTAGTGGCCCGATAGCGCTCCCGAAATGCTGCTGAAGATGCTCTTGATCTGGCCTCCCAGCAGGAGTAAGGCGCCGATGACGACTACTGCAATCAAGACCAGAATCAGCGCGTACTCCACCATCGCCTGACCATCGAGCCGTCTCCTCATGACTCCCTCCTTCATTTACCTCGCGTACGCTAATCGGTCCGTGTTGGCGTCTTAACGAACTCCGATCGATACGTCGTTTCGAGCTGACTAGCGCGCATCGTCTGGCCGGTCTCGCGGTAGTCGCTAATCAGGAATTTGGCGACATCCTCGCGCTCCGGCCGCCGCCGGAGCACCTCCTCCAGGAGCGGGATCGCCTGGGGGCTGTCCCGCCGAGCCCGGTAATGCTGGGCAAGACGATTGAGAAGCCGGATATGAAGATCCTCGGCAAGAGTGCGCACGGCTCGAACGAGGTCCCCTGCAGAACCGCGTCCACCCGTCGTCTGCCTTTCGACTTCATCCCACACCGGGAGATACTCACCAGAATATGAAGCGATCGCGGCCTCGATCGCCTTTATCCCCGCGTCAGTTAGCAGGCCTTCGCCCGCTGCCAGGTCATCCGCGGTATCGCGGACTCGGGCAACATCAAACTCCGCCGTCTCCAGGTCGAGTCGAAGGAGATCCCCGTCTACCTTGACCCGATCAGCGAGGACGGTGGGGAGGTCGTGCTGGAGATCGCTGAGCCGGCCACGGAGACGACCTCGCTGCTGCTCGGCATCAATACCTGGAAAAGCTTCCTCAGCTAGCACCTGCCGGTGAACCGTTTCGCGAGGGCGCGCGGCCGCATGCGTAAGCAGGAAGAGCCAGATGAAGCTGAGGGTCGGGGCCCGCAGCAGCCTCGACGTCAGATCTTCGCCCGCATAGACCAACTGCAGGGTCCCAAGGGACCGAATCGTCAAGGCGCTAGACGATGGCTGCGGTAGTTCCGAAGCTGGCGGAGTCGCCACCGATAAGACCTGGCCGCTGGCCTGATGACTCCTCAAAAGAAGGGTTGCCTCCCATTCCCGTCGCCAAGCCATCGGTGGCAGGACGTACTCCCGCCGTACGGGCGGATGCGCTTTCGGCGCGGGTGGAAGCGGAGATGTCATGCTCAGCGGCATGGCTAGCCGGCATCGGCGACCACGCGCCTCTGCCCACAGGCACAGCAGGTAGACAGGCAGGCCTAGCTGCGTCAGCCTGATGCCCTCACCGAGACCGCTCATTACGGAACCTCGACCAAGCTCCGCCGGTGGCGCGAAGACGTAGACGCGATGGCCTTGGGCCGTCGCGCGAACACGTTCAGCCAGCGAGCTGACACCCCGCTTCGGCGCCAGCAGCACGAAAAGTGCCCAGATAGCCAGCAGACTCAGCGCGATCACCATGCGCCGGCCCCCTGGGGAAAGAGGTCTGGGAGGAGACTCCGAATTGCCTGCCGAAGTTGCCGTCCCGCCGCGCTCGAATTGGCGACGGCCCATGCCATGTCGCTGTCGCCGCGGTCACCAATGGCTCTGTCTTCAGGGATATCCAGCACAAACTGAGAAGCATGTTTTGGAAGTGATGGGTCGGCCGCTCGCCGCCGGCCGACGGTCAGAATCGTCTTCCCCTCAAGACCGAGGCCCCAGAGCCGGTCCACCCAACGCTGGAGCGTTCCATCCACAGTGGGGGGAGCCCACATCAAGAAGACCGCATCGGCAAGCTCCGCGGACACGGTCGCGAGCCAGCGGTCGTCGGCGGGAATGTCCAGGATGATCGCGTCGTAGTGATCTCGAAGCACCGGGAGGAGCTGCCGAAGTTGGGAAGCGCTCGGTTTCTCACGGCCCATCGCTAAGAACTCAATGCCTTCCGGATGACGGGCCGCCAGCTCGACGACATCGTCGTCTACCGCCGAGGATTGGGCGCGAAGATAGGCCTCGAGCGCCTGGCTGTCGAGCGATACTCCGCTCGGGACATCGTCACTCCTTAACAGGCACAGCGGCCTGAGACGTCGATTCGGCTCTTTGGCGATCCGTCCTTGCGTCGCCAGCACGAACGCCAGCCCGCATGCCAGCGTGCTGGCACCGGATTTCGGCGTGACGCCAAGCACCACGATGAACGGCGAATTTCGACGGATTGCAGGCACACGCGGAGCGGCAAGCAGAGGTTCCTCCACGGACACGGACGGGGAAGGCGCCCTCACCGAGATATGAATGGCGACTGTGGCTGCCGCGACCACGAGCAAAATTCCCGCTGCCAAGCTGAGCGGAAGACTGCCCTCTGCCACTGCGCGGACCAGAGGCCGGCCGTTCAAGCCGAGCCGCCAGAACACGATGGACAATAGGACGGCGACCGCCAGGGTCGAAGTCGAAACCGCGAGACTTCCGCGGTAGGGTTGCAGGGCGCTCTTACGGTCCATAGCTAAGACGTGCCGATTTCTTTGTTCTGAGACTTGCTCCGCCTAACACGAAAAGCCGCACCGTGAGGTTGGCGGTCACCGTGACCGTCGTTCCCTGGACGTCGATCTGCCAGGAGGTCAATCCCGGCAAACGGCTAACCGCAAGGGCTCGATCGGTCACTTGGCGCGCCAGGGCCGGGTCGAGTTCGACCGACCGGCCGTGGCCGGAGCGGTACAGGTCCGCGTTCAGCATGGAGGCGCCGTCTTCGGCCGCGGCCTGGACGGTCTCATTTAGTTGGGCGTAGCCAGCCTCGACCAGGCCGGTGTCAATGACGAAGACGCTGAGAGGGATGAAGAGGAACGACAAGAGCAGCGCCGCCAAAACCAGGATCTGTCCCTTCTCGCCTCCGCCGGAGGTCCTGTTCATGGTGCCCTGCTCCGATAGGGCTCGACGAGGGCCGACGCCTCCCATGAGAGGCGGAATCGTTGACCAAGGAGCTGCCTGACGATGGGAAAGGGAGCCAGGCTGACGAAGGCGTCCGCATGGGCTGTCACGGTGCCTCCCCGGTCGAAGGCTCCGACGTCAATTTGAACCGTGAACGACTGCAGCTGGCCGCTTCCGATCGCCTCGCGGGCCGCATTTTGACCAACCACAAGGGCCTCGGCGGCGCTGGGAGCTCGAGCAGCGGCAAACGCGGCCTGGCTCGCGGCGCTACGGACGGCCATGTACTCGCCTACGATCTGGCCGATGGCCACTAGGCCGAGTGCAAAGAGGAGCAGGACGAAGGCAACCGCGGCCCACTCCACTAGCGCTTGACCGGACTGCCCGCGCCTCATGGCCCGGATCCAGGCTGGAAACGTTCGATGGTATGCGCACAGCTGGCCGCTATTGGAAGCTTCGTGAAGGGAGGGATCGGAACCGGGACGATGGCGGGCGCCCAGCCACGAAGCGAGACGCTGGCAAGAGCCGACTGATTAGCCGATATCGTGATTGGGGCGGCGGACGGCTCCAGTTTCTGCCAGAGATCGAGCGCCGCCCTTTTGCCGTCAGCCAGGCCGTGTCCGGCAAGGCCGGCCTCAAAGGCACCTTCCCTGCAGGCCAGCCCGAGACTATTCCGATAATGAAGGTAGATGGCGAGTTGGGCTGTCGCGACGACCAGAACCATCAGCAAGCCGATGGTGAGGGCGAATTCAACCAGGCTCTGCCCGCGATGACCGATGGACTTCATAACTGGCGAAGCACCGTGAAGAGCGGCGTGAAGACCAGAAAGAGGATGAGAACCAGGAGCGGTCCAACAAAGAAGATCAGGGCGGGAACCGTCATCAAGACTGGGGCCCGGGTGATCCGCTCGCGGTAACTCGCGTACGACTCTCGTCGGAGTTCCTGGGCAAAGTTGGCCAGGATTTCACTGAGGCGCGTCCCGTAGCGGCGACCGATGCGAAACGCGTCGGCGAGCTGTCCAAAAGGCGCGATGCCGTAGTGAGCGC